>Ga0187885_10004573_pt1 | contig 11245 bp, 4 predicted proteins | sample June2016WEW_20_1_3_FD_132970 | JGI IMG/M metagenome (GOLD analysis project Ga0187885, IMG submission 132970) | Peatland microbial communities from SPRUCE experiment site at the Marcell Experimental Forest, Minnesota, USA - June2016WEW_20_100 | ecosystem: Environmental > Terrestrial > Soil >... | reverse complement strand
CTATGGGTTAAGACCGCAACATGCGGCGCTTGCGGTACTGACGTGAGGCTCTTCCCGGGTTACCTTGTCGCCGAAGATCGCAGGCATCCCAAGAACGTGTTCTTGTGCCCTCGTTGCGATCATCTTACAGAGACCACTGACCGAAAGGCTCCAGGTTGCTGTGGTAGCTGCGGTGCGCCGTTGCGTCTGGATGGCCCCGCCGGGCGTGGTAGTTGTCCCTGTCCGTCATGTGCGACCCCGGTGCATTTCCCCAATGCAGCCAAGGCACCGCCCCGGCATGTTCTGTTCGCAATGGAATACCACTGTCCGAGTTGTCTCCCTTTGCACTCAGGCCGATTCTTCAAAGCCCCGGACGAAGCCGATCGAAAGAAAGTGGTTGAAGCAGAGGCAACATGGTCTCGACTCACACCGTGTTTCGTGCCGGATGTTGAGATCCCCTCTGGCGACGAGACGGATCGCCTGCACAGGTGGGGATATCGCCGGTACGGCGAGATGTTCAGCACCCGCCAACTTCTTGGGCTGGAGGAGAGTTGCCGGCTGATTAGCCGGGTCCGAAACACGCGTGTCCGCAATGCGCTGGCGACCAATCTCTCCGACCTGCTGCGGTACCAGAACATGCTTTGCCGATACGACACAATGGCACTTAAGTCATTGGACATTTTCTCGGTCCACGGCTTTCCCGTTGGTCTGATCCAGTGCGAGTCGAACCTTCTAGGCATACCCAGAGGCGAGGGGGAAGGCAGCGTGGGGAGTGGAGGATGGTTCAACATTACGGAGAAGTTTGCGAAGGCCAAAGCCTACTGCGATCAGCCGTTCGAGTTCCGCCACAATGGCATGCGCAAGGATCGCGTTGACATCCCCAGCGAGTGGATCGGCGACGAGCAGAACGGGCGACGACAGAAGAACTGCCGAACTGTGACGATCATCTGTGCGGACGCGGCCCAGGCTTCGATCCCAGCCGCAAGTCTGGATGCTGTTTTCACCGACCCGCCCTACTTCGGCAACGTGCAGTATGCGGAGCTGATGGATTTCTGCTACGTCTGGTTACGCCGTCTTGTGGGCGGTACGAGTGACAACACTGCGTTCGACCTGCCTTCAACAAGGAATGCCGGCGAACTGACCGGTAACGCCAACATGGGACGCGGAATCGAGCATTTCACGGATGGCATCTCGGCTGTTTTCCAACGCATGGCAGTCGCATTGAAGCCTGGTCACCCACTGGCATTCACCTACCATCACAACGACATTGCAGCCTACTATCCACTAGCCGTCGGGATTCTTGATTCTAAACTGACTTGTTCGGCATCCATCCCCTGTCCGGCGGAGATGGGAGCTTCGATCCACATTAGCGGCACGGCGTCGTCCATCATCGACACCGTATTCGTCTGCCGCTCGACAGGCAGCGTTCCGCGCACGTTGATCTCGCCGCTTCCGGTTGACATCGCTCGGATGGTTCGCGATGACCTCGAGCTGTTGACACGGGGAGGTGTGAAGCCCACCGCAGGCGACATCCGGTGCATCTGCTATGGCCACATCATCCGGCTTGCAGTCTGGTACCTGCGGGCATCCTGGAAGATTGGCGACCCTTTGGAGAAGCGTCTGGCCGCTGTCTCAGGCTGGATTGATCGCGAAATTGGCGGTGTTGCTGCCGCACTAGACGCCCTCCAGGACGAGTTCAGCAAGTATCCGCGCCTCCAGCCCTGTGTTCGAGAGGAGACGAACATCTATGCCGACGACACCGACGCCGTTGCCTTTTGAAGCGACTTTCGAGGACATACAAGCGAATCCAAACGCTTATGTCGATGCTGTTTTCGAAAGTCTTGGATCTAGTTTTCTGGTCCTGCCGCGCGGCCCAGGATTCATCGACTATCCGATGTTTGAGCGTGGCTATGAAGCGCTGAAGCTGGCGACAGAGGGTTTCGCTCATATAGGGCCCGATCGCGTTCTGCCCGTCGTCTACTCGCATCCCATATCCATGGTTGTGCTCCGATCGATCTTAGGGTTCACGCCGCCGGAATGGGCCTACGTGGCCAGGCAGCGGACAGGAATCCAGATCGACCAAGGAGAGGCCCGTGCGTTGGATCGGAAAGTTCGTCTTTCGCCCGAGACCGCGCTGGCACTAAAGGGCAAAGCGGCCGAGCGACTGCAAGCCCTTGTTGAGTGCGCTTGCGCATTGATCAACGAGGGGGCTCCGCAGGTCGAGGCAGACAGGATTCACAGGTTGGAGAAGGCGGACACCTCGACTGGGCCGGGGGCTATCCGACGGCTTTCGGGCATGGGCGTTCCCTACGCGATGCTCCTTTACGAACGCTTTCTGGGCAGACCGTTCGCGGGCCACAGAGACTCCGTCAGCGAGATTGTCGGGGACGCTGTTGAGTCGGCTGTCGAGGATGTGCTGAGCAAGGCGGGGGTCAGTTTCCGAAAGACCAAACGTGCCGAACGCATCGATGGCTTCGACCAGGCCCCGGATTTCATCATCCCAAGCGAGTACAACCCTCAGATCATCATCGAAGCCAAACTAACCGAGGACGACGGGACCGCGCGCGACAAGGTGACCCGAATCCAACACTTGGGCGAATTGAGTCTTGCCGGCGCGTCTGGGGGTGTTCCGAAGTTCGAAGTTGTCGCGTGCATCGCCGGGAGAGGCTTTGGTGTTCGGCGGGAGGACATGAAGAAGATGCTTCTCGCCACCCGTGGCAAGGTCTTTACGCTTGGGACAATCAATCGCCTCGTCGAATGCACGCGCATCAAGGAGTTTGCGGTTGCGAAGCCTGCTTGAACCGCTTAAGACGGAAACGGGAGTGGGCTGCGGCGCAGTCGGACCATGAGGGGGTGATGGGATGCCCACGGGTACTCCGAAACACTTTACTCTTACTAACTGCCCGAAGGCGCACGTGAGCGACTCTTTCTTGATGGATCAACTTCTTTTCGAGGAAGAACCTGGACACCCATTATCTCTTCCAGACTTTTTCTTTTCCGGTCTGGGCTTGGGTTTAAGGATTTTTATCGTCGCCGGGAAAACAGAGGGTTGGAAACTGAGGACGCTGACTGGTTTTGCGTAGGCCTGAAATTGAGTTCAGGAGTAAGGTAATCAGATCTGGACAGGATCCTGAGTTTTTAGCCGCCGACAGGGTAATCGTATCTTTTGGGCGCAAGCGGTGGCGGTTACGGTTCCCAGCGGAGGCAGCCGCGTTGGAGGGCGGTTACTTCCACTGATTCCAGCATGACATGGAACGTCTTCGCGAGATCCAGCTGCCTGGTGCCGGCAAGGCGGCCGGCTTCGGTTACGAAGCGGACGGGGTTGGCCTGGTGCATGGCTTCCCAGTAACTCAGGATAGTGTCCTTGCGGCGCTTGAGCAGGTTACTGGTGGGGAGTCGGTCGGATTTTTCCCGATTGACCCGCGGCGCGGCGGGGAGCAAGCGTTGGCTCTACGCCTTCGGCCGCATGGACACATTCCTGAAAAAGTTCCTGGGCGAGAATCGGTAGAATTAAGGGTGTTGTTCGACTCAGTGATTCAGAAAGTGAGGCTGCCAGTACACAAAATGGTCGTCTCAGCGTAAACAAGAGCCGATTGCGATAGCGACTGCGATCCCGATACCGATGCCAATACCGACCCGGAAGGGTCGCAACGACTGCAGGGATCTCGGTATCGCAATCGCTATCGGTTTTTGCTCCCCTCATTATCTTTCAGTGTCTGGATCACAGTTGTTTGACTATTTCCGGATGATTTCCACAGCAACCGATGGTATGCTGCCCGGATTCGGGAGACACTAACCACTTTCATTTGAGGCCCCATATGCGTCGAATCTTCGGAACCATCGCATGTCTGTGCGCGCTGGCGATCACACTGGCGTGGATCGAAGCGGCACCCCAGCAATCGAAGGCGAAAAACACCAAAGCGTCCAAAACCGCTGCAGTAAGTTATGGCAACTCAGATGTCATCACCCAGGACGAGCTCATGGTGTATGACTATTTCCTTGCCTCCGACCAGTTGGAAGGGCGCAACACTCCTTCCCGCGGATACGACACCGCTGCGTTGTACGTCGCCAGCCATTTGAAGGAATGGGGCCTGAAGCCGGGCGGCAGCACCACCGGCACGAATGGGCCGCTGCAACCCTACTTCATACCGATCGAATTGGTGAGCAGTCAACTCGATCCGTCTGGAATGAAGCTGTCCCTGACCATGCCTGCGCCCGCGGCGCGCGGCGGCGGCCGTGGAGGAGCGGGCGGTGGAGGAGGGGGCGGCCGTGGTGGTGCTGTCGCAGCCGCGCCCACAGGACCGCGCAGCTATGAGTATGCCAAAGGGTGGACAGTCGGCGCCGGAGGCGGAGGTTTTGGCGGCGGATTTGGCGGGGGTGGCGGCCGCGGTGGCGGGGGGGCCGAACCAGCCGATATCGCCGGGGCCCCAATGGTATTTGTCGGGAATGGCTACGTCATCAATAAGACCAATACCAATCCGTATCAGGGCATTGATGTTCGAGGCAAGGTCATGGTTGTTGCCGGCATGCCGATGGAGTTGGTGCAGGCGCAGCAGGCAGCGGCCGCTGCCGCCGCGGCAGCGCGGGGCGCGGCGGGCGGCGCAGCAGGTGCAGGTGCCCGTGGAGGCCGTGGCGCAGCAGCCGCCAATCCGCTCGGCGTCGAAGGCACCGATTTCATGACGCCGCAAGGCTATGCGGTGAAAAACGGGGCCCTGGGCATCATCATGATCCCCTCTTTCCAGCAGTTGAGCGCCATGGCCAATCCTCCCGCGGCCCGCGGCGTCGGGCCCAACGGCCCGGCCTACCAGGTATTGAAATTCCAGGCAGCCCGGCAGGCCACCGTGCCCACGATCACGGCGGGAATTGAACTGACCAATGACCTCTTCCAGAACGAAAAACTCAGCGCGACGCAGGTGTTCGAAGGTGCAGCCGCCAATACGAAGCTGGATTCATTCGATCTCAACGCGGAAAAGAAGCTGACTCTTCACATCGCGGCCACAACCGATCACAACCATACTGAGGATGTGATCGGTATACTCGAGGGAAGCGATCCAGTATTGAAGAACGAGTATGTGGTTATAAGCGGGCACCTGGATCATCTCGGACTGAGCGCCCCGGACGCCAATGGAGACACCGTCTTCAACGGCGCGGATGACGACGGCTCGGGTTCCACTGCAGTGCTGGCAGTCGCCCGCGCTTACGCGGAAGGGGCAGCGAAGGGTATCCGGCCGAAGCGCACCATGATTTTCTTATGGGTTACCGGCGAGGAAAAGGGCCTCTGGGGCTCGCAGTACTTCAACGAATTTCCACCGATTGACATTACCAAGGTGGTGGCAGATCTCAACATGGATATGATCGGCCGCACCAAAACTCCGGGCTATGTCGATCCGCCCCAATATAAACTGGTGGACCCGAACGAGATTTTTGTCGTCGGCCCCAACATCAGCAGCGACGATTTGGAAAAGATGATGGAGACCGTAAACAACGGTTACCAGAAGATGGCAATTAATCATTTCTATGACACCACCGCTCCCGATGCCACCCATGACAACATCGGCCCCCAGCCGAACGGACAGCGCATCTTCTACCGCAGTGATCACTACAACTTCGCCAAGAATGGGATCCCGATCGCCTTTTTCACGACCGGCTTGCACCCGGATTACCACCGCCTGACCGACAGCCCCGAAAAGATCGACTACAAGGAGATGCAGGCTGTTTCGAAGACCGTGGCCGCGCTCGGCTGGGCGCTCGCGAACACTGCGACGCCGCCCAGGCTGAATGCCAAACTGCCGGATCTCTTGATCAACGACATGAAGGCCGCACAGGCAGCGGGCTGGGGCAAGCTGACCGCGGTGCTGCCTCCTTTGCCGGGCATGCCGTTTTAGGCCCGGGACGGGAGAGCACGAATAAGCTGGAAGAATAGTGACCGTACCGAATGGCGCTAAGATAAAGAACCCCGAAGGGGTTCCTGGACTTTGGCCATTCTGCGTCCCTAATGGGACGCACCTCTGACGATCTGATGATAGTCCTTCGAACAAACGCGGTGCGACTGCGAATCCTGTGCCAAACATTCTGTGTGGGTCTCGAAAGCGTCTTTGTGTTTCATCTGACCGCGTACTGACGGCACGATGCCCCAGGAAGTTCAGGGCCGCCACAATTCTGGCTGATTGGCACCCGGATTGGTGATACTCTACGCCAATCAACGCATGGCAAATACCATCAAATGAGGAGATGAAAATGATTCGAAAGGCGTCTCTCTGCGCAGTGCTGGCACTGCTGCTTGTCGCGACCGTCGCAAGCGCGGCGCCGATCCGGCTCGCGCGCACTCCGGATTATCATGCCGGGAAGATTACCTTCAGCTATCTGGGCGATATCTGGGTGGTGAATGAAGACGGATCAAACCCCCAGCGCATTACCGACAATACGGCCCGTGAGATCAATCCACGATTCTCCCCTGACGGCCGATGGATCGCGTTCTCATCCAACAGATATGGCAACTACGATGTGTTTGTCGTGGCGGCAACGGGCGGCGCACCACGTCGACTGACGTACCACACCGGCAGTGACGAAGTCGTCTGCTGGACTCCGGACTCACAGAAGATTGTTTTCCGGGCGTCTCGAGGCGACGGTGCGTTCCCCGGAATCGCAACCCTTTATCAAGTGCCCGTCACCGGCGGGCTGGAAATTCCGCTTCCGGTGGATTGGGGTTACTGGGGCAGTTTCTCGGCCGACGGCAAGCAGTTCCTTTTCAACCGGCACCCGGCCGTCTGGACGCGCAAACATTACCGTGGCAGTTTCGCGGCCGATATTTGGGTGGAAGACATTGCTACGAAGGCCTATCACCAGATCCTCCCCGGAGAGAATTACAATCGCTACTGGCCCATGTGGGGTCCGAACGGCGATATTTACTTTGTCGGCGATCCCTTGCCGAATGACAAGACTGTCAAACCGGGCAGCGCCGAAGTGAGGAAGAGCCTCAACAACATTTATAAGATTTCGGCCAAGGGTGGAACGGAACCCACCCAGGTGACGAAGCACTCGGACGGCAACGTCTTCTTTCCCTCGATGTCAAGCGACGGCAAGGTAATCGTCTACGAAGAGAACTTCGGCATCTGGAAACTCGACGTCGCATCCGGCAAGACCAGCGAAGTTAAAGTTGACATCGCCACCGATGAAAAGGAAAACGAGTTCGAAGTTGTGGCGATCAACAGCGAGTCCGACAGCTTCGATCTGGCTCCCTCCGGACGGCGCGCTGTGATTTCCTCGCAGAATCAAATCTTCACGATCGCGACCGACCGCGGCGACATCACCGTTATCGCGAACGACAACGGCGCCTCGCGCAACGAGTCGCCCAAGTGGTCGCCCGACGACAAATACATCTCGTTCATTTCCGACCGGTCAGGCCGCCAGGAGATTTACCTCGCCGATTCTGACGGGAAGAGCCTGAAGAAGGTCACCGACATGGATACCGACAAGAGCGCGGTCACATGGGCTCCGGATTCGTCGGGTTTCATTTTCGGATCTTCCGACAACAAGATGTACTTTTATTCGATTGCGGATGGAAAGACGCGCGTCCTTACTTCCAACACGATTTCGGGTATTCGTGGAGGAGCGTTTTCGCCCGATAGCAAGTGGGTGAGCTTCGGGAAGGAAGACCTGACAATGCGCAACCACATCTACGTCGTTCCGCTTGCAGGCGGCGAGGAGCGGCGCATCACCGATGACAGCCTCTCCTTCAGCGAAAGCTCTGCGGTGTGGACCGCGGACGGCCGGTTCATCGTCTACATTTCTTCGGCGGGCACCAGCGGCGGAGTGGCATCCACCGGCGGAACCGCACAAAACCAGGTGGAGGTGAGGGTGCTGCCGTTGCGCGCACAGGATAGGGATCCTTTGGATCGCGACATCGATAACGAGACGCAGGCGCTGGCTGCCGAAGCAGCCGGAGCCAGAGGTGGTGGCGCCCGCGGCGGTGGTGCGGCGGCCGGAGGCGGCGCCGCGCAACAGCCGGTCACAGTAACGATTGATTGGGACGGCCTGACCAGGCGTGCGCGTCGGTTGGCCACCCCGGGTGACACCGTCGGCGGGCTCACGCCGGCTCCAAGCGGAAGCGTCATTGCCTTTACTTCCGCCTCTACCGGCGGAGCGGGCCGCGGCGCCGCGCCGGCAGCCGGTGGCGAATCGACCAGCGGTATCTACACCATCAACGTTGCCGATGGCAGCGGCTTGACCCGCGTTCCTCCGGCAGCGCCATCCACGACTGCAGCCGGGCGTGGCGGACGTGGTGGTGGTGGCGGCGGTTTCGGCGGAGGCGGCGGCATGGTATTCACGCGTGACGGCCGCACTCTCTACTTCCGCTCCGGACGCGGTATCTATGCCGCTACCATCGGCGGCGGCGGCACAGCTGCGGCAACACCGGCGACAACAACTGCCGGCCGTGGTGGCGGTGGACGTGGTGGTGCAGCGGCTCCGGCTGCCGCGGCGGCACCCACCACAGGCACGACGGCGCGTGAGGTGACCTTTACGATCACTACGACCATCGACCACAAGGCGCTGCGCAAGGAGGTGTTCGAGGAAGGCTGGCGGGTGATGAAGGAACGCTTCTATGATGCGAAGATGCACGGCGCCGACTGGAACGCGGCGAAGGCTACCTACGGCGCATTGCTCGACTACATCGTTGACGAGGATGAATTGCACACCGTCATGATGCAGATGATCGGCGAGATGAATGCGTCGCACACCGGTGTCAGCGGAGGCCCGCCGGCCGGCGAACGAACCACGGCACAGACGCGCTATCCGGGATTCGAGCTCGTGAGTGATCCTTCCGGATACTACCGCGTCGGCTACATCTGGAAAGAAAGTCCTGTGGATCATGAGTACGTGAAGATCCACACGGGCGACTACATCATCTCCGTCGACGACCACGAACTGAAGACCACTGACAACTACTGGCAGTACTTCACGCTTGCCGCGGGCAGGAAATTCCATTTCATACTGAATGACAAACCGTCGAGAGATGGCGCCTGGGAGGTGGCATTCGAGCCCTGGAACGGCGGCGCGCTCAGCAACGCTCAGTACGCCAAGTGGGTGGATGATCGCCGCGCAATGGTCGAAAAGCTCAGCAACGGCGAGATAGGTTACCTGCACATCAAGGCAATGGATGCCCCCTCGCTGCGGCAGTTTGAGCTGGATCTGGTCAAAAACCGCACGAAGAAGGCGTTGATCATCGACCAGCGCTTCAACGGCGGCGGCGGCATCGACCAGGAGCTGCTCGGAATCCTTATGGGACAAAAGTACCAGTACTCAGTGGCACGGAATTCCGATCTGGAAGTTCCGCGGCCGGCAGAGACCTTCTACGGGCCGATGGTCGTGATGCAAAACGAACGCTCGGCTTCCGACGCCGAGATGTTCCCGCAGGGCTTCAAGGACCTGCACCTCGGCAAGGTCGTCGGCGTGCCCACCATGGCGGCTGTGATTGCCACGGGCTCATTCACACTTGCGGACGGCTCCGCTATCCGCACGCCCGGCTCAGGCGTCTATACCGCCAGCGGGCAGAATATGGAGAACTTCGGCGTTAAGCCCGATGTCTACATCGACAACTCGCCGGATGACTTCCTCAAGGGGCGCGACCTCCAAATCGAAAAGGCCGTCGAGGTCCTGAAAGCCGACATCGCCGCCGGCAAGAAAAAAGGCGGCAACTGAAACTCATTCTACTCAGTGCAATAGCTCAGAGGGCGCGGATCACTCCGCGCTCTTTGACGTTGTGGCCTCATTGTGCATGGCACGAATGGCACCAAGTTAAGGAACCTCGAAGAGGTCCTCTGGAGTAGCCCATTTTGCGTCCCGTCAGGGACGCGATGAGAGTAGCCCGGCACTTTAGTGCCGGGACTCCCAGATCCCGCCGCCTCAAGTCCCGTAGGGACGGTTGAGTCATTTCCGGACGTACATCACGGTGCAGTCGATCAGGTGTTTACCATTCATGGTCTTCATGTCATTCGTCCTTACGGGACTCGTCGTTTACCTAACGCCTAATCCCGGCACTGAAGTGCCGGGCTAATTTCGCCGCGTCCCTACGGGACGCACTCAAGTCTGTCTCATTTAAGGTGTGAGTATTAGGAAGGTTCATTCGCGTCGCTAAGGAACGCAACATGGCTTCCGTGCACCCCAACGCCAGCGTCATTTCGGCACGCTTGCAAGTGGAAAGGTAACGTGTCGAATCCTCTGTCGCCTCCAGGTGTACGTGATGTGCAGATCCCCGTTTCTCGCCTGGATAATGGCGGGGTAAGAGTATTCCCCGGGCTCGTCTTCCAGGGTGTAAAACATGCGGAAATGCTCCCCGTCTTTGCTGACCGCGAGATTCAACGGCGAGCGCTCCCTGGAGGAATGGTTATAGACCAGGACTATGCGCCCATCGCGTAGCGCCAGCGCATCGATCCCGGAGTTCGGGTTAGGCAGATCAATCGGCCGCGCCTGCGTCCAGGTGATGCCGGCATCGGAAGAATCGGCGACGCAGATTTTCCCGATGCGCGCAGTGGAACGCGCGTAGAAGCGCAGCCGTTTGCCGCCGAGACAAACCACCGAGGGCTGAATGATGCCCTCCGCAACTCCGGTTTGCGGTGAGACCGGCGACTTTACCAAAGCATCGCCGCTCCCGCTCGAGCGGGGCAGGTCCGGCGCGACCGTGATCGGGCCGAACGTGGACCAGGTCTTTCCGCCGTCGGAACTGCGTTCAATCCAGCACGCCCATGATTCATAGCTCTCCACCGAGGACCCGCTGATGATCGTTCCGTCCGGCAGGACAAGAGGTTTGGCGCGGATGGGGCCGTACAGCCCCGCCGGCAAATGCTCGACGGGCGACCAACGGGTGCCGTCGTCCGCGCTCCAGCGGCGTGCCGCAGTCCAACCGGTCGGGCCGGGACCGAATTTGTAGTACAGCCACAAGCGGCTGTCTTTGGTGTAGAACAAGACCGGGTTATAGGTGGCGATCTCCTGTTCACGGGCGAGTTCGAACGGAGGCGACCACTGAGCGCCGGCACGGCGCGCGCCCCAAATGGCGACATCCGGCCTGCTTTCCGCCGAACCGCCGAACCACGCAGCCAGGAAATCTCCATTGCGCAACTCCACAATTGTCGACGCATGACAGGATGCGAACGGCGCAGACGTGAAAATGAACTCAGTTTGGATCTGGGCCTGCGGGGCAATTTTCGCCATCTCAGGATCACCGGTTGCGGCAAGGAGGAAAAGAGCCGCGGCCCGTGAGCGGGCTGCG
>Ga0187885_10004571_pt1 | contig 11250 bp, 10 predicted proteins | sample June2016WEW_20_1_3_FD_132970 | JGI IMG/M metagenome (GOLD analysis project Ga0187885, IMG submission 132970) | Peatland microbial communities from SPRUCE experiment site at the Marcell Experimental Forest, Minnesota, USA - June2016WEW_20_100 | ecosystem: Environmental > Terrestrial > Soil >... | reverse complement strand
CTTGCCCCAGCGCTCGCGCCCGTAACTGTCGCGCAGGAAAACGTAGGGGCCGCCCGAACCCGGCAGCGATGCGCCGAGCTCCGAAACCACCAAGCCGTCGGCGATGGCGATAATGGCCCCCACGAACCAGCTCAGCAGGGCTTGCGGACCACCCAAGGTCCCGAGAATCAGCGGAACCGTGATGAACGGCCCGATGCCGATCATGTTCGACATGTTGATGGAGGTGGCGTTCAGGATTCCCAACTTGCGCTGCAGTTGGGGCTGTGCAGCGCCCCTGCCTTCTGCTTGGTACGGACTGTCTCCCATCTCGCTCCTCGGGATCAACGTCATCTCAAGCCCGCGCAGCATACTTCAGGAGGCCCGCCTTGGCAAGAAGCGCGTCCGCCAAAGTTCGGCGGCCTCCGCTCGCAGGAGCCAAGGAGTCGGCCAGGGTTAGTGCCGTTCCAACTCGTCTTACCCAAACCTTTCCACGAAGGGCGATCTTTCGGGCCGCGCAAAATCGAGGAGCCGCAGACTGGGAAATCAGGTTGGAACGGCGCCAGGCAAGGCGCCTAGCGGCTGGCCTGCGCTCGCTCCGGAACCCACGCTGGGGGAAAAGCCTCTCCCCCGGCGAACGCTTGCTTCTCCCGCGGCAGGCAGGACAGCCAACTGCTTGATTCCCGTTGACTTCGGGCCCGCTGTCGCAAGGATCGCTGAGTCCCAGCGAGTGGCAATTCGTATGCTGACGCCTCTGTGAGGGGATGTCCAAGGCGCAGTCAGTGCGGACCACTTCAAGTTCAGTTACGAGGGGCGCTGGCCTTGGGCGGAGCCGGGGGTGGTGGGGAATCAAAACCTTCTCTCCACCTATCGCGAGGGCGGCAGCCAAGGGAGTGACTTGGTGAAGGTCAAGACGCTGGTCTGCAACTGCAAAGGGCTCGAACCTTTCCGTCGTGCCGACATGAACACGCTGGCGTTCGAAATTGAATCCGAACTCGAGGTTGCTTACGCTGCTGTCCATCCGCAGCTCTGCGCGCAGGGCGGGATGCAGGTTCTCGAAGACGTGCTCCGCACGGCGGAGGATGATCCCGACACCTACGTGATGGTCTGCGCCTGCGCCGAGGACACCCAGAAGAATCTCTTCAAGAAAGCCTTGCGCCGCACGGGGTTCGACGAGAAGCATTTCGTGCCTTTGGATGTCCGCAACACCACGAATGACGGCATCCTGGACAGGATCCGGGCGAGGCTGGCCGAGATCGCAGACCCCACCAAGCAGCGCCATTGAAAGCCTCTCGGGAATGACCGGTCCGGTCATTCATGCGACTGACGAAGGAAAAAGGAATGCCTCCACTCCGCCATCTCCACGAAAAATTCCTGTGGTTTCCCAGCATCGACTACGACGCCTGCCTCGCGGACCTCAAGTGCCTCAACTTCTGCCCGCACGACGTCTTTGAATGGGACCCGAAAACCGGCCGGCCTCTCGTGGCCCATCCCTATCGCTGCCTTCCCGGCTGCGAAATCTGCCTCGAGGGTTGCGATACCGGCGCCCTTTCCCTGCCCACCAAACGCGAGGTCCAAGCCACCCTGCAAAGATTACGCAGCGCCGAGTAGAAGCCCCCACCTCGCGCCCTTTGCCATGATTGGCAGGGGGATCCTTTTAATGGATAGAATCGGCACCGGACGGATTCTTCGGACTTTCTGCCCGCGTGGGTACGACTCTTTGCACCTTTCACTTTTCATGACTAGCCAACCCACTCTATAGAACTATTTTTCTGGTAAATGCTGCTTGCATCAGGCACGGGGACGCGCGTAGAATCGCCCGCAGAATTCTTCAACGCCGAGGCGTGCCAACATGGACTCAAAAAGAAGCGATATCACTGCCCGGCGCTTACGGCTGCTTCCCGTAACGGCGCTGCTCGCCGTGAGCGCTTTCCTTCCCGGATATGCCCAATCCGACTATGGTCAGATCAATCTATCCTCGCCGACCGCTGCTGCGCAAACGAGTGAGGTCCGCGCGCGGGTTACGCAGGCGGTGGACGTGCAGAACCTCGTCACCCTTCGAGGCAATATCCACCCGCTGGCGCGGGCCGAATATGATCGCGGTACCGCGCCCGATGACCTGCCCGTGGCACGCATGCTGCTTGTCTTGCGCCGCGGGGACGACCAAGAAACGGCCTTGCGGCAACTGCTGGAGGACCAACAGGTCAAGTCGTCTGCGAGCTATCACGCTTGGCTCACCCCTGAGGAGTTTGGGCAGCGATTCGGTCCCGCCGATGCGGATATTCAGGCCGCCACCGATTGGCTCACGGGACAGGGTTTCGAGGTGAATCAGGTGGCAGCCGGCCGCACGGTCATCGAGTTTTCGGGCTCGGCGGGGCTCGTGCGACAGGGCCTGCGTACGGAGATCCACAAATTCGCCGTCAACGGCGAGGAGCGCTGGGCCAACGTGAGCGACCCGCAGATTCCCGCTGCGCTGGCACCGGTGGTGGCCGGCTTTGCCTCACTGAACAACTTTCCCAGAAAGCCCCAGTCCCGCAGCCTGGGCACTTTTTCGCGGTCGAAGCTGACCGGCGAGGTGCAGCCGCTCCTCACCGTCCCCACGTCTTATGGGAACTACTACCCCCTGGGCCCGACGGATTTCGCCACCATCTATAACCTGCTGCCGCTCTGGAATGCCGGCACGGACGGTGCCGGGCAAACCATCGCGGTGGTCGGTAGTGTCTCAGTTTGAAAGCGAGCGCGGCGGAGATGGCCTTTTCGGATGTGGAGCTCATTTTGTAAGTCTCCTCTTGAGAGGTTGGTATAATAGGAGTGTGCCCGATGCAACCCAAATCTCTACCTCTATTTTCTGTCCTCGCTTGGACTACTTTTCTCGTTTTTGAAATGGCTATAACTAACGCCTTTGGCCAAGCCACCAGTCGATGCTCAATGAGTGGGCTCTATGAGACCAGCACATCGAGCGGCAAGATATTGTTGATGAACAGCTACAACAGACAGGGATGCGGTCACTTAATTAGATCCTGTACGTATTGTGGCCTTACGACTCTGGATACGCCGCTTGCGATCTCTGCCTGTCCTGGACCTGTTACAGCCACCAGCTTCCCCGACATGACTCCAACGACCTGCCCACTTTTCATGGAAACCACGGGTCCTCCACTAAACCCCGAGTTCGGATTTACGCTGATCAAGAGTTCATCAAGGAGTGGAAGCGGCGGAAAAAGGCCAACGATTCGTCCAGCTACATACCCTCGTAGCATTATTACAAAAGGATTGGATTCAAAGTAGCCTAGTAAAGCGACATCTTCTCCTAGGCTTGGGTCCTGGCTGGATATTGACAATGCCTTGATCTCAAAGTCAGACCATTGATCTTTGATCCGCCGTGTGTCGACGCGGAGTAGCACAAGGTCACGCTTAGGGTCTGTATTCAAAATCTCGCTGAGTACTAGGAACTTTTTATTTAAATCCGATACCTTTCGAACGTACACTCCTGGCATTCGTGTCTCGTTTGCATTTCCTCCCGCTTGCCAGTAGACATGTCCAGCGGTGACGATTTTGCCGTCACTGCTGACGAAGAATCCAGACCCTTGAGCGATTTCCGACCTGCCGTCCGCGCCTATGGTGACTATCTGAACAGTCGAATTCTGAGGGTCAGCCAACTGCGGTCCTTGCGCCTCGCCAATGGCCGCACAGAGCAGGCAGATTATGGTAACGGAAATGAACCGTTGCATGGGAACCACCTCCTGATAATCAATGCGCAGTTTCCGTACATGGTACGCCAAATCAATATCGGGCACCAGCATTAAGCATTTCTGGTGGTGTCCTAAATGTGTGTTCGTAGCTTGCTGGGGGAGATTAGTGACTGGTCTTGAAAAGATTGAGCAAGGCGAAGGGTTGCCTTAGAAAGCAAGTAGAGAGCGATATTCACAGGGATCAGGCTCTTGTCGCTCCCCTGTGCTTGGAGCAGACCAAGGTTTTGTTGCAGTAGCTTTTCAGCTTCTTCGTATCCGGTCATACGGAGTTACTCAGAGCAAATAAATTGTGGACATTGGCTTACGGGGGAGCTAATTGACCCATCCCAGGTCTAATCCAAACGCCTCGGCTGGAATGTCTAACTTGGCACAGACGGAGCGCATGACACTGAATAGGAGTATTGTATCGTCAGATAGATCAGGTGCGGCGGACCTGAGAACTTTGGTTCCTATTTTCCGCTCGAAGTAGTGGACGGTATGGCCTGCTCCCTGAGGATCTATCAGCTTCCCATCGAGCTTGACAAGCTTACAGTCAAACTCTTTTTCAAGCCTCACTTTGAAGTCGGCATAGCTTAGAGCTGGTGCAAGTGGGTATGCCACGAATTTTTATCAAGCGCAGATGCGCGTGTCCTCTGCTGTGGCGCGAACCATGTAAGCGGGGGGGATATAGAAGGGCTTCCGGTCGCTGAGTCGTTCACCCTTCTCGAACATCTCCCAATATTTTCGAGGAGCCTGCGGCACCTGTGAGAGAGCGGGGATGTTGTGAGCGACATCCACCATGACCTGACTGACAAAAGCCTTCTCAAGAGCGGCCTTAGCTTCAGGAATTGTCTTGCCCTGCGATGCGATATCGTACTGCAAGCATTGCGCTGCCCACCCCCGTTCCTCGTGACATAAAACCACGCTAACAACAAACGTTTGTGGCTGCATAGTAATTCTCCTTACCTCTAACTCCGCGCAAATTACACACCAACTTAGAGGAAGAAATCAAGCGCAATGTATTCATCGACTGTGTGATTGATCTAGATTAGGTCCAAAAAGGGGGATTTGTCAATAATCTAGACAGTGTACTTACTTTCTAGTAATAGACCCAATCATTTCCTCGATTGTCCACACATGATCGGTAAGGCCTGATTCCATTGCGGGAGTCACTCTCAAAGTCTTGTGAATCCGGCAGAAATTGTAGTGCATGAAGTGAAGCGCAACTTGATAGGCGTGATTTTCGACTTTCTTCGAGAATGCATTCGTCAGTCTGGTGAACCGACGCATTCCCATTCTCATTGTTAAATTCTGGCGCTCGACAAATGATGTCGAGATGTGTTCGGGGTCTGGACGGCCCATGACTGGCTTGCACTCGCACGATGTGCAGACCGCTGGACTATACCGAGTTTCCTCTTGGCTTGATTCATAGGTCTTAATGAGCATGGAGTAGTCGATCTCTGATCCGAAAGCACCCTCAACGGCTTCCAAGTACACTTTGAGGCCATCGGTCGTAAGCTGGACACGGCTGGCGAGTCGAGACGCTAAATCATCAATGAACATGCGGGCGCTACGAGCATCACGGTTCCCGATCATAAAGGAAGGCACCAGCTTTGTGTCAGCGTCGATTGCCGTCCATGTCCACACGTCGCCGTATCCGAATTGGCCACGCTTCTCTGCTGGAATATTCTTTTCCTTGGCATAGACGAACGCCCAGATTTCGTCGCACTGAATCCGCTTGCACTTCAGGTTGCGGAGTGTCCTATCCTGATAATCCGCAGAGGCGGAACCAACGTCCACTAGGAGCTTTGTAACCGTATTGATTGATACATCCGCAAGGCGACTGGTGGCCCGAAGGCTCATTCCCTCAATCAGCATTCCCACAATCCGTACACGCTCTTCAATCGGTAGCCTGTTCATACTGAATATTATGCTTGACGAAATCTGATTTGTCAAGCACAAAGTTCAGTTCATGAGGCTAAATACTTAGACCTCATATTGGTTTACTTAGGGATGTGCTGTTTACACTGACCGAATTATGCTATATACTTGCCAAATGGATGCTCCCATTAACGGCCTTCTATCGTATGAGGAATCGGTCAATCTAGCAGCGCAAGCCGCAAAAGTGTTCCAGCCAAGAACTCCGATCACAACAAAAGAGCTTTTTGCCGGACGCTGGAACGAGTTGACGGCTACCGCTGATGCAGTGAACCAGCCCGGACTTCACGTTGTTATTTACGGCGAGCGCGGCGTTGGCAAAACGTCTCTGGCAAATGTCATACGACCTACCATATGGGCTCTCGATAACTTTGAAAAGCCAGAAGAGGAACTTACTGAGCGTCTCGTGGTTAAAACGGTGACCACTACGACTGATACGTTTTCATCCATTTGGGCGAAATTGTTCAGAGATCTGACACTTGAAGATGACCGGCCGACTGTGGGCCTAAAACCATCAGCAAAGGAAAGGGTTCCATTGGTTGAGGGCTATAGACTCGATGAAGCCAAACTCGGAGTTGAGGATGTCCGCCGCATTCTTTTAAATATTCCTGGTTCAGTTTTTATCGTCGATGAGTTTGACCGAGCCAGTCGGGACACATCAAAAGTATTCACCGACCTCATCAAGACGCTATCAGATTTTGGTGTTGATTCGACCGTCGTTCTGGTTGGCGTCTCCGACACCATCGACCACCTCATTGCCGATCATGCATCTATAGTCCGCGCCATTTCTCAGGTTTTTCTTCGACGCATGACAGCCGAGGAGTTAAAAGTTATCCTGACGAATGCCGAGAAAGCACTAAAAGTTTCCTTCTCCGAAGAAGCGGGAAATCTCATTATCCACATTTCTCAAGGACTTCCGCACTACACTCATCTCATTGGGCTTCATTCAGTTCGTGTTGCGGCGACTAGCAGGCACTCTCGCCAAATCGAGCGCAACGATGTATTCAAGGGCTTGGAAGAGGCCACGAAACAAGCGGAACAGACAGCAAGGGTTAAGCATAGCAACGCAACGCACAGTTCTCATAAGGATGCCCTATACCGTCAGGTGCTATTGGCGTGCGCGGTCGCAGCCGCACAATCTAACGACGCGTTGGGTTATTTCAATCCATCGTCCGTAATTTCTCCCATCTCGAAAATCCTGAACCGAGAAGTGGAAATCGCCACTTTCAATTCGCATCTAAGTGAATTCTGCAAATCCACGAGGGGGCCGGTACTAGAACGTGATGGCCAGCCGCGAGCATACCGATTTCGGTTTCACGATCCGATGGTGGTTCCGTTCGTATTCATGGACGCTGTTACTAAGGGAATTGTAAGTGAGGAAACACTAACTGCGATGCTGAGTGAATAGGGAATTTATTCTTTTACCTTGGTTTTCCCTCGCCAACGTGATTCAGCGGCCTTCACTGCAATTTTTCGTCTTTCAGTGTTAGTCAGCTTGGCGGCTCTCGCAGGTCCGCCTTTTGTTCCACCGGCATGGCCTCTTAGGATTTGTGGATGTCTCTTCACTTCGCTTACCGTATCCTCAGCCTGTCCAGTCGCAATATCCACAATTATTTTTGCCAGTTGGTTTGGGTCGCGGGGACGCTTTCCCATGCCCCTATTATGGCAGGCTGCAACGGCGAGTCAAGAGGCGAAAAATTCAAACTGAGACACTACCCGGTGGTCGGCCAGACGAACATCAATATCCAGGATGTGCGCGGGTTCCGCAGTGTGTTCGGCTTGCCGGCAAAAGACCCGACCATCATCCTGAACGGTCCCGACCCTGGGATCAACGCGGACGAGCCCGAAGCCGTGCTCGACGTCGAGTGGTCCGGAGCAGTGGCAAAGGGCGCGACGATTGATTTGGTGATCTCGGAATCGACCGAGGCCACCGATGGCGTCGATCTCTCCGCCCTGTACATCATTGACAACAACCTCGCGCCGGTCATGAGCGAAAGCTTCGGCGCGTGCGAGGCTGACCTGGGTGCGGGCGGCAATGCCTTCTACAACACGCTCTGGGAGCAGGCAGCCGCCCAAGGCATCACGGTCGTGATCGCGTCGGGCGACTCCGGCTCCGCGACCTGCGACGTTTACCCCGAAACGGCGGCGCAGTACGGCTTGGCCGTCAGCGGACTTGCCTCCACGCCCTTCAACGTGGCGGTCGGGGGAACGGATTTTGACGACGTGAACGCTTGGTCTACGTACTGGAACGCGACGAACAACCCGTCGACCCTGGCCTCTGCCAAGTCCTACATTCCCGAGATGACGTGGAATGACTCCTGCGCGCGGTCCGGGCTATCCACCCTCTGCGCGAGCGTCTCGAGCGATGGCAGCGATCTGATTGCCGCCGGCGGCGGGCTCAGTAACTGCGTCAATTCGACGGGCACTTTCCCGAACTTCACCTGCAGCGGCGGCTACCCCAAACCTTCCTGGCAGAGTGGAACCGGCGTGCCCAGTGACGGCGCGCGCGACATACCGGACGTGTCCCTCTTCGCGGGTGACGGCCTCAACAGGAGTTTCTACGTGCAGTGCGAGGCTGATCTATTGCCGCCCGGATACGCTTCCTGCGATCCCTATTCTTATGAGTGGTATTTTTCGGGCGCCGGGGGGGTCTCCGCGTCCGCGCAAGTCTTCGCCGGCATCATGGCGCTGGTCAACCAGGTTCGTGGCCGCCAGGGCAACGCGAATTATGTTCTGTACCCGCTCGCGGCAAAGAGCGGAGCAAGTTGCAACTCCAGCACAGCTCCGGCTACCAGTTCCACTTGCATTTTCTACGATATGAACCTTACAAAAGCAGGTAAACCGTCGAACAACTCGGTGGCCTGCGTGGGGGGTTCGCCGAACTGCAGCAATACCAATACGGCATCCGGCCAATACGGCATCATGGTGACTCCCTCGAGCGCAACGACGCCGGCCTGGACCACCAACGCCCGCTATGATTTGGCCACAGGGCTCGGCTCGGTTAATGTCGCGAATTTGGTGAACAAGTGGAATTCGGTCACCTTCACGCCTTCGACGACCACCCTGTCACTTTCGACCAGCCCCGCTACCAACCCGGTCACGCTCACGCACGGCCAGTCGGTCAACCTTAGCATTCAAGTCGCCCCCACGCCGCCCGCCACGGGTACCCCAACGGGCGATATCTCACTGATCGCGCAGACGAGTAACAGCCAGAACATTAGCTCAACGACCGGCGTTGGGAGCTTCACGTTGAGTAGTGGCAGCGTCGCCAGCACGACCAATATGCTCCCCGGCGGCTCGTATAACGTGATCGCTCATTACGCGGGCAATGGGACCTATGGAGGGAGCGACTCGAACCCTGTCCCAGTAACGGTGAACAAGGAAAACAGCCAGACCAAGGTCGGACTAATATCCTGCGACTACACCAGCGGGGCGTGCACCTCCGGCGTAACCAGCACCGTTTACGGATCCTCCTATCTAATGCTGCGCATGGACGTCCTCAGCAGCAGCCAAAACCAATCGTGCGTTTCTTCGGCTACCGGACTCATATCCTACCCGTGCCCTACTGGAACAGTAACTGTGACGCTCAATGGAGCGCCGCCAAACGACCAAGGTTATCCATCCGGCACTCCCGGAACCTATCTCTTGAACAGCCAGGGTTACGCGGAGGATCAGTACATCCAGCTTCCCGGGGGAACGGACGGTCTCGTGGCTAGTTACGGGGGCGACAACAACTACACCGCGAGCACGTCCTCCACGGTGCCGATAACCGTCAGCAAAGCACCGACCACGACCACGCTCATTGGCGTGCCGTCGTCCGTCCAAGGGACGATCGAAGCCCTTATGGTGACAATCAACACACACAGCTATGGTTTCGGCCCAACAGGTACGGTCCAACTCCTGGACAATGGCGTTCCCATCGGCAGCCCGGCTGGGGTCTCTGGGAGTCCCTACTCGACCTCCACAGGAGCTTTTGCCTCGGCGCAGTTTACCTTCATTTCCGTGTCTCTACCGGTGGGTACAGCAAGTATCACGGCGCAATACAGTGGTGACGGCAACTACACAGGCTCGACCTCGAGTGCCGCCACGGTCAACGTCACCGACTTCAGTATGTCGGCGAATCCAGCCAGCATTACCATCCCCGCGCCAGGGCAATCCGGGACTTCCACGATCACCGTGGCTCCGTTAAACGGATTTACCGGAACGGTAAACCTGAGCTGCGTCAGTTTGTACACGAGCATTAGCTGCACAATTTCTCCCGCGTCGTTGAACGTGGCCGGCACTTCGGGCGCCACAGCTACGGTTACCGTCAACACTACGGCCCAGGTCAGCGTGGTGCCGCCAGCTCCGCGCTTAAGAGTCCCCCCGGGTTCTCGCTTGCCTACCGGATGGCCCTGGCTTTTGGCTGGGTTATTGGCCCTCGCGACGCTCCTGAGTCTGGCCCCGGCACGGCGGCGGCCGGCGGGCTGGCTGTTTGCGACCGCCCTGCTGGTCGTAGGAGTCTGGGTAGCCTGCGGGGGCAGCGGTGGTGGTGGAAGTTCTCCTCCGGCACCGGCGCCCATCGTAAGCCTCTCGCCAGCTAATCTCACGTTTAGCCAGGTGAATATGGGCTCGACCAGCGCGGCGCAGACGGTGACGCTCTCCAATACCGGCAACGCCTCCCTGAGCATTTCGGGAATCGCTATCGGCGGGACGAATCCCGGGGACTTTGCTCAGACGAATACTTGCAGCAGCAGTCTCGCAGCAGGAGCCAACTGCGCGATCAACGTAACGTTCACGCCTGCCACGACTGGGGGGCGCAGTGCGTCACTTACGATCACGGACAATGCCAGGGGGAGCCCCCATATGGCCAGCCTGACAGGCACGGGGGTGCTAGCACCCGCCGTGAGCCTCTCACCGACCAGCCTCACATTCGGTCAGGAGAATATGGGGTTCACTAGCGCGCCGCAGATCGTAACGCTCTCCAACACCGGGAATGCCCTGCTCAACATCTCGAGCATCGGTATCGGCGGCAATTGGTCGCAGGACTATGCTCAGACTAATAATTGCGGCAGCAGCGTATCGGCGGGATCCAACTGTACAATTAACGTGACGTTCAGGCCGACTTACGCTTACGCGTACACGTCGAGCGCATCGCTCGTTATTTATGACAATGCGAGTCCAAGCTCCCAGACGGTAAACCTGACCGGTAGCGGCATCCCAGCACCCACTCAGCCTGGCACTTACCCGATTACGGTGCTGGCCTCCACCGGCAATGACTTGCACAACTTGAACGTTTCGGTGAACGTGCAATAGCAGGCGGCCGCAAAGAACGCCCCGCTCCGGCCGAGCCAGGGGAGGACCTACTGGGCGGTTGCCACTTGTCCCTAGCCCACGGCTGAAACTCCTGGTCTTTCTGATTGCCTCCGCCCTGCTCACCCGGACTGCCGCGGCCCGCTTGACGCAGGCAGGCGCAGGCACAGGCAAGCTGCCCAGGTAGGGACTTCGGACCTCGGACTTCGGACTCTGTCAGGCACTCGCCACTGTGCACTATCCACTTTTCACTGCTCTTCCACGACCAGCTTCCCTTTCATCTTCCCGTGGCCAAAGCCGCAGAACTCCGAGCACT
>Ga0187885_10004556_pt1 | contig 11279 bp, 15 predicted proteins | sample June2016WEW_20_1_3_FD_132970 | JGI IMG/M metagenome (GOLD analysis project Ga0187885, IMG submission 132970) | Peatland microbial communities from SPRUCE experiment site at the Marcell Experimental Forest, Minnesota, USA - June2016WEW_20_100 | ecosystem: Environmental > Terrestrial > Soil >... | reverse complement strand
TGCCATCGACTTGTGCCGGTCGGCAAGTTGCACCTTGATTGTCAGGGGTTGACCGTCGCGGCTGATGCCGAGAGTCACCACGCGGCCTGCCGGCGTTTCCTTGATCATCCGGCGCAATTGGGCGCGACTCTCAACTGCCGTACCGTTCAGGCTTACGATGACGTCGTGCTCATGCAGTCCGGCTTTTCCGGCGGGAGCGTCCTGGTCGACCATCGTAACCTCCGCTCCGTGCTCTTCCTTGAGCTTCAAGTCGCCCAGCCGCTCCGGAGAAACGTCGGCGATGACCACTCCGAGAAACGAAGATCCGCCGCCCTCATCTGAGCCGTAACTCCAGTCCCAGCTTTCGCTGGCGCGATCATGGTTCGAGTCGACGTTCGATTCCGCTGGTTGCGCGCCAGCAACCACTGAAACGACCAGTGAAAAGAGAAACATGCAAAGCAGGAAACGGTGGATCATAAGTCCCTCCCGAATCAAAGCACCGCCGCTAGCGGCTGACGCGGCGGAAGTTGACATTCCCAGAAACCGTCTGGACCTTCAGCACCGGTCCGCCACCGTTGAGTTGACCCTCGGCCGTCACCGTTCTTGGCCCATACTCCCCGCCTTCACTGGACACGCGAATATCGGAGAAGTCGCTGCGGATCGTGTGGCCATTGGCGACTTCGATCTCCGCCCGAATGGAGATCGCGAGATCGTTCGCAAGATAGACGGTGATATCGCCGGCCGAGGTTTCAAGCGAGGAATTGCTGTGACCGCCAGCGCCAGCGAGTAGTTTCACAGTAATTCCCCCAGCCGAAGTTTCTGCCTGCACCGACGTCGCGCCGTCCAATTGGATAGTGCCTCCACCGGTCTGGGCTTGCACACGTCCTTTCGCGGAAGCCAGCCGAATGCTGCCCGCGCCGGTTTCAATTTCCGCCGGCCCTCCGATGTCGCCCAGGTCCACGCTGCCGCCACCGGTCGTGGCTTTCACCGGCCCGCTGCACTTGTCCACCCGAATACTGCCCCCGCCGGTCTCCAGCACCGCGCCCTGCAGCCCGGAGAGAACGACAACGTTTCCCCCTCCACTTTCCGCCTTGATCTCGCCCTTGGCGGATGCAATCTTGATGTTTCCTCCGCCGGTTTCCAGCTTCACGCCGCCTTCCACGCTGCCGACCTCAATCGTGCCCCCGCCGGTCTCCCCTGTCACATCGCCGCCGATATCATCCACGTGGATATTTCCACCACCACTCTCCATGTCAACACGTCCGGCAATCCCGGTCGCGTTTACGCTGCCGCCCCCGGTCTCTACCTTTGCGGACTGCAAGTTCCGCGGCACGTTGATGACAAAATCGTCGGCGCACTTACGATTCCCCTTACCCCCCGACTCCGCCACGATCCACGCCGTGTCTCCCTTCACAGACGCACTCATCCTGTAAGACTCGAATTCGCGACGCGCCTGCTCTTCCGAAGATGTATAGGCCCGGCGATGAATGACGTATGTGACCAACACTTGCGATCCACCCTGCACCCGCACCGAACCCGCGTCCAGCTTGACCCGCAGATTCTTTGCCGCACCCAGGTCTCCAGTCATTTCCTGGACCCAGTTGTTGCCTTCGCGATACACCCGAGCTTCCTGGCACAAAGCCAGAGATGCCAGGGCAGCCACTAACACTCCGACGCCAGCAAGTTTTATTAAGTGCTTCAATGAATGTCCTCCTCAACCTATTACTTAGTACGCCGCCCGCTGTTCGTCGTTCGCTGTTCGCAAACCCTCGCAGTCAAGAGCGAATAGCGAACAGCGAACGGCCGTTCTCAATCCATCTCCGGCATCTGCGCCAGCATCGTGCGCGCCTGCGAGCGAATCGAGACGTTCTGATCCGTCTGCGCCAACCTGGTCAACACCGATCGAACATTGCTGTCCGTTTTCATCGGTTCCACCAGTCGCAGGGCTTGCATCCGAACGCCGGAATTCGTGTCGCCGATCAGCGCCCGCAAAACTTCATCCTTTACTCGCGCATCCTGCCGCACAAATCCACTCAGCCCATCCAGCGCCTTCAAACGCACACCCGGATTGGTATCGTTCTGCAACGCATACATCAGCGCCTCCCGCACGCGCGAGTCGTCGGGCGCCTGCGTCAGCAGATCCACCGAGTCCATCCGCACCCCCGAGTTGTAATTGCTGCGCGCCGCAAACAACAGCAACTGCTGGATGCGCTGGTCGTTCAGCGAGCCTTGCGCTTCCTGGGTCAAAACCGTGTCGTACTTGATGCTCACCTGGTTCGATCCCGGTTCCTGCGTCACCGATCGGATGCCCGCGATCGCAGACGATTCCAGCGGTTGAGCGAGTGGCGGTTCCGGCCCTCCGCCGCCTCCGCCGCGTTCGGAGAGAAAATTGTAGGTTGCGCCAATGCCTCCGCCAAATCCCACGATGAAAATCGCCGCAGCCAGCGCCGGCGCCATCCGAATCTGCCGCAGCCACATTGCCGGCTCAAGAATCACCCGCTGCCAGAACCCGCCCGGCTGCGTCGTTTCCAGCGCTTCCTGCAGCCGCATCCGCGACGCCGCCAACAGGTTCGGAGCCGGCTCCACCACCGGCATTTCCGAAAGTGTCGCGTGGAATTTGCGCGTCGCTTTCAACTCGGTAGCGCACGCCGGACACCGCGTGAGGTGCTGCTCTACCTCGTAGCGGGCATCGTCCTCGAGCTCGTTGTACACATAGAACAGAATGTTTTGCCGCACCCAATCACATTTCATTTTCGTATCCCTTCGCGGGAAGTTGTAAGCGGCCGATACCTTGCCGCCGCTGTTGCAGCTTCGAGCCACGAGCTTCGAGCAAACCGGCTGCTCGCGGCTCGCAGCTCCCTCTCATCGCATCTCCGCCAGTGCGGTGCGCAGTTTTTGCGTCGCGCGAAACAACGTATTCTTCGCCGTCTCTTCCGTCGTATTCAGCATCTCGCCCACCGTGCGCAACCTCAGCCCGTGATAGTGCTTCAACTCGAACACCATCCGCTCACGAGGCGTCAGTCCCGACAGCGCCGCTCCGATCTTCCGCCCCAGTTCCCGCCGCATCAGATCGCGTTCCGGGTTGGCGCCCGAGCGCGCGTCCGCGAACTGCTCCAGCCGGCTGTACTCTTCACCGGACGCGTCCACCGCAACCGGAGCGTCTTCCTTGCGCACATTCCGATTTCGCAAATGATCCAGGCAGAGATTGGTGACGATGCGGTAGATCCAGGTGTAGAAGGAACACTCGAAACGGAAACTGCCCAGATTCTTGTAGGCCTTGAGGAAGGCCTCCTGATAAACGTCCTGCGCGTCGGACTCCGATCCCGTCAAGTGCAGCGCCAGTCGCAGAACCGGCTGATCGTAATGACGCACCAATACCTCGAAAGCCGCGCGGTTTCCCTGCTGCGCCTCCCGGATCAAACCCGTGTCGTCAATGCGGTTGCCCTGCGCTGCCAAGGAGCCCCTCATGGGGTTCTGCTTGCCGCTGTCCTGCTCTGTCCGCCGCGGACGGGAAGTTTCGCCAACCGGAATTGCTACTGCGTAAGAATCGGCCGGCATTGTCTGTCTCTGTCCCCTACAAGTGGTCCAACCTCAGCCTTGCACAGAAATAGACGGAGCAGCAGCTCGAACGTTAGCAGATTATAAGGAGTTGGCCCTTGGTTTGCTTGACAGTGGAAGACAGAGGTGAAAACAAGGCCTGTCAGCGCCCTTCAAACTTCAGCCGCATTTCGTTCGTGTTCTCAAACCCAAGCTTTTCATACAAGGGCCGACCCTCGGAGCTGGCGTGCAAATGGACGGAGCGCAAGCCCTGCTCTTTGAGCCAGGCGAGGATTGCCAGCATGATTTGCCGCGCAATTCCGCGCTTCCGGAACTCCGGCTCCGTGTACATATTCAGGATCACCGCCCGTTCGGTGCATGGGTCTTTGGGATTCGCCGGCCACGGACACAGCAACACCCCACCGCCGCCAACGGCGCGGCCCGAGCCATCCAGCGCCAGCCAGTGGCGATACGAACCATCGGCCAAAGCCCGCGCCAGCCACGGGCCGGCAACTTCCACCATCCGATCAAGTTCTTCGACCGTGCCTTCCCCCATGTCGCGAAACATCTCCCGCCGGTGATGAAGAATGATCGCCGAATCGCCCGGCTCTGCGTTTCGAATCGTGATCTCAGCTTGCGTCATGTTCGCGCCGTGTCTCCGCAGCTCTCAAAAGGTACAATAAAACTGGCGCAGGTCACAGCCGAGGCTAACCGGATTTCATGTACGAAGTCACCGTTGAAGACACATTCGCCGCAGGACACTACCTGCGCAATTACAAGGGCAAGTGCGAGAACCCGCACGGCCATAATTACAAGATTCGTGTGACCCTCGCTGGCGCCGAACTCGACAAGGCCGGACTGCTGCTCGATTTCAAGGACCTGAAAGACGTGATGAAGTACGCCATCGACCGTCTCGACCACCAGATGATCAACGACATCGAGCCCTTCACCGTCCTCAACCCTTCCGCCGAGAATCTCGCGAAATATTTCTACGACGAGACCAACACACGCTTAAGCGCAGTAACCAACGGCAGGGTGAGGGTGAAAGACGTCACCGTTTTCGAGACCGATACGACCACGGCGCGATACTCGGAGTAGCAATCGGGTGATCGGGCCATCGGGTCATCTAAAGGTTCTGGTTTTGAATTTCGATGGCCCGATGATCAGATGACCCGATCTTAGTCCTATGTCCTATGCAAGTCACCGAAATCTACAAATCGCTCCAGGGCGAATCGACGTATTCTGGCCTGCCCTGCGTATTCGTGCGTTTGACGGGATGCAACCTGCGCTGCTCCTGGTGCGACAGCGAATTCAGTTTCTCTGGCGGGCAACAGATGACGGTGCAAGAAGTACTCAGCGAAGTCGCCCGTCTGAGCCCCGGCGGCGGACTGGTTGAGATCACCGGCGGCGAACCTATGCTGCAGGAGCGCGAAGTCATCCCGCTAATGGAACAACTTCTGGACGCCGACTACCAGGTATTGCTCGAAACCAACGGCGAGCGGCCCCTAGCGCGGGTCCCGAAACAAGTCGTCAAGATCGTCGACGTGAAGTGTCCGCACTCCGGCGAACCAAACGCCTTCGCACTCGAGAATCTCAAGGCGCTTCGGCCTCGCGATGAACTCAAGTTTGTTTTGACCGACCGCACCGACTACGAATTCGCCTGCGACTTCGTCCGGTATCACGGGCTGGCCGAGCGCGTTCACGCCGTTTTATTTTCCCCCGCGTTCGAAAAGGCGGCCTCGGGCGCGCGAGATACTTCACATTGTCAACTCGATCCGCAAGAGCTAGCCCAGTGGATCCTCGCCGACAATCTTCCCGTGCGGCTCAGCCTGCAAATCCACAAACTGATCTGGGATCCCGCCGCCAAGGGCGTATAGCGTTACGCCCCAGGTTCCTAATCCATATTTGAATTGTCATCCTGAGCGAAGCGAAGCATTGGCGCTCCGACATCAATATATTTTTCGATTGACCCCGAATCGCAGGCGCAATAAGATCAGGGCGAGCGTCTTAGCCGGGTTTTTCGTGAGGTTACGATAAAACTCTAATGCCGGGTGCTTAGCCAGGCTGCACTGTATTGAGCGGGATTCTATGGGCGGAGAGACAGTTGCTAGGGTCGCTGCGTGATGTCTTCAAGGAGAAACGCGTCTATCACCGGAAGAACCGTTTCATTGTCTTTGTTTGTGGGGGTCGCCTTGAAGAAGGGCAAACCTCGCGTCGAAAGCAGTTCGTGGAGTGGGCCGGCGAAAATCTCCCAGGCTTCATCTGCCTCATGGCAGAAGATGCGCTCAAGGACAGTTTCAGCGGGGAGGGTCGGGCGTTTGTAAACCTTGCCCATTTTGAGACGATTGTCGCCGAAGTCTCGGACTGTGTTTTGATTTTTCCCGAGAGCGCTGGCTCATTCGCGGAGACCGGCTTTTTTGCAAACTCCAACAAGGTCCGCGAAAAGACCCTCATCGTAAATCCGCTAGCTCTTCAGACTGTCGACTCGTTCCTAAACCTTGGCCCGATCGAAACAATCAGCTCATTTTCGTTTCTTAAGCCTACCGTTCTCCTCGATGAGCGAGGTACGCCCGACTTCGGTCCAATTGGGCTCCGGCTCAGGGAGCGCGTGAAGCCACCTGAACATCGGGAGCGCCTGCCTTATCAAACCTTCGGACAGTTCACATTCAAGCAGAAGATGTTGGTTGTTTTCGAGGTCTTGAGACTGCTGCGGCTAGCTGACCTGAAGACCCTCCGATACGTCATTCAAGCCTGTTTTGGCGGCAATCCCAAGAATCAGGAATTGAAACACATACTTAGGATCCTGCTTGCCGCGAACTTCATCCGGCGCGACAGGGAATATTTCAGGCCGACGCCGGGCGTAGATCTTATCGAGATCGAACATCTTGAGGTCGAGCGAGTGCTTGCGCAGGTTCAATTTTTCTATCAGAAGTACTCAAAAGAGCTTTACGACGCGTTGCCGGAAGCGACCGTATGATTGCCGAACGAATCAGTGCGAGGCTCGGTTTGTCCCCTGCCTTCCTGGAAAAGCTCGCTAGGACCGCTTCGTTCCGGTACAAAGAACATTCGATCAAAAAGAAGGGCGGTGGCACCAGGACGATCCATCATCCAGCCAGAGAGTTGAAACTCGTTCAAGGGTGGTTGCTGCAGGATGTTTTAAATAGGCTGCCCGTGCATCCGGCCGCCACGGCCTACCGCGAAGGTTGCAGCATAAAGCGCAACGCCGAGTTACACGTAGCCAACAATTATTTGCTCCGTGTTGATTTCCAGGACTTCTTCCCATCTCTGAAGGGTCGTGATGTGGAAGCCGTTCTTGTGGCGAATCGCCAGAACCTGTCCGAAGGTGGCATCACAATGCAGGACATCACCTTTATTAGGCGGATCGTGTGTCGACACGACTCTTTGACAATAGGAGCCCCGACGTCACCCCAGTTGTCGAATGCGATTATGTTTAACCTCGATAGGACGTGGTCGGAGAGGGCTGGGGCGCTGGAGGTCACCTATACCCGTTACGCTGATGATCTCTATTTCTCCACCAATCGCCCCAATGTACTGAAGGACTTGCTGGGCGATCTTCGGTCGTACCTCAACGCGAATGTTCACCCACTTCTGCGGATAAACGACAAGAAAACGGCGTTTGGCTCTCGTAAGCGTCGGAGATTAGCTGCCGGTCTAGTACTAACATCTGATCGAAGAGTGTCGATAGGTCGCCAAAGGAAGAGAGTTCTAAAAACGCTGGTTATGAAGCTCAAAAGGAGGTACCTTTCTCCGGATGAGGTGGCCAGTCTTCGGGGATGGATATCATACCTGCATTCGGTTGAGCCGACCTTTGTGCTCTCTTTGGAACGGAAATACGCCATCAATTTCGCCTTGGGCAGCACTTGGGGAATTGAGGAAAGAGGCTAGCAGGAAGAAGCGCGGCGATCGCCGCCGCCGGAATTCCCATCTGCGCCAGTTGCGCCGCCTGGTCCTGCATCAGCGCGATCAGCGGAGAAACCACCACCGCCGTCTTCCCCGAAATCACCGCCGGAAGCTGGTAGCACAGCGACTTTCCGCCTCCGGTCGGCATCACCACACAAGTATCGTGCGCGGCCAGCAGGCTCCGTATAACATTCTCCTGCTTGGGACGAAACTCGTGGTATCCCCAATAGCGCCGCAGCACTGCCGCCAAGTTTGGAACATCGGGCATTTTTTGTGCGTTCTTCCGCAGTATAGCGTTAGACCCATTCCCAAAGTCTGTGAGCGTTCGACGCCAGATTTGTGATGAATTAGAGTTTGTGCACAAACGGGAACCACGTAGGGACGGCCGCCCTCGGCCGTCTTGTCTGCGCGCAGAAACTCAGTGGTGATCTCTCGAGAAGAGCAAGCAAAAAAAAGGCCGACTCGCAGGCCGGCCTTCTTGATTATGTGGCGCGGACACTGTTGTCCGCAAAATTTACTTCTTCGGCGCGATCGCGTCCTTCGCGGCTTTCGCCACGCGGAACTTTACCACCGTTTTCGCCTTGATCTGGATCGGTTCGCCGGTCTGCGGGTTGCGTCCCATGCGCGCCTTGCGGTGCGCTTTCACCAAACGGCCGAGGCCGGGCACAACGAACACGCCGTTCTTCTTCGTCTCTTTAATCGCCGTGTCTGCCAGGTGCTCCAGAAAAGTCGCGGCGGTCTTGTTGTTGGTGCCGAGCTTCTCGGCCAGGTGGCGGGTGAGTTGGGTCTTGGTCATACCAGATGCCATGAATTCCTCCTTCAGGAACTTACAAATTTGCGTGTGTCCAGCGCATAATAACGCACTACGCTGTGGAATAGTAGCACTTTATGCAGATTTTATGCGGTTTGCAGTAAGGCACCCCCTGGAAAATCGGCATAGAATAGGCGGATTCGGCAGCCGAAGAGCGCCAAATTGGAAAATCCGCGTGCAGTGGGATGTTCTGAGAACTGAGAACTGAAAGCCCCTACGGATCGTACACCGCGGTGTGCATGCCTGCGTGCCGCGCAGCTTCCTGCATCTGGTCGAGCTTCCTCTTTTGCTCATCGAGTTGCTGCTGGATTTGCGCGACACGCTGCATTTGCCGCGGGTTGTACGGCCCCTCGGATTGGACGCTCCCGTTAGCGGACTGTATCGACGCATTGAGCTGGTCGATCTTCGCTTGCAGAGTCGCCATCTTATTTTTTTGCGCCAGGATCTGCCTCTTCCATTGCTCAGCCGCGCGTTGTTCGGCCAGGCGTTGTTGCGCGGAACGATGGTCGGCTAAACGACGATCAGTGGCCTTGCTGCCGTCCGCCGCGCTAGCCGCCGGCGGTGCCTCGCGCGCCCCCTGGTTCGTGTTCAGATCCTTCGGAAGATCCGCGTTCGTGATCACTTTTGGCTTCATCGTGGATGCATCCTCAGCGTTCTGTTTCTCCCGGTTCTCGCGCGCAACGTCGCCCAGCGACTGCCCATAGGTGGCCGAGCCCATCAAGAATGCGATTGCGAAAATCCTCAAGAGCGTGAGCTGAATAACCTTGCGCTGCATGTCCCCCTCCCACTCGCCATCCCGAACTGTTCTTTCAATGGTAGCTCCGTTCGCTTCGATCCGTAGCTACATAGGTAACTCGAGCGCGAAACGAAAGTGTCATATCATCATGGCCAGCCGGCCATCTCTAGAACCTTCTCCGGCGTCATCCCCCTCTCGCGCAAATGCCGGATGCTCAGCGCATCGTGCCGTTTCGCCAGCCGCACGCCATCGCCGTCCCGCACCAGTTCGCAATGAAAATAATCCGGAGCGGCATAACCAAGCGCGCGCATCAACAGCAGTTGCCGCGCGGTCGACTTCAGCAAATCAGCGCCCCGCACGACTTCCGTGATCCGCATCGCCGCGTCGTCGACCACGACCGCGAGTTGGTAAGACGGAACGTCGTCGCGCCGCCAGACTAAAAAATCGCCGAAATCAAAATTATTGCCTGCGACGTAGCGTTGCCGGCCCAGATTCAAATCCGCAAACTCAACCGCCTCGCCGTTGGGAACGCGGAACCGCCAGTTCACGCCCGCAGGCTCCCTGAACCCGGCCATGTCTTTCCTCTCGCGGCAAGTTCCGGGATACACCAGCTCGTCATCGGCATCATTCGGAGCGTTCGCCGCCTGCGCCAGATCCTTGCGCGAACAAATGCACGGATACAGAAACCCGTTCTCCCGCAGCCGCCGCCAAGCCCCCAGATAATGCGCCCGGCGCTCACTCTGCGAGTAGGCGCCATACGGGCCGCCACAATCCGGCCCCTCACCCCAGCGAATTCCCAGCCAGCGCAAGTCTTCAATCATGGCGAGAGCAAATTCCGTCCGCGAGCGCTGCGGATCCAGATCCTCATTCCGTAAAATCAAAGTTCCCTGATTTTCGATCGCTCGTTGCGCCGCGATCCAGAAAGTCCGCGCATGCCCAACGTGCAACAGCCCCGTCGGCGAGGGCGCCAGGCGTCCGCGATAACTTGCGCTATAAGTAAGAGAGAAGCTGGCCGAACCTTGACTCATGAAAACATTCTAGCGGGAAGCGCTGTGGCCCACCCCCGGCGTGTTGCCCGCCACACGGCGTGTCTGGCGGCGCACACGCTCTTGCGCCAAGTCTGTCCATAAGTCGTGCCGCATCAACAGCCGCCCAATTGGCCGCTCTCCTGCCATATCACTTCCGACTGCGCCAGCCGCAGAGGAGGTGACAAAATGACAACTACTGGGAAATCCGGTGATAAGAAATCCACGAACCAAAATCTCGCTAACAATACAACTGACAACGCAATCTCCGGGACGACGCTTTCGTCCTGGTCGCGCCAGCAGAAGCTGGCGATGATCGCGGGCTTCGCGATTCTCGGGCTCTTACTCGCGGTGAGCGCATGCTCGAAGCAATCTTCAAAACCGGCGCTGGCCGGCGTTTCCGGCCCCGCATCAACTTCGCCGACGCCCGCGGCCGCGGCAACGGCGGCAACCACCGTAACCGCCGCAGCCTTACCAGCGCCAGCAAAGAAGACGCCAAAGAAGCATCCCGCGAACGTCACTTATAGCGACGCTAACTCCGGCGTTTCGTTTCTCTATCCGCGCAAGTTTGCGCTGACCTCGGGCGACAAAGCGCAGCCCCAGCTTGCGGGCATGGGCGATGTGCCGATGAACTTCGTCCAGCCCGGTGGAGTCGCGGTCGCGACCGTCGCGCTGCCCGAAGGTTCGTATCCCGGCACCGACTTCGCATCCGCCTTCTTCAACGTGAATGTCAATCGCAGCGTCTCCGCGCAGGAGTGCGCGCACTTCGCCTTCGTTGACACGCGCAATACCGACGGCGAACCGGTCGACGCCGAGAAAGTCAAAATCGGCTCGACCGACATGGAGATGACTTCGAGCTTCTCCGCCAGCACCTTGAAGCAGGCCGAAGCGCACTACTACCACAGCTACGAAAATGGAGCCTGTTACGAATACGTCTTAGCTCTGGGCACTGAAGGATTTGCCACCGAAGGCGGTATTGAGCACGTCAACCGCGACGAAGTCTTCGCCAAGCTGGAGAAGATCTTGGCCACGGTGAAGATCGCTCCAGTCGAGCAGGAGCACGTAGCCGAACCAGCAGTCACCAGCATCGCCGGCGGCAAGTAACAAATTCGAAGCGCGCGAACAACACCATGGCCACGCAAACCTTTTGCGTGGCCTTTGTGTTTGGGCTATGCCGAAAACCGTCCCGACGCCGTGCGGCTTCTCATCTGACGCCGGCGCTGCCCTCGCCGCACGCTGGGCAAATTGTCGTACAATTTCGACGGGCAGA
>Ga0187885_10004547_pt1 | contig 11300 bp, 10 predicted proteins | sample June2016WEW_20_1_3_FD_132970 | JGI IMG/M metagenome (GOLD analysis project Ga0187885, IMG submission 132970) | Peatland microbial communities from SPRUCE experiment site at the Marcell Experimental Forest, Minnesota, USA - June2016WEW_20_100 | ecosystem: Environmental > Terrestrial > Soil >... | reverse complement strand
TGGGAGCGTCCCTCTCCACGGGCTCGACGATGGATCTGTCGGTGGTCGCTTTCCGATCGCTCAAAAAAGACACCGATGCAGTATTCGAGCTGGCGTCAGACGTGCTGCTGAATCCCGAATTTCCCGCCGGAGAAGTCGAGCGGCTTCGTCATGATCGGCTCACTGAGGTGATTCAGCAACGAGACAATCCCAATACCCTGGCAGCCAAATGCTTCGCCGCCGTGCTCTACGGCCGGGACCACCCTTATGGCTACATTGAACTGGGCACCGAGGCTTCGAACCATGCGCTCACGCGGCAAGATATGGTCCGCTTCTGGAAGGAAGGGTACGTCCCGTCAGCCGCGGCTTTGGTAATTGCGGGCGACCTCACACACGATGAGGCGCGCGGCCTTTCTGAAAAACACTTGGGGATATGGAGCGGCAGGGCCGACGTGACGGCGCCGCCGCCCGTGGGATCGAATCCGGGTCGACGGATCATCATCATCGATAAGCCCGCCTCCCCTCAGACGATCCTGCGCATTGGCCAGATCGGCGTCGCGCGTGCCAACCCCGATTATGTTCCGCTCACGGTCATGAACGCAGCCCTGGGGGGTCTGTTCTCGAGCCGCATTAACCTGAACCTGCGCGAGCAGCACGGCTACACGTATGGCGCGTCGTCCACTTTTGTGTATCGACGCGGTCCGGGACCGTTTCTCGTCGGCACGAGCGTGCACACCGACGTCGCCGCGCCCGCCGTGCAGGAAATTCTTTTTGAACTCGAGCGCATACGAACGGGGAACCTCACTGCTGAAGAACTCCTTACGGCGAAGGATTCGATCGCCCGTTCGCTGCCGGGCCTCTTCGAAACCACGCCACAGTCCGCTTCTTCCATCGGCCAGCTGTTTGTGCACAATCTAGCGCGTGACTATTATTGTCGTCTACCCGGCGAGATTGACAGTGTCACCGTCGCCGACGTTCGTCGTGTCGCGGAGTATTACTTGCATCCGGCGCAGACAGTCGTCGTTGCGGTCGGCGATCGGGCCAAAATTCAGGGACCGCTCGAACAGCTTCAATTCGGGCCGATAGAGTGCTTCGATGTCGACGGCAACCTCCTGCTTCATGACGCTTGACAGATGAATCTTGCTTTTTTGATCATCCGATCCGGTTTTCAAAAAGGGCTCAATTGATACGAGGCGTCATTCCGCACTCTTCAGATTTGCCTTGCTGCATGGTAGATTTTTAACTCCGATGAACGGCTCTCTCGACATAAACCTCCAAACCGAGACTCTTAACGTAACCGAGGCGATCCTCGAGCGATACAATGTACCCGGGCCGCGCTATACAAGCTATCCAACCGCTCCTGAATGGACTGATGCGTTCGGACCGGCAGATTTTGAGCGGGCCCTGGCGGAATCCAACGCCGGGAATCCCCCCGCGCCGCTTTCAATCTATGCGCACCTCCCCTTTTGTGAAAGCCTCTGCCTTTTCTGCGGCTGCAACGTCGTCATCAACAAGGACCACGAGGTGCTGAATCCGTACTTCAGGAGCCTGGGCCTGGAAATCGATCAGATTTCACGGCGGCTCGATCGTTTGCGTCCCGTGGTCCAGATGCACTGGGGAGGTGGAACTCCTACCTACCTCAGCCCTGCGCAGATGGAAGAACTGTTCCATTGGTTCCGGGATCGCTTCACCCTTGCACCGGACGCCGAGGTGGGAATCGAAATCGATCCGCGCACGACCAGCGAAGCTCACATTACCGCGCTCGCACGTGTGGGATTCAACCGCGTCTCCATGGGGATCCAGGACTTCAACCCCGTGGTGCAAAAGACGATCCATCGCATTCAGCCCTACGAGATGACCAAGGGCGTTTTCGATATGTGCCGCGCACAAGGATTCGAGTCGATCAATGTCGATTTGATTTACGGGCTTCCTCATCAGACTCCCGAATCGTTCGTCGATTCAGTGGAGAAGGTAATCGAGCTCAATCCGGATCGAGTCGCTATGTTCAGCTATGCACACGTTCCCTGGCTGAAAAAACAGCAGGGCTCTTTCGCTCGCCACATCCCGCAGGGCATGGATAAATTTCGCATTTTCCGCGCGGGGATCGAGCGTTTCACGCGCGCGGGGTATGTGTACATAGGGATGGATCACTTCGCTCGCCCGGACGATGAGCTGTGCGCGGCTCAGAGGCAGCGCACGCTGCATCGGAACTTTCAAGGCTATACGACCAAAGCAGGAGCAGATCTGCTCGGAGTTGGCGTCAGTTCCATCAGCGGCATGGGCCGGATCTACGCACAGAATTTCCGCGTGCTGCAGGACTACTACGTCGCCCTCGAGCAGAATCGTCTGCCCACCATGCGCGGCATTCGATTGACGGATGATGACGTGGTGCGCCGGGCCGTGATCAGCAGAATTCTATGCCACTGTGTGCTTCACAAGGGAGAGATCGAGCGGGAATTCCACGTATGCTTCGATGAGCATTTCGCCGGGGAACTCGCCCGCCTGGAGCCGCTCGTGGAGGATGGACTCGTTGTACTCAGTCCGGAATCCATATCCGTCACATCGCTCGGGCGCATCTTCATAAGAAACGTCGGCATGGTGTTCGACACATACTTGCGAACGCCGAAAGAGAAGCCGGTTTTTTCGAAAACGCTTTAGTCATGTCGCAAATCAGCGAGAGCAATTCGCAAATCGATCTCGGTGTGATTCTCTTCAACCTCGGCGGCCCGGAAACACTGGCCGATGTCCGTCCGTTCCTCTACAACCTGTTCTCTGATCCCGACATCATCCAGATCAAGAACAACCTCCTGCGCCGGACAGTCGCATGGCTGATTGCTGCCACGCGTCAGGGAAAGTCGCGCGGTCTCTATCGGCAAATCGGCGGCGGCTCGCCGTTGCGCAGGATCACCGAGTCTCAAGCGGAGGCATTAGGCGAGCGCCTGGCGGCGCGCGGCTGCCCGGCGCGGGTTTTCGTCGGCATGCGCTGTTGGAGGCCTACCATCGATGAAGCAGCCGAAAAAATCGCCATGCTTCCCCTGAAGCGACTGGTTGTGCTTCCCCTGTTTCCGCAATTCTCGGTCACGACGACCGGGTCATGCTTCAACTATTTCCGTGCAGTCGCTCAAAGGAGAGGTCTGTCAAGCCGGATGGAAATCTCCTACGTAAAGTCCTGGTACAGCCAACCACGGTATCTGGATGCGATGGCCGATTCCATCTGCGAGGCGCAGAGCCGGTTCTCGGACAAGACTCCCGGAAACATCCAGCTCCTTTACAGTGCACATTCCATCCCTGCACGCTACGTTGACCAGGGAGATCCCTATTTGGCGCAGACCCAGGAAACGGTGGCCCTGATCAACGAACAACTGGGCGGCAGCTTCCCCTGGACGCTCGCCTTCCAAAGCAAGGTGGGTCCGGTAAAATGGCTCGGCCCAGCCACGAACGACGTCATTGCCCAGCTGGGAAGGCAGGGAATCGCCAACGTACTGGCGATACCGGTCAGCTTTGTATCAGATCACATCGAGACCCTGCAGGAAATCGACGTCCTCTATAGAGATTTGGCAAGGGAGGCGGGAATTCGGGAGTTTCACAGGGCCCCTGCACTGAACGTCAACCCCAAGTTCATCGAATCGCTCGCGGACATCACCCTGTCAACGATTGAGGGCGCCCCGCATCACTGAATTCGATTGCCTTGGAGTGAAGAGACATTCTCTAATTCTGGAGTTTGGCGATCTCCGCCCAAAGATCGTCCTTCATACTTTCGTAGTAGCCGACCTGGATATGGCGGATGATTCCCTTCTGGTCAATGAGCACCTGCATGGGAATGGATTCGGTTCCGTAAGCCGCCCCGACCTTCTGTTCAACGTCCAGAAGCACGCGCGCCAGGATTCTATGCTGCTGAACATAAGGCATGACGAGCTCCGGTGAATCCCCCACGTTGATGGCCAGCAGTGTAAAATCATCCGGATGTTCGTGCTGCAGCTGCTCCAGCAAGGGCATCGTGATACGGCAAGGCCCGCACCAAGTCGCCCAAAAGTCCAGCATGACGATCTTTCCCTTGTATTGATCAAGCGAAACATCGTTCCCTTGGAGGTCCTTGAGCTGGAAACGGGGAGCGTGCTGGCCGACTGCCGGATTCCCGGTCGGCGCGCTGCCGTCCCTTGGGCACCTGATCAGAAGCAGCCCCACGACCGCCAGGACCAGGATTAAACTGATTATTGCCTTGTTTGTCACGCGCTCGCCGTCCTCCAGACAGTCGATTCCGGCCGGTTTTACGGAGCATCCATGGGCCGATGGCAGGAAGTATACCAGCACGCTCAGGCGAACCGACAAAAAGATCGAGAGACTGCCTTGTCGGCAAATCGAAAGTCGAGTAGCCTTTTCCTCGATATGGACATGTCTGAATTTGCGGCGATGAACGAGGTCTATGCGCGCTCGTTCGGGAAGAACCGGCCTGCGCGCACCACCGTACAGGTCACTTCGTTGCCGACTCCCGGTTTGCGCGTCGAAATCGATGCGGTCGCCTATATTCCATGATCCATGAGGGGTTGAACGCGATGCCCGCCGATGACTGCATAATCCGCCAATTCATGCCGGAGGACGCAGAGGCAGCCAGCACGATCGTGTGCTCCTGCCTGAGGCTGGATCCGATGGTACCCGCGTCAGCCCGGGACGAACTGATTCTCATGGAGTCGCCCGCTTCCATGATCGAGCGCTCCCGGCTCTTTTACATGGCCGTCAGTGTGCACGCGGGGTGCGTAGCGGGAGTCGCAGGCGTGGATATGAACGAAATCAGGCTCCTGTTCGTCGACCCGGGGTGTCAGAGGCTCGGCATAGGCAGCCGTCTGTTGCAGCACCTGGAAGCCTTGGTGCCTCCTGCACTCTTCGGCGACGTCTTCGTTTACTCTGCACTGGGCGCAGTGGGGTTTTACCGGGAGCATGGCTATCGGCCGGAAGGTGAACATTCATTTGTCATCGCCGGGCACACCGTGCCGACGATATTCATGAAAAAGGTACTATAAAGAGTCAATCTGATCCTGTGGTTCCCGCCGCCAATCCGGTCGCGTCCGGCTCCGCCGCCGCAGTAGAAAGCTGGTGAGAAATGCGGGTTAAACACAATACCGTTAACTTAAGGCCGATGTCGTACACATGGGCGAAAAAGCTTGCCACGGATTTCACAAATTACACAGATTCAAAACAGAAAAAGCCCAGGTGGTGGGAAAGAACATTCAGTGAAATCTGTGTAATCTGTGGCAAGTTTTTCAAATTGTGCTTAAGTTAACAGCATTGGGGTTAGACATGAGGAGCCATAGTCGATGAACCGATCCGATAACCGACAGGATTCGATCTCGGGACCGGCGGCAGATTTGATCGTAACCGATGCCCGGGTGTGGACTGGTGACGAAACAAGTCCTGAGGCTGAGGCGGTCGCGATCCTCGGAGATCGCATCGTGGCGGCCGGCAGCGCTGCAGAGGTTGCGCTCTGGCGAGGCAAGCGCACCCGGGTGATCCCGGCGCAAGGCAGGCTTTTGCTCCCCGGCTTCAACGATGCCCACCTTCATCTTGTCGACGGAGGATTGCAGCTGGATAACGTCGACCTGAGAGAAGCAGCCTCACCGGGAGAATTTGCGGATCGCATCGGCGCTCATGTGCGAACAATTGGAGCGGGCGAATGGGTTCTCGGCGGCGGTTGGGACGAGCAACGCTGGGACCGGCACGAGCTGCCCACCCGCCAAATGATCGATCCGGTGACTCCCGATACGCCGGTTCTCATCGAACGCTATGACATGCACATGGCATTGGCCAACACCGTCGCGCTCCGGCTGGCGGGCGTGACCGCCGCGACGCCCACTCCGCGCGGCGGCGAAATCGTGCGCGACTCTCGAGGAAACCCGACCGGCATCCTCAAGGATGCTGCCATCCGCTGTGTTGCCGCATTCGTTCCGCCAACGACGCCGGCGCGCAGGCTCCGCGCGGTGAAGCGCGCTCTCGAACACGCCGCCGCTCTCGGCGTGACCAGCGTCCAGCACATGGGCCCTGCCAGCGACGACGTGGCGCTGTATATGGAGCTGGCGGAGCGCGGCGAGCTGACAACACGCATCTACATAGCCCAACCGAACTTGGAGTGGGCGGAGCACGGCCAGGTTGCTGTCCGGCACGGGTTTGGTTCCTCCCTGTTGCGATTGGGCGCGCTCAAAGGGTTTGCCGATGGCTCTCTCGGTTCTGCCACGGCATATTTCTTCCAGCCCTACGCGAAGGCGGACACGCGCGGCCTGATGTCAGATGAGATGCAGGATCAGGAGACTTTACGTGAACGCCTGCTGCAGGCCGACAAGGCGGCCATGCAGGTGTGCTGGCATGCCATTGGGGACCAGGCAGTGTCTCTCACGCTTGACCTTTTTGAAGAAATCGAGCGGTTCCACGGTCCCCGCGACCGGCGCCTGCGCATCGAGCACGCACAGCATGTGACAGCGCGGGACTTCGACCGCTTCTCCCGCCTGCGCGTGATCGCCTCCGTGCAACCCTATCACGCGATCGACGATGGGCGCTGGGCGGAACAGCGGGTCGGTGCGCAACGCCTCAAGACGAGCTATCCCTACCGCAGCTTCCTTGACCACGGGGTGCGCCTGGCCTTGGGGACCGACTGGTGCGTCGCTCCGTTGAATCCCCTGCTCACCCTTTATGCCGCTACCACACGGGCGACTCTGGATGGAAAGAATCCGCAAGGATGGATTCCCGAGCAGAAACTCTCGATGTCCGAGGCCGTGGCCGCCTACACCTCTGGGTCCGCCTTCGCGGAGTTTCACGAAAAAGAGAAGGGTTCGATCTCGTGCGGAAAACTGGCCGACATGGTTTTGCTGAGCGACAACATCTTCAAAATCGATCCGGGGCAGGTGCGTGACGTCCGGGTCCTGTTGACGATCATGGGCGGTAAGATCGTCTATTCCAGCGCCGGCTGGACCGCGCCGGCGCTCAAATGACTTCTTGGGCGATTGTGCTCATGAACCTACCGAAGCCCTCGGCATCCGCGGCTGCGGCCTTCATTCGACGCACGCCCTCTTCCAGAACTCCAAGCTCCGAAGCGATGGACAGCCGAAGGTAATGCTGTCCCTCGGTGCCGATGCAACCGAAAGCGTTTCGGTCCAGCGTGGCGACATGATGGTGATACAAGAGAAACATCTGAAACAGAGTGGAAGGCGAGGTGCGACGCCTCACATCGGCGGGGAGTTTATCGTACGCATCCAGGGCGCCGATTGTGCGGCAGACTCCGGCTATATTCGGAAACAGGTAAAACGCGCCTCCCGGCGTTTGGCAACTTATGCCTTCGATTTGGTTGATCTGCTTGACAATGACATCACGCCGCTGCTGGAAGGTGCCTACCATTTTGGCGATCGTCGCCTTGCTTTGCGGATGTTCGAAGGCAACCCTGGCGCCTTCCTGCGTGAAAGGCGAGACGCAGGAAAAATAGTGGACATTCAGGTTTTTCACCACCTCGGCTTCTTCCACCGTTGGGAAAACCGCGTACCCGATGCGGCCGCCGGTGAAGGCAAAGGTCTTTGAACAGCCGCTGGCGATGACGGTCCGCTCCGCCATTCCGGGTAGAGAAGCGATGGAAATGTGTTTTCTGCCGTCAAACACGATGTATTCATAGATCTCGTCGGAATACACTCGCGTGTCCGGGCCGCATTTTTTCTTGATCACCTCGGAGATGCTTCTCAGTTGATCCTCCGTCACGGTGGCGCCGGTCGGGTTGGATGGGAAATTCAGCATGATCAGCCGGGTCTTCCTGGTGATCAGGCTTTCCAGCTCTGCCGCCGTGAAAGCAAAAGAGTTTTTCTCTGAAAGGTGGAGAGGGACGGGAACCGCGTTGAGATAGAGCGAAAAAGACTCATAGATAGGGAATCCCGGACTGGGGTAGATGACCTCATCGCCGGCATTGCAGTAAGCATGCATGCATGCACCGATCGACGGTTTGCCGCCCGGGAACACGACGACCTGCTCCGGCGAAACGTGCAGGCCGCGCATCTCCATCATCTGATCCGCGATGGCTTTGCGCAGCGGCAAGATGCCCTTCGGGTCGCAGTAGCGCGTGTTGCCCAGATCGAGTTGGCGCTTGACCTCATCTCTGACAAAAGGGGGTATGTCGAAGTCGGGCTCTCCGAGATTCAATCGAACTACCTTGTGACCCTGGCTCTCGACGCGTGTAATATGCGGACCGATCTTGAAGGCATTCTCAAACCCCATGCGGTGAATTCGATCTGCAAAGAGCCCTTTTCGCAATTCAGTCCCGTCCATGATCCCTCGACGCAACACATTTTCGACAGCATCCTACCCGCGAAATTTCACGCCGCGCAGGATAGTCCAAGTCCACGTCGAGGTCTAGGTCAAAGTCCAGGTGCGATAGCGAGCATATCTTTGAGGTGAAAACCGGCATCTGAAAAATACCTTGACTAGGCCTGAACTGAACCCATAATCAAAAGCGAGAAATCTGGTGAGGTCTTCCTGGTTCTTCAACAGGATGGATTGCTGGGACTGATTCAGCAGGGTCGCGCCGCGCTTATCAGACCTGGCAGCTTAACGCGCTTTCCGCCAATCTCCGAATGAAGAAGGCGAGCATGAAAAGACTGGCGGCAAGCCGCGAGCCATTCGCCGCACCGGACGTCACTACCGTATCGCCTGGCTACAGACGTTCAGATCGGCAAGCGCCCCATTGAGGTGAATCATGAAAACGGTTCGCATTCTGGTGGCAGACGATCATGAGGTGGTTCGAAAGGGCGTGTGCTCCCTCCTCGAAACCCACCCGGGATGGACCGTGGTCGGCGAGGCAACTACCGGGCGGGATGCGGTCAAGAAGGCAGAGAAACTCAAGCCGGATGTTGTGGTCCTCGATTACAGCATGCCTGAATTGAACGGACTCGAGGCGACACGGCAGATCCTCAAAGCCGTGCCTCAAACGGAAGTGCTTGTTCTCACCATGCACGATTCGGAACAAGTAACCCGCCATGTTCTGGCGGCGGGAGCGCGTGGATATGTGCTGAAATCGGATGCCGCCCTTAACCTGGTTGCCGCCGTAGAGGCGCTGTGCCAGCACAAGCCGTTCCTGACTTCCGCTGTGTCGGAGATGGTGTTTCGAGACTTCCAGAAGTCCAGCAGATCCGAGGATTCGTTGCTCGGAGACAGGCTCACCCAACGCGAGCGTGAGATCGTTCAGCTGCTGGCTGAAGGCAAGAGCAACAAGGAAGTCGCCTCGCTTCTGGGAATCAGCATAAAAACAGCCGAAACGCACCGCAGAAACGTGCTGGGCAAGCTCAACCTTCATTCCATCAGCGACCTCGTCCATTACGCAATCCGCAACAAAATCATCGAAGTCTGATCTAGACGCGGGATACCGCAAACACCGTAGGCAGGCGTAGGCGCGCGGGATACCTCAAACTCCGGATTTCACGGGATGGTAACGGCTCGTCGCCGGTGCGATCTTGTACTCAGCTGAATTGAAACATCAAGTGCTCCTTGAATGAGTGGTCGCCAGGGAATCGGCAGCAGTCGGACGCAAGGCTATCGTGACTGAGCGGACGAAATGGTGGAAAGAGTCAAACGGAACGGCCGGCAGGCTCGTTGAGGAATCGCGAGCCTGCCGATGAAAAACGAGGCAAGTTTCCATCCCGGGTGAATGTCGCCACCTGGACCGCGCTCTCGGAGGTTGCCTCAATAGGGCCGGACAAGACATGTTGGAGAGCGAAGCGCGACTCTGCATTTGATCCGCAGTTAGAGGCGCTCCCGAGGAGTGGGAGTGCTCCCTTCTTAAACCTGCCGTGAATCAGGGCCCGGGCGGTTGCCGGGCCCCTCGTCTTTTATGGGCACTCCTCGGCGCACGCGTGGAACGCAGGACGCCCCACGACGGTGCAAGGAAGCAACCTCGTTGCAGGCAAGAACCGAGAGTCCCTCTTCATCGCGATTTAAGTAGCATCTACAGATCCAGTTATTGGGTCAGATTCTCTGGCCCGTCGCCCGGGTGTTCACACAAAGTTGCATGCGTGCTTTGCTCACTCAATGCTTTAGACACATAATGTCGGGACTTGTTAACATTTCCCGACATTATGTATTATTGATGTCGCCATGTCTCAACGTGATGAAAAGCAGATTATCAGTCTCATCAAAAAGCTGGGCGTAGTCCGTCCGATGGATTTGCAGGATCGCGGGTATCCCCGTGGAACTCTCTACGAGCTGCTGCAAGAGGGGCTCGTTAAGCGCCAGGCCCGCGGTCTCTACGTCGCTATCGATCATGCGTTCACTGCCGAACATACGCTTGCACAGGTTGCAAAGCGGATCCCAAACGGGGTCATCTGTCTGCTGACCGCGCTTCGGTTTCATGGGCTCACGACCCAAATGCCGCGCGAAGTTTGGATCGCCCTGCCGGAAAAGGCGCGCCGCCCCCGGCTTGAGTACCCGCGGCTCCGCGTCGCCCGCTTCTCGGGCGCTGCTCTGACGGAAGGACTCGAGACCCATCCAATCGAAGGAGTTGCTGTGCGCATCTACTCGGCCGCCAAAACCGTAGCGGATTGCTTCAAGTACCGCAACAAGGTGGGAATCGACATTGCAGTCGAAGCGCTCAAAGATTACCTTCGCATGTACCGTGGAGGCGCCGATGAATTGGTACGATTTGCTCGGATCTGCCGGGTGACGAGGGTGATGCAGCCATACCTGGACGCCATCGCATGAGCCCCAAGGAGATTCGAAACCTCGGAATAGGCAATAATCTCGGTGGCTGTCCCCCAAATTCAAGTTCCCTTATTGGGAATATATTTATTGATCTCAATACGGGAATTTGGTAGCATGAGAGTCATCGCGAGAAAGCCGCTCTTGCAGTTCTCAATCGCACACCCGGATGCCAAGGCAGGAGTGGATGCGTGGTACCACGAGGCGAGGGCGGCTATCTGGAAATCGAGTGCGAATATCAAGGCCCGATACCGAAGCGCGAGCATCATCAACAATCGCCGCGTGGTGTTCAATATCCGCGGCAACAAGTTCAGGCTTGTGGTCGATATTAATTATCCGGTGGGGATTGTCTACATTCGGTTTATTGGAACTCACGCGGAATACGACGAAATTGACGTGGAGAGCATCTGATGGCACCCAAAGTCATTAAGACTGAATCTCAGTATGAGGCGGCATTAAAGCGGATTGCGAACCTCATGGACGCCGATGCTGGAACCCCCCGTGGTGATGAGCTGGAGCTTTGGTCTCTGCTAGTCAGCGAATACGAAGACCAGCACTATCGTCTGGAAATGCCTGATCCGATCGCGGCGATTCGATTTCGGATGGAC
>Ga0187885_10004546_pt1 | contig 11300 bp, 10 predicted proteins | sample June2016WEW_20_1_3_FD_132970 | JGI IMG/M metagenome (GOLD analysis project Ga0187885, IMG submission 132970) | Peatland microbial communities from SPRUCE experiment site at the Marcell Experimental Forest, Minnesota, USA - June2016WEW_20_100 | ecosystem: Environmental > Terrestrial > Soil >... | reverse complement strand
TCGGGTGATCGCGTTCACGAAACCTGCTCCGCCGCCGTAAATTGCGGTGTAGGGGCTGACCGCAACTTGAAACTCCTGGATCGAATCTTCGCCAAACAGGTAAGGGATGCGATTACGGCCGACAATATCGGAGAAGTAGTTGTTGGTGGCGTTGGAGCCATCGACGCTGAAGTAAGTGGAACCGTTTCCGTTGGCGTATCCCGAATCCTCGCCGCCTTGTTGTCCGGCAACGCTCACCAGTCCGGTATCGCCGTCGTAGCTGGTATTCGGTGTGAGTACCATGAAGTTGGTGTATTTTCGTCCGTTGAGCGGCAAGTCTTCGATAAGAGAACGGTCGATGACGGTGCTGGCGGAGGATTCTTCCGGCCGCAGCAGCGGCGTTGTCCCGATTACTTTGACCGCGTCTGCGCCTGCTCCAACCTGTAGCCGGATGTCCTGCGAAGTTGTGTTTCCTACCAGCACCCGCACCAAAGCCTGGACATCGCGAAACCCCTTGAGACTTGCTGTGATGGAATAGGTGCCCGGCATGACCACCGGAAAGCGGTAAAGTCCCGCATGGTTGGTCTCGGCCGATTGTTGCACGCCGGTCGCGAGGTTCCGCAACACCACCGATGCTCCCGGCACTACCGCTCCGCTCTGGTCGGTGACCCGGCCGCCGAGCGAACCCGTCAATACTGCGTTCTGGGCGGGCAGCAACACGCAACTCGCCACGACGACGAGAACAATTAGAATGCGCCGGACCACGCAGAGCGCTGTTACGCTCGATCGCGATCGAATGATGGGTGTGAAAAGCACAGTGGGAGGGCATTCATCTAGCTTCATAAACTTATCATCCTAAGCACACGTATCAATGTGCGTCACGAATCGAAATAGAGGACAATAATCGCGCGTTGTTAATAGTACGTCACACAAACGTTAACGCTTTAAGAAAAGCCTCCTATCGGCGGTAATACATTCCAGGACCTACTACCTACTTGCGGTAATTGTTGAGGCGCGATGAATTTTGTCACCGGCTCATTGACTCATCGAACCCTCCGACTTTAAAGTTCTCTTTATCGGGATCAGCCCGACCCGTTGCACCGATCGTAATGGACCCGATTCATCCTACTTTCGAAAATACCCCCGCGGCCCGGCTTGGGCCGCTGGAGCGACAAGTCCACCACGCCGTCTGGGCGCGAGGAACTGCCACTGTTCGTGAAGTGCTGGAGGATGGCACCATCTGGCAAACTTATTCCACGATCATGACGACGATGGACCGTCTATTTCGAAAGGGACTCCTCGGCCGCGTTCTCGAAGGAAAGGCGTTTCGCTACTCGGCGCGGTATAGCCCGGAAGAAATCGAGCGCGGGGCTGCCATGAAGGGTATCCGGAGGCTTCTGAGTTCCGAGTATGCTTCGCTTCACCTTTCGTATTTCGTGGAGGCGGTCAGCGCGCAGGACGAGAAACTGCTCGAGGAATTGCAGACCCTGGTGGAACGTCAGCGCGCAGAACTGCAACTCAAGAAGGGAGGGCAGAGATGATATTTGCGGCGCGGGGACTCCTGGTTTCTCTTGCGTTTTTCGCAACCGTGTACTGTCCGCTGTCCTCGCTGGTTGTGTTGGCGTGGCGGAGCGTGAATCGTAGCGGCCGAAAGTCCACCGCGAACTCTGCCAATTTCCTGTTCGGGCTGCGGATCTTTTCTTTTGCGGTTTCCACTGTGGTCGCCGTTTTTTTTGCCTTCCCATCATTCTGGTTGATGGAGAGAGCGTCGCTCGACGAGGACGCCGGAACCTTCATTCTAGCCGCGTGTTCGCTCCTCATCCTGAGCGCTGGCTTGTTCCGTGTGCTCAGGGCTCAGGCGCGAACCAAGCGCGCAGTGACGCAGTGGTTGTCGAGAGCGAGGAGCATCGGCAACGAGGCGGCCACGCCGGCACTTAACGCGCCGATGCTCGCTTCGAACGGCGCGCCCGCGCTGATTCTGGTCGGCATTCGGAGACCCAGAGTGATGGTTTCCGACATGGCAGCAATTGTGCTCAGCGACCCCGAAATGCGTGTAGCGGTCCGGCACGAACTGGGGCACAAGCGGTCATGGGATAACTTCAAAAAGGTGCTGATCAGTGCGACTCCGTTTCCCGGGATAAGCGGCATTGAAAGTGCGTGGCAGGAGGCGGCCGAATTGGCGGCCGATGATGCCGCCGTGGCGAATCGTCAGGATGCACTGGATCTGGCGGCGGCGTTGATCAAACTTTCGAGATCCTCGAAGCAGTGGTCCGAGCCTGCGCTGGCAAGTGGGCTGGTCAGTGGCTCATCTTCGATTGGCCTGCGCGTCCAGCGTCTGCTTGAGTGGCGCATGGCTGGGCGGCGCCTTCGACGCACCTGGCCTTGGACTCTTCTTCTGTTTGCAATAATTGTCGGTATTGCGAGCAACTACGGCGCAACCCTCACGCTGACGCATCGTTTGACTGAAATCCTTGTGCCCTAATCAGCTCGAGGATGCCTGGCAGGTTGCGGAAAAACTCCGTTCTCCGTTCCACGGCTCTACCGCGCGGGAAACCGCTACTTCACAGTGAACGGCGCCGACGCCGTCACATTCTCCCATTCGACGAGCAGTTTTCCCTTGGCGCCGCCGGCGCCCGACAGCGTGATCTTGAGGGTTTCGACCGGAGATGACGGCTTGCCCATGGTGAGCGAAGTGCGGCCCAGTTCGGTGGCCGGATCATTGGTGGTGGCGCCCTCTTGAATGCCGTCCGGTGAGACCCCGACGCCCCAGATGTGGCGGGCACCGGCCATCAGGGTTTTATTGACGATCAGCTTCCACTGGCCGTTGTCGAGATCGGCGTAAAGGGTGTAGTCGCCGTTGGGAATGGCGAGGCCATTCAGGTCGAGGTCGGCGTCGGTGTGCAGAACGGTGGCGTAATCGGCGCCCAGACGCCATACCTTGCCATACGGCTGGAGCGCGCCGTCGCCGCCGAAAATTTGGCGACCCCTGACGGAGGGGGCATGGTAGTAGATCCAAATGTTCTTGCCGTTAATGGTGACGCTGGTTTCGGCGCCCGGACTCTTGGTGTTCTTAGTGGCCAGGTCTTCCTTTTTCACCTGGGCGACGGCCAGCATCAAGCCGCTTAACAAAAGAGCACTCAATAGAATTAGGATTCGTTTCATTTCCGATGCCGCTCCTGTTTCCAGGGAGTATACAACGCGCGCGGCGACTGCCCCCGCAGGGTTTACAAGTGAAACTAATCCCCTGCTCACAGTAATACGGAGAAATGCTGAGAACACCCGGAATGAAAAATCCCGGCTGTCCGCTCTTATCGAGAGACAGCCGGGGATGATTGTGGACCGCGGCTCTGGATCTATTCAGAACCGGCTTTACTGGATTCCTTCGCCTCGGCACGCGTCTTGCCAGGCTTCAACTCGGGATAGGGTTTGCTGCCCATCATGCCCTTCCACAGGATCCGGTTGAATTTCTCCGTCGGGATGCGGTCTTCGTGGCTGAAGTCCATTCCTTTGGTTTGCGCTTCCCACCAGGCGGCGTCGTGCGTCGGCTGCGGGAGTGCGTCACGGTTCTGCACGTACTTGTTCAGAATCGGGAGTTGCGTGGTGTAGAGGATCTGCGCCGGAACCGCTTCATAGGTCCAGGACGCTTGGCTGGTGTTGAAGGCGGCGGTCATGGGCGGCACACCGGCATCATGCACGCTCAGTTGCCCCACGCCCAGGATTTCTTCGATCGTCCGGAGCATGCTGACCGTCGAGTAGGGGTTGGAGACAACCGCGCCCTGTGCCACATAGGGGCCAACGATGAAGGCCAGACTGCGGTCGCCACTAACGTGGTCGGCGCCATCCTGGGGATCGTCTTCGATCACGAAGATGAGCGTGTTGTTGGCGTAGGGGCTGTGGGCGATGACATCCGCCGTCAGTCCTACTGCATAGTCGTCGTCGGCAATCTGAATTTCCGGCGTGTTCACGCCAAAACTGGCGGTGCCGAAGTCGCCGAAGTGATCGTGATCGTAGCGCAGCAAAGTCAGATTGGGGAATTTGTTGCTCTTGACCTGCTTGTTGAATTCCCGCTGCCACTCCATGAAGCGGAAGAAATCGGGGTAGCTCTGATCGAAGGGCCAGAAGGAGAGATCGCTGAGTTTGAGCAGTTCCTTCTTCGCCGGCCACTCCACCTGGGTCGGAGGCTTCGTTAAGCCAGGATAGGCGAGAGTGGGACTAATTAAGCCAAGGTCTTCGCGTACATCCAAAGCGCCCAGATCGGTGTAAAAGCCGTAGTTGCGAACCGTGAGGTGATTCTTGAGCGCGGCATCCCAGATATAGCCCGCGCCTTCTTCGCCAGTGGGACCGTCAGCTTCGACTTCGTTGGCGTTTCCGGGCAGCAGGTTCGGATCGGGCGGATAGATTGGTTGTTCGATCTGGCGAGCGGCAACACCCGTGATCGCAACGTTGACGTTGCGGGCCGTGCCTTCGCTGTCGTAATTGCAGCCGCCTTTGCCGTAGTTGACGGTGACGCACTTCTCGTTGATATCGTGAGCCCGCGCCGCGGTCGACCATTGCCAGCCGTCCATGCTGACCATCGAGGTGTCGTCGAAGTTGTCGAAGGTCACAAAGTTGTTGGCAAAAGCGTGGAAGTTCGGGGTATCGACGAGGGGGAATTGGGTATAGGCCGGATCCGCGTTGGCTCCGTTGGTCAGGTCGCCGAGGATCTGGTCGAAGGTGCGATTCTCTTTCACGATGTAGATGATGTGTTGGATGTGCTGGTGGAGGAACGTCATGGTCGCAATGTCCTGCTGGCTTAACTGGAAGTTGAAGCCATTGTTCTGTGCCACCTGTCCGGTCAGCTGTGAGAGCTGAACCGCATTTGGCACGGGCAGTGTCAGGAAACCTGAGTACTCGTTCTGCCACGCATACTGGTTGCCGGCGCCATCCTGCGCATAAAGGCTCTGACAGGCCGAGCCGTAGCCGCCGCCGGGATTGTTATTGATGTAGCGGCAGTTCACCGGATTCGGAGTTTCTACGCTCTTGCTGTTCACCACGTAGAGAGTGGAGCCATCCGGGCTGACGCTGACAGAATTGGGGTACCAGCCAGTGGGGATGAGCCCGAGAACCGCGGGTTTCTTTCCCGTGAGGCTGATCACCGCCACCGCGTTGGTGCCGCCGTCGGTCACGTATGCTGTTGTCTCGTCGGGCGAAAGCGTAACGCTGTTGGGGTTGCTACCCTTGGGGACAATCTTGCCATTGCCAAGAACGCCCGGCGGCGCGCTGGCGTTGACCTCGCTCTGCACTGCGTTGGTCGCGGTGTTAATAATGATCAACTCGTCAGAGTTGGCCGCCACGACGAACAGCTCGGTTTGGGCGCCGTTGAGAATCATCTTCTCCGGGTTGCCGGCGACCGGTATGCGGTCCGTTAGAGTGAGAACGCCATTAACAAAACTCAGCACATCGATCTCGCGGTCACGAACGCTGGAGACGTAAACCGTGCTGCCGTTCTGGTTGGTCGCGACCGCAATTCCGTACGGGAACTCTCCACCCGGGACGCCGGTCTGCTGCGGATTGATGATGCCTGGGCGCAGATCGTACTCCTGGAGGACAGCGCCGGCCACGAGGTCGACCGAGGTGATGGAGTCAGTTTCGTGGTTCGCCACAAACAGCGTATTGCCATCGGGGGTAATGCCGAGGATCGCAGCGGTCGGACCGACTTCGGTCTCCTCGCACATCAAATCGCAATAATGCCCGAGGTTGATCGGCGTGCCGAATTCCGCCCACAGACCGCTTTGCAGGGTGAAAGTGTGGACATTGTCGTTGCCTCCGCCGCCGACATAGAATGCGGAACCACTCGGTGCCCACACGATCCCGTCGAAGGTTTCGTCAAAATTCAACAGCTGTACTACTTGCGTTTCCACCGGCGTACTGGGCGTGGAGATGTCATAAACGAAAACAAACTCACCGGAATCCGCGCCTGGAAAGTCGCCGCTTGAGTTTTCGTTCAGGTTGTAGCCGCTGGTCAGGATCAGCAAAGTATTGCCGTCCGGGCTAATGGCCGTGGTCTCGGCGCCATCCGGCGTGAAAACCGGGACATCCTGCAAAGAAGTTGTCAAAGGTGAAAACACCGAGCCCGGAGCTGCGGTCGGTGTAATGGTTGCACCGGTGGGAAGTTGTTGAGCAAACGCGAAGCTGGTCAGCGCCAAAATGGCCGCAAAACCTACGCCGCGAAGGAAAGTGTTTATCTTCATACGGTGATCCTCCAAAAGTAGATCGTTCGGTTGAAAGCTCCAAGACCAAGTCGGTCAAACTACGAGCGCGAGTAAGAGGTGGGAACACCGAATGAATAAACGAGGAATGTTAAGGCTGGATTATGGAATTGTGAAAATTTAAGCACAATGCGCTCTGCGCGCCCCGAATGGCAAGGCAAGGAATATCTCGGGGTCTGTGCGCAGGGAGGTTGTGTTACGCGGTCAGCCGTTTCGCGTAATTCCGGCGTCTTGTTTTTGAACGGTACGGAGCGCCCAAGCCATGCGCGGCGTGTTGTGGGCAATTCCGAAGCGGCCCTGAGCGTCGAGCAGGATGATTCCACCGTGGCCGTTGAGGCGCTGCTTGAGAAAATTCATCGCCTCCTGCGCGACCCACTCGGGCAAACTGCCGGATTCGACTCGATCGGCGGCCCACTTCGCGAGCACCAGTTTCATGATGGGTTCGCCCCATCCGGTGGTGGAAGCGGCCGCGCTGAGATTATCGGCATAGCAGCCGCAGCCGATGAGCGAAGAATCGCCAAGGCGGCCGGGAGCTTTATTGAGCGTGCCGCCGGTTGAAGTCGCAGCGGCAATGTTGCCAGCGCGGTCGAGCGCTACGGCCCCGACCGTGTCGTGAGAAAGCAGGTCTTGCGATATTGGATCCGAAATTTCGGGCGCGAACAGGTCGTTGCCGTGGGTTGAGGCCTGCGCCTGATATTCGCGCAAGCGCTCGACCTCCCTGGGGATGACGAGATCTTCGTTGCGACAAAGAGCGATGCCATGCTCGGCGGCAAAGCGCTCGGCGCCTTCCGCCACAAAATAGACATGCGGACTGTCGCTAAGAATTTTGCGGGCGGCGCGAACCGGGTTGCGCAGGCGCTCGACGCAACCGACGCCGCCGCCGCGCAAGGTCGCACCGTCCATGATGAAAGCGTCGAGTTGCACTTTGCCATCGCGGTTCAAGAAACTGCCGCGGCCGGCGTCGAAGGTTTCGTCGTCCTCGAGAATGACGACGGCCTCTTCGACCGCGTCCAGAGCCGAGCCGCCGCGTTCGAGGGTGTGCCATCCCGCGGCAACGGCATCGCGAACACCGTTGAGGTGCGCTTCGACCATGTCGTCGGGAATGGCCCAGGCTCCGCCGTGGACGACTAGAACAGGATTTATTGGCACGAATAGTCCTTGCAGGGTAGTTGCGGGGGATAGTTTAGCAGGCTGCGGTGTAGGTGGGGTTCGTATCAGGCGGCACGGCCGGCGACGGGAGCATCCATTTCCGTGGTTCGCTGCCAGGTGTAGATGATGCGGTGGATTACGGTGATGGTCGAAAGCACTGCGATCACCCACAGTACCGGCGCCATGACGTTGAACAGGGCGCCGATGATCAGCAGCACCAGACGCTCGGGACGTTCCATGAAACCGACGCGGCAGGCGCCGATAAGCGACTCGGCGCGAGCGCGGGCATAGCTGACCATGATGGCGCTGATCATGGCCAGCGCGGTCAGCACTACGTAGAAGAACCGGTTGCCGCGCGCGTAGAACACCAGTAGGCCGAAGAAGAGCGAGGCATCGCTGTAACGGTCGACGATGGAATCGAAGAATCCCCCAAAGCGCGTAACCTGGTTCGAGAGTCGGGCGACGCGGCCATCCACCAGGTCGAAGAATCCCGATCCGATGATAACGAGGCCGGCATAGAAAAACATGCGGCGCTGATTGTCGGCATTGGCATATCCAAACAAAAACGCAGCGTAGGTGTTAACCACCAGACCCATCAAAGTCAGCACATTCGGGCTGATGCGGGAGAGAGCGAGCAGGCGCACGATGGCATCCAGCAGGACCCCGCAGGCTCGTCCGACCCCGCTGGTCCAACTCATACGATGCCTCTCATAAACTTACCGCTCATAACTTCACGGCTCATAACTTCACGGCTCATTCCGTTTCGCGTTCCGGTTCCGGTAGCGCCGCCAGTTCCGCTTCCAGCTTAGCTTCGGCGAGGTCGTGCATGGTGGAGAGCTTCAGGATTTCCATTTCACGGCTCCCGCCGGGCGTGACCACGGTGGCAGTGTCGCCAACTTTTTTGTTCAGCAGGGCGCGCCCGATGGGCGAGGTGGTGGAAATTTTGCCGGCTGACACGTCGGACTCTTCACTGGTAACCAACTGGTATTCCATTTCTTCATTCTTAGTGCCGTCATAGATGGTCACGGTCGAGCCGAGGCCGACTTTATCCTTGGGGATATTGTTCATGTTGATCAGCGACAGGTCGGCGAGGCGCTTGCCCAGTTGACGAACGCGCGCCTTCAGGTATTCCTGCCGCTGCTTCGCCATGTGATACTCGGCGTTCTCGCTGAGGTCGCCCATGGCGACGGCCTTCTTGAGTTCCCGGGGGATGTCGTAGGCGAGTTCATGCTCGAGCGTGTTCAGTTCGTCCCGAAGCCTCTTTTTGATTTCTTCCGTCATTGCTTTGGGCATTATAACCCTCCGGCATTGGGGAAGGGGCGACGCGGTTCGCATTTGGAGCCCAGGTTCCGGTCCAAACTCGTCAGGTCCAACTCACTTAACTGAAACGACTTAGGGTTGACCATGGCGGTGTGGGCCGCCGCCATTGCTTCTCGATTGCCTTCGGAGCGGCGGTCGGCTAGACTAGCAGAAGTTCTTCTTCCCTCGGGCGAGGGCCCCTCCATGAGCAGTAACGGTGTTTTCCACATCGGCGATAAGGTCGTTTACCCCAACCACGGCGTCGGAATTATCGAACAAATCAGCAGCCGGAGCATAGGAACTACCGTCGAGAAATTCTACTTGCTGAAAATCGCGGCCAGCAGTTTGAAGGTGATGGTGCCTTTCGCCAATGTCAACAGCGTCGGGATGCGTTCGGTGGTGCGTAACGGCGAGGTCGAGAAGATCGTGGATTACCTCTCGTCCGGCGAGTGCATTAACGCGGCCGATTGGAAAGACCGGTTTAAGGAAAATTCAGACCGCATGCGGACTGGGTCGCTTTCGGACGTGGCCGCAGTGTTGAAGAGCTTGCTGATTCTCGCCCAGGCCAAGTCTCTGTCCTTCCGCGAAAAAAAGATGCTGGAGCGCGCCCGGTATTTGCTGGTCAGCGAAATCGCCATCTCGCGCAACTGCGAGGAGAGCCTGATTGAACAGGCGCTCACCAAGGCGCTGACGAAGTGTAACCTGCGCTTCCCGGAAATTTCCGAACTAGCCTCCTGATCGCACCCCTGATCTCCCGTAGAGACGCGGCTTACGCCTCCCGCTTGCAGCGTCTCGGCGTCAAAAGAGACGGGGCAAGCCCCGCCTCTACGGTAAGGGTCGTTAGCGGGCGCGATGGGCTTCCATCCAGGATTGAAGAATCAAAACGGCGGCCATCCGGTCGACCGCCTGCCCCCGCTTCTTAATCGAAAGATCGGTTTCGCGCAGCAGGCGGTTGGCTTCGGTGGAGGTCCAACGCTCGTCCCACAGGTGAACGGTCACCCCGAAGTGAGCGTGCAGATCGTCGGCAAAACGGCGCATCTTTTCCGACTGAGTTCCTTCGGCTCCGCTTAAGCGCAGCGGCAGGCCAACCACGATCTCTCTGACGCCGTATTTCGCGAACACTTGCCCCAGTGCCTCCAGATCGCGACGCTTGTTCTGGCGCTGGATTGTATCCAACCCCTGGGCGGTAATGCCAAGCGGATCGGTGACGGCCACTCCGATTCTTTTCGAGCCGACATCGAGGGCCATAATACGGCCGAGGCCGGGCGTCCCGGGTGCTTGCATCGGTTCATTGTAGATGGCGGGGGCTTGGAAGAGGCAATCTGCGCTCGCCTCCCCAGACGAGGGCGTCTTTAGGTATGTATCGGGGCTGCGCGATTCCGGTGGTGCAATTCCTACGGCAATAAGGCAAAATTATTGACCAGTCGTAGGTTGGGCGAGCAACGGTTGGGCGAGCAACGGTTGGGTGAGTAACCACACCACATGGAAACCACCGAAACACGAAACGGGCATCACTGGTCGCTGACTCTGCTGGGCATGGGTCTGATCGTGATGTTCGCGTATTACGGCGAGTCAGTGCTGGCAGTGCTCTTCTTTGCCATCCTGCTGACCTTCATGCTTTCTCCGGTGGTGCAGGCGCTGGAATATTTGCACATTCCTAGAGCCATGGCGGCGCTGATCAGCGTGGTCGTGCTGCTGGCCGTGCTCTATGGCATCACCGTTGCCTCGTACAACCAGGCTCTCACTTTCGCGGATAACCTTCCCAAGTATTCGCAGAAGATCCGCTCCATGCTGCAGCCCTACCAACAGCAGGCGGAACGGCTTGAGAAGACGGGCGAGGTGGTCGGCCCGGAGGACACAAACGTCGTGCCGGTACGGCAGGTGCAGACCTGGTCCGAGGTGCTAACCCATGGAGCCGGTACGGTGACTGACATCGTGCTGGCGGCCTCGTTCGTACCCTTCCTGGCCTATTTTCTGCTGACCTGGCACAACCACGCGCGTTCCGCAACCGTGATGCTGTTTCCTTTGCATCATCGAAACACGGCCTTCGTGACGCTGGGCCTGATCGGGAAAATGTTGCAGAGTTTCATCGTGGGGAACCTCCTGATCGGGCTGCTGATTTCGGCCGTAAGCGTCGGGATTTTCGGGTTGCTCCACGTTCCCTTCTTCTACTTCGTAGGCTTTCTTAGCGGCTTTCTGAGCCTGGTTCCGTACCTGGGAATTGTGCTGGCGATGGTGCCGCCGATCCTGGTCGGTCTCGGGCAACTGGAGCCTGGAGACCTGGTGTTGGTGGCAGTTTGCGTGGTCGGAATGCATCTATTGGCTCTGAATGTTCTCTATCCCAAGCTGCTGGGGAGCAGGTTGAAAATCAATCCGCTGGCAGTGACACTGGCGCTGCTCTTCTGGGGAGCGGTCTGGGGAGCCGTCGGACTGGTGCTCGCCATTCCAATCACCGGCGCGATCAAGATTGTGTTTGACCACGTCGAGTCGATGAAACCGTATGCGGATTGGCTGGGAGAGTAGAAGGCGTTGCACCACCGAGACGCAGAGAGCGCCGAGAAGACCCCTTTTGTCAGTTCGCCAACAATACGGGAGTTGCGATCTCTCCGGAGAAGACGGAAGTTG
>Ga0187885_10004544_pt1 | contig 11305 bp, 8 predicted proteins | sample June2016WEW_20_1_3_FD_132970 | JGI IMG/M metagenome (GOLD analysis project Ga0187885, IMG submission 132970) | Peatland microbial communities from SPRUCE experiment site at the Marcell Experimental Forest, Minnesota, USA - June2016WEW_20_100 | ecosystem: Environmental > Terrestrial > Soil >... | reverse complement strand
TGCCGCACGACGCCGTCCAGGTCCGACGTTTTCTTCGCGAGCTTCAGCCGCGTCTTTTGGCGGGCATATTCCCGCCACGAAAACAACGTCACGCGATACGGCGTCTTCTCGTTGATATCATCTGTCAGAATTTGGAGGTAGAACGGTAGATTCTCCTCGCCGCCGGTTTGCTGGAGGCCGATTTCCCGCGTGTTGCAGTCTTCGACCGGTGGAGTCCACGCACCCTGCAATCGCTTGGGGTCCAGTCGCTCCAACCACTCCAGAAGCCGCGCGGCATCCGGCAGCAATCCATACCGCATCTCCAGCGTGGGCCCCCGCATCTCCTCTTCGATCGCCTTGAGCACAGACTCCCATTCCGCCGTCGGATGCAGCGTGAAGTGCCACACCGGTGCGTGGTCCTGAAAATCGTAGGACCGACGCAACGCGGGATTGAGCATGACCCCGCGGAAAAATTCGGCGAGTCGAGTGCCCAGGTTGTTCCTGTCGTCGAGGGGCAGCCCCGGGAAACACCGGAGTAGTTCGCGCCGGGTGGCGAGGCGATAAATGCTCACCGGCTGCGATCCCGTGGGCTTCGCTGCGCACAGTTTTTCGTAAACCAGGACTCTAAACTCATCGAAATCGGATTTGGAAATGGAATGCCAACGGGCTTTGCACTCGGGATTAACACCAATCGAGATCGGGCTGTGGCCGGCCGGAGTCGGTTGCCACGAGAAACGGTAGGTGTGCGGTCCCGACCCTTCACCTTGGGCTTCGAACCGGAAGCTGCCATTCGTCTCGCGTTCGAGTTCGAGGAGGTACGGCTCGAGGGCCAGATACCGGCCGAGCCCGATCTTGGCCGAGACTTGGCGTTCCGCCACGAAGTCGGCTCCCAACTCGCCACCCTCAACCAGCCGCAGCAATTTGGCCGCCTGCGACGACAGCCAGTAACGCGAATCGGTGCCGAGGAGGTGTGAAATCTCGCGGAAGACGTCCGGCCACTCCGCTGCCGCAGCCAGCCTGATCGCCAGCGTGCGCCGCCAGCCATCGTTGACCGGTTCGTAGGCGAACTGCAGGGAGGTCAGCTTGCGGTTGAGCGACGTGCAGACCCCCTCGATCACCGCGTGCGGGTCTCGTTCGTCATCCTTGCGGATACCGAGAGGGCTTCGCAATTCCGATGGGGTGAAGCTCTCGGAGAATCCCACCCGGCTGAAGTGCGGTCGCCCTTGCCGGACGATCCGTTCGAGCATCCAGCGCTCGGCGCGCGCCCGAACTTCCGGCAGCGGCAGCGGGGTCGCGGGTTGATCTTCGCCCGGGGCAGCCGACGCGCGCGGCTTCCTGGGTATCGGTGGATGCAGCAGATTTCTGACCGTCTGGGCGTAGGTTCCAAGCCGCGCCTGAAATCCCGGCGTCGCAATCACCGGTTCGATGAACTCCGGTGCGGCAGTCTTGTTCTCCAGCAGAATCTTGATCAGCCGGTAAACCCGGTCGGACGGAATGCGCCGCAGCGAATAACGGGCATCGCGAACGGCCTGATCGCCCGTGAACACCCATTTTGCCCCGCGCTTGCAGACATGCTCGATCACCTGCAAGGCGTCCTCGCTCCGGGAAGCGCCGCCCGGCCAATCGTCCAGCCGCGTCCGAATGAGCGAATCCAGGAGGTCCGAGCCGCCGTCAGCCTTGTCATTGAGAGGCGCACCGAGCTCCAACAAGTAATCGATCATCGGGATCGAGCCTTGGAGCCAGGCCGAGCGAAGCACCTTGCCGAGCGACTGCGGGTACTTCGCGGGCTTGAGTGCCTTGAGGATTTCCAGATTGCCGGCGGCCGCCGCCACCTCCAGCGCGGTCTCTTCCCCGTCGGGCTGATCACTTTGCGGAGCGGCCACGTCCGGCTGCGCCCCGGCCCAAAGCAACAGCGCGACGTTCTGCGGGCTTCCTTGCTGAACATGATGGACGAGCGCGCGATTGAGCTGGCGCTGCCAGTCCGGGAAACGATCGTGATACTCCTTGTAGATCCCGAGGAGGGGCCGGACGGTCGACGTGAGCCCATGGTATAAAGGATCGTCCGTCACCGCGTCCGCACCGCGATCGAGAAACAACCTGATCATGGCGGGATTCGCCCCATAGCATACCTGGGTGAAGCTCACGGAGCCGATCCCGACGCCTTGCTCCAGGAGCAGACGTGCCAAGTCAACGCGGCCACAATCGACGGCGAACTCCAGGGCATTGCCGTTGGCCAGAGGATCGGCGCCCGCGTTGAGCAGCGTTTTTGCGAGCGTGAGAAATCCTTTTTCAATCGCCACCTGCAGGGGGCTGCGACGACGCGACTTCTTTCCCTCCGGGGGATCGAGCGGCTTGCCCGCCCTGATCCATGCTCCGACGAATTCCAGATCGCCGGCTCGGCAGGCTTCCATCAGAGGAAACAGTTCCTCAATCGACGCTGCGCGTTTGCTCATCATCGGGGGGCTTATTCCAAAGTGGCGCCCCCACGCAACCGCTATGCGTTGGGTTCGCCGGAGAGTCCAACGTTGGATTGACCAATATCCGAACGGACCGGGTCATTAAGCGGCGCGGCCGAAACAACCCGCCGTTACGACGCCATAGGAAAGTCAGAGGAACCAGCCACCTCTCCACCTGCCCGCGATAACCGCCCTTCCGTCGCGCCGGTCAAGCTGGACCGCAGCGCAGCGAGGAGGAGCTTGACGGGCGCGGACAAAAACGGGCGGCGGGCAGGCGGAGTCCCCCACCCCCAACAAGCAAGCTCTTGAGGTGGAACGGGAACGGTCCGCTGAGGGCTGGAGCCACAAGCGTGGTCTGCTTTGAATCATCCAATGATTAACAATGGGTTATGCTACGATTTCACTTGAAAAGCCTGTTTTACTTGTCAGTAAAAGGCCTATCTTGAGTAAAAGTCGTACCATCGCCACCGAGCACCAGCTCGTTACTGCCGCTCGTGATTTCCTGCTGCAGGATCACGAATTGGAATGGCGTTTTTTGCCGGAATCCAACCCGGGGGTTGACCGCGGCTACGATGCCCTCCTGCGCCTGCGCCTGGACGGTCGTTCCCTGACCTTCGCCGTCGAATACAAGGTGGCGCTCAGTGCGCGCACCGTGCAAGCCCTCGCCGGGCGCAAGCTGTCCCATCCGCCCCTCCTCATCACGGCGAAACTGACGGAGAACATCCTGCGGCTCTGCCGCGAACATCGCATCAACTGCCTCGATCTGAACGGCCGGGTCTGGATTCGCCAGGACGGCGTGCTGATCGACCGCGCGGCCCGCCCGCAGGCGGATTTCAAACCGGCGCAACGACCGCCGGACGTCTTCTCGCCCAAAAGCTCGCGGCTCGTCCGCACGCTGCTCGCCCACAAAGACCGCCCGTGGTCGCAAGCGGAGCTCGTCACCGCGACGCAACTCAGCACCGGCCTCGTGTCGCGCCTCACGCGCCATCTGCAAGACGAAGGTTACCTCCAGCGCGAAGGGCGCGCGTTTCGCGTGGTGCGCCCCGGCGATTTGCTCGACGCGTGGGCGGCGCAGGACCGCTGGGCGAAGCGCGTCACGCTCCGGCAATACGCCGTGCTGGCGCCGGATCTCGAAAGCCTCGCCGAAAACCTGCTGCGTTCCCGCCCCGCCGAGCGCATCGCCTTCACGCAATGGTTCGCGGCCAACCTGCGCTTTCCCTACACCCCCGCCCCGCTGGTGTCCGCCTACGTCTCCACGTTTCCCGACGAGTCCCTGCTGAGCGACCTCAAGGCGCGGCCGGTGAACGAAGGCGGGCGTCTCTGGCTCATCGTGCCGAACGACCCCGGGGTGTTTCACCATCCGCGTGTCGTCCGCGATTTTCCGCTCGTCTGCGACCCGCAAATCTACCTCGATCTCCTGCCGGTCGGACTGCGCGGCCCCGATCAAGCGCAGGCCTTGCGCCAATGGGAGGATTTCTGCCGATGACCAAATACCCGCATCATCATGCCTACCCGGACGGCAGCACCGATCTCGCCGTCGCCGCCTTGCTGACGGTCTGGAGCTCGCTGGCCGACTATCAGGAAGACCTCGTGCTGGTGGGCGGCCTCGTGCCGAAATTCCTTTGCGCCCATCCGCCGGAAGCGCTGCCCGCCGTGACGATGGACGTGGACCTGGGCATCGCGCTCGGCGCGACGGGAGGCCAATACGGCACGATCAGCTCGCATCTCCAGGGCCTCGGCTTCAAACGCGAGGAGCAGCGTTTTCGCAAAGACATCAACGGCCTGCCGCTCTTCGTCGATTTTCTCACCGAAACCGGGAAATCCGGCCAGACGGCCGCGATGGTGGACGACATGCCGGTCAGCTCCTTCCCCGGCGTCAACCGCGCGCTGGCCGTCCATCGCCTCGTGCCCGTCAGCGGCCGGGACTTCTTCGGCGGCCAGCAGAACTGCCGCGTGAAAGTCTGCGAAATCGGCCCGTGGCTCGTCCTGAAACTGAACGCATTTGCCCGCCGCCAGCAGCCCAAAGACGCCTTCGACATTTACCAAGGCGGGCTGCACTACGACGGCGGCAGCGAACTCGCGGCCCGGCGCTTCCAAGAAGAAGCCCGGGAGAATTCAGGCTACCCGGCGGCAAAGGAAGCCCTCGCCCTGTTCTTTGGTTCCCCGGAGGCAAGTGGGCCGGCTCGGTGCGTTGAATTCATGATCGGCGGATTACAGGGGCAAATGCCCGGGGCCGATTTTCAGTTTAGACGGGGTCAGATCATCAACGACCTGTTGGACATCGCGCGCCTTTTGTCGGGATGATCTCGGCGGGCTATCCTCGCCGAGAGTCCGGAGATGGCTGTATTGCTACGCAATTAGGGGGAGCCCGGAGCAATCTGCAGCGACCAGCGCGAGCCGCAGTTTGCGATGGCTCTCCCCTCCCCACCTGGACCAAGCAGTCGGCCGGGGTTGCGCAGCGGCGGAAAGCGCAGCGTCCGGCCGCGCAGCAACCCCGGCTGTCTGCGCCTGGTCCCCAGTTCCGCCTTGGACTCGCCGGCTCCGGTTTTCTCCGTCCCGCGAGAGGAGCGAATGCTCTTGCCGGGGAATGGACCGCGAGGGGCAATCTCGATAGAGTCAACAGCCGACAGGCGACGCGGTCTTCTTCGCACCGCCGGAGATACAGTCGTTTTCGAGGCGAGCGCCTCTGCTGCGGTTTTTGTACGATGGTTCCAGCTGTCTTTTGTCCTCTGGTCTCTGCCCGCTGACATCTAGCTCCCGGCCTACTCTTTTTCAGCTAGAAACCAGCGTTGCGTTAAAGATTCCGAAAGCTACAAATGGTGCTTTTACCTGCGCCATGCCCCCCAAAAAAACCGTCGCCGCAAGTCTTAGTCACTTGGAGTCATACCTATGGGAGGCAGCAAACATTCTCCGTGGTCCCGTCGACGCGGCTGACTTTAAGACCTACGTTTTTCCGCTGCTCTTCTTCAAACGTATCTCCGACGTGCACGACGAGGAGTATCGGGCTGCTCTCGCGGAATCCGGGGGCGATGAGGAATACGCTAAATTTCCACAGAGCTACTGCTTTCAGATCCCCGACGACTGCCACTGGGAGGACGTACGCACTGTCGCGACCAACGTCGGCCAGGCGTTGCAAAAGGCTATGCGTGGCATCGAGAAGGCCAACCCAGAGAAACTTTACGGAATCTTTGGCGACGCGCAGTGGACCAACAAAGACCGGCTCCCCGATTCGCTGCTCCGCGATCTCATCGAGCACTTTTCCGGGATTAACCTCGGCAATCAGGCGGCGCAGGCCGACGTACTCGGCCAGTCCTACGAATATCTGATCAAGAAGTTTGCCGACGCCACGAACAAGAAGGCGGGCGAATTCTACACGCCACGGCCGGTGGTGCGTCTGATGGTGAACATGCTCGACCCTAAGGAAGGCGAGTCCATCTATGACCCGGCATGCGGCACGGGAGGCATGCTCCTGGAGGCCGTGCACCATGTCCGTGAGAAACACGGCGACGACCGCACGCTCTGGGGTAAGCTTTTTGGGCAGGAGAAGAACCTGACCACGTCTGCGATTGCCCGCATGAATCTCTTCCTACATGACGCGGCGGATTTCCAGGTTGTGCGGGGTGACACGTTGCGCAGTCCAGCTTTCTTTTCTGGCGACAACCTCGCCACGTTCGATTGCGTCATCGCCAATCCGCCGTTCTCGCTGGAGAATTGGGGCGACGAAGTCTGGGCAAGCGATCCCTACGGACGGAACTTCGCCGGGATGCCGCCGGCCAAGAGCGGCGATTATGCTTGGGTGCAGCATATGATTAAATCCATGGCGCCGAAGACCGGACGCATGGCAGTCGTGCTGCCGCATGGAGCGCTCTTCCGCATGGGTAAGGAGGGCGAGATTCGGAAGAAGATTCTTGGCATGGATCTTATCGAGGCCGTTATCGGCCTCGGGCCGAATCTTTTCTACGGCACCGGTCTCGCTGCCTGTATCCTCGTCTTCCGTCAGCGCAAGGCGAAGGATCGGAAAAATAAGGTACTCATTCTCGATGCCTCGAAGGAGTTCAAGACTGGCCGGGCTCAGAACGAGCTGCTGCCGCAGCACGTCGAGCACATTCACCAGTGGTATCGTAATTTTAAGGATGTGGACGGTGTCGCCCACGTGGTGACGCTCGACGAGATCGCCGCCAACGAACACAACCTCAACATCCCGCGCTACGTCGAACCGAAGGTCGATCAGGAAGCACTGACCGTGGATGAAGCGATGAGGCGTCTGAGAACAAGCGCTGAGACCGCGTTTGCTGCGGAAGAGGAGCTGATCGCGATACTTAAAAAGGAGGGAATTCTGTCATGAGCCGAACTATTCTTTATTACCCAAACATCGAAGTGCCAACCTGGGGTCTATGGATTCGGCGCGCATTACTTTACTGGGATAATATCGCTGCAATTGTCCCCCGCAGCTAGCATACGATGGCCAATCCGCCCTATTCCATCAAGCAGTGGGACCGCGACGCCTTCGCCTCAGATCCGTGGGGACGCAACCTCTACGGCACACCGCCACAGGGTCGGGCGGACTACGCGTTCTGGCAGCACATACTTTGCAGCCTTGCACCGAAGACTGGTCGCTGCGCCATCCTCTTCCCGCACGGCGTCCTTTTTCGACAAGAGGAAGCGGAGATGCGACGCAAACTTATCGAAGCCGATGTCATCGAATGTGTCCTAGGGCTCGGACCGAACCTCTTTTACAACTCGCCCATGGAAGCCTGCGTCGTCATTTGCCGAACGGCCAAACCCAAGACGCGCAAAGGTCGCATCCTTTTAATCAACGCCGTCAACGAGGTCACCCGTGAACGCGCTCAAAGTTTCCTCACCGACGAACACATCGAGCGCATCGTCAAAGCCTACGAACAGTTCAAGAACGAACCTGGCTTCGCTTGTGTCGCCACGCTGGATGAAATTCGCGCCAAGGACGGCAACCTGAGTATTCCGCTTTACGTCGGAACAAACGCAACGAATGGCTCGGCTAGCTCCAACACGGTCGAAGCTGGCCTTTCCAAACTACCCGATGCGCTCAGTGCATGGCTCGGAAGTTCTGTCAAAGTGCGCGATGCATTAGCGGCATTATTGAAGAAGAACACTGCTCCCTAGCATTGCGCGTCGGGTTATCCAATGGCGAGATCACGGTAGAACTGTGCGACGGCTATTTTATCGTACTTGCCGGAAATCATATTGGAAAAATGCCAGGGAGCAATGACTGGAAGGCATTTTCGCGAGTCAAAATCATCCGGATCGAAAAACCATGACTGAAAATCTCCGCTTCCTGCCTGACTGGGCTTCCCCTCCCGGTGATACAATCGTCGATCTTCTCGACGAGCGAGGTCTCTCACAACCGGAATTTGCCCAACGGCTCGGACGGGCGCTATCGTTCGTGAACCAACTCGTTGCTGGTCAAGTGGCGATCACTTTGGAGATCGCCAAGGGATTAGAGGGGATATTGGGTGTGCCGGCATCGTTCTGGATACACCGGGAATGTTCTACACGGGACAGAGAAAGTCGGAGGTGCAAGCCCTAGTTTGGGGTGATCTCCACCTGGACTCCAATAAACCGTATGCCTTGTTCCGGGAGGAAACAATGAAGGACGATGACAAACGCGCCGTCCCGCTACGCCGTGAGATTGCTGCGCAGTTATTGACCATCCGGCACGAAAAGGTCGACCCGACGAAACGGGTGTTCTGGTGGTGTTGGCCGACGTACGATATTTTACGGGGCGATTTGAAACGTGCTGGCATCGAGTGGAAGGACGGGCTGGGTCGTCGCGTTAACCTCCATTCGTTTCGTAAAACAATGCAGAGCCTAGGTGTCCGCTTCGGCATCAACCAACGGGCTGCGCAGGAAATCCTTGGTCACTCGGATGCCAATCTTACGGCACGTGCCTATACCGATGTTGCGTCACTTCAGCTGCACGACGAGATCGCCAAGCTGCCGTGGATTTCGACAGAAGGAACCGTGGCACAACACGGGGCACAAAATTCCGGCGTTTCACGTCCCACCGCGTCACTTACTGACATCTGCGCGCAACTGATCGAAGCGGTGAAAGTCTCTGGCACAGAGAGCGTAAGTCGCGCTTTGGCGTCTTCTGTCACTTCGCTGCATTCCTGCGAGATGGCTGCCCAGGCTGGGATCGAACCAGCGACCAAGTGATTAACAGTCACCTGCTCTACCGCTGAGCTACTGGGCAGTGTTGCGATACTCTGTCACCACGGTTGCCAGCGACCAAGTGATTAATCCCGGCCCACCGGGACTCACCGCTAAGCTACTGGGTAACGCGGCAAAAAGAGGGTCTACAAGAAAATCCACCCCGGCAATGTCAATCCCGTTATGCCACGCTGCCCTCAGACGGTAATTGGTCCCCCAAATCCGCGGTGTCCAGAGACTGATCATGATGGCGGGGAGCGCAGCAATGACGCAGGTGGCAATCAGGATCGTCGAACGCACGTATGATCCAGCATTGTCTTTTTCCAAAGGCTGCGAGAGGTATCCTCCTCCATTTCGCGTCCTTCATGCTCAAATCCGGCATTCTCAATCCCGCCGTCCTCAGCCTGCTGGCGCGCGTGCGCCACACCAACACCCTCGTCATCGCCGACCGCGGCTTCCCTTTCTGGCCGCAGATTGAAACCGTCGACCTCTCCCTGGTCGACGACGTGCCCACCGTGCTCCAAGTGCTCGACGCGCTCCGGCCCAACTTCCAGATCGGTCGCGTCTTCGCCGCCGAGGAGTTTCTGCACCACAACGACGCGGCGCGGCAGCAGGCGCTCATCTCGCGTCTCGCCGGCATTCCGCTGCTGTTCGAGCCGCATGCCGCCTTCAAGCAGCGCGTCCCCGGGGCCATCGGGCTGATCCGCACCGGCGATACGATCCAATACGCCAACCTCATTCTCGAGTCCGCCTGAGATGCCCACACCTTTCTCCTATCCCTGGGTGGCCGATGCCGGCGACGGCACCTACCGCAACCCCATCCTGCACGCCGATTATTCCGACCCGGACGTCATCCGGCACGGCGACGATTTCTATCTGACCGCCTCCAGCTTCAACTGCACGCCCGGGCTGCCGATCCTCCACTCGCGCGACCTGGTCAATTGGACGATCATCAATCACGCCATCAAAAACGTGCCGCATCCGCGGTATCGGGAGGTGCAGCCGGGTTGCGGCGTGTGGGCGCCTTCGCTCCGGTTTCACGCCGGCAAATTCTGGATCTTTTTCCCGATGCCCGACGAGGGCATCTACCTGACCACCGCGGAGAATCCTGCCGGCCAATGGAGCGACCCGCACCTCGTGCAGGAAGCCAAAGGCTGGATCGACCCCTGCCCTTTCTGGGACGACGACGGCCAAGCCTATCTGGTGCATGCCTATTCCAAATCCCGCGCGGGCATACGGGACAAGCTGCACGTCCGTCCCATGGCGCCCGACGGTTCGCGCATCCTCGGCGAGGGCAAAATCGTGATTGATGCACCGCACCACCCGGCGCTCGAAGGTCCCAAGATCCACAAGCTCAACGGCTGGTATTACATTCTCGCCCCGGGCGGCGGCGTGCCCACGGGCTGGCAGGTGGCCTTGCGCTCGCGCGACATCTACGGCCCCTACGAAGAGAAGATCGTCCTCGAGCAGGGCTCCACCAAGATCAACGGGCCGCACCAAGGCGCCCTCATCGACCTGCCCAACGGCGGGTGGTGGTTCCTGCATTTTCAGGACGCCGGCCCCTTCGGCCGCATCACGCATCTGCAGCCCGTCAAATGGCAGGACGAGTGGCCGCTCATGGGCGTGGATTACGACGGGAACGGCGTCGGCGAGCCGGTGGCCACCTCACGCAAGCCCGCCGTCGCGGTGAACTCCCCGGTCGCCGTGCCGCAGACCAGCGACGAATTCGACGGGCCGAAACTCGGACTCCAGTGGCAATGGCATGCCAACCACGAGGATTCCTGGTGCTCCCTCGCCGCGCGTCCCGGTTATCTCCGGCTCTTTCCGCAGCCCCTACCGGCCGGAGGTGATTTAGGCAAGGCACCCAACCTGCTGATGCAAAAATTCCCGGCGCGGCTGTTCACCACCGAGACCGCCCTCGATTTCCATCCCGGCAAAGCCGGGGAAACGGCCGGCTTGGTGGTCGTGGGTGGCGGCATGCATGCCTCGCTGGCGCTGACCCATGCGTCCGAGGGCAACCAGCTGCTGTTCCAGATCAACGGCGAGACGTACTTCAAGACGGCTGCGCCCGCGGGGGAGGTGCGCCTCCGGATCGCCGTCGATGAAACGGCGAAATGCACCTTTTGCTTCGCCTCCCCGAACGGTCCGTTCACGACGCTGGAAAAAACGTTCCAAGCGCGGGAAGGCGGCTGGATCGGCGCCAAGGTCGGCCTCTTCGCCGTAGGGGCCAGCGCAGGCGGCGACACGGACGGTCGTGCCGACTTCAGCTACTTCCGGTTTCTCCCGGAAAAGCCGGCGGCGACCTGATCCGGCCGCATGCCAGGCTGAGCCGAAGCTGCGACCGCCCGCCGGATTGATGGTGGAAATCCGGCGTTTGCAGTTGCTGCGGTCAGAGTCGCTCATACGTTTCAAGGCACAACCCGCCCCCTGCCATGTGCCTCGCCGTTCCCGGAAAAATCCTCGAAATCATCGGTGAGGATCCCTACTTCCGCACCGGCCGCGTGAGCTTCGGTGGCATCATCAAGCAGGTGAGCCTCGCGTGTGTGCCGGAGGCCCGGGTCGACGACTATGTGCTCGTGCACGTCGGCATGGCCCTGAGCGTCGTCGATGAAAAAGAAGCGGCGGAAGTGTTCACCTACCTCAAGGAGATGGGCGAACTCGCGGAGCTGACAACCCCGCCTCCG
>Ga0187885_10004540_pt1 | contig 11311 bp, 6 predicted proteins | sample June2016WEW_20_1_3_FD_132970 | JGI IMG/M metagenome (GOLD analysis project Ga0187885, IMG submission 132970) | Peatland microbial communities from SPRUCE experiment site at the Marcell Experimental Forest, Minnesota, USA - June2016WEW_20_100 | ecosystem: Environmental > Terrestrial > Soil >... | reverse complement strand
GTGGCGATGATGGTCAGCGAGCCGCCCTCCTCGATGTTGCGGGCCGCGCCGAAGAAGCGCTTGGGCCGCTGGAGGGCGTTGGAATCGACGCCGCCCGAGAGCACCTTGCCCGAGGGCGGAACGATGGTGTTGTAAGCCCGCGCCAGGCGCGTGATCGAGTCCAGCAGAATCACCACGTCGCGCTTGTGCTCCACCAGCCGCTTGGCCTTCTCGATCACCATCTCGGCCACCTGGACGTGCCGGGCCGCCGGCTCGTCGAAGGTCGAGCTGATGACCTCGCCGTGCACGGAGCGCTGCATGTCGGTGACCTCCTCGGGCCGCTCGTCGATGAGCAGCACGATCAGGATGATCTCCGGATGGTTGGCCGTGATCGAGTTGGCGATGGATTGCAGCAGCATGGTCTTGCCGGTGCGCGGCGGCGAGACGATCAGCCCGCGCTGGCCCTTGCCGATCGGCGTCAGCAGGTCCATGATCCGGCCGGAGTTGTTCTCCTTCACCGTCTCGAGCCTGATGCGCTCGTTGGGATACAGCGGCGTGAGGTTGTCGAAGAAGATCTTGTTGCGGGCCTCCTCCGGCGGCTCGAAGTTGATCGCATCCACCTTGATGAGCGCGAAGTAGCGCTCGCCCTCCTTGGGCGGCCGGATCTGGCCCGAGATCGTGTCGCCCGTCCGCAGGTCGAAGCGGCGGATCTGCGACGGCGAGACGTAAACGTCGTCGGGGCCCGGCAGGTAGTTGTACTCGGGGGCGCGGAGGAAGCCGAAGCCGTCCGGGAGGCACTCGAGCACGCCCTCGGAGAAGATCAGGCCGCTTTTCTCCGCCTGCGCCTGGAGGATCTTGAAGATCAGCTCCTGCTTGCGGAGGCCCGAGACGCCCGAAAGCCCGAGGTCCTTGCCGATGTTGTTGAGCTGCTGAATGCTCATGTCTTTCAGCGCCACCAGGTCCAGCGTGGCCGCCGAGGTTACCGCCGAGGCGCCCCCATGCGATGGCACCCCGTCCCTGGTCTGCGGCTGGGGCCCCTGATTGCGCCCTTTGCGGGCGCCCGCTTGCGGAGGAGCGCCGGCGGGGGGCGTTTGCGCCTGGGCCTTATCCTCCTGCGTCTGGGCAGGTTTTACGTCTTGTTCTGGGTTTTCCATATGGCTTGCCAAATCTCCCGTGTTCCCCGACCGGTCACGGCCGAGAACGGCACTGGTTCCAGGCCGCCCGCCTGGCGGCGGATCGCTTCCAGGCCGCATCTTTCTTCGGATTGGTTCTTCAGCCTATCCATCTTCGTGGCGACAAGCAGGTGCCGCCGGTTGTGGAACTCCAGCCAGCGCTTGAGCTCCAGGTCCTTCTCCATCCATCCGCGGCGCACGTCGATGAGCAGAATGGCGAGCGCCAGCGACTGGCGGCCCAGCAGGTATGCCTCGATCAGCTCCCTCCAGCTGGCGAGGGTTTGCTTGGAGACGCGGGCGAAACCGTAGCCGGGCAGGTCTGCAAAGCAGAATTGCCCGTTTATCCGGTAGAAGTGAATCAACCTCGTCGAGCCGGGCTTTCGGCCGGCCCGCGCCAGTTGCCTGCTTCCGACCAAGCAATTCAGCAGGCTGGATTTGCCCACGTTGCTTCTGCCAAGGAACGCGATTTCCGGGAGTTCCTCGGGTGGAAACTGCTCTCCGTGGGCTGCTCCAATTATATACCGAGCCTCCACGCTTTGGGACACTGCCGTTACCGCCTGACATTCCCGCCAGGACCGGGGGGACCCCACTCCGCCCCCCGCATCGCCTGGCTGAGAAACGTGTTAGTGCAACTGCTCTTCGCTGGGCTGGACCGCAATCTGCCCCACTGGCACCGCACCCGCCACCAACGGCAGAGCCGTGATCTCTCCCGCCAGGGCGATCTTCAGCACCTCATCCATGGATTGAACCAGATGCAGTTTCATATCCGCGCGGACGTTCTCCGGGATGTCGGGGAGGTCCTTCTCATTGTCCCTGGGGATGATCGTCTCCCGCACTCCGTGGCGGCGCGCCGCCAGCAGCTTCTCCTTGAGCCCGCCGATGGCCAGCACCCGGCCGCGCAGCGTGATCTCGCCCGTCATGGCCACGTCGCAGCGCACCGGGATCTTGGTGAGCGCGCTGACGATGGCCGTGCACAGCGCAATGCCGGCCGACGGCCCGTCCTTGGGGATGGAGCCTTCCGGGAGGTGCACGTGAATGTCCACGTGCCGGTAGAAATCCTTCGGCAAGCCCAACAGGTGCGAACGCGAGCGGACGTAACTCAAGGCCGCCTGCGCCGATTCCTGCATCACCTCGCCCAGCTTGCCCGTCGTGGTCAGCTTCCCCTTGCCATCCATGATCGTCGCCTCGGTGACCAGGATCTGCCCGCCCACCTCGGTCCAGGCCAACCCCAGCGCCGCGCCGACCTCGTTGGTCTTATCGGCTTCCAGGTCGCGGAACTTCGCCGGCCCGAGATAGTCCGGCACGGTTTCTGACTGGATGACTGCCGCCGGGGCGCCCGGCTCGGTTTCGGCCTTCCCCTGGCCGTCGCCGCCCAGGCTGTTCACCGCCCGGCGCGCGACTTTCCGGCAGATGTTGCCGATCTCGCGCTCCAGGTTGCGGACGCCGGCCTCGCGCGTGTAGCGCAGGATCAGGTCCATCAGGCCTTCGTCGGTGAACTCGACCAGCTTGTCCGTCAGCCCGGTCTCCCGCATCTGCTTCTGGACCAGGAACCGCTTGGCGATTTCCAGCTTCTCCAGCTCCGTGTAGCCCGACAGCCGGATCACTTCCATGCGGTCCTGCAAGGCAGGCGGGATCGTATGGAGCACGTTCGCCGTGGTGATGAAGAACACCTGGCTCAGGTCGTACTCGACGTCCAGGTAGTGATCCATGAACATGTGGTTCTGTTCCGGATCGAGCACCTCCAGCAGCGCCGCCGAGGGGTCGCCGCGGAAGTCCATCGACATCTTGTCCACTTCATCCAGCATGAAGACCGGGTTCCGCGTGCCGGCCTTCCGCATCATCTGGATGATCTGGCCGGGCAGCGCCCCGATGTAAGTCCGGCGATGGCCCCGAATCTCGGCCTCGTCGCGCACGCCGCCCAGCGACAGGCGCACGAACTTCCGGCCGGTGGCCCGGGCGATCGACATGCCCAGCGAGGTCTTGCCTACGCCCGGCGCGCCCACGAAGCACAGGATGGAGCCGCGCGGGTTCTTCACCAGCCGGCGCACGGCCAGGAACTCCAGAATGCGCTCCTTGATCTTCTCCAGGCCGTAGTGGTCCGACTCCAGCACCTCCTCGGCGCGCTTCAAATCGCGGATCTCCCGCGAGCGCTGCTTCCAGGGCACGGCCAGCAGCCAGTCCAGGTAGTTCCGGGAGACCGTGGACTCGGCCGACATCGGGGGCATGTTCTCGAGCCGCTTCAGCTCGGCCAAAGCCTTCTCGGAAGCGTCCTTGGTCATGCCCGCGGTCTCGATCTTCTTCTTCAGCTCGTCGATCTCGCTCTTCTCGCCGCGGCCGAGTTCCTTCTGGATGGCCTTGATCTTCTCGTTGAGGTAGAACTCCTTCTGGGCCCGCTCCATCTGCCGCTTGACGCGGCCCTGGATGGTGCGGTCCACGTTGAGTTTCTCGATCTCGATGTCGAGCATCTCGGCCACGCGCGTCAGCCGGTTGACCGGGTCGAAGATCTCCAGCAGCTCCTGCTTCTCCTCGATCGTGAGCTGGAGATTGGCGCCCACGGTGTCGGCCAGCTTGCCGGGATCGTCCACGCGGATGGCGGCGATCATGGTCTCGTAATTCAGGTTCTGGCTGAGCTTGATGTACTGCTCGAACAGGTTGCTGATGCGGGCCACCAGGGCCTCTAGCTGCGGTCCGGGCTCCACCTTGTAGTGATACGTGCGGACCACGGCGCGGAAGAACCCTTCCTCGTCGGCGACCGAGACGATCTTGCCCCGCTCGACGCCTTCCACCAGCACCTTGATGTTGCCATCCGGCAGCCGCAAGCTCTGGACGATGCTGACGATCGTGCCGATCTGGTAGATCTCCTCCGGGCGCGGCTCGTCGATGGAGGCGTCGTGCTGCGTGGCCAGGAAGATCTTCTTGTCTCCGGCCAGCGCTTCCTCGAGCGCCCGCACGCTGGACTCGCGTCCCACCACGAACGGGGTCATCATGTGCGGGAAGATGACCACGTCCCGGACGGGCATCATCGGCAATCGTTTCGTGTCCGCTTTTTCCTTGGAAGTAAGCATTGAGCTCTCTCCGCGGCGGCCGCGGCCTGCGCGGGACTCTGCGGCTGTTCCGCCGCTCGCTCACCCGGCCCGGTAGCTGCGCCGCCGCCCCCCGGCCAGATTCTACCAAAGGGGGATGGACTCTTGGCTGGCGGCCGCGTGGAGATTCCCTCGCCTCGGACCGCGCCTCGCGGAATTCCTGCCCCAGACCCCGAACCGGCTCCCAGACCCCCGAACAGCCCTCGCTAGCCGGCCTTCTCCAACAGAGCCAGGCTGATCTTCTGGGCCATCACCATTTCCTGCGTCACCACGAACTCGCGAACCTTCTTGTACGACGGCAGATAGTACATCAGGTCCAGCATCAGGTCTTCCAGAATCATGCGCAGGCCACGGGCCCCTACCTTGCGCTCCATGGCCAGCCGCGCAATGGCATCCAGCGCCTCGTCGCTGAATCTTAGTTTAACATTCTCGAACTCGAAAAGCCGCTGGTACTGGCGTATGATGGCGTTCTTGGGCTTGGTGAGAATCTGCACCAGCGCGTCCTTGTCGAGGTCCTCGAGAATCCCCACCACCGCCAGGCGGCCGATGAATTCCGGAATAAAACCGAATTTGATGAGGTCGGACGGCCGGACCTGCCACAGCAGATCCAAATCCCGCCGCCCCGAGCAGATCGGCTTGCCGTCCTGTTCCACCGTGAGGAATCCCATCTGCTTCTTGCCGACCCGCCGCCCGATAACCTTCTCCAGGCCGACGAACGCCCCGCCGCAGATGAACAGGATATTGGTCGTGTCGACCGGAGTGAACTCCTGGTGCGGGTGCTTGCGGCCGCCCTGTGGCGGCACGTTGGCAATCGTCCCTTCCAGGATCTTCAGCAGGGCCTGCTGGACGCCCTCACCGGAGACGTCTCGCGTTATGGATGGATTTTCATCTTTCCGGCTGATCTTGTCGATCTCGTCGATGTAGATGATTCCCTGCTGGCAGCGCTGCACGTCCCAGTCGGCGTTTTGAAGCAGCCTCAGAACGATGTTCTCGACGTCCTCGCCGACGTAGCCGGCCTCGGTCAGCGTGGTGGCGTCCACGATGGCGAACGGAACGTCGAGGATCCGCGCAAGTGTCTGAGCCAGCAAGGTCTTCCCGGAGCCTGTCGGGCCAATGAGGAGAATGTTCGATTTCGACACCTCCACGTCGGCGCCCCGCTGCTTGCTCATGTGGATGCGCTTGTAGTGGTTGTAGACGGCCACGGCGAGCTTCTTCTTGGAGGCCTCCTGGCCGATCACGTACTGATCCAGGTACTCCTTTAGCTCCAGCGGCTTAGGCAGCTTGTGCGGGGTCGCGTAGGGCGAGTCGTGACGGTCGTCCTCCAGGATTGAGTTGCAGACGGCGATGCACTCATCGCAGATGTAGGCCCGCGGGTAGTCGCTGGGGGAGGAGATCAGCTTGCCAACGACATCCTGGCTCTTGTGGCAAAAGGAACAACGCAGCGGCTCATCCGACCCCGCCCGCTTCATTCTCCCGCTCCGGACCTGCTTCTAAGGTCGACCGAACGCATACGTACCGGAATCTGTTTCCATTATCCCCCGAAGCGTTGGGATAGGCAATCAGGAAGTTAAGTTGAGGTGGAATAGGGGGAAACTCCCCACCCCGGCGTGGGTCGGGTTGCCGGACCGTGGACCCTCCATCACCCCGAAAGGGGGAGAGACGATCGCCAGCGCCTGGAGGGCGCCTAGGTGTGTGCGGCTGCCACGCCTGCGTGGGCGCGGCAACCATGCCTGAGCGTGTGCGACTTCCACGCCTGAGTGCATGCGGCTGGCACGGCTGGGTGAGCGCGGGAACGATGCCTAAGCGCATGCCGCTGCCACGCCTGAGTGGGCGCGGCAACCATGCCTGAGCGTATGCGGCTGCCACGCCTGAGTGCATGCGGCTGCCATGCTCGGGTGCACAGGGATGGCGAGGCAGTGCCGGGGACCATGCAGGCGCCGCCGCCATTCCCGATATAACGAAGAAACACAGCCAGAACTACCGGCGATCCAGATGGCAATCGGCCGCAGCAGGAGCCGAAGCGCCGCGCACGGGCAGGCCGTGAAGTGACGGTCCTATGCGGGTGTTGTGGGAAACTTCGGGCGGGTCCGCGGGTCCGGAAGGCCAGGCCGGTGGCGTAGCGCGCCTGTGCGATTGCACGGTGGAAATCGCCATCGGCGGGCGCGAATCCATCCAGGCCGTCCGGGCGTGCCTGTATGACGCGGTCATCGGGGAGTTCCCCATGGCCGGCTGGGAGCCGGAGGAGTGGCTCCAGGAGGTGCGCCGGGCTGACCGTTCGGCGCCAGTCATCATCCTGCACCACCAGCCAACGCTGGAGCAGGCCATCCGGCTGACGAAACTCGGCGCCGAGCACTACCTACCAGCCGACAATCCCGCCGAGGAGATTGCGTGCGTCCTCCGGGAAGCGCTGGAGGACCGGCGCGCCGCGCAGCAGGCTGGCCTGCGGCCGCTCGCCGAACCCTGGAAACGGTTCCTGGTCGGCGAAAGCCGGGCGATGAAGGAGATCGAGCAGATCATCCGCCTGGTGGCCCCGCGCCGTTCGACGGTGCTGATCACGGGTGAGACCGGCACGGGCAAGGAGATGGTCGCCCGGGCGACGCACGCGGCCAGCAGCCGCGCGTATCTGCCGATGGTGGCGGTCGCCTGCGGCGCGCTGCCGGAGGCGCTGTTCGAAGCGGAGCTGTTCGGCCACGTCAAGGGCGCGTTCACCGGCGCGATCAACAGCCGCATCGGCCGGTTCGAGCAGGCGGACCACAGCACTCTGTTCTTCGACGAGATCGGTGCTATGCCGCTGGTAATCCAGGCCAAGCTGCTGCGCGCGATTCAGGAACGCGAGTTCCAGCGGCTGGGCGGCGTGGAGACGGTGCACGTAGACGTGCGGATCATTGCCGCCTCCAACCTCGACCTGGCCGACCAAGTGCGGCAGGGCACGTTCCGCGAGGACCTCTACTACCGCCTGAACGTGGTCCCGATTCATCTGTCCCCGCTGCGCGACCGCGTCTGCGAAATCCCCTTGCTGGTCCAGTACTTCCTCGCCAAGATCTGCGGCCAGGAGGGCATCCCGACGAAGCGAATCTCGCCCGCGGTGCTCGACCGGCTTTGCGCCTACGGATGGCCCGGCAACGTGCGCCAGCTCGAGAACTCGATCGAGATGGCGATCGCGCTCAGCGGCAACATATTGAACCTGGTCCAGAGCGACTTTCCGCTGCCCTTGCCGGTGTTACGGAAACCGGGTGAGGAGGGCGTGCCGCTGATATGGCTCCCGGATGAGGGGCTGGACTTCGAGCGCACCCTGGGCGGCATCGAGCTGAGCGTCCTCAACCAGGCGCTGGAGCGCGCTGGCGGCAACAAGAAGCAGGCGGCGCGACTGCTGCACCTCAAGCGCACCACTTTCTCAGCCAAGCTCAAGAGTTTCGAACCGGCTGGCGCCCGGGACTGAACAGGGCGCCGGCCGCGAGCGCGCCTTGTGGCGTCGCTTGATGTTTTTGCAGCCCTCTCATCGCGCCTCGCTACGATCGTGGTGAAACATCCGGGCTAGCGATGCCACAAGGCGCCGCGCCGCGACGGCGGCAGTGAGCCCTCCGCATCGGTCGCGAATCGCGGATCTGAATGCGGCATTGCATAATGAAGGGGATGGTCCTGCGCGCCTGGGTGCTTCCTGCCGCGCTCGCCGCGATGACGGCGGGCGGGGCGGCGGGGCAGGTGATCCAGTTCGAGTCCGGCGGGCTGAAGTACCAAACGCTCAGCCGGGACGGTGTTACGGTGATGTTCGCGCACCTGCCGGCCCAGCTTCACGACTACGCGGTCCTCCAGGTGGGGATCTCGAACGGCTCCGATTCGACCTGCACGGTGCGGCCCGAGGACTTTGTCTTTCAGCGGGTTGAGGGAGAGCGCCTGCCCGCGCTGACGGCCAAGAGGGTCGTCGATCACTTGTTAGAGCGCGCCACCCGCAGCGACGTCATCCATCTGATCTCGACTTATGAGAGCACGCTCAACGGCGTCAGCCGGTTTCGCTCGACCAACGGGTACGAGCAGCGGCGGCAGAGCGCGCTGGCGGAGCTCGGCGGCAACAAGCTGAGCGCCGCCGCGGCCGCTTCGGCGATCGCACTGGTCCAGACCACGCTCAGGCCGGGCGAATCGACCGATGGGGCGATCTTCTTCTCCACCGGCGGCAAGCCGCTCGGGGTGGGTCGGCTCCTGGCCAGTCTGGCGGGGCGGATCTTCGAGTTCGAATCCGATCCCCCCTCGAGCGGCAAGGCGCTCCAGCGGCGCGGCCCGGCGGCCGAGCCGCAGCCGGGGCCGTAGACGCCCACTACCGGCGGATTCGTCGCTATTTGCCCAGGGATCCCGCCGGTCGTCACGCCCCTACCGGGCGCCGGCCCAGGGAGTGAGCTACTCCACGGGGAGCTTTGTTATGCTTGTCAGCTACGCCCGGGCGCGGCCCGATACGCGCGGGTGCGGGAGTCATCCATGAACGGTCTCGCAATGGGTCTGCTGGCGGTGATCGCCGGCGCGATGATGCAGGGCAGCTTCGCGCTGCCCCAGAAGTTCGTCCGCAACTGGCCGTGGGAGAAGAGCTGGCTGTTCTACTCCATCTCCGGCATGGTGCTGTTCCCGTGGTTGCTGGTCGCCCTGGTGGTGCCCAATCCGGCGCAGGCTTACGCCAACGCGGGGCCGGGAGTGCTCGCCCTGACGGCGATTTTCGGCGCCGGCTGGGGGATTGGCTCGGTGCTGTTCGGCCTGGGGATTGCGGCGCTGGGGGTCGCGCTCGGCTTCGCCATCATCATCTCGCTGACCGCCGCCCTGGGGGCGCTGGTGCCGATGGCCGTGCTGGAGCCGGCCAAGTTCTGGGGGAAGCCCGGAGCGCTGCTGGTCATCGGGCTGGTGGTCGTCATCGCCGGCGTGGCGCTGTGCGCCAAGGCCGGCGCGCTGAAAGACGCCGACGCGGCCGCCGGCGGGAAGCGCAAGTTCGCGCGCGGGCTGGCCATCTGCATCGCCTCCGGCATCGCCTCGCCGATGTTGAACTTCGCCTTCAACTTCGGCGCACCGATCCAGAAGGAGGCGGCGAGGCTGGGGGCCAGCATGAACAACGCCTCGATTGCGGTCTTCGCCGTGGCCATCTCGGCGGGGTTCCTCATCAACGCCGGCTACTGCCTCTACCTGCTGGGGCGCAACAAGACCTGGGGGACGGGCCTGCCGGCGGACCGTGGCCGCAACCTGCTCTATACCCTGGCCATGGGCTGCCTGTGGCTGTTTGGATTCTACTTCTACGGCGTGGGCAGCACCCAGCTCGGGGACCTCGGCAAGGTGATTGGCTGGCCGATCTTCATGACCGTGATGGTGGTGGTGGCCAACATTTGGGGCCTCCTCACCGGCGAGTGGAAGAACGCCGACCGCCGCGCCTTCCGCTATCTGGGCGCGGGCCTGGCGCTGATGGTCTGCGCGCTGGCGATCATGGCGCCGGCCCTGAAGTCGTAGAACCGGCCTCATAGATGGTGGAAGGTCGATTCGGAGCCTTGTTTTCAGCGGGTTCAGGGATGAAAAGCTATGAGATGCGCTGCTTTCCTTGCTTGTTGCGGAGCTTCGATTTCGGTTTGGCTGACTTCGGCTCCGGGTCGCGCTGCGATCCAGAGCGCGGACGCGACTCGCAATGCGGCCGAAGTCAGCTCAGTCGAGGGTCGCGTACTTAGCCTCGCGGGAGAGCCACTCCGCAAGGCCATCGTTACTCTTGAGCCAACCGCAGACCAGGGTAGGCGGAGGAGCCACGCCTACGTTTCCATTACGGATAGCGAGGGCCACTTCTCGCTGACGTCTGTCGAGCCGGGCGATTACCGGCTCAGGGTTGAACGAACGGGCTATCTGAGGCAGAGTTACGGGAGCCACGGACCGGGCGAAGAAGGTACCGTGATCACTCTGACACCAGGACAGCGGCTGACGGACGTGGTTCTGCGACTGACGCCTGAGGCGAGCGTCGTCGGGCGCATCGTCGACGAAGATGGCGATCCGGTGGGAGACGTCAACGTTCGGCTGTTTCGCTACAGCTACGCGCCGAGGGCACGGCGGGTGCAACGGTTCGTCGGGAGCGAAACCGACGCGGCCGGCGCCTTCAAATTGAACGGCATCGCCCCCGGACGCTACTACTTGGTGGCTGTCCCGCAGAGGGTTGTCCTGGTGTCGGCGACATCAGCGTCTCGGAACGGCGAGAAGGTGGAGTATTCCTACGCGGCGACCTACTACCCTGGCGTTGCGGACGCGGCCGGCGCTCAACAGATTCTGGTGTCGCCTGGCGAGAGCTACCCGCTCGGCGATCTTCCTTTGCGTAAGACGCGGGTGGTCCACGTGCGAGGGCGAGTCAATGTCGGCGCTCTTTCGCTAGGCACCGGACACGTCGTCATCCGGGCGTTTCCCCGCGATAGCCGCACCGCAGTGGACCCGTTCGAGGCGCCGACGGCCGAGTTGTCGCCGCAAGATGGGTCGTTTGATCTTGTTGGTGTGACGCCAGGCTCATGCACCCTTATGGTTACGACGGCGACAGGGCGGTTCAAGATTCTGGGTCGGCAGAGCATTGAGGTTGGTGATGTCGATATGAACAACGTGACGCTTGCACTCCTGCCAGGAGTCGACGTGACCGGCACCAGCGTCTATGCCGGATCGCCACCCGATTCCGGATCTGCGCGGAACAAAGGTGCGCCAAGCCCCTTAATTGTCCTCGTCGCTAGCGACCTTGGCTCTTTCGATACGCCTGGCCAGCTTGTGCGCGAAGGTTCCTTCCACCTCCCGGACGTGAGTCCAACCCGGTACAGGGTTCTAGTGACTGACATCCCGGAAGACACGTACCTCCAAAGCATCAGCTCGAGCGGCGGGGAGGATCTCATCGCGAACGACCTCGACTTGACGCAAGGCGGCGGACGCCGGGAGATCTCCGTGACGCTCAACCGCTCCCCCGCACGCATCGACGGCTCCGTCCAGGACGGGGACGGGCGTCATCTGGCGGATATCGTCGTGACCTTGGCGCCGAGGCCGCTGGATCTCCGGCAATCGCATCGTTACCGCAGAACCCTATCGGGTCAGGATGGC
>Ga0187885_10004539_pt1 | contig 11312 bp, 11 predicted proteins | sample June2016WEW_20_1_3_FD_132970 | JGI IMG/M metagenome (GOLD analysis project Ga0187885, IMG submission 132970) | Peatland microbial communities from SPRUCE experiment site at the Marcell Experimental Forest, Minnesota, USA - June2016WEW_20_100 | ecosystem: Environmental > Terrestrial > Soil >... | reverse complement strand
GCGGAAACCGCCCGTGTGCGGGCCGAGGAAAATTATTCAGCCGACGACGGCGACACCATTCTGATCACAAAAAAAAGGCCGCCCACCCAGCCGCCGCCAACCGCCGGGCCCGTGCCCACACCCGAGTCGAAAGAACCGCCGCCCAAACCAATCCCGGACGAACCAACCAAACCCAAGGCTGCGCATTCCACGTCGGGCATGAATATTATCACGTTGGAAGAAATGGTGGAGGCGGATACCACCATGATTCCCAACCCGGGCAGCAAAGAGAATCCGCCTGCCGGTCCAAAGCAATGACCGGTCGCCCGCTTCCCGGTTCACGGCGCGAGCCGTTCCAGCTTCCACGAATTGTCGGCCTGCCGGGTGTAACAAAAACGGTCATGCAGCCGGTTCAGCCGGCCCTGCCAGAATTCAATCCGCTCCGGCTTTAAAACATAACCACCCCAGTTCGGCGGCAGCGGCACGTCGCCGGGAAATTTCGCCGCCATTTCGTCCCATTTTTTTTCCAGCGCCGCGCGGTCGGCGACCACGTTGCTTTGATTCGATGCCCATGCGGCAAGGCGGCTGCCATGCGGACGGCTTTTGAAATACGCCTCCGATTCATCAGGTGACAATTTGCTCACCGTGCCCGCAACACAGACCTCCCGTTCCAAATCCGGCCAATAAAAAGTCAGCGCGGCGCCGGGATTTTCCGCCAGTTCACGGCCCTTGCGGCTGTTGTAGTTCGTATAAAAAATGAAGCCGCGTTCGTCCACACCCTTGAGCAACACCGCGCGGGTTGAAGGCCGGCCGGCCTTGTCCACCGTGGCGAGCACCATGGTATTCACGTCAATCGGCACGTGGCCGGGAATGGCGTGCCAGAGTTTGTAGAGCGCAATACCGATTTTCCGCCAGCGACTGCCCGATGCCGCCTGCGCAAACCACCGATTGAACTGCGCGAGCGGATTCGCGTCCAAGTCCGCGCGATTCAAGCCGCCGAGCGAGTATTCCCGTCTGATGTCCGCCATCGCCATACAGTGCGGAATTTACACCGCCGGCGGATTTTCAGCGACTCAATTTTAGCCGGGCACGACCGCCATTTTCCCCTTGGGAGCGCTGGCGTCCCGCCGGCGAGCGGATAAGTCTGTTGTCGTAGCGGAGCCGGCGAGACGTCAGCCTTCGCTCTGAAGCTTCGGCGCGACAGGCCGGCGCTCCCAGAACTCATACCAAAATCGCTCGTAATCAGTTAATCAGTCTCCGTACCAGAATTTGATGGACTTTTCGCGCGTTTTCCAGACCCTGTTCCAACCATGTTTTCACTGCAATTGCTCTTCGGAAAAGGTGACCGGTTTTATCAACTGCTGGAAGACGCCGCCAGCGAAGCCCACGAAAGCGTCCGGCTGGTCATCGAGTTGATCAAATCCCCCGCGTCCGCCAAAGGTCTGGACGATCTTACACTCGCGCGCCGCAAGGAGAAAAAGATTGCGGAGCAGATCACCGCGGAACTGGTGAAAACATTTGTGACCGGTCTCGAACGCGAGGACATTGAGGCACTGTCGCTGGCACTTCGCAAAATTCCCAAGACGGTCGAGAAACTGGCGGAGCGCATCAACCTCGGCCATCAACACCTTGAAGACATGGATTTTACCCGCCAGATTGAAATCATGGAACAAGCCACCGACGTGGTGCTGACCATGGTCAAGCAGCTTCGTGACATGCGGCATCTGGAAAAAATTCACGAGTTGAACACCAAGCTCCAGTATCTCGAAAATGAGGCAGACCGGTTGATGGGGGTTTTGCTGAAAGACCTTTACAGCGGACGCTACGAGGCCACGAAAACCATGGTCATCCGCGACCTTTTTGAATTGATGGAAAAGGTCATTGACCGCTGCCGCGACGCCGGCAACGTGGTCATGCACATCGTGCTCAAAAATTCCTGACCGCGCACGATGACCCTCATCCTTCTCGTCATCCTGGCGGCGCTGGTGTTCACCTACATCAACGGCTTTCACGACACGGCCAATTCCATCGCCACCGTCGTCGCCACCAAGGTGTTGTCGCCGCGCCAGGCCGTCATGCTGGCGGCGGTCACCAATCTGGGTGGCGCCTTCATTGGCAGTGCCGTTGCCACCACGATTGCTTCCGGCCTCGTTGACCCAAAAGTTGCCACGTCCGAGGTCCTGATCTGCGCCCTGGTTGCCGCCATTCTCTGGAACCTGTTGACGTGGTGGTTTGGGATGCCGTCAAGTTCGTCGCACGCGCTCATCGGCGGTTTGTGTGGGGCGTGTCTGGCTGCCGCCCACAACAATTGGAATGTCCTGGTCTGGTCCGTCCCCAGTTCAAAACATTGGTGGTTGGGCACAGGACTGATTTGGAAAGTTATTGTTCCAATGATTTTATCTCCCGTTTTCGGTTTGGTTTTTGGCTTCCTGGTTATGGGAACGCTTTACTTCCTGTTGCGCAACTGGCGGCCAGCCGCGGTTAACAAAACCTTCGGCATCCTTCAGCTTGGCAGTTCGGGTTTTATGGGTATCAGCCACGGCATGAATGACGCACAAAAAACCATGGGCATCATCGCGCTGGTGTTGCTGACCGGCACCAGCAGTGGCATGTTCGATCAGCTTCCCGGCTGGCTGTCGTTTTTGCGCACCGCGCCGCCGGAAGCGAACCAGCCGCTGGCCATTGCCGCGTGGATCAAAGTGCTTTGCGCCCTGACAATGTGCGCCGGCACCGCCTTGGGTGGCTGGCGAATCATCAAAACCATTGGACACAAAATGGTCCGTCTCCATCCCGTTCACGGTTTCGCCGCCGAAACCACCAGCGCCACGGTGCTGGTCACCGCCGCCTGTTTCGGAATGCCCGTGTCCACCACGCACGTTGTCACCACCTCCATCATGGGGGTCGGCTGCGCAAAAGGATTTAATTATCTCAGATTCGACGTGGTCGAACGCATCCTCTGGGCGTGGATAATGACGATTCCGGCCAGCGGCGGCGTGGCTTACCTGATGGTTAAACTGGCGCAAGTCGCAGGCTGGATTCCATAACCCCAATTCCTCTCCCTGGGAGCGCCGGCTCCATCCCCGGGCGGCACAGCGCAGGTGACCCCGGATGCTATTCGTCGTTGTCGCAGGGTTCGCCTTCCTTGAGGCCGAAACGCGGGTCGGGGATGCCGAGGCTTTTTTTGATCTTGAGCAGGTCCTGCAGTTGGGCGGGCGAAATGGTGTTTGGCGTCCGGCCCAATTGCGAAGCGACGAGGATGGTGCGGCAGTAGGATTCGAGAATTTCCATCTTGAAGTAGGCGTCCTCCACGTTGTTATGGCTCCACGAAACGACGCCATGATTGGCCATGAGAATGACGTTGTGTTTGTCCACCAGGCCGGCGATCTGCCGGCCCAACTCCGGCGTGCCGGGCGTGCGATACGGCGCGATGGCGGCGGAAACGAACACTTCAAATTCCGGAATCAGGCACGTGGGCGGCACAATCCCCGCCACCGCAAAGCCCGTGGCATGCGGCGGATGGCAATGCACCACGGCCACCGTGCGCGGCTGGCGTTTCATGATCTGCAGGTGCATGAGAATTTCGCTGGTGCGTCGTTTTGCGCCGAAAAGCTGGTTGCCCTTGAAATCCACCAGGCACAGGTCTTCGGGTTTCATGAACCCCTTGCTCACGAGGGTGGGTGTGCAAAGCGCGATGTCCTTGCCAACGCGGATGGCGATGTTGCCGCCGTTGCCGTCCACATACGCTCGCTGCCAGAGGCGGCGGCCGATGTCGCAGATTTGCAACTTGAGAGCGTGACAGGATGGCGAATGGAAAAAGGCCTTGAGGCCGGCTTTCGGACTCTTTGAGTTGAATGTTTTGACCGCCCTGCTGACGGCGACCCGCCGATGGTTCACGACCCGTTTCCCGGCAATCTTCTTTTTCCCCAGCTTGGTAGATGGATTGTTGCTCATGGTTTTGGCCAATTTATAAAAGTTTATCCATCAACAATGCACAAGCTGTGCCAAAAAAGGTCAACTACAAAGCCATGTTCGTCAACCCAAGTCGGAGAAGCCTTATTGGGAGCGGTTGAGGGTACCGTTCCGTCCTACGGGACAGCCATGGCAAATCGCCTAAAGGCGGGACACCGAACAGTGGCAACTGTGCCCATCATTCCCGAACCAGCTTGCGCAATTCGTTCATCACTTTTTCCACGCTGATGGCCCGCACGCCGGTGATTTCCTTCAAAACGACCAATTGTTCGCCTTGCGGCCGCCAGACCTCTTCCAGCGTGTCCGCCCACAGGACAACGCACGGCAATCCCACCGCCGCCGCCAGGTGCGTGATGCCCGAATCGTGCCCCACAAAAGCTGCGCAGGATTGGATTCGTCGTGCCAGTTCCGCAAGCGGCAGACCTTGGGCGATGGCACAACGTGCGGGCGGCAGCAACGCAGCCAATCGTCGCAAGCGTTCGCCCTCCGCCTCACCGCCAACCAGCAGCAGATCCCAGTTGGTCGTCGCCATGACCTGTTGAATCAACCCGGCCCATTTGGCTTCCGGCCAGTTTTTCTTTTCGCTGCCGCTGCCGGGATGGAGGGCAAGTTGGTTGAGGGTTGAGCCGTCTTCTCCCGCAGGCGCGGGATTCGCTGCGCCAAGAGGTTGAGGGTTGAAGGAAAGACGCGGCACAGGGTCCGCGTCGAAGATGGCGAGTCGTTCCAATGGCTTGAGAAAAACCTGCGTGGCGTGAATTCGGTCCGCTTCGTCCGGCCGGTGCGCACCAACGATGAATTGTCCAACCAAGCAGCGGCAGATGTTGTTTTTGAAAATCTCGTCCGGGTCGTAGAGATACGAAATCACCACGTCGAACTCGGAGAAGTAATCCATCAAATCCGGTTCGAGCGTGCCGCCGCGGGCGAAAAAGCCCGCCAACCCGCGCGCTTCAATCGGTTGCACCCGGTCCGCCAAACCACCCGCCACCGCGAGTTGGGCGATGTGCGGATAACCGAGCACCTCCAGGTGCGCCTGGGGAAACTGGCGCCGCAAGGCGGCAATGGCCGGCAGGGTGAGAATAAAATCGCCGATGGCCCCGCCGCGAATGACCAGAATCCTGGGTTTGATTGCGCTCACATCGCGCGGAAGGCGGTCAGACCAAGAATCAGCACGAATACCGCGAACGCCAGACGGATGATGCTGCCAATGCGGATGCGTTCGTCCGTCGCCGTCGCCCAATTTAAAATGTCACGCAGTTTCCATGGCCACACGGTAAAACAACCGCCCGCGACGACGAGCAGGTAGGCCCAAATTTGAATCACGAGCACAAATGGCGATTCGCCCAGATGCGGACGCCCGGTATCCACCATCAATTTCGCCAGCAACAGCATCACGACGGCCAAGCCGCGCACGGCCAGAAAGTCCTGCACAAAAATGCACGCCAAAATTCCCACCGCCGTAAAACCGGCCATCATATACGGTTTAAAAGCCGAGAAATCCGCGATCGGTTCGATGTTCACGTTCCAGACAAACCACGCCGTGGCCAACAGCATCAACATGCAGCCAATCGGCAATGAACGCGGAAACTTGCGCACGGCGGCGGCGAACTGCGCCGGCCTGGTGAGGCCGTAAATCTGCGGCACGCTCACGCCGACCCCGAGTAAAATTGAAAGCAATGACAGTTTCATTTTCAGAAAGCTAACCACGAATGGACACAAAAGGACACGAAAAATTCAATCTGGACAACCCACCGCACTCAAAATAGCCGGGTTGCCGTAAAATTCGTAGCCGCCGACGTCAGTCGGCGCTGACTTTTCGTAAATCAGCGACTCCCATGGCTGAATGAATCGTTGGGAAGAAGATCAGCGCGGATTCACATCCGCGGCTACTTTCGGTTTCGTAGCCGCCGACGTCAGTCGGCGCCAACTTCCCGGTTCGGAAGCCTTCTGCGCGAATGATTTTAGCGCGGACTACACGTCCGCGGCTACAGCCGTCATTCCATTTCGCGCGGCGGCAGGAGGCGCTTCTCAATCCCCGGTTCGCGCGCGTCAAAGTAGTGCTTCCAAAACCACGGCCAGTAGCCGGCATCAAACGGATTCGCGCGCGGACAGCCCGGAATTATTGCACCAAGAAACGGCCAGTCTCCCGGCTTTTTGACCAGTCCGGCCTTCAACGGATTGAGCAGAACATAATCCGCACAGGCAAGGCTGAAAGCGTGCCGCTGCCGTTCCTTGGCTGAGAGCACGTGATCGTAAGCTTGATGCTGGAATTTAGCCGGTTTGAGGAACGGACCGATCTGGGCACGTAGAAACTTGATGCCGTTGCGCTGGTCGGTGTCACAGCGCAGCCCCATCCAGACAAGATGAATGTGGTCAGGCATCAGGCAGTAAGCCGGACATACCAATCCTTCACGCGCCGCCGCGTGAAGCATTATCTCGCGAAACGTGACGTGAAAACAGTCGGTAAGCCAGCCCTGCTTACGATGGGAAACCGGCATGGTCCAGAAAATGACGGCGTCGGCCTGGTAGAACTCCCGTTTCAACCGCGGCAGGTAGTGGGAGAAATCCGAACGTGGTCTTCGCCCGAAAACGTTGGGAGCATCGAGAAATTCAAGGCTCACGGGGAAATTTTAGCGCGAACTGACGTTCGCGGCTACCCAATATTTTGTAGGCCGTCGACGTTAGTCGGCGCAAACTTCTCGGTTCGAAAATCTTCGTCGCGAATTATTTCAGCGCAGACTGACGTCTGCAGCTACAAATTCACAATCGCCGGGTCGCCGTAAAGCGTGAAGGAGCCGGCGCGGGTGATTTTTACGTCCAGAAGCTGGCCGCGATGCTCCCGCCCTGCGTGATCGAACACCACAATCTTGTTGCAGCGCGTCCGGCCGGTCATCCGCGCCGGATTCTTTTTGCTCGGCCCTTCGACGAGGATTTGCGTCCGCCGCCCGATGAATAAATCGTATTTGCGCCTGCCAATTTCATTGATCGTTTCGAGCAAACGATGATTGCGTTCCTCGCGGATTTTCAGCGGAACCTGGCCTGGCATTCCGGCGGCGGGCGTGTCGCGGCGCGGCGAGTATTTGAAGATGTAGGCGTTGTCGAATTGCACTTCGCGCGCGAGTGAAAGGGTTTGTTCGAAGTCGTCCTCGGTTTCGCCCGGAAAACCGACAATGATGTCCGTCGTGATGCCGATGTCCGACCGGGCGCCGCGCAATTTTTTTACGATGCCGAGGAAGCGTTCACGCGTGTAGCCGCGGTGCATCAATTTCAGGACGCGGTCACTGCCGCTCTGGACGGGCAGGTGCGCGCTCTCGACGAGCTTGGGCAGCCGCGCGTAGGCCTCGATCAAATCGTCGCCGTAGCCCTTCGGATGCGGCGCAGTGAAGCGGATGCGTTCCAGCCCTTCAATTTCGTGGACGGCGTCGAGGAGCTGAACAAAGGGAGATTTCGTAGTCGAGGGTCGAGAGTCGAGGGTCGAGGGCAGGAAGTTTTCCGGCTCTCGACCATCGACCTTCGCCTCTCGACTGCTCCCGCCGCGCTTGCCGTAGCTGGTGACAATCTGGCCGAGCAGCGTGATTTCCTTTACGCCCTGTGACACGAGCTGCCGGCACTCGGCCACGATGTCGGCGATGCCGCGGCTGCGTTCCTCGCCTCGCGTGTAAGGCACGATGCAAAAGGTGCAATACTGATTGCAACCCTGCATGATGCTGACGAAGGCAGTTACTTGTAGCGGCGGTCTGTGACCGTCGCCATTTCGAGCAACATTTCCGTAAAGCAAATGCTCGCGAATCGTCGCTTCACTGCCCGGCTCCGCCGCCACGTCCACGATTTTATCGCGGCGACCGGCAAGGATTTCGTCGAGGTAATCCGCCGCATGATGAAATTTCTGCGTGCCGAGGACGAGGTCCACGTCCGGCAGACGGTCAATGAGTTCCTGTCCGCGGCTTTGCGCCATGCAACCCAGGAAACCGAGCACGACATCCGGCCGGTTCTTCCGCACATCCGCGGCGATGTTCTGCATTTTGCCAATCGCCTTTCGTTCTGCGAAATCGCGCACGCCGCAGGTGTTCAGCAAAATCACATCTGCGGCCGCCTCGGATGGCGCGAGGGTGTAACCCTTGGCCACGAGTTGGGCGGCGACGGCTTCGCTGTCGCGCTCGTTCATCTGGCAGCCGTAGGTTTTGATGAAAACACTGGGCATGATGTTTCAGATAAGCAGGATACTTTGGGGCTGCGGGGTTGGAAAGCCGAATCCATCCGGTGTTGATGCAGGAAACACAACACGCTGACCAGTTTCGAGTCCAAAATTTACCGCAAGGATGGGACCATCATCTGGATTTCGGGGAATTGCCTGGTGGCGCGCGACGAGCAGTTGATTCGCCGTAATTCGTGGAATTCGTGTCTGGCTATTCGGACAGGATTTTAATGGAACGGCTTTTCTCGGAACGTTTTCTGGCCGTTTCATTCAGAATCTTCTTTCGCAACCGCAGATTTTTCGGCGTCGCTTCCACGTATTCGTCCACGTCAATGTATTCCAGCGCGCGTTCGAGCGAGAGTTTGAGCGGCGCGGTGAGCTGGATGCCCTTGCCATCGCCCACCGACCGCATGTTGGTCAGTTTTTTCGCCTTGCAGGGATTCACCGGGATGTCGTTTTCACGCGCATTTTCGCCCACAATCATGCCGGCATAAATGGCGTCGCCCGGTTCCACCATCAGGCGGCCGCGTTCCTGAATCATGTTCAGGGCGTAGGACATCGCCACGCCGCTTTCCATGCTGACGAGCGAACCGTTCTTGCGCGCGGCGATTTCCCCGCGGTCGGGACCGTATTCGTGGAAGAGATGGCTCATTACGCCAAGGCCGCGCGTCTGGTTTACCAGATCAGTCTCGAACCCGATCAGGCCGCGCATGGGAATCAGTGCTTCGATGGTCACCTGATCGGCGTGATGGTTCATGCTGGTGATTTCAGCCTTGCGCCCGGAAAGATTTTCCATGACGACGCCCATGAATTCCTGGGGGATTTCGAGGAACAATTTTTCAATCGGCTCCAGCATGTTGCCTTTGGCGTCCTTTTTGTAGAGCACTTCGGGGCGCGAAACCAAAACTTCATAACCCTCGCGCCGCATTTGCTCGACGAGGATGGCGATTTGCATTTCGCCGCGGCCCTCGACTTCAAAAATTTTCGGATCGGCGGTCTGTTTGATGCGCAAGGCGACGTTGGTGCGGATTTCCTTTTGCAGCCGCTCCCAAATGTGCCGGGCGGTGACGAGTTTGCCGTCCTGGCCGGCAAGCGGACTGTCGTTTACGGCAAATTCCATCTGAATCGTCGGCGGATCAATCGGAATATAAGGCAGCGCGCCGCGTTCCGGTTTGTCCGCGATGGTCTCGCCGATGAACACGTCCTCGAAACCGGTGATGCCGACGATGTCGCCTGCATGCGCCTCCGGCACCTCGATGCGTTTCAGGCCCTCGAAGTGGTAAATCATCGTGATTTTGCCCTGGGTGATCTTGCCGTGGCCGTGCAAACAGCAGGCTGGCTCACCGGCTTTGACCTTGCCCGCAAGAATTTTCCCAAAGGCAATGCGGCCGAGATAATCGCTGTAATCGAGGTTCGCGACAAGAATCTGGAAACCGTCGCCCGCCTTGGCATGCGGCGGCGGGATGTATTTCACAATGGCGTCGAACAGCGGCCCCATCGTGTCGCTGGCGTGCGCAAGGTCGAGTTTCGCGTAGCCGGCCTTGGCCGAGCAATAAACGAACGGAAAGTCCAGTTGCTCGTCCGTGGCGTTGAGCGAAATGAAAAGTTCGAAAACCTCGTCGAGCACTTTTTTCGGGTTCGCGTTCTCGCGGTCAATTTTGTTGATGACGACGATCGGCTTGGCGCCGGCTTCGAGCGCCTTGCGGAGGACGAAGCGGGTTTGCGCCTGCGGCCCTTCGGCGGCGTCCACCACGAGCAGCACGCCGTCAATCATGTTCATGATGCGCTCGACCTCGCCGCCGAAATCGGCGTGGCCGGGCGTGTCCACGATGTTGATGTGGTAATCCTTGTATTGGAACGCGGCGTTTTTGGCGCGGATGGTAATGCCCTTTTCCTTTTCCAAATCCATGGAATCCATCAAGCGTTCCTCGGAAGATTCGTGCTGGTTGGCGCGAAAGGTGCCGGACTGCTTGAGCAGGCAGTCCACGAGCGTTGTCTTGCCGTGGTCCACGTGCGCGATGATGGCGATGTTTCTAATGTGCTGCATAATTTTTCAAACCGAATTAAATAGAATGCCCTTTTTGGGGAAAAGGTCAAGACGCGTCTGCTAGAGGTAGTGGTTCAGTTTGAATTCTGGTTGATAGATTGACAGCTAAGAGAATCTGATTAAATTGGTATCTGCCGCGGACGTCTGAGCGAATCTAAAGCGTAAAGGTGCTCGACGATCAAAGCCTCCGTGGTTGGCTCGTCGGGTGCGTGGCGCGTGAAGCTCCACACAGTGTGGTTCAAGGGAACGGTCGTAAGACCTAACCGAGAAAGCACTGTTGTGATACGACGCAAGAAAAGACGCAATCGCCAAAAATGGACGTTATTAAACGTCCTGGCTTTGGTGAAAGACGTCTTAACCATTGCAGACATCATTCTCCGTAATTGGAGATAATGTTCGCGGATGGCGGCATGTAAAAACTGCGGCCATCTTTTATTTTCCGTTTTCATGTCTTACTGACCAACAACGCGATAATTTCCCCCAAGCTCCAAACATGGTCGGAAATGCCAGCTTCCACCGCTGGCGTCACACGCAACGATTGATGAATACGCCCGAAGTTGTAATGCATGTAGTGAATCGCAACCGAATGTTCGTGATTTTCCACCTTCTTTGAAAAGGCGTTGGTCAACTGCGTGAACCGGCGCATGGACATCCCAACGGGATAAAATCATTCAGCCCGGCGTTGCGAGGAACGAGCTACGCCGGGTAACGGTCAAAATAATTCAAAACCCCGACGGGGTTTTATCAAACGGATGGCGAACGGGATTCAACTCTTTCAGAGTTGATGAATTTGTTTGGGACGTTCACCCAGCGTAGCCGCTGGCGCGTCAACGCTGGGCTGAAGGATGCAATCCTTTCAGGATTTTGGCTTCGATAGATTTGTGACATTTTGTGCAATATGCGCCTGACACTGATCAATAACGCTGGTGTATGCTTTATTGAACCAAGCAATTCCCTTTTCAGCGGTTTCGATGTCTTTCGCGCTGACCTCTATATCAAACGGTTTTTTGGGATGCATTAGGCGATTACCTCTGATTTTTTCATTCCAAAGGCTTGCCCATGAGCCGGAGTTTGCGCGGGAAATTTATTAGCGTCAATCCACGTTATTTGCGGTTAAACCAGCTT
>Ga0187885_10004532_pt1 | contig 11326 bp, 11 predicted proteins | sample June2016WEW_20_1_3_FD_132970 | JGI IMG/M metagenome (GOLD analysis project Ga0187885, IMG submission 132970) | Peatland microbial communities from SPRUCE experiment site at the Marcell Experimental Forest, Minnesota, USA - June2016WEW_20_100 | ecosystem: Environmental > Terrestrial > Soil >... | reverse complement strand
GGCCTGCATTCCCTCCGCCGTTTTTTCCACGCCGAACGTCGCCGTCGCAATCGAGTCGAGCGAGAGCCGGTGGTTCAGCGTGTTTTGCAATTCCACCATCATGTCCAGCGTCGGAAGCTGTCTCAAATCAAACGACGTGTAGCCGTGCAACACCTCGTAATCGAACCGCAAAATGTTGAAACCCACCACCAAATCGGCGCGTTGTAAATCCGTGATCAGGTCGTTTACTTGCTTTTCGCCGTAGATTGTGTAATCACCGCGCGCCGTCCCGAACGTTACGCCGATGCTCATGCTCATGTGATTGATATTGTCCCAGCCGCCGACTTCCTCGGCGGATTTTTGCGTTTCCAGGTCGAAATAAACAACATTCTTCACGCGTTTGTACCAATGAAAACCCCATAGACGCCAAGAAACAAACTTAAACTTCGCCTCTTGCGAAATCTCATGAGTCGTTCCAAATTCCGTGCATGTCATTGACACCTTCAACCATGCTGCCGCTCGGCACGACAGCGCCCGATTTCAGATTGCCGGACACGAACGGGAAAACCGTCTCGCCCACGGATTTCAAGGACAAGCCTGCGTTGCTGGTTTTGTTCATCTGCAACCATTGTCCCTATGTAAAACACATCCGCGCCGGCCTCGCACAATTTGCGCGCGATTATCTGCCGCGCGGCGTCGCCATCGTTGGCATCAACTCGAATGACGTGGCCAATTATCCCGATGACAGCCCGGCAAAGATGAAGGACGAAGTGAAAGCCGCCGGTTATTTGTTCCCGTATCTTTACGACGAATCCCAAGGCGTCGCCAAAGCCTATCGCGCCGCCTGCACGCCGGACATTTACCTGTTTGATAAAAGCCGCAAGCTCGTTTATCGCGGCCAGTTTGACGACAGCCGTCCGGGCAACGGGATGCCGGTGACGGGAAAGGATTTGCGTGCTGCGCTCGACGCCGTGCTTGAGGGCAAACCCGTTTCGCCAAATCAAAAGGCCAGCATGGGCTGCAACATCAAGTGGAAGTCCGGCAACGAACCGGAATACTTTTGATTCATTTCCTCGGCAGTTTTCCATCAACTATTTCACACAAAACGTGAAAAAGCAGCTCGTGTGCCTCCTGAATGCGCGCGGTGTTGTCGCCCGGCACAAGCAAATCCAGCGTGGCCACGCCTTTCGTGAACCCGCCGTCACGGCCGAGAAAGCAAATGCTTTCAATGCCTTTGCGTTTGGCCTCTTCGAGCGCACGCAGCACATTTTTTGATTTGCCGCTGGTCGTGAACACGATGAGCATATCCCCCTTTTCGCCCAGACCCCAAACCTGCCGCGCAAAAATTTCATCAGCGCCGTAATCGTTGCAGACGGTGGTCATGTATTCGCCGTTGGCCGTCAGCGAAATGGCCGGATACGGCCGGCGATCGTCGCGGAAGCGGCAGAGAAATTCCGTGGCCAGATGTGTGGCGTCGGATGCGCTGCCGCCGTTGCCGCACAAGAGCAGCTTGTGGCCGGAGGTCAGGCAGTCCAGAACCATTTTCGCCGCGCGATTCAGCGGCTCTTCCAAACCCGTCAATCCGTGAAACGTCGCGACCGCATCCTCAATCGCTCGTTGCAATTGTGTCATGGCATAAAACTAAACTTTGGCGCCGAAAAGGAAAGACCAAACCCGTTGCACCCGCCCTTGAGATTTTTCCATGGCCGGTTATTTTGTGGTCATGCCGATTTACGAATTTCATTGCCAGAAGTGCGAGTGCGACAGCGAAATCCTTGTCCGCACCAGCGATTGGAAAGGCACGGCTTGCCCGCACTGTGGCTCGACCAGGCTGACCAAGAAACTTTCCGTCTTTGCTTCTACCAACGCCGACGGCGGTGGCGCACCGTCATGCGGCAGTGGGAATGGTGGCGGAGGATGCTGCGGCGGGCATTGCCACGGGCATTAAAATTTTTGGGAGGGTTGGCATGTTGCCGACCCAAAATTTAGGGACGGCGACACGCCGTCCCTCCCACGATTTCCCGTGCCGTCACGCGCGTCAAATCTTCGACCGCCCAATCGGGTTGATGCCGTTTTAATTCGTCCAGCTTCGCTCCGCCGGTGGCCATGGCGAGCACTTTTGCGCCAATGGCCTGCGCGCAGCGAATGTCATGCGTCGTGTCGCCCACGACGACGATCTGGTCGCCGCGCAATTCCTTTCCAAGCACGTGGCTGCCGCGTTCGCGCGCGATGGCGGCAATCTGATTGCGATCTTCGCTGTCGTCGGCGAAGGCGCCGATCTGAAAGACGTCCCAAAGGCCGAAGCGACGCAGTTTGATTTCCGCGCCAAGACGAATGTTACCGGTGATCAGGCCAAGCAACGGCGGCTGCGGCAACGTCCGTAGCCCGTCTAAAAACTCCGGCACGCCTTCGCACGGCCCGCCTTTGCTTTGCGCGACAATGTGGTCGAGCCAGAAAACGTAACGCTTAAAAAATCGCCGGAAATTTTCCGGCGTCGCCGGAATGCCGTGCAAACCGAAAAACTCGCGCACGAGGCTCACATCGGTGCGGCCTGGAAAATCGATCTTTTCGACGCCGTCATGAGCGTTGAATTCCGTGGCAAACGTTTTCGCAAACGCTTTTATGCCCGCACCGCCGGTATGAACGAGTGTGCCGTCAATGTCGAACAAAACGAGTCGCACCATGCGGCAGGAAGTTAACCGTTGTCGCGACGGCAGACAACGCGGCGTTGTCTGTGTGAATAAGTTTTACTGGATGCGGGTTCGCCGTTTGTTCTATCACTTTTGTTAATCCAGAAGCGTTGGATGATAAATTATGTCGCGAACCCGCGCGTTCACACTCATCGAATTGCTGGTGGTAATTGCGGTTATTGCCATTCTTGCCGCGCTGTTATTGCCTGTAATCAGTCGGGTCAAAGCATCGGCGCAAGCTGACACATGCCGAAACAATCTCAGGCAATGGGGAACGGCAACACTACTTTACGTAGCAGATAATAATGATTTCCTACCGAAAGAGGGTAAGCCAACTCCTTTAGAAACCGACTTGACTAATTCAACATATGAGGCTTGGTATACCCAACTTCCAGCCCTGATGAATTTGCCGCGTTACGCTGATATGCCATGGCGAACGAATCCTTTTGTTAATCCAGGAAATTCAGTTTGGATATGCCCTTCCAATCCTCGTCGTTGCAACGCCAGCAGCAAAACAAACAATTTATTCCATTATTGTCTGAATGAAAATGTCAATGGTACCGGCAGCAATAGTGTATGCCTTCGAATTTCCGTAATCCAACAACCGAGTGTTGTGGTTTGGTTATTTGATTCAAAAAATCTGCCGGCGGTTGGCGGCTGGACTTATGTTCACACAAATCTACATAACCAAGGTGCACAGTTTGTTTTTCTCGATGGCCACGTGGCGCGGTTCAACAACAGAGCGTATTGGAACTTCAAAACTGACAAAGGAATTACCAACAATCCGGAACTGGTTTGGATTCCGTAACGGCTCACCGAACAAGCGGCTTGCGTTTATGGTTGTAGGTTTCCTGCGAATACTTTTCGTGAATAAGTTCCTCCGCGCGACCGCGTAACTTCGCGTCTGGCAAAAATTCAGTCCACATGACGTCAAAATCCCGTTGCGCGACTGCAACCATGGCTTTTCCCCAATTCGCTCGCGACGGCAAAATGGGCGGTGGCTGCACCGAACCTTGAATCAGCAAACCCAATTTATTTCGCCGCTGCGCTGCGCCCGCGATTTTTTTCCCATTCCAAAGCAAATCAAATTTCGTGTAACCGATAAAACAGCCAATTGCGGATTTCTGGGAACACGGCGCAAGTTCCGTTGCGATGTTCAATTTCGTAAACGCGGACCGAATCCACTCATGAACGCGCCGGTAACTTTCTTCAGCCTTGAGCAAATACCATTCATGGCCCGGCGGAAACACGAGGCTGTAAGTCCAGTCCGCGTTGTGCGGCACAATGCCGCCGCCAGTAGGACGGCGAATCAGCGGGCGCAACAACGTCACACGTTCAACATCCGCAAATTTTTGGAAATAACCGAACGTCGCCGCCTGCTCCGTCCAGCCGTAAAATCGCAGCACGGGTTTTCCCAAACGCGACATCGCTTCGAGCAATGCCTCGTCCAACGCCATGTTGAAGGCCGACGGACAAGCGCCGGATTGGAGCAAAAGCCATGAATTCATTTTTGGTAGGGACGAGCCGCCGGCTCGTCCGACTTTTTACGGACGCGCGAGCCGCGCGTCCCTACCACGCCGATTTGCGGACATAGCCTTTTAATTTCGCAGTGGCCACAATCCGGCTTGCGCGCGCTGCAACGGCGGCGACCGTGCCAGATCAACCAGTGACTGAATAACGCCCATTGCTTCTGCGGCACAAGCGCCATTAAATCCCGTTCGATTTTTTCCGGCGTTTTTTGCCTGGTAAAACCAAGCCGGTGCGAGAGCCGCTCAACGTGCGTGTCCACAACAACGCCGACGTTGATGCCGAATGCATTGCCCAGAACGACATTCGCGGTCTTGCGTCCGACGCCGTCGAGCTGCGTCAATGCCTCCATTGTTTGCGGGACATTCCCGCCATGGTGTTCGATGAGTTTCCGACAACAATTTCGGATGTTCTTCGCCTTGTTCCGAAAAAAGCCGGTGGTCTTGATGGCTTGCTCAAGTTCCGCGAGTGGAGCGTTCGCGTAATCCGCCGCCGAGCGATATTTTTTGAACAACTCTTTTGCGACAATGTTGACGCGTTTGTCGGTGCATTGTGCTGAAAGGATCGTGGCGATGAGCAATTCGAGCGGTTTCGAGTGACGCAACTCACACTTTGCTTCGGGATAAGTCCGGTCCAGCGCGGTGATGATTTTTTTCAGTCGCACGGTCTTGGTTATGGGCGTTTCGCGTGGCATTAACGCCCAAAAATTTAACAACAAAGGAACCAAGACACGAAGAAAACTTTGCGCCTTTGTGCCCTCGTGGTTTGAGGATCAGACCAATTCCGGCTCTTCAATTTCTTTTGGCGGTGAGAACAGAGGCGTGCCGTCCGGCGCTTCGGGATATTCAAAAATTTTGCCTTCGTAGTTGCGCAACACGACGCGGTCGGTGTTATGGCTTAAAACGTATTCCGGGTTGACCGGCACTTTGCCGCCGCCGCCGGGCGCGTCAATGACGTATTGCGGCACGGCGTAACCGGTCGTGTGGCCGCGTAATTTCTCCATGATTTCCAAACCTTTTCGCACGCTCGTTCGCAAATGCGCCGAGCCGGAAATCAAATCGCATTGGTAAATGTAATACGGCTTCACCCGGCACATCAGCAGCTTCTGGACATGCGTCTTCATCACCGCCGCGTCGTCGTTGACGTATTTGAGCAGGACGGACTGGTTGCCAAGCGGAACACCGGCGTCGGCCAGACGGCCAAGCGCGTCGCGCACTTCCGTCGTCAATTCACGCGGATGGTTCGAGTGAATGCTCATGAAGAGTGGATGAAATTTTTTCAGAATCGCGCACAGCGCGGGCGTGATGCGTTGCGGCAGAAAAACCGGGATGCGCGAACCGATTCGCAAAAATTCAACGTGCGGAATCGCCCGCAACCGGCTTAAAAGATGTTCAAGCTTTTCGTCGTTCAACAACAGCGGGTCGCCACCGCTCAACAGCACATCACGGATTTCCGGGTGTTGCGCGATATAGGCGATTTGTTTGTCGAATTCGGGATGAAAATCGTAGCCGCTGGCATTGCTCACGAGCCGCGAGCGCGTGCAGTAACGGCAATACGCGGCGCAGCGGTCGGTGACGAGGAACAGCACGCGGTCGGGATACCGATGCACGAGGCCGGGCACGGGCGAATGCGAATCTTCGCCGCACGGATCGCTCATTTCCCACGATGCCGTGTGGGTCTCCTCAATGCGTGGAATGACCTGGCGGCGAATCGGGCAATGCTCGTCTGCCGGGTCAATGAGATTGAAAAAATACGGCGTGATGGCCAGTGCGAGTTTGTGGTTGGAGAGCTTCGCGCCGGCGAATTCCTCCGGCGTAAGCATGGGCATCAACCGTTGCAATTGCTCCGGCGTCGTGATGCGATGTTTGAGTTGCCAGTGCCAGTCGTTCCAATCAGCGTCGGAAACGTCGCACCAGAAACCGCGCCCCGCTGAGCGGAATTCCTTCAAAGATTGGAGTAGGCGGCCCGATGGCGGCTCCCCGCCATTCACCGGTGAATTGTCATCCTTCATTTTTTTCAATAGGAACTATAAGTTGCAATTACGCCCTGTCAAGTTGACTGCAGGCACGGCAGCCGTGTTCAAATGCCGTTGAAAATCATGGGTGGAAAAAGTCCGGTTTAATGGCCGCTTCAATTGTCCGGCGTTGCGCGTCGAGCGCGTCCAGTTTTTTCAAGGTCTCCCGCGCGGATGTCCTTGAAGAAACTGCCTCATGTTTGTTCCAAGCGGGTGCGGTTCGCTTGTTTTGTCCAAGATAATCGGCAAGGGCGAGGCGATATTCAGCGGTCAAAACAGCCAATGGCGGGGCCATGTGGAGTTGCGCGAGTTCAAAATCACGCAACTTGGTTTGGAGAACCGCCGTTTGTCGCCCGGAATCGAAATTCCGAATCACGGCTTGGAGGGAAATTGTCGCGCGCGTGGGCAAGGCGTTTGACGCCGTGCGCATTTCCACGGGCACGCTGAGGATTTCGTCGAGTTTTTCACGGCTGACTGCGGGTGTCCACCTCGAACCAGGGTCGCGCGCGGCAAAACTCACAACCTGCAGCGCCCACCACTTTTCCAAATCGAGCGGCCGCGGAAAATCGGCGCTGAAGGCGCTTTGAAATGCGGTTTGCCAATTGTAAAAATGCGGCAAGGATTGAAGCATTGTGCGCAACTGTGCCGGGCCGTTTTTCAAATCAAGCAACTCGTTCACAAACAATTGTGCGCTGGCGCGATACACTCCGCCGTCGGCGCCGGACAATTGCGCGTCGGTCGGCCAGCTCAATTGCTCAAATGTCAGCGCGGGATAATCGCACAGCACGCGGCGCGCGCCTGCAAGAAAGTCCATGCCGCGTTGGTTCCCGACAGTGCGGCTTTCCAGCAGGCCATTCACGACATGGGATGGCGATGACAGGATCATCTCACGCCAATCGGCCGCGAGGAGTTGTTGCGACAGACCATCGGTGAGCCATCCGGGAATTTCCGCCGAGCGCGTTGATGCATTGCGATTGGCAAACTCCAGCAGCACCACACTCACCATCGCGCGCGCAAAATGGGTGTGTGACAAAACGTCCGGCAACGAAACGTGATAATCCCAGCCGTCAGCAAGGCGTTCGGAAACGATGGTGACATCGTCGTTTGGCGATTGCGCCGGGCGCAGCACGAGAAAAACCTTCCCGCGCCACGGGCCGTTGAGACCGAGTTCGCGCCATAATGTTTCCTTGACACGCTCGGCGGATACAGCCAGCAACGCCGGTTCCAGTCGAACGAAGTTGGTGTCAGTCACGATTCCGGGCGCGGTGAAAAGCGCTGATGATTGAAAAGCGCTGATCACAATAAACTGGCCGGAAACGCTGCGCGCCGACCCCGTTATCGGCAAAGAAAACCCTGCTTGCATGTTGCAGCAAAAAATGCCGGACAAAACGGCAACACAACCAAAGTCGCGCAGGCAGTGCACACGGAGGAACATGGTCAGGCCTTGGCCGGCGCCGGCTTGGCGGGCTTGATTTCCGGTTTGGCAGCGGGTTTCGCGCCGTTGCCGGATGATTTGGCTGGCGAGGAATCTTTTTGGGCCGCTTCCTTGTAACCTTCGCTGCGATAGTCGGTGGTGTAAAATCCGCTGCCTTTGAACAAGAGCCCCGCCCCGGCGCTGATTTTGCGTTTCACACGGCCACGTCCCCATTTTTTCCCACCGCAAAGGTCTTTGGGACAAATTTGAAATGGTTTGGCGGAAATGGATTGAAACACCTCAAATTCCCGGCCGCATTTCTCGCAGAAGTATTCGTATGTCGGCATGGATAATCTGCAAATGAATTTTCACCCGGCAACGCGCGCGCCCGTCACCAGCGCCATAAATTCGTCATCGCCGGCGTATTGGTCGGCGCAGGAACGACTTTCACCGAACCCTCGGAACCGACCTCGACGTTCAAGTTGTAGCCCGGCGGACGAATACTCCCGTTTGTTGCGCTTGTGTGCGCCATAAGCAACTGCGCGCCTTTTTGTTGTTTCACAGGGTTGATTCCTTTGCGCGCCCATTCCAATCGGCGCGCGACGAGCAAATCACCCCGCAATTTTCTAACCTGGGCGCGGACTTGGGACAAATCGTTGAACTTGCGCTCCAGTTCAGCCTTTTTGGCCACTTGACGTTTCAATTCATCTTGTAGAAACACATTGTTCGTTTCGGATTCAATGAGTTTCAGTTGCGTCTCGGCGATTTGCGCGGACAAATTGGCGATGGCGTTGGTCATTTCGGCGGCACGCCGATCCAGCGCCTGATTCCGCGCCTCCAAATCCGCGATTTGATCCTGCGCGACTTTGAGCGTGGTTTTGGTGTTGGAGAGTGAAGCCGAAGTCGCAACATATTGGTTGCTGAGCGTCACGAGCGCCTGCCGGCTGGCATCAAGATCATTGGTCAACACGAGATTGACCTGGCGCAATTCATCGAGGCTGGCGCTGGCTGTCGTCAATTGATTCGAAAAATCGAGGATTGTATCGGCGTCTTTTTTCCGCTGCGTGTCCGCCTGCTTTTTCCCGACGATCAAAGCAATGACCAACCCCACACAAAGCGCAACGAGAATGACAATTCCCAACTGTCTTTTCATTACGCTTTCACAAAAGGTCAGACCCGGGCGATTTAGCAAGCGCTTCAACGCCGCGTTACTTTTTGGGCATTTCGGCAGGCGCGTTGGCGGCTGCCGCCGCCGCTGCCTCCGCCTTCAAATCCGCATCCAAAATTTGCACATCCGCGGCTTTCTTCAACTTTTCCAAATAAGCCGGGGCGAGTTTTTCGGTTTTTTGTTGTGTCAGAAAATCTTTGATTCTGGCGGCGACGGTTGCATAACCCACTTTTTTGGCCGGAGTTTTGTCGATCAACTTGATGATATGGTAGCCATAAGCGGTCGTGATGACGTCGCTGACCTGATTATTGGTCAGTGAAAACGCGGCAGCCTCAAATTCCGGCACCATCTGGCTGCGCGAAAACGCCGGCAATTCACCGCCGTTGTCCTTCGAGCCGGGGTCTTCGGAGTATTTCTTGGCAAGCACAGCAAAATCCGCGCCGCCTCGGATCTGCTTGAGGAGGTCGTCAATCTGTTTGCGCTTGGCCTGTTGCTGGTCTGCGGGCAACGGCGCGCGCTCGACCGGGTCCATCGTCATCAACAAAATGTGGCGGACGTGAACCATTTCCGGCTGCTCGGAGTCTGCCGGATGATCGTCGTAAAATTGCTTCGCCTCGGCATCCGTCACGGTGACATTCAACTCACGTGTCAAGACGGCCTGTGCGGTGTTTTCCTGGGTGATTTTGGAGCGCAGTTCGGCCATCGTCATGCCGGCGGCTTTCATCCGCCGGTCGAGGGCCTCCTGCGAGCCGGCCTGTGCCAGCAAGTTGCTCATTTGCAAACTGGTCCTTTGGACGCCGTTGCTTCTGTCCGCGTCCGTGGCCCTTTGCATCAAAAGTTGAATCTGGATGAGCCGGTCGAGCAACTGGCTTTCGATCTGGGGCAATTGCCCTGGCGGAATGGCCCGGCCGCGTGCGGCAGTGGCGGATTTGAGACCTGTCATCACCTCGTCCAATTCACTACGCTTGATTTCAAAACCTTTGCCCTTGGCAATCACCGGGTTGCCGAACAACGCGGTTATTGCAGCTTCGGGATTGGAGTTCGTGCCGGCCAACGTTGTGTTCGTTGAACCATTGGCAGCCGCCGCTTGCGCGGATGAAAACGCAAACAACATCGTCCCAAGCGCAGCGGAAAAAAACAGTTTCATTTTTGTCTTCATATTTTTATTCGATTTCTTTTAACAACCTTCATTTATAATTTCACCACTTTCACATTACTGATGTCGGGGTCTTTTTGGAGCTCTTCCAGCACCGCCGGCGGCGGCGCGCTGTCGAGGTTCAACACCATCAACGCCAGCCCGCCCACAGTGTCGCGCGCCAGGCTCATGTTGGCAATGTTCACGTTATGTTTGCCCAGCAGCGTGCCGAGGTACCCGACGATGCCCGGCCGGTCCTTGTTGTTCAACAACAGCAGCGTGCCGCTGATGGGAATCTCCACCGGCGTGCTGAACAGCCGCACGATGCGCGGATTGTTCGGCGAGCCGAAAAATGTTCCACCGGCGGAAACCAGTTTTTTTCCGCCGCCAAAAATCTGCACATGAACCCATTCATTGAACGTCACCGGCTCGTCGGATTTCTTTTCCTCAACGGTGATGCCGATGCCGGCGGCGACGGCGCGAACATTGACGTTGTTTACGTCCTTGAGCGCGCTGTTTTCCAAAAAGCCGCGCAACACCGCGCGCGTGACCGGATCAACGTTTGGCAACTCCCGGGCATGGCCGCCGTAAGTGATGTAAATGCGGTCGGCGCTTGTTAGCGCAAGCTGCGCGAGTAATTTGCCCAATGCCTCGCCGAGCGGCAGATACGGTTTCACCAGCTCGTAAGTTTTTGCGTCGAGATACGGCAGATTCACCGCGTTGCGGACTTCGCCGGTAAGCAGGTAACCGGCGATGACTTCGGCGACTTCAATGCCGCATTTTTCCTGCGCTTCCTGAGTGCTCGCGCCAAGATGCGGCGTCAAAGTCAAATTTGGCTGCTTGCGAAATGGATGGTCGGCAGGCAGCGGTTCGACGGAATAAACATCCAGCGCCGCGCTGGCGACCTTGCCTGATTCAAGCGCGGCAATGAGATCATTTTCAACGATGATTTCGCCGCGCGCGCAATTCACAAGGTGCACGCCGGGCTTCATTTTGGCGAAGGCGGCAGCATTCAGCATATGCTTCGTTTCCGGCGTGACCGGCATGTGAACGGTGATGAAATCCGCCGCGCGATAAAGATCGTCCACGCTGTCGGCGAATTCCGCGCCAATGGCTTTCGCCCGGTCTTCGGTGAGATAAGGATCGTAGGCGATGACGCGCATGCCAAAGGCGAGCGCGCGTTTGGCGACTTCCGTGCCAATGCGGCCCATGCCGAGCACGCCGAGCGTCTTGCCGAGAAGCTCTGCGCCTTGAAAAAGTTTGCGATCCCATTTGCCTGCGGCCATCGAAGCATGCGCCTGCGGAACTTTGCGGGCGAGCGCCAGCAGCATGGCGAAACTCAATTCCGCCGTGGTCACCGTGTTACCACCGGGCGTATTCATCACCACAATACCGTGCT
>Ga0187885_10004509_pt1 | contig 11381 bp, 8 predicted proteins | sample June2016WEW_20_1_3_FD_132970 | JGI IMG/M metagenome (GOLD analysis project Ga0187885, IMG submission 132970) | Peatland microbial communities from SPRUCE experiment site at the Marcell Experimental Forest, Minnesota, USA - June2016WEW_20_100 | ecosystem: Environmental > Terrestrial > Soil >... | reverse complement strand
TTGCAGCGCCTCGAGCTCGTAGGTCTCAATCAAGGCTCGCGCGCGGGCCAGCTCGTCGTCGGTCACGGGCTCACGGCCCAGCCGATCGAGCTCCTCCTCGAAGGCTCGCTCGACGACGCCGGGGTCGACTCCCGGCCGAACCGTCGCCTGGCCGGCGGCCATCGATGCGCCGGCGACGAACCCGAGCGCGAAGAAGGCGACGTCCTGGGCGATCCGTTCGTTCCGCACGAGGCGGCGATACAGTCTGCTGCCCTTGCCCCCGGCGAGGATCTGCGTCGCCACCTCGAGAGCGTCCAGGCGCGGGTCGCCGAAGAGCGGCGCCCGGAAGCCGAAGTAGTGGCGCGGCAGGGGCACGCGATCCTCGACCACCTCCCGCTTCTCGCCGCCGAGTGTCAGGGGCAGGCTCAAGTCGCCGAGCGGCGGAATCTGGAGGTTAGGCGCGATCTCGCCGAAGTAGCGCTGCACCCAGCCCCGGGCCTGGGCCGGATCCGCGTCCCCAGCTATCGCCAGCACGGCGTTGTTGGGCGCGTAGTAGGTGCGGAAGAAGGCGATCACGTCCTCCAGAGAGGCCGCTTCCAGGTCCTCCATGGAGCCTATCGTCGGGTGATGGTATGGGTGCTCGGGCGGAAAGAGAAGCTCCTGAAGCTTGATGAACGACTGGCCGTACGGCCGGTTGTCGTAGCTGGAGCGCTTCTCGTTCTTCACCACTTCGCGCTGGTTGTCCAGGTTCTCCTGGTTCAGGGCGTCCAGGAGGGTGGCCATCCGGTCGGCTTCGAGCCACAGGGCGAGCTCGAGCTGATGGCTCGGCAACGTCTCGAAGAAGTTGGTCCGGTCCAGCCAGGTCGTTCCGTTGAGCGTCCCGCCCGCTGCCTGGACCAGGGCCATGTGCTCGGTCTTGGCAACGTGGCGGGAGCCCTGGAACATGACGTGTTCGAAGAGATGGGCGAAGCCAGTCTTGCCCGGAACCTCGTGCTTGGAACCGACGCCGTACCAGATGTTGACTGCAACGACCGGAGCCAGGTGGTCCTCGGCGATGATCAGCCGCAGTCCGTTGGCTAATCGCTCGTCGGTGAACCTGACTGTGGGTGCGGTCATGCGCGGAGACTCCTGCAGCAGCTGCGGTCGCCGCAGAGCCGCGACGTCCGGCGCAGGCATTGTACGGGCCGCCGCCGGGGCAGTGGTTGGCGCACGAGCCGAGCTGCGCCGTTGACTCTGGTCCGGAGTCGATGTTAGTATTTCAACTAACACAGGTAAGAGGAACTGCAGAAGTGGCCATGACCCACCATCCGGCGCGAGCGACCCGGGACCGACCGGGCGGCCTCGTCCGGCGCGGCCTGACGACGACCCAGATGCCCGCGGTCGAGCTCGACCCGCGCACGGCCTACGACTTCCTCACCAGCGCCTGCAACGACTGCGGCGAGCTCGACGATCTCCTGTCCGAAGATCGACGCTGGCTGGTGGAGGGCCGCGCGGCGGTCGCGGCCGAGCTGGGTTCCGACAGCCGCGCCGAGGCGTGCACTGGCTTCGTCACCGAGATCGGCCGGATGCTCGTTGTCCGGCCAGAGATCAAGACGGCGCGCCAGGTCGTTGCCGCGGCGGACGAGCTTTCCGACCGGGAGCTCCTGGAATGCATGGTCGGCGAGCTGCTCGACAACGCAGAGCTGGGAGACATCACCCGCAAGGCCCTGGACGGCGACCGCGAGGCCTGGGCCGCGCTTGGCGGCCACCTCCAGAACACGAAGGGCTTTCCGATCCTGCCAGACTCCCCGGACGCGCTGGCGCCGAGCGCCCGCAAGGTGCTCCACACCTGGCTGACTCGCTACGAGAAGGTGGAGGAACGCGTCGGCCGGATGATCGCGAGCGACGTGACCAGTCGGCGCCGTGAAGAGGCGATGGGCGACCCGCTCGGCTTCGTCGAGCGGACGACGAATGGCATCCGGTTGCTGCCCGAGCCCGGGATTCGCAGGATCGTCCTCGCGCCCAGCTACTTCGGCCGGCCGTACAACTCGCTCTCGAAGGTGGGTGAGATCCAGCTGGTCTGCTATCCCATCGCCGACTCGGCGCTGGGGGCCTCGGGCAGGGCCGCTCCCCCGGTGGCGACAGTCCGCCTGTACCGTGCCCTCGGCGACGAAAGCAGGCTGCGCATCCTGCGCCTGCTGGCCGAGCGGGACCGCTACCTGACCGAGCTCGCCACGGAACTCGAGCTCAGCAAGCCGACGATCAGCCACCACCTGGCCCAGCTTCGGAGCGCCGGCCTGGTGACGATGACCGAGCAGGGCAACCTGACCTACTACACGCTCCGCCGCGACCGCGCCGAGGAGGCGGGGCCGGAGTTGAGCGCCTTCCTGGCGCGCTGACCCCATGGCAGACCGAAGCCCGGGTTTGATCGACTCGATGTTAGATCAACGACTAACAACAGACATGAACAGCTCTAACTCGGAGGACTAGGACATGTGGTTCGAAGCGCCCGAAGAGCGCCTGTATTTCGCCCGCCTGCGGCAGGCCGAGCTCCGCGCCGAGGCCGCGGCAGTCCGCCGCACGCACCATGCGGTCAGGCCGCCCGTGTCGATCGAGCGTGTCCGCGGGCTGCATATCCGCGTTGGCCGGATTCTGATAGTCGTTGGGAGTACCCTGCGCGAGGAGGATCTGCGGCCCGATCCGATCCACCCCTGACTCGTACACATCGCTCATAGGATGGGGAGCCTGTGATTCGAGCCCTGATCCGGTACCTGCACACCTTCACCGGGTTCGGCCGCGACGCGCGGCTGTTCCTGGTCACCACGGTCGTCTACGGCGCCGTCGTGAGCCTGTATTGGGCCGACTTCAACCTGTACCTGGGAGCGATCGGCCTCGACCCCTCGATGATGGGCTGGCTGATGTCCGTCTCGATGCTGGCCGGCGTCCTCGTAGCGCTGCCGTGCGGCGCGCTGTCGGACAGGATCGGCAGGCGCGCGGTGATGGGCGGCGGCATGGCCCTGGTTGCGGTGGCCCTGCTCGCTGTCCTGCCCGGAAACGTGGCGCTGCTCTTCGTGGGCGTGGCGGCCCTGGGGGCGGGCTCTCAAGCTGTGAGCGTGGTCCAGATCCCCTACATCGCCGAACACACCCGGCCGGAGCAGCGGAACGAGTACTTCGCCACGTGGTCCGCCATCGGCAACCTGACGGCGCTCGTCGCCACCCTGGGAGGCGGCGCCGCCGCGACCGTGCTGGCCTCGGATCTCGGGCTCGGCGGAGGACCGGCCCCGTACCGGGTGCTGCTCGTGGGGATCGCGGTCCTTGGCGCCCTCGCGCTGCTGACCATACTGCCGCTTGCCAGCGACCGGCCCGGGCCGGACCGTCCGCGCCATGCCCAGACCGGCCGTTTCGGCACCGTCATCTCCGATCGAGCCCTGTTCGTGCGGCTGCTGCTGCCGGGCTTCATCACCTCGCTCGGGGCGGGCCAGCTCATCCCGTTCCTCAACGTCTTCATTCAGACCAAGTTCAACCTCAATCTAGCCTCGATCAACGCCGTTCTCGCGCTCACCAGCCTGGGCACGACGATGGCGATCCTGGCTCAGCCGGCGCTGGCAAGGCGGTTCGGCCGCATCGGATCGATAGTGCTCGTGCAGGCGTCCAGCATCCCGTTCCTGCTGGTGCTGGGTTTCTCGCCGTTGCTCTGGACCGTGATCGCGGCAATGGCGGTGCGCAACTCGCTGATGAACGCGGGCAGTCCCATCTTCGACGCCTTCGCCATGGAGCGGGTATCGGTCGCGGAGCGGGCGACGCTGGCGGCCGGCATGACGCTGCTGTGGTCCCTGGGTTGGACCCTCTCCCCGCTGTACTACAGCGCCCTTCAGAACGCGCTCGGCTTTACGGCCGGCTACACCGTGGACTTCGTGACGATCATCGTGCTCTACACCGTCTCCACGGGGTTGCTCTGGAAGTGGTTCCGCGGTGCCGACCGGGAGGCGCCCCGGGCGATCGAGCTGGGTCCGGTCCAGCCGACGATCGTGGAGACGCCGGCCAGCCTGCTCGAGCACGCCTGAGACCACGCCCGAGACGGGTTCGCCTCAGCTCGTCCGGGTCGCGCTCCGCAGCCTGGTCAGCAGGTCGGCGACCTTTTGGTCCGGGCCGAGACGCGCGATGTCGCCCAGGGCGGCGTCGGAGAGCCGTACCGGCCCCAGCGATAGGACCCGTTCCAGGGCCGCGGCGGCGCGTTTGCGGTCTCCGATCCGGGCCGCGCTCCGAGCCTCCAGCACGGCACTGCGCGGGCCGCCGGCGACGCCGAGGATCGAGGCCGCGGCCATCGAGTCATCGAAGCGGCCGAGCGCATGGAGGCCGACCTGCAGCTTCAGCAGGGCGGCCGTTCGGCCGGGCAGCGTCTCGCGCCGCAGAGTGCCGAGCGCCTGAGAGACGCGCTTGGCCTCGACCACTCGGGTGACGATCCCCAGCACCGCCAGGGGATCGGTCTCGCCGGCCAGGCGCGCGGCCACGGCCGGATCGTTGCGCCGCGCGATCATGCCGACCACGTCCGGCAGGAGAGGCGCCGGCCGGCGTTCCAGCTCGTCCAGGTCCGCCGTCGCCGCCTCTCCCGCTTCACCCTCCAGCGTCTCCGCCAGAGCCTCGCCGAAGGCGCGGCGCGATTCCATCGCGACGACGGCGATCGGACGCCGGTCCGGTCCGCGACCCTCGCCGCCCCTCCGATCGCCGCCGGAATCCGAGCCCGATCCGCTTCGTACCCCCGCCCAGCTCCCCTTCAGCGGCGCGTTCGGTGGCGCGCCGGCGGCCAGGCGCGACCCGCTAGGCCCGCCGGAGGCGAGCCGCCAGAGCGTCAGATACGGCTCGGGGTTGAACAGCCCGAAGAAGAAGATGACGATGGTGAGGTAGATGAAGCCGGAGAAGATCGCACCAATGGCGATCGCCGCGCTGCACAGCGCCACCGCGACGAGGCCCGCCCGCCTGCCCCGCTGGCCCAGGACGACCACGAAGAGGTTCGTCAGGACGCTACCGCCGTCCAGGCCCGCGATCGGTAACAGGTTCAGGATGCCCCACCACAGGTTGACGAAGATCAGATCCGCGGCCGTCACGGCGAAGAGGCCGCTGGGCGGCAGCCACGGTCTCACCGCCATGACCGCGATCGCCACCGGTATCCCGACCAGGGGGCCCGCCAGGCTGACCAGGATCGACTTTCGCGGGGGCAGCACGAAGCCCGAGATCGTGAGACCGCCCATGCCCCACAGCCGTATCTCCGGGTGAATGTTGCAGACGTCGAAGGCGAAGGCGTGGCCGAGCTCGTGGATCAGGATCGACACCGCCACGACGACGACCCATTCCAGGATGTAGACGCCGGGGCGGGCCTGCAGCCCGATGATCAGCGTGATCAGCAGGAAATCGACGCCGATCGCGACCGGGAAGCCGAAGAGGCGAAAGCGAAGGCCGGGGAGCGCGGGCGACACGGACGGCATCCTGACTGCGAGGTCGATTGCGGGACGCACCCGGATTTGGTGCGCCCGACCGCTGACGCCGTATTGCGGCGCGCGCTCAGGTTAGCCGAGCCAGGGCCCGGCGGACAGGGGCAACTCCCCGATCTCGGAGCGGCCGCAGCTGCTCAGCCTGTGCGCGGCGACGCGAACCCGCCCGAAATCGGACCGGTGGGCCCGACCGCGCTCAGCCGCCCGACGCGGCTGGATCAGGCGGGACCCAGCTCGGCCACGGGATGTAGATCACCTGGCCAACCTGGATATAGTTTGGGTTCTTGATCTGCGGGTTTGCGGCCTTGAGCTGCGCCAGCGTTATGCCGAACTTGCTAGCAATGGCCTGCATGCTGTCGCCGTTCTTGACGGTGTAGATCTCGAACGTTCCGGCGGCCGTGGGAGTCGGGCCCGGGGCCGGCGTCGGTGGGATCCAGGCCGGCCAGGGGATGTCGAGGGTATCGCCGACAAGCAGGAAGTGGTCGACAGAGATCCACGGATTTGCCGCCTTGAGCTGCGCCAGCGTTATGCCGAACCTGGCCGCGATGGAAGCCAGGGTATCGCCCTCCTGGATCCGGTACACCTGGAAGGTGGGGACGGCGGCCGTCGGAGTGCTGGCACTGATCGTCGGGGAGGGGGACGCCGGACTCTCGGTCGGACCCACGCCGCCGGATTGGCGGGGACCCTGCGCCGCCAGCGACAGCCCAACGATCACCGCAACGACCGTGACGGCGACGACACCCCCTAGGCCGATCGCGCCCGCGGGTCGGACATGGATGTTCATTCGTCCCTCCGATCCGGCGACTTCTGCGGCGGTCCCCTCCGGCTGCCATGCCGGCGGCACCGGAACCAGCCGCTCGACGCCCGTGAGTCGCCTGCGCACGCCGTCGAGGACCTCCTTGTCGGAAGCGGTTGAGATGTTCGTCGGTTCGTTCTTGTTCATCGCCAGATCTCCGGGTTGCGGCGCAGCGTGGCGCACGCACGGGCCACCAGCGAGCGGACGGCGGACGCCGAGATTCCCAGGATGTCGCCGATCTGGGGGTCGTCCAGGTCGCGCTGGTAGCGGAGGGTCAGGACCTCACGCTGCCGCGGCGGCAGCTCTCGGGCGAACCGCTCGAACCACAGCCAGAACTCCGTCCGGCCGGTGTCCGCCTCATCCGCCGGCTCGTGGGCTGGGTGCACGCCAGCCAGGGGCAGCCAGAAGAGCAGCTTTCGGCGGCGCATCCTGTCTATCACCAGCCGGCGTGCGATGAGCAGCAACCACGGCAGGGCCTGGCCCGCGGGCCCGTGGCCGGAGCGCCAGGCCCCGTAGGCCCGCTGGAAAGCCTCACCTGCCACGTCCTCGGCGTCCTCGGCGCTGCGCAGCATCAGCAGCGCATAGCGATAGACGTCCCGGTAGCGCTGTCGATACAGCGCCTCGAAGCTCGTCCTGGCTGCCTCGACGTCACCGGAGGAACGGGCGCTCTCCACCCGCTCGAGCAACTCCTGGCTCCCTCTCTCGACGGTCACGATTCCCATCATGACCAGATTGACGAAGCAGCGCGCCGTTCCGTCCCGCGCCGTTTCCGGGACCGCGGCCCCCTACCCGGTTGCCACCGCCCCGCGTGGCACGCCCGGCTCCGGCACCCACTCGCCGAGCGAGCGGACCTCCGCCAGGCGCGCGACCAGGTCCGGGTCCAGGGCCTCGGCAGCGGCCACCGCCGTCTCGATCGCCGTCAGGCAGAGGATCCCCTGGGCCGTGGCCGCCAGCCGGATCTCGGCCGCGTCGCGGACCGGACCGGACTTCGGCGCCGGCGTGTTGACCACGAGCCGCACCGACCCGCCGGCGATGAGATCCAGGATCGACGCCTGTCCCTCTGCGGGCGTCTCACCCACCTTGGCCACGACCAGCGCCTCGTGGCCCAGCCCGCGCAACTCGGCCGCCGTCCCGGAGGTGGCGGCGAACCGATAGCCGGCGCGTGCCAGCGCCCTGGCCACGCGCGGCAACTCCCCGTGGTCCCGTTCAGCGACGGAGATCAGGGCCAGCGCCCCGTCCGCTCCCGGCCGCGGCGGGATCAGCGCCGCGCCCTGCATCGCCTTGGCGAGGGCCACGCGCGGATCGGCATGCAGCCCAATGACCTCGCCGGTGGACTGCATGCCCGGACCCACCGACGGGTCCACGCCCCGGAGCTTGGCCGTGGAGAAGGCCGGCGCCTTGACGGCGACGAGCGGCGGCTCGGGCAGCAGCCCGCCCGGCCAGCCCATGCCGCGCAGCGTCTCCCCGAGCGCGATCCGTACTGCGAGCTTGACCATCGGCACGCCGGTGACCTTGGACATGAAGGGCACCGTGCGGCTGGCACGAGGGTTCACCTCGATCAGGTAGACGCCGTCGTCGCGGACGATGAACTGCGCGTTGACCAGGCCGTGGACGTTCAGCGCCCGCACGATCCGATCCATCGCGGCCACGATGAGCTCCTGGTCCGAGACGGAGACCGTCTGGGGCGGGAACATCCCAACCGAGTCGCCTGAATGGACGCCGGCCCGCTCGACGTGCTCCAGCAGCCCCGGGATAAGAACAGTCTCGCCGTCGGCGACGGCGTCCACGTCGACCTCGATGCCTTCGAGGTAGCGGTCGATCCGAACCGGCCGGTCGGGGTCCACGACGGTCGCCCGGGCCAGCTGCTGCACCAGGTCCGACGGCGAGTAGCTGAAGTCGATGGCCAGGCCGCCGATGACGAAGGACGGTCGCACGATGACCGGGTAGCCGATGCGCTCGGCCAGCACCAGCGCCTCCTCGATCGAGCGAGCCATGCCGCCTTCGGGCTGCGGGATGCCAACCGACTCCACCAGGTTGGCGAAGCGGATGCGATCCTCCGCCTGGTCGATCGTCTCCAGGCTGGCGCCCAGCAGCGGAATCCCGGCCGCGCACAGAGACTCGGCCAGGTTGAGCGGCGTCTGACCGCCGAACTGGACGAAGGCCGGCAAAAGCGGCCGATCGGGCGATTCGGCCTCCACGACCGATCGGACCGACTCCGGGTCCAGAGGCTCGAAGTACAGCCGCGACGAGGCGTCGAAGTCGGTGGAGACGGTCTCCGGGTTCGAGTTGATCATGACCGCCTGCCAGCCCCGGTCGCGCAGCTCGGCCGCGGCCTGGACGGCGCAGTAGTCGAACTCGATCCCCTGCCCGATCCGCACCGGGCCGGAACCGATGACCAGCGCCGCGGGCCTGTCCACCGGCGGCAGCTCCGGCTCCGAGCCCGCCGCCGCGTACGTGGCGTAGAAGTACGGCGTCTCCGCGGCGAACTCCGCGGCACAGGTGTCGACCATCGCGTAGCCGGGCACGAGGCCCAGCTCCAGACGAGCCGATCGGATCGCCTCGGCATCGGTGCCCGCCATCTGCGCCAGCTCGCGATCCCCAAAGCCGGCGCGTTTCACGGTCGCCAGGAGAGTGCCCGCCTCATCGTCCGCCGGGTCCGCGATCCGCGGCCCAAGCGCCCGCACCTCGCGCTCCAGCGCGATCGCCCGCTCGAACTCCCACAGGAACCACGCGCTGATGCCGGTCACGCCCCGGATCGTCTCGGCTGGCATGCCCCGCCGCAGCAGGGCCAGGATGCGCCACAACCGCGAGTCCGATGGCGCCAGGAACCGCTTGAGGACGATGGGATAGGCCATCCGCTCGGCGTGCGCCTTCGCTTCGCAGACGAGGCCGGCGGAGTCGACGACGGCCAGCGGCGGTTCGGCTGCCTCGGCCGCCTCTCCCGGCGCCGTCTCCGGGCAGTGCGCTATCAGGTAGTCGAGCGTCGCCTGCCAGCCGGCGCTCTCGGCCAGGAAGCCTGCGCCCGCCTGTTCGAGCCCGCGCAGCGCCTTGTTGAGAGCCGAGCCGAAGGTTCGGTCGATCGCCATGACCTCGCCGGTCGCCTTCATCTGGCTGCCGAGCGTTCGGTCGGCCGTGGGGAACTTGTCGAACGGGAAGCGCGGCAGCTTGACCACCACGTAGTCGAGTGCCGGCTCGAAGGCCGCTACCGTCGTGCCCGTCACAACGTTGGGGATCTCCGCCAGCCGCCGGCCCGCCGCGATCTGGGCCGCGACGCGTGCGATCGGATATCCGGTCGCCTTGGACGCCAGCGCGGAGGATCGGCTGACGCGCGGGTTCACTTCGATGACCGCGTAGTCGCCGTAGTCGGGCGAGAGCGCGAACTGGACGTTGCAGCCGCCTTCCACCCCCAGCGCCCGGATGATCGCCAGCGAGGCGGAGCGCAGCCGCTGGTGGACCGGGTCCGGCAGCGTCTGGACGGGCGCGACCACGATCGAATCGCCGGTGTGGACGCCGAGCGGGTCGACGTTCTCCATCGAGCAGACGGCGATGCAGGTGTCGTCCGCGTCGCGCATGACCTCGTATTCGATTTCCTGCCAGCCCACCAGGCAGCGCTCGATCATGACCTGGTGGATCGGGCTCAGGCGCAGGCCGGTCCGGGTCCGCTCCCAGTAGGCCGCCTCGGTCTCGACGATCCCGCCGCCCGTGCCGCCGAGGGTGAAGGCCGGTCGAATGATGGCCGGAAGGCCGATCTTCTCGAGGGCGGTGCGAGCCGCAGCATCGCGCTCCTCGTCGGTCTCGCCCTCGACGACCCAGCTCGGCGCGTACGGCTGGCCGATCCGCTCGAGCAGGTCGCGGAACAGCGCGCGGTCCTCGGCCATCTCGATCGCTTCGAGCGGCGTGCCGATGAGCCGGACGTTGTAGCGGTCCAGGACGCCGGCCCTGGCCAGCGCCACCGAGAGGTTGAGCGCGGTCTGGCCGCCGAGCCCGGCGAGGAGGCCTTCCGGCCGCTCTTTGGCGATGACCTGCTCCAGGGCCTCGACGGTGAGCGGCTCGAGGTAGACGGCGTCCGCCACCTCCGGGTCGGTCATGATCGTCGCCGGGTTCGAGTTGACCAGGATGGTCCGAACGCCCTCGGCCCGAAGGGCCCGGCAGGCCTGCGTGCCGGCGTAGTCGAACTCGGCCGCCTGGCCGATCACCACGGGCCCGGAACCGATGATCAGCGCGCTCTTCGGCTTGGGCCGCTCGGCGCGCGGCGCCGGGTTTGCGGGCACGGGCATGGTGGGAGTGGGCAACGGCGACTGCCTCACACAAAAAGGCCACCGGCCTTGCGGGCGCGGTGGTTCAGCTTGCAGGTGACCATGAGCCTCCTTCCCGGCCTCACTGGACCGGTACGCCGGCCTCACAGGACCGGCCGCAAAGGTTGGCCGTAGGTTAGCACGAAGGAGGCCAGGCGGCGGGCGGCCCGCAGCTCCGCCGCGGCAGGCCCGCGACGCTAGAACTGGCCTCCTGTCAGGGGTCGAGCGTCCCCGCCCCGTGGTTGAGAGTCGCTGGCGCTCCGCCTTGTTCGCCGGCCCGCCGGACTCTCGCTGCTAGTTGACGACGATGCCGGTCTGGAGCCCGGTGATGGTAGCGGTAGCCGCGTCGCGGGCCCGGATTGCCTGGGTGCCGGCGGTCTTGAGGGTGACGCTGAAGGAGTGGACGCCGGCATCGGTCGCGGTGAAGGAGTAGTCGGCCGGCAGGACCGCCTTGGCATCGGGCGAGGTGAAGTGGATCGTGCCCCGGTATCCGGTGGCGGCGTTGCCGTAGGCCTCGAGAGCCTTCACCGTCAGGCTGTGGGCGACTCCCGCAACGGTCGGGCTCGGGAGGCCGGAGACCGAAAGGTGCGTGGCCCTTTCCGAGTTGGTCCACGTTCCGCAGCCGGAAGATGAGAACCCCTCATCAGATGCGGAGATCGTGACGACTGCCGGCCCGTTGGGAAACGAGGCGAACGGGGTGTTCTCGGTGCTGTTGTAACCATCGTGGGTCGGGCCGTTGTGAAATTGAGTCCAGGCGCCGCTGGCCGCCGCCCGACACCCGCCCTATGGCACGTAGGCCGCCAGCAGGTTATAGACCGCGGCCGAGACTTCTGAGGTGTTGCC
>Ga0187885_10004474_pt1 | contig 11437 bp, 16 predicted proteins | sample June2016WEW_20_1_3_FD_132970 | JGI IMG/M metagenome (GOLD analysis project Ga0187885, IMG submission 132970) | Peatland microbial communities from SPRUCE experiment site at the Marcell Experimental Forest, Minnesota, USA - June2016WEW_20_100 | ecosystem: Environmental > Terrestrial > Soil >... | reverse complement strand
GGAGGATTGTTCGGATCAACGGCCTTTGCGGAAATGTTCTTCGGCGACTTCAAAGTAATAACGCGCTTCATATTTCTCTGCCTTGCGTAATGAGATGACGTCCATGTCGTCGTCACGGTCCGTGTGGACGAGGACGACGACCTCGCCATTGAGGATGCCGAACGTCAACATCCGTTTCTCGCCGTAGTGTGCCCGGATGTCCTCACGCGTGACGGTGAAGTTGCCCCAAATGGCGTCAGCCCCCGCGAGGTCCAAGCCATGAAGCTCGATGTTGCGTCACCGCTTGAATTCGTCCCAAATGGGCATGGGCATATTGTAGTAACAATAAGTTCTGAGGGCAAGCTCTTTGTTGCTACACCGGAGTAACTGCGGACTAGCGAGGTCTAACGCTCAAGGTGAGGCGCGCGGCTTGTCCGTGTTGCCTCCACCCTATTGTTCGACGGTCGTTTCAACTCATCGGGATGATGTCTGCATATGCAAACCCATTCCGTTCAATAGTCTCGCCAACACTGACTGGGATCGGTCTGCGAAACATGGGGCCGTCCACAACGACTGTGTGAATTTCGCCATTCTCACCACAAGGGTCGTTGCCTTGCGGAAACTCCGTAATCAAGTCTCTTGACCATTTGCGCCCGGCAAAGTGTGAAGGTAGTTTCTTGAGGTCAACACTGCAGATATAGGCTTCCAGACCCGCCGAGAGCATCTGTTCTGCGAGTTGTCCGGTGGGAATTCCCCATAACGGGAAAAGGGGTTCGATCCCAGTCCCTTTCAATTGGTTTTCTCGATACTTCCGAACGTCCTCAAGAAACAGGTCTCCGAATGCCATACATTGAACCCCTTTGGTGACGGACTCCGTGACAAAGTTTCCCATGACGGCATCGTACTGCTCGTTTGTGCATAGATCCGGCAGACTGATCGTTTGGAGCGGCAGGTCTACGCCCTTGGCCTGACGTTCGAGATACGCCAGCATCGCAATTAGCCACGGATTCATGCGGTACCTCTTGTGAGCCTAACGCACTGCCGCTCAGCCGCGAGCGGCGTTCTCGAACTTACTTCTCAGCACCAGATGTCCTGCGCCGCTCGTCGGCTGGAGCGGCTTGTTAGACCGCAGTCGCAGCCTCAGGCGGCGATACGGCGGGGATTTCAACACCAAGATCCTCGATCACCATGAAGTGCCAGGGGAAGTCCGACACCGATCGTGGGCCGATAAATCCATGCAGCACCATTGCTCGACGTGACAACATTGCAATGTGTTGATCCTGGGCCCACTTTTCCCAGGCGCGATTGGGGACGACTAAGGTCGTTTGTGCGGGATCAAGCTCCAATTCTGAGGTGTGAATTCGCCACTCCCGCTCCCAGGTGAAATCCACTGTCGCCGGTTCGTACCTGACGTGACGGAACCGCTGTGTCTCGTGCAGCAGTTCATACTCGGAGTCTGACTGATAGATCACTGGACGGCCACCGCGCTCGAATAGCCATTGCTTTTCAACCATGACCCCAAACGGCTTGTATCTCATCCCGTGTGCCATGGGATTAGCAAGAATCTGGGACAGTTTGCTCACCGGTGCCTCACTGAAACAAACACACTGATAGCCCCCCTTAATGCAGCCGGTGCCGCCCCTGAGCTTCCGATCTTTGACAATCGCCAAGAATGTATTTGCGGCAACCTGATCGGGTTCGCCCTTGGTCAGATGAACGAGTCGGCTGCCAATGTCATCTCGAATCACAATTCATCCTCGCGGTCTAACGTTGGAGTTCAGCCGCCGCCGAAGGCGGTCGGCTGCAACGACTTGTTAGGCCGCACCTACTTCACAGTCGGGAGTGTTGCGAGTTCCTTAAAGTCCCACGTTGTCTTTATGACGTCTCCAATCACGGCCCGGAACTCTTGCAAATGACTAGATAGCTCCTCGAAGCGCCCCCACACCGCGTCACTCTCCCACTGGCCCTCGGGGTCCCACCACCTCGGCAACTGATAGCTCATCTCACGTTCCGCGTTCCAAGCACCACCGTCACAGACCTCATAGTGATTTACGTAAAGATCAACAACGTTCTTGAGTTGACCTGGTTTGAGCTTGTAGCGCGGCGCAATACTATGCGCGAACGTGCCCTCCAGACTGGCATCTGCGCCAACAACCCTGGCCAACTCTGCGCCCAACTGCGGGTGGAAGACGTCAATGGCTGACAGGTTCGCCTTTCGAAGAACTTCTCCAAAGTGATGGACCTCGTCAAAGAACGCGCGGAGAGCTTCACCGAGTGACCCAGCCTTGCCCTTGCTCTCTCGTACAGTGCGAATGTGCAGGGCGTAGCCTTGGAGGCGCGTTGCCGATCCGTAGAGCTCGAGGAACGTTCCGGTCGCTACCAAGTTGTCGCGCCTATCCTGGGCCTTCGTGAAAACGTCCCGAAGCTCCTTTAGCGCGTCGAGGAAAAACTTGCCAAGCGCTATTTCCATCACGTCCTCCGGTGTCTGTTTTGCGGCCTAACGCTGGCCTTCAGCGGCGCGCTGCGCTTTTCCGCGCGTCCGCTGGAAGGGCTGGTTATGCCAGCTAGACAACATGTGCGGCCACCTCCAAGAAAGTCACCACATTAAGATACGCTCTCCATGGCCGATCCCGCTTTTCACCATCTAGAACGACGTCGTATCTGAGCACGTCGGCGTCGTTTTCCTCAGCAAGCAGTTCCATGTCGTCAGCGTGGATGATTTTGTTGCAGGCTTCTCGAAAAGCAAGACCCACCTGCTCCTTGGGCCGCTCAACGTCGGGACACAGAGATCCAACCGTGTTGGTGAGCTTCTTTTCGTACGCAGTCGAGGACCAAGTGTCCATTGCGCTACGCGCCATTGCCGCCACAGCGATAAGGCGGCGTGCGGCTTCTGATAGTTGAAACACGGACGATAGCTGCTGAAGACCTGGATGCGTCTTGGCCAACCGCGCGATCTCGCGGCTCGCCGCGAAAGTGCAAGCGAGCTGATACACCTTGAGATCAAAAGCCTCCGCAGCAATTGGATAACCCGCTCCCAACATGTTGCTCGGCATATCCTTCACGTCTCTCCTGTTGCATAACGATCTGCCGTTCAGTGGCGGGCGCCATCGGCGCCCGCCCGCTGAAACGGCTTGTTATACGGCTCCCTCGGGCTGGAGAAATTGTCGTAGATAGCGAGCCGGCCTCTCCATACCAATTCTGCCCATGGGGCATTTGTTCGCGACGTCGTTCATGCTGCGCGTGCTCATTCGCTCAAGCCCTCCAGCGTAATCGGCCGTGAATTGGAGCATCTTCGCATAATCGACCATGGACCCAAGCACCCCTCGATCTGCACTCGTCGCAAAGATGTCGGGCTCGTCATCGACGATCCTGACGATGTCTCCGTCAGCGAATCCATAGTCCCTTAGCGTGTCCATCGCATGATGCCGGAACCTTGAGCTGAAGTCAGTCCGGTTCCAGCCAGCCGCAGGCGCCCAAAGGGAGAACAGCGTCGCAGCGTGAGTAAACAGAAAAAACTGACGCCGCTGAACGATAACCAGGTTGCAATACCATTCCAGCATCGATGCGTGACTTTGCTCGAGTTGCTCGCACCGGATTCGCAATTTCTTCGATACCTTATGAGTAAGCCGAAAAATCATGCTTCTACCATGTCCGCATAACGTTCGACATGAGCGGCGGGCCAAAGGGCGCGAAGCAGCCTTTGGCCCGGTCGCTCGATGGAGTGGTTAGGTGCCAGCCGATGCTGGCGTGGGCAAGTGACTACAGCTTCCACTTGAACCATTGCCTTGCCCAAAGTGCCGCATTTGAAGCATTGCTCGGACCCACAGCTATGCATGGGAAGGGCTTCTGCCGTGTTCCGCGCTCGATGCTTGGTTCCTGTGCTTCAACGCTTGCTTGGACCGCCGCCCGAGCTTGACGACCCGTGAGCAGGAAGGCCTCATACCGCTGTTCCTTTTCGATCCATCTTACAAGGACCTAAATGTCCCTCGGGCCTGCGCGAACCTTCTCCGCTGGGGGCATGGGGAAGAAGGGCACCCGCTTCGAGGACGCTTTGACCTGAACGTTCGCGTGCTTGGTGCCAAGCGTATTGAGAACGGCGATGTCATATGCCGCAATGTTCTTCACGGTAGGCAGTGCTATCAGGCCACGGCGAGAAAACTCGGACGCCACGTAGTGAACGCCGGCGATTCCGATTAAAGCGGTCTTGGACAAGAGCAGTTCCTCCTCACCTGGCACCTAACGTCGTGGTCAGCGGCGCCGACAGGCGGCCGCTGCACCTAAAGTTGGGACTTTCATTGCTTCTTCAGCGCGGCGACCAATCGAGTTGTGAACCGTTTCCATTCGCCCGCCGTGTCCAAGAAGAAGGCGTTGTTCCCTCCAAGAGCCTTGATAATTGCTTTTCGGTATGGTTGGTAGGTCTCGCCCAGAGTCAGATAGATGTAACGTAAGCCTTTCTTCTTTGCGAGCGATTGATATTCTTTGTATCGGTGGGGAGCATCCGAAGAGAAGAGCCCGCCCGCTTTGATTTCGAGCGCAATGTTGTTGATGGTGAGGTCAGCACGAACTCTTCCACTGGGAGGGACTTGTTCCCTAATCGTCGCATTGATTCGCCTTTGGCGCAGGTGCTTTAGAATGAGATGCTGAATTGTCTTCTCGAACACCCAGCCGTTCAAGCCGGAGAATTGCGGCGGGTCGCCACAGAAGACCGGGATCTCCATTAGATTCTTCTGTGCCCGCCTGATGTTCGCTTTGTAGAGACTTTCGATGTGGTTTTCCATGCAATTGCCTTAGGCCCAACGGCAGCGCTCAGCGGCGCCGCTTTTTCGCGTCCGCTGGAGCGCGTTGTTAGACACCGCTCTAACGATATGCATCGCGTCTATGGCGGATACAAGTAATATCCACCATTCTTGTGAGGTCATCAACGGCGTAGATAATCCGGTAATCACCGACGCGTACTCGCCATAGATTTTCTGTTCCTTCAAGTTTCCTGCATCCAGATGGACGAGGACTGCTCGCAAGTGACTCGATTCTCTTTAAAATCCGAGATGAGAGCGGATCGTTCAGTCGTTCGAGTTCCCGCCTTGCTGAGCGAGCAAAGACAATCGAATAGTCAGCCATTGTGATGGCGCTTCCGCCCCATGAGACGGTTTTTTACAGACTGTAGGGATTCCCGGGGCTCACCTTCCCGACCCCGAGCAATGGCTCGGTCATAGAAGTCCTCCCAGAGCTCGGAATGCCTCTTCAGGTCGATGAGCACAGCGGATTTTTCGCCTTTTTCGTTGATGAGGAATTGAACGCCCTTCATCTCAAATCTCCGTTGGTCGGGTTGCACCGAAACTGGATTGTTGACCGTCACAGTATACCGCATATAAGGACCGCGTCGCTTGTCACGGTGTCTAACGCGCCGCTTCACCCGCGGCGGGCGCGCAACTCTTTGAGCTTCTTGAGCAGTTCCCGGAGCCGCGCGCCCGCCGCCGGCTGGAGCGGGGAGTTAGGCTTCGTGCCTTGGCTGATGAGACGCACCAGTGAGGGCCGACTACGTTCGACGTAGTCGATCACCGTGTCAGCTCGGCTCTCGCTCAATATTCCGAGCCCGTGGTGGCTCGCCAGATAACAGAATGCAAACGCGACGGCCGGATTGTCCAGAGAATGCGGATTGGCATCACGAGTAGCAATGTAGCTCGCCAAAGCCGCTTCCGTTGCTCGCCTCATGTTGCGGCGAGTTCGGGGAATGCCACGACACTTCAACGCCACGACTGGTGCGAGATGAAAGAGCTCGGTCTCGCCAAACGGCTCGCCAAGCGCCGCTCCGAATGGGATGGCTTCTCGTGCATCTTCATAGGCTGCCGCGATTTCCACCAGCCAACCCTCGTCGGTCACGGGAACCTGCTTCTTCGGTTTCACTATTCAGGTGTCCTTACTGTTTGATGAATCTGCTCAAACGCGCTTTGTGAAAATGGGGACGCAAACCTGGTGGACTGCACCCCCATTTTCCCCCATTTTCCCAGGAACAAGAAACCTTTTCCGGCGGATGATTCGGCGTGTCGTTGGAATAGCTCACCTGAATCCGACCTCAGATTCGAACAATAAGATCGTTGATTATCGTTTCCGGCTTCGCCACATTAGTCGGCGGAGATAATCATTGATTCGAGTCTGGTAACCTTCCCCTGAAGCCTTCAGCCAAGCCAGGACATCGGTATCGATCCGAATCGTTACGGTGGCTTTCTTGGGCCGATAGTACTTGCCTATGACTGCGTCCGACGGTATTTCAAGGATCTCAGGGATATCGGAAAGGTCAATTTCGCGGTCCGGCCGGGCAGCGAGCCTTTCGAGTTTTTTCCGTTTCTCAGCCGTTAGCCTGGGCATATAAATTCCTTTCATGCCGGGTCGCACGGCGGGCCGAGATGATGCGGATCACTTGGTCCGAACCCTCTTCCCGATACGTATGCACCACGACGAGAATGATGATGTTCTCAATCGAACCGATCGCATGCCAGCGCTCTTCCCCTCCGCTTTACGCGTTCAACGAACGTGACACAATGCGGATCGTCGAAGACGAGTCGTGCAGTTTCGAAATCAATGCCATGCTTTGCTTGGTTGATCCGGTTTCGCTTCATGCCACTCAAATCGGATCATGCGTAATTACATTGTCGTACATACAAGACCTTCGGTCAAGTGTGGCGCGCACATAATATCGTCGAACCGCGGCGGAGGCGCACACCGCAGGGAGTTTTTAAATCTGGGGACACCAGTTGCCTGACACGCGTTTTTGGAGAGCGCTCGGGACATCCTTAGTTTTATGATGTAGCGAGCGAGGTGAAATCATGATCATGCTTCGATTCACAAAACCCATGCTGTGTGCGTGCCTCTTGGCTCTGGGCCTGCCCTGCCTGTCGCCCCTGGCTCAGACGAAGAACGGAGGCGCCGCCGTCGACCTTCCCCGGTTGGTCAAACAAGGCACCGCAATCCAGCTTCGGGTGCACGATAGGCCCTTCCTCATTATCGCCGGCGAGCTTGGGAATTCCAGTGCATCCAGCCTCGAATACCTGAGACCGATTTGGCCGAAGCTGGAGAAGATGCATCTGAACACGGTGCTCTTGCCGGTATATTGGGAACTTCTGGAACCCGCCGAGGGCAAGTTCGATTTCTCGCTGGTAGACGGCGTCATTGAATCCGCCAGGAAATATAACCTCAAGCTGGTCCTCCTTTGGTTCGGCACCTGGAAAAACAGCATGTCGTGTTATGCGCCCTATTGGGTGAAGACCGACTGGAACAGGTTTCCGCGAGCCCGCGACAAAGATGGTCAGGCAATGGAAATCCTCACGCCATTCAGTGAAGACAACAGGAATGCCGATGTCCGGGCTTTCGCAGCCCTGACGAAACACCTTCAACGAACCGACGCCAGAGAGCAGACGGTGGTAATGATCCAGGTAGAGAATGAAATCGGCATGATTCCGGATGCACGGGATCACAGTCAGAAGGCGAATGAAGCGTATGCCGGCCTGGTTCCTGAAGAGTTCATGGCTTACCTCCAGAATAACAAGAATAATCTGGCTCCCGAATTCTCTGAAATATGGAGGCAAAACGGCTATAAGACTTCAGGGACCTGGGAAGATGTATTTGGCAAAGGTCTCCACACGGAAGAGATCTTCATGGCCTGGCATTTCGCCGGATATGCGAACAGTGTCGCCGAGGCGGGGAAGAAGGAGTATGCCCTGCCTATGTATGCGAACGCGGCTCTCATCCGCCCGGGGTACCAGCCCGGCCAGTATCCGAGTGCGGGCCCCCTGCCGCATCTTATCGATGTATGGCGCGCGGCCGCACTAGCCATTGATTTCATCGCTCCGGACATCTATTTCAGGAACTTCTCCGAGTGGTGTGCGAAATTCGACCGTTCCGGGAATCCTCTCTTTATCCCCGAAGCCCAAAACAGCCAGTCATTAGCGAATGCTTTTTTTGCGGTGGCCCAGCATAACGCGATGGGATACAGCCCGTTTTCCATCGAGTCGCTCGACGCGGACCGGACGCAACATGTTACTGACGCGTACGACGTGCTCCGTCAACTGGCCCCGTTGATCCTCGAGCATCAGGGGAAAGGGACCATGGCAGGCGTGCTGCTGGATGATGCGAACCAGAAGACGCAACTGCAGCTCGGCGATTTTGTGTTCAATTTCGCACATGAGTACAGCTGGAGCTATGCCATCCGATCCGAAGGGGAGCCCCCCAGGTTCGGCGGCCTGATCATTATGCTTTCACGGGATGAATTCATCATCGCCGGTACCGGGCTGATCGTGACTTTTGCGCCACGCTCCGGGGACGCCGCCGTCGGCATTGCCAGCCTGGACGAAGGAGTTTTCGCAGAGGGCAAATGGGTTCCAGGCCGCCGAGTGAATGGAGACCAAAGCCATCAGGGGAGACATCTGCATCTTCCGGGAAATGCCTTCGGGATTCAGAAGCTCAGGCTGTACTTGTACAAATGAGATCGCCATTTAATACCCGGTGTCAGGCAACTATTTCACCAAATCCCCGGCCATAACCGAACTGCCGCCGGGCCGTTCACGAAAATGGTGAAATAGTTGCCTGACACGCGTTTATACCGGAACTACGGCTGAGGTCTGCCTCGAAACATATTTTGGGTTCTTCTCCCAAAAGTGTGATGGCTCTGTAAGCGACTGAAAGGAAACGGCGCATCGGCATTTCGGCTATCCTTCGTGCGTGTTCCAAACGAACGAGAGGATGGTCGCTGCCGATGCGCCTGGAAACTTGTAATCTATAAGCATTTCTATCCGGGAGTACAAGAGGAAATCGGAGGAGGAAGGGAGGAAATGGGGGAGGACTTGAGGCATGCAGCGCATTGCCGGGCTTCCCGCCGGTGAGAAAAGCCGAGTTCGGCCCGGTGATGCGCTGCATGCTCCATGTCCTGGATATGCAGCTGCGGGATGCGCATGCAGTCGGGCACACCTCGACCGGAGGGGCGCCTGGGTGGCGTCCGTGGCGTGGCGACAGATTGGGCATTATGGGTGGGAGCCGGCGTGGGCGCTCGGCGGAACGCGAGGTTCGAAAGGATCCTTCGCCTTGCAGCGCTCGCTTTCGCGGTGGCGCAGGATGCGGCCGGCGACGCGCGGATCTATAATAAAGGAGACGACGCGCATGCGCGCGCCGCAAGCGCAGAGCAGAGGGTCGACTTCGAGGATTTTTCTGAGCAGGCGCGCCCAGGTGCTGCGTGCTTCCCTGGAGAAGTCGGAATTGTCCTGCTGGGCGCGTACGTTTGCCGCAGGTCGGGCGCTGTCGCCATAGGCGTCGGAAACGGCGATCCCGGCCCGGTTGGAATAGGCGCCGTAAAAGCGTTGGCCATGTCGTCCCGGATCGGGGATGTGGGCGGCGATGCGGTGAATCCACTCGGGGGGATCGAGCGCAAGCCAAGTGGCGCCGGTGCGCGGGTCCGGGGGTGTTTCCATGGCGAGGGCGGTTCGTGGCTCCTTCTAAAACCCTGGCTGAGTCGGCAGTTCAAGTCCGACTGGACAGGCGGGCTATTTGCTTTGGGCAACCTGATTGATCTGGTCGAGAGAGTTGTTTACGAAATTGCTTAACGAGACGTTTCCCTTCAACTGGGCGCGCATGGTGCCGTTGCTGTCGATGATCCAGCTTTGCCACCATCCGGTAAAAGGAGACAGTGACTGGACATAACGGTAAGCCGGAATGATCGGGAAAGAGTAGGGCCTATCCTTCAGAAATCCCTCAATTTGCTCCGTCTGCTGGTCGGCGTTGAAGCTGAGGAACAGAACGTCTCTCCTGTTTTTCACACGATCATAAAGTTCCTGTACTGGCTTCAGGTTGTCGTTGGTGGCACTCATCCAGACTGCCCAGATCTGTACAAACGTGGTTTTACCTTTCAAGTCAGCCAACTGCCACACTTTCCCGTGCGCATCGGTCAGACGGAAATCGGGCAAGGGAATCTCAACCTTTTGCCATTTCGCTGCACTCGATTTTTGCCGTTCCGTGCGCATCGTCTGCAGTTCGGCAAGGAAGGACTGCCAGCCGGAATCGGGACGGTGCAGTTCTTGCCATAACTTCGCAGCACTATCCATCACGGGATTCGGAGGCTGAACTCCCGTTATGGAGACCATTTCGTTGCCGGTCTTGGCGCGCTCACGCAGCGCCGATTGATAAAGAGTTAACGCTTCTGCTTTCCGGTTCTCGACTTCCGCCAGGTGTCCCTGCAAGACCTGATACTGGGTAGCAGAATAAACCACCCAAGGCGAGGTGCTCTGTTTGACGAGATAAGCTTTCATCTGATCGAGAGTGCCGCGCGCCTGATTGGGCTGCTTCATGCCGATGTAGGCTTCCGCCAGAGTGCACCAGGCCGACCAGCGGTCCCGCTCCCACGGCTGGGCCTCGGAGGAAGTTGACACTAGCGCCTTGTCTTCCTTCTGCATCACCTTTTCGATCAGGCCGGGCACAAGATCAAGGTGGCGAGTGTGCTGCGTGTAATAGGAAGCGATAGTCAGATTTGGTTGACCGTTCGACATAATTGGAACGGCAGTGGGATTTTTTTCGATAGTTCGAAGCAAACCGGCTATCGCCGCATCCGCCTCCTCCGGTGTTGCCTCAGCAGAATAGGCCACGGCTCCGAATCGCTGGGTCCAGGCACCGACATCATCGGGCCACTCGCGAACCCAGGCCGCAGTCTGATCGATGAGCGCACGCCGACGCACTGCCAGCTTGTCCGGGGAAGCATCCCTCGTGGGATAGGGGTTATCTCTCATCCATTTGAGGTAGGCAGCGTTGAATCCATACGGAGTACTCTGCAATTGACGGGCACGCTCGGTCCGGACCCATTCAGAGCCCTTCTGGTCCCAGGCTCTCTTATATCCTTCCTCGAGTACAGTCCACCAACCTGGGTCATCAACACGGTTCAATTTGCGCAGCTCGGTCAGATCGCCGGTAATCTCTTTGCGCACTTTGGGATAATCAAGGATGGGCGTGATTTGGAACTGTGTGTCCCAAAGCGACATGTAAACGCTGAGCGACGCGCTGGGATTCTGCCCGAGCAACTGCCGCAGTTTGGGGATATCCTGCGCGGCCTGCTCGGCGGGTTCCATGCGGATCAGACGCGAGTATGCATCCAGATTGCATGGACAGGCAGCCAGGAAAGTGCGCAGGTGACCTGTCGCATCCTCCGGCTTCCGTGCGATTTCGTCGAGACGGGACAGCGCCAAATGAGGCCAAGGAATAGCCGGATCCTTTTGCAGCGCCGCCATCAGGTAGCGCCTTTCCATATCCCGATCCGACCATTGCAGCGAATTTCCATATAGGTACTGATAGAGCGCGTCTTCTGGATGCTGCTCTGCAAGAGCCCGATATTCGGACTGCGAGGAGTTGGGTACAGCATAACCATAACGCAGGCTTGCAGTCTGATAGGCCAAGTGCACCGCCACCTCACGCGGATATTGAATTG
>Ga0187885_10004471_pt1 | contig 11449 bp, 7 predicted proteins | sample June2016WEW_20_1_3_FD_132970 | JGI IMG/M metagenome (GOLD analysis project Ga0187885, IMG submission 132970) | Peatland microbial communities from SPRUCE experiment site at the Marcell Experimental Forest, Minnesota, USA - June2016WEW_20_100 | ecosystem: Environmental > Terrestrial > Soil >... | reverse complement strand
GGGCGGAAGATGCTGGTGCATCCGCGCATCGTCATCGGCGTTCCCTGCGAAATCACCCAGGTGGAGAAGCGCGCCGTGGTGGACTCCGCCTACCGCGCCAAGGCCAGCGAGGTGCACCTGGTGGAGCAGGCCATGGTGGCCGCCATCGGCGCGGGCCTGCCGATCACCGAGCCCTGTGGCAACATGATCGTGGATATCGGCGGCGGCACCACCGACGTGGCCGTGATCTCGCTTTCCGGCATCGTCTACTCGCGCTCCGTCCGCGTGGCGGGCAACGAGATGGACGAGGCGATCGCGCAGTACCTCAAGCGCAAGTACAACCTGTTGATCGGCGAGCGCAGCGCCGAGCAGGTCAAGATCCAGATCGGCTCGGCCTACCCGCTGGACCGGCCGCTGACCATGGAGATCAAGGGGCGCAACCTCATCGAGGGCGTGCCCAGGACCATCACCATCGACGACAGCGAGATCCGCGAGGCGCTTTCGGAGTGCGTGGCCACGATCATGAACGCCATCCGCGTGGCGCTGGAGCGCACGCCGCCCGAGCTGAGCGCCGACATCAGCGACCGTGGCATCGTGCTCACCGGGGGCGGCGCCCTTCTGAAGAATCTCGACCGGCGGATCCGGGAAGAGACGGGCCTGCCGGTTTCGATCGCCGACGACCCGCTGGCGAGCGTCGTGCTCGGCACGGGCAAGATGCTCACCGATTTCAGGCTGCTGCGCAAGATCTCGCTGGAGTAGGCCGGGCCGGCTTCGTCGCCAGACCGGCGTTCCGCCGGCGCGCCGCGTGCAGATTACGGGCGCGGGTAGCCGGGATTCCTCATCACGACCGTAGCGAGGCGTGACGAGAGGGCCGCACAAGCATCAAGCGACGCCGCAAGGCGCGCGCGCGCGACCGGCGCCCTGACAAGAATCGGGGCCAGACACCACTTTTCGCTTTCCAAGGTCCTCGAAGGTGAGGGAGTTGCACACGCGAAAAGTGGCTGTCTGTACCCGGTTCTTGTGACCGTCCACCCGTGCCACGGACTGCTATCGCGCGCCGCAGCCGGTCGCTGATGAGGAACCCGGTAATGGGTCAACCTGAGCCCGCGCAGACGAGCCGTCCCTTCCCAGAACGCCGCTTGGGGCCAACTTCCGGGTGGCCGACGATCCACTCATAATCCGCCGCAACAGAGAGCGCGGAGCCAGAATCAACGATATTAGCAACCGCTCAACGGAGACTTCGGCCCGCGATACTCGGCCGGGAACTTGTGCTTAAGAGGGTTGTCATGGAACCATGAGCGCTCGTCCGAACGCAACGCTCGGTCAAACTCGACCCATAAACCCGCGACATGGTCACGCATGACTCGAACCTCCTCTGCTGTCAGCGGCTTCGCTCCAATTCGAGCGGTGGATATATGAGCAAGTGTCACATGAATTCGGTCCCTCAGATCAGAGTGGGGCTTGGGGGGATTCCAACTCGAAATGTAGTCCGATGCGATCACGTCCTGCCTGTGCCGTGGTTCCAGGAAGAAGTACCAGAGATTACGCCAATGGACAAGGAAGGCTTCTAGCAAGAGGCAATCCAGCGGCGAAGGTGCGGGATGCAGGGTCGCCTGGTAGGAGTACTGAAGGGCATCCGCTTCGTAGCGTATCTCTCGCGCCAACTTGCTGCGATCATCATGCCTCGGCATGAATGCTTGCTTTGCTTTCGTCATCTGCGCGCAATTCTACCACGGTTCGGTACAAACTGAGTTGATCGCCCGCGGGAAGTTTCGCCGAGCAACGGTTGATGATTGGGATCTTTTCACAGGCGCGGAAGGGCGCGGTCAAGCAACTTCGGGCACAACGCGCTAGAACCTATCTCACAAATGCACGAGGCCCCTGTCGCGGCCGCGGGCAGCGCCCCGCCCCGCGGCGGCCCTCGGAAGCATCGGCAAACACCAGCCCACGAGTGGGGAGCCCTGCGCATGACGAGCTGAAATCGCACTGCTCGAGCCTCCCCGGGCGGCGGATGGAGGGAGCTTGAAGTCGGGGTCCAGATCTGAGTGAAGCCGACCTTGAGAGAGCTTAGGGCGATCTCAATGTAACACTCCGGACTAGCAACCGGCCACCCAGCCCGTCGAGGAACTCGCCGTTCGATGACACCAGACGAGCTGAATCTGAAAGACTGCTACTCTTCATCCTCCAGCAAATTGGCACCGAACACGACAGCCTGTCCGGTTCTGGTACACACGATGACGCGTTCGTGTTCGAGATCTATGTCCAAGTCCTCGCCGCGCAGTCCTTGCCAGGTCGCTAGGTACTTCAACGTCCCACGTTTCTTCTCGACTTTAAGCTTCTTCTCTACTCCACCCTTCCAATCCAGCCCAACCACCAGTTCGCCCTGGTCAGCCCGTGCCGCAAGGTCTGGACGCTCGAGACGCTCTTGCCGTCCTCGCTCCCAGCACCAGATGAGTCCTTCATCCGGACCTTCCCACATCTTGCTCCAACTCAAACCCTCACGAATCGGTTCGTCAATGGAACGGTGCAAGCGTGTGGCCATCTCATCCCACCTCCAGTCCCAGGACCCTCCAGAATACCGGTTCATGCATGATTCGAATCCCGTACTGACGAGCCTTCTTCGCCTTGCCGGATTGCGTCAGTGGATCGGCAACCACGAGAAGGTCCAACTTCTTCGTCACAGATTCCGCGACAATCATGCCACGACGTGCAGCAAGCCCGGCGGCCATTTCTCGGGTAATCGCCTCACCCTTCAACCGGCACTGACACTCTCCAGTGAAGCACACCCGCTTTCCAGCAAGTTCCTCGCAGCCCAACGTGCCGACGGCTGCTGCAGGCTGAGTCTGACCTCGTCGCAGCCTCTGCGCGGCTATCTCCAAAATCTCCTCAAGATCTCGAGAATCTAGGCCCAGCAGCGAAGCCACTTGGCGTAGGTCTTGGCGTTCCGCGTCCGACACGACGCCATCAGCCAGTGCGGCAACCCCCAAATCTAGTAGATAGTCCCGGTTGACCTCCCGAATTCGGCTAGCCGGGATGGCCCACCGCGTGGCGAGTTCGACCAAAGCTTGCCCTTCCTCCTCGTCCACATGGCGATCCTCGAGCACCCGGTTCAGCAAAGCGGTGTAGGCGAGGATGGCCGAGCTCTCTTCGTCAGGTGGGAGGTCGGGCTGCACCCGGGTGAGCAGTTTTTGAAGATAAGCAGGCGGATCAGCCTCGCGCCTGCGCGAGTCCGCCCGCGTCAGCGGCCTCGCCGACGATTTCGGGATGTTGGGCCAGGTGATCGGCGGCTGGCGCGAGATCTCCGATGTCAGACGAGGAGCATCCTTCAATAGCGCGGCCAACAAACGGGCGGCGGCGCTTGCATCGCGGTACGCCGCATGGGCTTCTCCTTCGACCGGAATTCCGTAATCCGAACAGGCGCGGGAGAGACTGCCTCCGCCAGCAAGGTGCATGGTGCAAAGGGTGAGGCCATCCGGAAACGAATACCCCAGACGGTCGAATTCAGCCGCGAGAAAAGACTCATCGAAGCGTATGTTGTGACCGGCCAGAGCGACGCAGCCGTCAAGCACCTCAACCAGTGCCCCTGCTATCTCGCCGAATCGGGGCGCCGCGAGGATGTCTCGCGTGCTCAGCCCGTGAACGCGAGTCGGGCCGAGGTCCCGTTCGGGATTGACGAGTGTGGCAAAATCGCGAAGTACTGTTCCGTCGACGCGGATGACCACCGCTGCTAGTTCGAGAATGCGGTCGTGTCGGTAAGGGTTCAGTCCTGTCGTCTCAACATCAATGACGGCAACACAAGTCATGGGGGAACGCCCTTGTGTGACGGGAGTTTCCAGGCCCGTCCTCGCTATATCTCAAGCACAAGCTCAACCTGCGAGTCAAACGCGCGAGATCTTCCCCAACCGCCTCCCCTCCCTGAGTGTTAGCGAATACCGTGTGCCGCCGGAGATGCCGGGTCGATACCGGCTAACGCGCTAGGTTCCTTCCGGCCCGGCTGCGAACTCCCGCAAAGCCCCCTCTGGGAAACGGCTGAGGCTCTTCCAAATGCCCCACTACCAGAAATCCGGGCTGGGCGGGTGTACCCTGTCAGCATATGGAGCTGTTGAACCGGTATCGCAACGTCACCGTGCTGCTGGTGGTGATCTTGGCGCAACTGGTTCTGCTGGGCTACCAGGTGCGGAGCGGCCAGGACGTGCGTCTGATCCGCGTCTGGGCGGTCACGGCGGTGACGCCCGTGGCCAAGGTCATCGAGAGCGTGCGCAGCACCACCGCCGGCTGGGTCGGCAAGTACATCTGGCTGCGCGGCGTCGCGGACGAGAACAAGCGCCTGCGGGCGGAAACGGGAAAACTCAAGCTTTCGAACCAGTACTTGGAGTCGGAGCTTCAGAGCGCCAACCGCGTCCAGAACCTGGCGGCCTACCAGGCGCGCAGCCCGTCCCAAACGGCGCTGGCGCGCGTCATCGGCACGGGCGCCGGCGCCAACTCGCGCGTGGTGTTCATCGACCGCGGCTCGCACGGCGGCGTCATGCGCGGGATGGCGGTGATTACGCCCGACGGCATCGTGGGCAAGGTGATCGCCGCTTATCCCACCGCCTCGCAGGTGCTGCTGATCGATGACCCGACCTTCGCCGCGGGCGTGATCTCGCAGAAACACCGCGTGCGCGGCACGGTTCGGGGCCTCGGCCAGAGCAAGTGCATGGTGGACTACATCCAGAACGAGGAGCAGGTGGACCCGGGCGAGTGGTTCTACACATCCGGTGACGACGGCGTGTTCCCCAAGGGGTTGCCGGTCGGGTCGGTAGCCGTAGTGCGGCCCGGCAATCCGGGCAAGCAGGTCTTTCTGGTTCCGAGTGGTCTGCAAGGCGGCCTGGAAGAGGTGCTGGTGGTGCTCGAGGGCGTGCATCAACCGATCCCCGATCAGCCGCTGGCCAACACCGCGGTGCGCCTGCAGCCGCCGCCCGCGGAGGCCGCCGCCCCGCTGCCCGGGCCGGGTGAGGGCGTGCTGACGACGGAGGCCGACCGGCTTCGGGCGCGTTACCAGAGGCTCGGGCAGGCGCAGGGGCACAAGTTCGGCGAGGGCGCGCCCGGATCGAAGCCGCCGGATTTCAACCTCAACCCGGACGAGGCGGCCGCGCGTGGTTCGACGCCGGCTGCGGCTACCGGCCAGAACGCCGCGCCCGCCGCGCCGCAGGCGCCTGGCGCCCCGGCCGCCGGGAGCAAACCGGAATCCGCTCCGGGCCCGGTCCAGGAGACGCCGAAGCCGTCTCCGCCCCCACCCCGGCCCGCCACGGCCAAGCCCCCGAACCCATGAGCGACCTGCGCGACCGCATCCTGATCGGCAGCGCCCGCGAGCGCGGTGCGGCCCGCTTCCGCCGCTGGGGCCTGATCGCCGTTCCGCTGGCGGCCATCCTGTTCCAGGTCTACGTGCGGCGGTTCTCCGACTTCGTGGCCTACCTCGAGCTCCCGCTGCTGGTGACGGTGTACTTTGCGCTGCTGCGCCGCAGCCAGGTTGCCGGCATCTTCATAGGGGCGGGCATCGGCCTGGTGCAGGACTCGCTCTCGCACCAGCCCCTCGGGATGTTCGGGCTGATCAAGACGCTGGTGGGCTATTTTGCCGCTTCCGTGGGCATGCGCTTTGACGTCGATCAGGTTGCCATGCGCTTTGTGCTGGCGCTGTTCTTCTTCATATTCCATCAGTTCTTCTACTGGGTACTGGCGCGCGCTCTGCTGGGCCAGCAGGCCGTATTCGACATGCAGCAGACCTTCTTCGCCGGCCTGCTCAACGCCGCCGTCGGCATTGCGCTCTACTACTTCCTGGACAAACTGAAAGAGCGCGCGTAAGCCCGGCGGGCCGCGCGGCCCATTTCCGCTAAACTAGAAGGCGAGAGGGCCGCTCTCTCCCCGTGAGGATTACCGAGCCAGAGAACCAGGAAGACCGCGTCCCCTCGCGGCTGCCGCTGCGGGATGACACCAAGTTCGCGACGGCCAAGATCGCCTTCTTCCAGTACCTGGCGGTGGCCGTCTTCCTGTTCTTGATCTCCGGCTTCTGGGACCTCCAGGTACGCAACCCGGATGTCTATAACGAGCAGGCGGACCGCAACCGCATCAAGTCCGTGCCGATTCTGGCGCCGCGGGGCAAGATCCTGGACCGCGACGGCCGGGTGATCGTGGACAACCACTCCTCCTACACGCTCATCCTTTCGCGGGAGAACCTTAGGCGCGAGCACATCCAGCCGATCGCGACGGGGCTGGGTCTGGACTACGGGCGGTTGGAGGCGCGCCTGGCGCGCTTCAGCTCGCGGCCGACCTACGAGCCCATCATCGTCAAGAACGAGCTGACGCCGGGCGAGCTGGCTTTCGTCGAGGCGCACCGCGACCCGGAGACCTTCCCGGAGATGGAGCTGATCCGGGCGCAACGGCGCCTGTACCCGCAGCACGGACTGGCGGCGCACGTTATCGGGTACGTGGGTGAGATCAGCGAGGGTGAGCTGGATGCGCCCGAGTTCATCCGGTATGAGCCGGGCGACGTCATCGGCAAGGCCGGCATCGAGCGCGAGTACAACCGGACCCTCATGGGCGTGGACGGCCAGCGCCAGGTCGAGGTCGATAACCGCGGGCGCGAGCGCCGCGCCTGGGGCATCCAGGAAGCCGTCCCGGGCACGAACCTGCAACTGACGCTGGACCTGGACCTGCAAGTCGTGGCCGAGCTGGCCATGGAGGGCCGCAAAGGGGCGGTGGTGGCGCTGGATCCCCGCAACGGCGAGATCCTGGCCATGGTGAGCGCGCCGGCCTACGACCCGAACAAGTTCGCCGGCCGGATCCGGGCCGAGGACTGGAGGGAGATCGCCGACAGCCCGGACACTCCCATGCTGAACCGCGCCATCCAGGCGCAGCTCGCGCCCGGCTCGACCTTTAAGCCCGTCGTGGCGCTGGCCGGGCTGGAGACCGGGGCCATCGACGACAACTTCCGCGTGCACTGCTCCGGCGGGGCCAGCTTCTACGGCCGCTACTTCAAGTGCTCGGCCAAGCGCGGCCACGGCACGGTGGACCTGCACCGGGGCATCGCCGAATCCTGCGACGTGTTCTTCTACAACGTCGGCAACCGCGTGGGAATAGACAACATCGCCGAATTCGCCGAGACCTTCGGCCTGGGCCGCCGGACCGGTATCGACCTTCCGGGCGAGGCCACGGGCTTGGTGCCGTCCTCGGCCTGGAAGATGAAGGCCTTCCGGCAGAAGTGGTATGCCGGAGAGACAATTTCGGTCTCGATCGGCCAAGGCGCTCTCACCGTCACTCCGCTGCAACTGGCCTACGCCATCGGAGGGCTGGGCATGGGCGGCGTCTGGTACAGGCCGCACCTGGTCAGGAGTGAGACCCAGGAGACCAGGCCCCGCATTGCGAAGATCAACCCGGTGAACGCGCAGAAGGTGGTCTACGGCATGTTTGGCGTGGTCAACGAAGACGGCGGCACGGGCAGCCGGGCCCGCCTCCCCGGGATCAGCGTGTGCGGCAAGACCGGCTCGGCGCAGCGCGCTTCCAACGAGCTGCTCCAGGGGAACCGGGCCCTGGGGAACCGGATGAGGGACAACGCCTGGTTCGTTGCCTTCGCCCCCTGCGAGGCTCCGGAGATCGTGGTCTCAGTGCTTTACGAGGCCGCCGAGCACGGAGCCCTGGCAGCGCCCATCGCCCGCGACGTCATCAAGGCGTACTTCGACAAGAAAGCCCGCACCGCGCGGGCGCAGGTGATGGCCCAGATGAGGCAAGGCCTGCCGTTTGTCGGCCCGGCGGCCCCGGCGCCGCCCGAGCGCGCCTATCCGCCTCCCTCCCCACCGGCGGCGGAGCCCTGACATGGCCCAGTACCGCTCGGTCCGGGATCTGGACTGGTCGCTCGTCATCATCGCGCTGGTGATCTGCTCGCTGGGCGTGTTGCAGATTTACAGCGCCGCTCACGAGACGGTCTGGAGCGACGCCTGGTGGAAACAGGCCCTGTGGGTCCTTCTGGGCCTGGGGGCGATGTTGGTGGTGTCGCGAATCGACTACCATACGCTGCTCAGCCGGGCTTTTGTCTTCTATGGCCTGTCGCTGGTCGGGCTGGTGGCGGTGCTGCTGGTCGGGCCGCAGGTCTTCGGCTCCCGGCGCTGGATCCCCCTGCCGGGCTTTCACTTACAGATATCGGAGTTCGTCAAAACGGTGATAATATTGCTGGTAGCACGATATCTGGCCGAGCTGAAGACCGATCGGGTGGAAGGCCGCGACCTGCTGAAGCTGGGCGGGATGGTGGCGGTACCCATGCTCCTGGTGCTGAAGCAGCCGGACTTGGGCACGACGCTGTGCTACCTTCCAATTCTGGCTATCGGGATTCTGCTGGCGGGTCTGCGCTGGCAGTATTTAGCCACGACCGCGGTCATTTTGACATTGATATTGCCGCTGGGTTGGCGGTTCGTGCTGAAGGACTATCAGAGGGCCCGGCTGGTGACGTTTCTGAACCCCAGCCAGGACCCGCGCGGGTCCGGCTACCAGGTGATCCAATCCAAGATTGCAGTGGGCGCCGGCGGCATGTGGGGGAAGGGAGTGACGCGGGGATCGCAGACCCAGCTACGCTTCCTTCCGGTTCCCCATACCGACTTCATTTTCTCGGCCTTCGCCGAGGAGCACGGTTTCGTCGGCGTCGTGGTGGTGTTGGTCTTATATTTCGTTCTGCTGATGCAGATCGTACAGAACGCGCAGATGGCGCCCGATCGAGCGGGCATGTACATCTGCATGGGTGTGTGCGCGCTATTGGTGTTTCACATTGTGGTGAACATCGGGATGGTGGTGGGCCGCATGCCGGTGACCGGGATTCCCTTGCCGTTGATGAGCTACGGCGGCTCCAGCATCTTGTCGTTCTTCTTGATGCTGGGCCTGGTCAACAGCGTCAGGCTCTGGAGATTTGTGAGCTAAAGAGCGTCGGAACGCGGTTTTGCCGAGAGATCGAGGTTAGGCGAGAGGTTGGTTGGACGACGAGTTTGAGGACATCGGAGCGGGCTGCCGGCTTGGTCCCGGCCCGCCGATGCCTCTGGCCCCAGGTTGACGTCCGAGCTTGACTCCGTCGACCGGGCCGTACGGTTTTTTTTGAAGTTCAGCGAGCCGCCGCGCGGCGTGAAAGCGTCCGCGGGGCCCCCGAACCTCCGCCGGGCCTCAATTCTCAGAGGAATCGCGCTCGTCGCTGGATGAGCGGAGCAGCCTCATGGGAAAAGAGCTAGTGATTTCCTCCACCCGCCACGAGACTAAAGTGGCGGTCCTAGAAGACGACCAGTTGGTGGAAGTCTTCTTCCAGCGGTCCAACGAGTACATGCTGGCCGGCAGCATCCGTAAGGGGCGAGTGACGCGCGTGCTCCCGGGCATGCAGTCGGCGTTCGTCGATATCGGCCTGGAGCGGGATGCCTTTCTTTACGTTACGGACTTCTTTGAAGAGAACGAGGAGTACGACCGGATCGCCACTACCGAGGAAGACAAGGCGGTGCGCGCTGGTCGGCGCTCCGAGCCGCGGCATCTCGAGGCCCGGCATGCCGAGCCGGCGGCCGCTGTTGAGTCACCGGCCGCCACCGAGCCGCTGCCGGCGCAGGCCGCCGAGCGACCCGTCGCGGAGCGGCCCGCCGCCGAGCGGCCCGTCGCGGAGCGGCCCGCCCCCGACCGGCCCGCCGCCCAGCGTGCGCCGGCGCCCCCGGCCGAGCGCGACTCAGAGCCGGAAGGCCGCGGCGACCGCGGACGCCGCTCGCGCCGCCGTCGCCCCCGCGCGGGCGGGTTCCCGGAGTCCAAGTACGCCAGTGTTCGCGCCGAGGCCCCGCCGGATGCAACCGGGGAGTTCGCCGTCCTGCCCGGCGAGTCGCTGGCCAAGTACACGCAGGCCAGCTCCGACGCCGAGGTGGAGGGCGACGCCGCGGAGACTGCCGCCGGGGCGCCGGGCCAAGCCCTAGAGGCGGAGGAGGAGGCGGGGACCCTCATGAGGGAGGCGGCCCTGGCCGCGGCGCCTCCTGTCGAGGACCAGCACGCCGAGGCAGAGGCGGCCCCGCCGCCACTTGAGCCGGAGACGGAGCTGGTCGAATCGGCCGCCGCTGTCCGTGACGCCACTCCCGAGCCGCCGCCGGAACAGCCGCTAGCCGAAGAGGGCCTGCGGACGCCCAGCCCTGCTGGAACGGCGGAGGAGGGTGAAGCGCCCGCCGAGGCCTCCGGGGAGGCCGAGGGCGATCTGGAGATTCCGGGCTTGGCCGAGCTGCCCGAAGGCGCGATCCCGGACCAGCCCGACGCCGGCGAGGAGCCGGCCAGCGGCGAGGCGGGCGCCGAGCCAGCTCCCGAGGCGGCGCCCGAGGCCGAGGAGGTCGAGCCGGCGCGGATGCCGGTGAGCCTGACCGCGACGCTGCGCGAGCAGGGGCACCGCTACATGCGCCGCGTCTCCCGCCGCGCGCGGCGCAAGATGCGCGCTGGCCAGCTCCCCGATGCCCCGGTCGAGGCGCGGCTCGCGCCCCCCGAGGAGCCCGCTGAGCCGAAGGTGAACGGGCGCGGCTCGGAGCGCCCGGAGAGGCTCGCGCAGCCTTCGATCGCCGAGCTGCTCCGCGAGGGCCAGGAAGTGCTCGTGCAGATTGCCAAGGAGCCGCTCGGCCAGAAGGGCGCGCGGATCACCTCGCATATCGCCTTGCCCGGCCGGTACGTGGTCTACATGCCGACGGTGGACCACATGGGCGTCTCGCGCAAGGTTTCCTCCGAGGACGAGCGCCTGCGGCTGAAGCGCATTCTCCAGGCGCACAGCACCGGCATGCCCGGCGGATTCATCGTCCGCACCGCAGGCGAGGGCAAGCCCGAGGCGGAGATCGCCGCCGACATGCAGTTCCTCTTCAGCCTCTGGCTCGACATCCGGCAAAAGGCCGACGCCCGGCCGGCGCCGGCGCTCATTCACCACGATCTGGACCTTGTGAGCCGCATCCTGCGCGATCAGATGACGGACGTCTTCAAGACCGTGTGGGCGGACAACGAGGAGGTCTACGAGACCGTGCTCCGGTTCGTGGAGCGGTTTCAGCCGAGCCTGGTGGGGCGGGTGAAGCTGTACACGCGCGACATGCCGATCTTCGATGCCTTCAAGGTCACCGAGGAGCTGGAGAAGGCGCTGCGGCCCAAGGTGTGGCTGAAGTCGGGCGGCTACATCGTCATCAACCAGACCGAGGCTCTGGTGGCCATCGACGTCAACACCGGCAAGTTCGTCGGCCGGTCGAACCGCCTGGAGGACACCATCGTCAAGATCAACACCGAGGCGGTCAAGGAGATCGTGCGCCAGCTCCGGCTGCGCGACCTGGGCGGCATCATCGTCGTCGATTTCATCGACATGGACGAGCGCAAGAACCGGCAGAAGGTCTTCCAGGCGCTGGACGAGGCGATGCGCTCCGACCGCGCCCCGAACAAGATTCTTCAGTTCAACGATTTTGGCCTGGTGGCGATT
>Ga0187885_10004468_pt1 | contig 11450 bp, 6 predicted proteins | sample June2016WEW_20_1_3_FD_132970 | JGI IMG/M metagenome (GOLD analysis project Ga0187885, IMG submission 132970) | Peatland microbial communities from SPRUCE experiment site at the Marcell Experimental Forest, Minnesota, USA - June2016WEW_20_100 | ecosystem: Environmental > Terrestrial > Soil >... | reverse complement strand
TTTTCGCCGAAGGCGACGTCCCCGAGAAGTGGAAGAACTACATCGACGAAAATAAAGAGAAGGCCGCCCAGTGCGTGAACATCACGGCGAAGAAAGAGCCGCTCGGCAAAGATCTTCCCAAGTGTAAGCCCGGCGCGAAGTAACGGGTGCGCACCGAAAATCGAGAGCGGCACGAGGTTAAGCCGTGCCGCTTCTATTTGGTGTAGCGGCGCTTCTACGAAGCGCTGATTTTGTTGGGAAGATCAAAGACGCGGGATTTTCACCCCGAAGGCTTGCCACGTTCCATGTGGCATTCGGGGCAGGCAGAAGCGCAGCCACAACGGCAAACACCATTCGGGCGGTGCGTCCTTACGACTGTTTCGCTGCTGCCGCGTCCTTCTCTGCCAACGCCGCTTTGCGGCTGAGCTTGACTTTGCCGCGATCGTCAATCCCGATGACCTTCACCCACACCTCATCGCCCATCTTCAGCACGTCTTCGACCTGCTTGACCCGGTAATCGGCGATTTCGCTGATGTGCAGCAGTCCGTCCCTGTCGGGCAGGATCTCCACGAACGCGCCAAATTCCTTGATGCCGACAACCTTTCCCGGTAGATCTTGCCGACTTCGACCTCGGCTGTGATCGCCTCGATCTGTTCGATGGCGCGCTTGGCCGCTTCGCCATCGGTTGAGAAAATGTGTACCGAGCCGTCGTCGTCGATGTCGATTTGACAGCCAGTTGCCTCAACGATGGCCTTGATCACTTTGCCTTGCGGACCGATGACCGCGCCGATCTTTTCGGGATTGATCCGAATCGTCGAGATGCGCGGCGCGTACTTCGACAATTCCGCCCGCGGGCCCTTGATCGCTTCCGCCATCTTTTCGAGAATAAACAAGCGCGCCTCGCGGGCTTGGTCGAAGGCGCGCTTCGCCAATTCATGGCTCAGTCCATGCCGCTTCAGGTCGGTCTGAAATCCGGTGATGCCTTTCACCGTGCCGGCTACTTTGAAATCCATGTCTCCGAAATGATCTTCGGCGCCAATGATGTCCGTGATCGTCAACGCCTGGCCCGTCTTGTCGTCGGTAATCAAGCCGATGGAAATCCCGGCGACCGGTGCCTTCAACGGCACGCCGGCGTCCAGCAACGACAACGTCGCGCCGCAAACCGAGGCCATTGAAGTGGAGCCGTTGGACTCCATGATTTCCGACGTGCAGCGAATGGTGTAGGGGAAATCCAGTTCGGCGGGGATCATCGGCGCGAGGGAACGCTCCGCCAGCGCGCCGTGACCGATCTCGCGGCGGCCCGGTCCGCCCGTGCGGCCAGTTTCGCCAACGCTGAACGGCGGGAAGTTATAATGAAGGATGAACCGTTTCTCCGTCGGGCCGCCGGTCCAGGCGTCCATGTCCTGCGTGTCGGACTGCGAGCCGAGGGTGGTCAACACCAGCGCCTGTGTTTCGCCTCGCGCAAAAATCGCCGAGCCGTGCGTGCGTGGCAACTGGCCGACTTCGCACTGGAGCGGGCGGATGTCGCGCGCGCCGCGGCCGTCGGACCGCTTGTTGTTTTTCAGAATCGACGAGCGAACGGCTTCGCTCTCGATGCGGTACATCGACTCGTTGATCTCGAAGTCGGTGACATCGGGAAACTTCGCCTTGAGCGCCGTGGTCATTTTCTCTTTGAGCGCGTTGACCGCCGCTTCGCGTTCGAGTTTCTGGTGAATCAGAATCGCGCTGAGGATGTCCTGGCCGATCGTTCCCTTCGCGGCGGCGAGCACTTCGGGGCGGACGGTCTTCAACACGGGGACGCGTTTTTGTACGCCGACCTTTTGGGCCAGTTCGCGCATTGCGGCGATGATTTTCTGAACGTGGCCGTGCGCAAACTCGATGGCGCTCAACAAGTCCGCCTCGGCGATTTCATTCGCGCTGCCCTCGATCATGACGAGTTCCTTCTCGTTGCCAACATAAATGAGATCGAGATCGCTCTCCTTGCGCTGTGTGTGGGTCGGGTTGACGACGAACTGGCCGTTGACGCGGCCGACACGCACAGCGGCGACAGGGCCATCCCATGGAATGTCGGACACGGTGAGCGCGGCGGACGCGCCGTTGATGGCGAGGATATCGGGATCATTTTCGGTGTCGGCGCTCAGCAGAATCGCCATGATCTGCGTGTCGTTGTAAAAGCCTTCTGGGAACAGCGGCCGGCACGGGCGGTCGATCATGCGGGAGGTGAGGATTTCCTTTTCGGTCGGGCGTCCTTCCCGTTTGAAGTAGCCGCCGGGGAATTTCCCTGCTGCCGCAGCTTTCTCGCGGTAGTCAACGGTCAACGGAAAGAAATCGAGTTCTTCCTTGAACGTGGTCTCGGCCACGACGGTGACGATGACGACCGTCTCGCCGTATTGGACGGTGACGGCGCCGTCGGCTTGTTTGGCCAACTTGCCTGTTTCGATGACAAGATTTTTATCTCCGATGGGAGTACTGATTGTTTGGTGCATGAGCCTTCTTTGCGGATAAACTGGAGATTGGCTCGATGGAAAGATGGCGGCCCGCAACGCTTGGCGTTGTCAGCCGATTATCAATCCATCAATCAACCAATCTTCGGTCTTTCCTACTTTCTGAGATTGAGTTTCTTGATCAGTTCCTGGTATCGCTTCGTATCGGTGCCGCTCAAATAATCGAGCAACCGCCGCCGTTGGCCCACCATTTTCAGCAATCCACGCCGCGAACTATGGTCCTTCACGTGCGCCTGCAAGTGCTGCGTCAGCTCGTTGATGCGGGCCGTCAACAGCGCAATCTGCACGTGGGCAGAACCGGTGTCCTTCGCGTGGAGCCGAAATTCTTTCGCGATTTCCGACTTTTTCTCCGTCGCAATCATAGTTGGGTCTGATACCTTTCTTCTAATTCCTCGACCAGTCTAACCATCCCTCGGAGAACTGTAAAGGAGTTTTTCCCCGGCGCTTAGAACGCGAGTTTGACAAAGCAGTCGCGAATGATTAGCATTTGGTTCGCCAAGTTGAGCAAGGGTCGGGGACGTAGCTCAGTTGGGAGAGCGCCGCAATGGCATTGCGGAGGTCGTGGGTTCAACTCCCATCGTCTCCACCAAAAATTTTCAGTCATCAACATGAAACGCAAACCAGTCCGGGACTGCAACTGCGCGCGCCGCCACACGCGGCGACGGCGCTGAGTTGTCACGGGCTGGCTTTTGTCTCTCATCTGCTGGCTTTGCTGACCTGTGTGGAGCTATCTCCATGACCAAAAACATTCGCAACATCGGCATCATTGCGCACGTGGACCACGGCAAGACAACGCTCGTGGATAAACTGTTGCGCGAGGGCGGCGTGTATCGCGCCGGCCAGGCGATGGAAGAGCGCGCAATGGATTCGATGGATCTGGAGAAAGAAAAGGGTATCACCATCAAGGCCAAGAACGCCTCTATTCACTGGGGCGGTTACACCATCAACATCGTGGACACGCCCGGCCACGCCGATTTTGGCGGCGAAGTCGAGCGTATCCTGAAGATGGTCGACGGCGTTCTTCTGCTCGTGGACGCCTTTGACGGCCCGCAAGCGCAAACCCGTTTCGTGCTGCGCAAGGCGCTTCAGAACGGTCTGAAAGTGATCGTGGTCATTAACAAGATCGACCGCGAGCACGCGAATCCTCGCAAAGCTCACAATCAAGTGTTGGAACTGCTGCTGGAGCTCAACGCCGCCGAGGAGCAGTTCAACGCGCCGTTCATCTACGCCAGTGCTCGCGACGGGTACGCGCTGCGTAATCTCGGCGACAAACCCAACGGCATGACGCCGCTGTTCGAAACCATTCTGCAACACATCCCGGCACCTCGGGCTGATCCCAACGCGCCATTTCAGATGCTCGTCAGCAACTTGGACTGGAGCGACTACGTGGGCCGGATCGCCATCGGCAAGATCACGGGCGGCAGCGTCAAGATCGGCGACTCGATCGTCTGTATTCACAAGGACGGTCGTCGCGAACGCGCCTCGGTTACGAAAGTGTTTGAGTTCAGCGGCCTCAAATCTGGTGAGATCGTCACCGGCGAAGCGGGCAACATCATCGGCATCTCCGGCCTCGAGGAGGTCGCCATCGGCGAGACGCTTTGCGATAGCGAAGAACAGGAACCGGTCCCGTTTGTCGAACTCGATCCACCGACGATTCAAATGCAGTTCGCCGTGAATGATGGCCCGCTGGCCGGGCGCGATGGCAAGTTCGTCACCGCCCGCCACGTTCGCGAGCGGCTCTACAAGGAGATCCGCACCAACATTTCACTCCATGTCGAAGACACTGATGCACCGAACATTTTTCTCGTGAGCGCCCGCGGCGAGATGCAGATTGCGATTCTGGTCGAGCAGATGCGCCGCGAAGGCCATGAAGTGCTCGTGTCCCGTCCCGAAGTGATTCTGCGTCACGAGGGCGGCAAGACGTTGGAGCCGATTGAGACACTGTGGATTGAAGTGCCGAACGAATGTCTAGGCGACGTTCTCCAGAACATCGCGGCGCGCAAGGGGGAAGTCACCAACATGAACCATCACGGCCACGGCGTCACCGTCGAAGCGGTGATTCCCACGCGCGGGCTGATCGGGTTCGAGACCGATCTGGTGAATCAAACGAGCGGACGTGCCGCGATGTCGCATTTATTCAATGGCTACGAGCCGTGGCGTGGCGAGATCATGACACGGCGCACCGGTACGCTCGTTTCGATGGAAAACGGTATTGCTACCTCTTGGGCGCTCAACAACATCCAGGAACGCGGCAAATTGTTCATCGGTCCCGGCGAAGACGTGTATGAAGGGATGATCATTGGCGAGAACCCTCGAGCCGAAGACATGCCGGTCAACCCCGCCAAAACGAAGCACCTCACCAACATACGCAGCCAGGGCGAAGGCAAAGGCATCCAGCTTGAGACGCCGTTGAAGATGTCGCTGGAACGGGCGTTGGAGTACATCGCGCTCGACGAATACGTCGAAGCCACGCCGAAAAACTTGCGCCTCCGCAAAAAAATCCTCAACGCCACCCAGCGCAAACGCGCTGCAATGTCCGGCAGCGCCGCTGCCGAAGCGCTCGCATAACTTTCTGCTTCTGCTGATGGAAGGCGGCGGGCCGCCGGTTGTAGCCGCGCTTCTGCGAAGCGATGGTCAAAAGAGGAACGGCCAGCCACCGAGTCGGTGCTTCTCATAAGCGCCGCCACACCGGAGTGGCAGAGATTTGATTTGGGTAACTCGCCTTGCGTTGTGCGACGGTCTCCAGACCGCGGCGCGACCGAAGGTCTCCCGAACGGCGCGGTCAGTCCCGCCTTGCGGGATGCGCCGAACGGAGATCGAAACAATCCTTGCGTTAACCGGGCGTGACAGCATAAGCCGACCTTCAAAGGGTTTCGCCTATCAGCCGCATTACATCCTGAGCGGTGTCGGCGCGATTGCGGCCTCAGCCGCGCGCCGCTTTCCCTGCAAGGAATTGAATTGCCGCGAAAGACAAATAAGTTGCAAAAAACCTCTTGCGGTCTGGGCAGAAGTATGTATGATAAAAAAATAGTGCATGTGTAACTTACAACAGAAGGTGGCGAGCGCCGCCCTGAATTAGTCACAGCGTCGGGCACATTCGGGGGGTGAGCGTGAGAATCGCTGCGACATACGTACGATGGAGGCATAGGCAACAAAATGCGATATAATCACAGAAATAACAGAGGTTTCACACTGATTGAGCTCTTGGTGGTGATTGCGATCATCATGATCCTGGCGGCGCTGCTGTTGCCCGCGCTGGCCAAGGGGCGGGCGAAAGCCAAGCAGATCTCCTGCGTCAATGTCATGAAGCAATGGGGCAACGTCTTTCTGATGTATGCCGATGACTTCCACGGAACGATCATAATAAGCATGCCAAACGGGGGAGCCGGGGCGTGGGCTAGAGTTGGGGGGCCTTATCGAATGTATTGGGGGAAGGGGGACACTGGCCAGCAGACCGAGCAACGGATCCTGAAGATGAAGATGTGCCCGGCTCAGAGTCTCTCGCCTCAGGTCGTGGCTCTGATTAGTTCCGGAGACCCACGCCCTGGACAACCCGCCGACAACATAACTCCCGGCTACGAGATGATCAGGCTTGAGCCAGCATCGGCAAATCTTAGGGGCTTTTGCCAAAAGTGGTGTACGCAGCCGAGCGGTTCGGCGATCATGATGGATGGGAATTGCGCGTCGGCCTTGTGGTTTTATGGGGCAAATGGCAGTGGGAGTTATACCGACTTTTCGTCCGCTCTCGACCGGCATTTCGGCGGCTTGGATGTGCTTTGGGCGGATATGCATGTGACATGGGAGACGTGGCAGGCCGTCGCTAAAGGCTGCGGTTTCGGGTCTGATGATGGGGGCTCAACTGGAAACTACTGGCGCTGGCTCATCCAGAATTGCGATTCGAGCGGTGACTGCTATAACGAAATACACAACATGGACTCGTGTCAATAATGGCGTGCTGAATCTTGCAGCGGTGTCCGATATACTGTAATGAGCAGAAATGAGCCGGTCTTGGCAATCTCTCTTGACCCGGTTGCAGCAAGCCCGACCAGACCGCCCAATGATCGCCAATTCTGAGCGAGAGTTCTCGCGCAAACGAGACAAAGCGGGGCGTGGGTCGGACGGCAACAGCGTGTCGATGCTGCAGTAACACTGTGCTGAGTCCAATGGAGGTCTTACCGGGGGTTTACACACATGGGCTGTTGGGATGCCAACGGCTGTGTCAACGTGGGGGAGGTTCATTTTTCTGGCCTGGCAAGCAGCGGATCCCGTCAGTTCTGCAATGTTGACATGCCATGTGGAGATCACAGCATGGCCGGCGCGGAGTGCCGATCCATCCGAAAGCGCGAGAAATGCAGCCGAGTGAAGAGAGCAGTTCCAACACCGGTGGACTTGCAGCCGAGGTCAACATCTGGAGAGCGTCAGTACATCTTCGATTCACACCTTACCGTTGGGTTCAACGTGACCCACACTTGCTGGAGACATATTGATCGTTGGCATGTACAACCGCAGGAATGGCCGCGTCGCGAAAGCGATGGGGAACGCGATCGTGCCTGAACTCTGGCGCGGCTGAACGGCGAGACGTTGCGCATCAGGGTCGCCGCCAAGCTAATGCAGCGCGTGCTGTTTGGACAACCATTTGCCCCGCAGACAGGGGCCCCGGCGCTCATTGCGGCCAGAACTGAGACCAAGCCGGGTTCCCTCCGCGACACTGTTCGCGCAGACTATTCCACGCCGAAACGAAACGAGGTTTTCTGGGAGTAACCCTGCCCCGGCCGCATGATCACCGAGGGGAATTGCGGATGGTTGACAGAGTCGGGGAAGTGCTGCGTTTCCAGGCAGAACCCGGCGTGCCTCCGATAGGCGTGGCCGCCTTTGCCCTTGATGGTGTCATCGAGAAAGTTGCCGGTGTAAAGCTGCATCCCCGGCTCCGTCGTGTGGACTTCGAGAATCCTTCCTGATTCCGGATCGTGTATGTGCGCCGCCAACGCCGGTTTTCGCCCGTCGTTCTGCAGGACGTAGCAGTGATCGTAACCACCGGGGTCGCCGCCGAGTTCGGGGAACCGCGAGCCGATGCCCATGGACCGGGTGAAATCCATCGGCGTGCCCCTGACCGGGCGAATCTCGCCCGTGGGGATCAGCGTGTCATCCACAGGAAGGTAACGGTCGCCCGTGATGGTGAGTTCGTGCGCCAATACATCGCCGGTACCGGCGAGATTGAAGTAGGCGTGGTTGGTGAGGTTGATCGGCGTGGCCTTGTCGGTTTTGGCTGCGTATTTGATCCGCAGTTCGTTCTGATCGGTCAGCGTGTAAGTGACCGTGACGGAGAGATTGCCGGGATAACCTTCTTCGCCGTCGCGGCTGAGGTAGGTGAACTTTACCGATGGTTCGCGTCCTTCGCTCGCTTCGGCCTGCCAATAAACCTTGTCGAAACCTTTGAGTCCGCCGTGCAGGTGATTCGGGCCGTTGTTGGCGGCCAGCTTGTAGGTGACGCCGTCCATCGTGAACCGGCCTTTGGCAATCCGGTTGGCAAATCGTCCGACGATGCAACCGAAATACGGCCCGTTGCGGGTGACGTAATCTTCCAGCGTATCGAATCCGAGAACCACGTCGGCCGGCTTGCCTTTGCGGTCGGGCGCTTCCAGCGAGACGAGCGTCGCCCCGTAGTTCATGACCGCCGCTTTCAATCGGCCGGCGTTCAACAGTGTAAACAGGGTGACCGGCGATCCGTCGGCCAGTGTCCCAAATGGTTTTTTCTGGAGGCTCATGGCGAACACTGTTCTGATAATTGTAGCCGCGAAACTTTTTCGCGGCGGACCGAGGGCCGCGAATGCGATTCGCGGCTACAAAACGACGAACAAGATTCAACGTGTTTCACGGTCTTAGCGTTGGTCGGGTTTCTTGACGGTTCTTGTCCCCTCACAGACCCGGCAGTGTGGCGACCCCCTCCACGACTTTGCAGACGTGGACGGCAAACTTGTCCGCAAACTCAGGCCGGCTGCGCGGGTAGCCGGTCTCCACGGCTGTCTTCAACGCCTCGACGCTCTTGGCCCGAACGAGCGCGCCGGATGCGCCTTTATCGCCCCCACCGAGCATGCGTTCGCCGAGAACGCCGGGGACGCTGCGGGCGATGTCGCACATCGTTTCCAGTTCAGGACCGGAGATTCTGTAATCGTCGCGCAGGCCGATGCCGTCCTCGCGAAAGATTGCGCCGACGGTTTCGATGTGGCCGGCTTTCCACGCCTTCATCATCTGGTAGAAGCGTTGTTGTGCGTGGAAAATGTATTTCAGGCGGCCGCAAAGGTGGGGATGCGATGCGCCGTATTTGGCCATCACGTGTTCGTACAAGGCCGGCTCGCGGATGCCGGCCAGACAGGAGAACCCGAATTCCTTGCCGGCCAACGCGGCGAGTTCCTCGCACTCGGCGCGGCGGATCTTGTAGGTGGATTTCTCCAAACCGGGACGCACGGTGCCCGTGTCGAGGCCCACAATGCGAAAATCAATCGCGCCTTTGCCGAGAGGCACGTAGCTGATGGACCGGTTCTTCGGGTTGTAATGCGTTCCCATGCCGGCCCGCGCGAAGTAAATCATGATCTGATCGAGCTTGCCGCAAGGCGAGCCGACGTAATCATTCTCCACCGCCTGTGCCATATCGACAATCTTCATACCGTCCTTCACCTTGATTCCGTTGACCTCGAAGAAGGCGAGCATGAGGTTGATGCAAAGTGAGGCCGAGCGCGACATGCCGCCGCCGGGGATATCGCCGTAGAGCACTGCGTCGAATCCATTGGTCAGCTTGAATCCTTCGCGGCGGAGGATGAAATCCACGCCGTACGGGAAACGCGCCCAGGTGTCGGCGATCTCGGGCGACTTCGGCGCGGGCACGCGGCCGAGTTTGAAATCGACGATGCCGTCCTTGGTGAAATTGCCGCTGAACAGCCGGACGCGGTCGGTGCCGTTCGGTTTGTACGCCAGCCAGATGAACCGGTCGGTGCCGACGCCGAACAACTCGGTGCCGTTGTAGTCGCCGTGCTCGACGCCGAGGCAGAAGCGCGAGGACGTGCGGCGGATTTTGCCGCCCCCGACTAGCAGTTTGGTTTGTTTGGCTAACTGGGCTAGGACTTTTTTTGCCTGTTGATCCGGGTTGGGTTGCGTCATGACTTTTGCCTTGGACGCGCAGACTAGCACAATCGCGCCGCTCAGGTCTAGCGTCTTGAGGCGGCTCAATCCAAGCCACGCCTCACAGAGTCGGCCTACAACGGTGGTGGTGCCGAGATACACCCCACGGCAACGGCAGCGAGAGAATGTGCTAGACAAAGAGAAAGCGGTTTTGTACTAGCAGTCTCCAACATCCGACGGAAAAGGAAGCCGTTAACCTCGTCCAAGAAAGGGAAACCTTATGCCGAGAATTGAGTTGCACGCCGTGGATTACCTGATTCTCTGTGTTTACTTCCTGTTCGTGCTGGGAATCGGGTTCGCGCTGAAACGTTACATGAAGACCGGCGCGGACTTTTTTCTCTCAGCACGGTCGATCCCCGCGTGGATAGCGGGCTTGGCATTCATCTCCGCCAACCTCGGCGCTCAGGAGGTCATCGGGATGTCGGCCTCCGGCGCCAAGTACGGGATCATGACCTGCCATTTCTACTGGGTCGGCGCGATCCCGGCAATGGCGTTCGTGGGCATCTTCATGATGCCGTTCTACTACGGCTCGAAGGCCCGGTCGGTGCCGGAGTACCTGAAGCTGCGCTACGACGAAAAGACCCGCGGGTTCAACGCGATTTCGTTCGCGGTGATGACGGTGTTTTCCTCTGGGATTTCGATGTACGCGCTGGCGAAGTTGTTCGAGATTCTGTTGGGCTGGAACTTCCACTTCAGCGTGTTCATTTCCGGAGTCATCGTGCTTGCTTACATCTCCCTTGGTGGTCTCACCTCGGCGATTTACAACGAAGTGCTCCAGTTTTTCCTGATCGTGCTTGGGTTTCTGCCGCTCGTGCTCTTGGGACTCAGGGATGTTGGCGGGTGGCATGAACTGATCCGGAAATTGAATGAAGTGGCTGTTGGCAAGGGGTTCGCGCCCGGCACGATGACCCAGTCCTGGGCGCACACCGGTTCGGCGGCATCGAATCCAATGGGTGTGGAATGGTTTGGAGTGGTGTTTGGGTTGGGGTTTGTGTTGTCGTTCGGCTACTGGTGCACCGACTTTCTTGTGGTCCAGCGGGCGATGGCGGCCAACTCGATGTCGGCCGCGCGGCGCACACCGCTGATTGCAGCCATTCCCAAGATGTTGTTTCCCGCTTTGGTGATTCTGCCGGGCTTGATCGCCATCTCGATGCATTACCAGACCAAGGGCATGTTCCTGCCTATGGAGAATGGCCAACCGAACTACAACATGGCCATGCCGATGATGCTGGGCCACTATTACCCCGCCGGAATGCTCGGGCTGGGTCTGACGGCGTTGATGGCGTCGTTCATGTCGGGCATGGCCGGCAACGTGACCGCCTTCAACACGGTGTGGACCTACGACATCTATCAGAGCTACATCCGGCCCGGTCAATCCGACAAGCATTACCTGACGGTAGGCCACATAACGACGGTGGCGGGCATTCTCCTGAGTGTGTGCTGCGCGTATGCGGCCACGCGGTTCAATAACATCCTGGACTTCCTCCAGCTTGTGTTTGCCTTCGTCAACGCGCCGCTATTTGCCACGTTCATGCTCGGCATGTTCTGGCGGCGTGCCACGGGGCATGGCGCCTTCTTGGGCCTGCTCTCCGGCACGATCACCGCGGCGATCCATCACGGTCTGACGCTGCCTGCAGGCGCCGCGGTGGGCATTCACGGCGGATGGCTTGGCTCCATCGTTCACCAGTATCCGAGCGACATGGCCCAGAACTTCTGGACGGCGATCTTCGCTTGGACCGTCTGCTTCGTCGCCACGATCGTCATCTCTCTGGTGACTGCGAAAAACAAGAC
>Ga0187885_10004448_pt1 | contig 11496 bp, 8 predicted proteins | sample June2016WEW_20_1_3_FD_132970 | JGI IMG/M metagenome (GOLD analysis project Ga0187885, IMG submission 132970) | Peatland microbial communities from SPRUCE experiment site at the Marcell Experimental Forest, Minnesota, USA - June2016WEW_20_100 | ecosystem: Environmental > Terrestrial > Soil >... | reverse complement strand
GCGAAAATTCGGGCATGCTTCTCAATATTGCACTCAACTATGGCGGGCGCGCCGAAATCGTGGATGCCTTCAACAAGCTGCTGGGCCGGGAGAATGGGCACAGCGGCCCGATCACGGAAGCATTGATCTCAAAGTCCCTGTATACCGCCGGTATTCCGGATCCCGATTTACTCATCCGAACCAGCGGGGAAATGCGGCTCAGCAATTTCCTGTTGTGGCAGGTCGCTTACTCCGAGATTTACGTCACGCCGACTTACTGGCCCGATTTCCGGCGCAGGCATTTCTTCGAGGCTGTCCTCGACTACCAGAAGCGGGACAGACGTTACGGCGGGATCAGGAACAGGGCCAAACCATGAGGGTCAAAAACAGATGCTCGTGCGCATAATCTCAGCCTCGGTGCTCATCCCTGCCGCGCTTGCCGTGGTCTTCTTTGCGCCGCCCGCCTATTACCTGGGTGCCATCGGAATCGTGGGATCGTTGTGCCTGTACGAGTACACGCACTTAACGCAAAAGATGGGCTTGCGTGCACAGCTCTGGTTTTGTTTTGCCGGCTTCTGGATTCTCCTTATCGGATTCCAGGCGCCGCGCCTCCAGGTGAGCACGATGATCGCGAGCGTCGTCGCCGCCGCGTTCCTGGCGGCGATGTGGCGGCAGGATCCCATCAAGGATCGCGTGCTGGGATTGATGGCCAATCTGCTGGGGATCTTTTATCTGACATATTCGCTTCTTTCAGCCTATGCTGTCCGCTTCAGCTTTGGCGAGCACGTGGGTCTGGAATGGACTCTCACGCTGCTCGTGGTGATCTGGACCGGGGACACGGCGGCTCTCCTGGCGGGAAGGAGTTTTGGGCGTACTCCGATCGCCGCCCAGCTCAGCCCCAAGAAAACCAATGAAGGCGCTGTGGCGGGCCTGCTGGCGGGCCTGGCTGCAGCTGCATTGCTGCGGTACGGTTTCTTCACGGATCTCCCCTGGCCGCATGTGCTGGCAAGTTCGCTTCTCATCGGCTTGTTTGGCCAGCTCGGCGACCTAGCCGAATCGATGCTGAAGCGCGCCGCGGAGGTGAAGGAAAGCTCAAATCTGATCCCCGGCCACGGAGGCGTCTTGGACCGCATCGACAGCCTGCTTTTTGCATTTCCCGTCCTTTGTCTGTATCTGCAGCAGGTTTATCCGGGCGGCCACTGACGGCGACACGACGTTTTTCGATTCGCACCATTGTCGTAAGTCCGGTGGTACGCGAAGCACAGATCCGCTACAATAACCCTTTTGTGTGCGCAGAAGAGGCGGTTTTTCATGAAATGCGTGTCCATTCTCGGTTCTACAGGATCCATAGGAACGAATGCCCTCCGGGTAATTGCCGGCTTTCCGGAGGCAATGCAAGTGGTCGGGTTGGCTGGAGGCAGGAATGTGGCACTTCTGGCCGACCAGGTGGAGTCATTGCACCCGCGGATCGCGTCGAGCCAGGACGAGAGCACCGCGTCCGAATTGGAATCGATTTTGCGGCATCGAGGCTATCCGATGCAGCGAACCAGATTGGTTTACGGGGTGGAGGGCATGGTTGAAGTGTCGTGCCATGCCGAAACCACGATCGTTTTGTCCGCCATCACCGGTGCCGCAGGCCTGATCCCGACCTATCGGGCACTCGAAAACGGCAAGCCCATCGCCCTGGCCAACAAGGAAACGCTGGTAATGGCCGGCCAAGTGATGATGCGGATTGCGCGGGAACGCGCGGTCCCGATTCTACCGGTCGACAGCGAACACAACGCGATTCATCAGTGCCTCCGCGGCGCGCAGCCGCGCGAGGTCCGGCGCTTGATCCTGACCGCTTCCGGCGGGCCTTTCCGCGACACACCCAAGGAGAGATTTGCGGATGTGACTCGTGAAGAAGCTCTGAACCACCCGACCTGGCGCATGGGTAAAAAGATAACGATCGACTCGGCGACGCTCATGAATAAAGGGCTGGAAGTCATCGAGGCCTCCTGGCTGTTCGGAATCACTCCTGACCGGATTGATGTTGCGGTTCACCCCCAGAGCGTCGTGCATTCCATGGTGGAGTTCGTCGACGGCTCGGTTATGGCTCAACTCGGGCTCACCGACATGCGGATTCCCATCCAGTACGCTCTGACCTATCCCGAGCGCTGGCCGTGCCCGCTTCCTTATCTTGACATCCACCGGCTGTCGAAGCTGGAATTCTTCGAACCCGACCGGGAAAAGTTCCAGTGTCTTGACCTTGCGTACCGCGCCCTGGGCGCGGGAGGGACGGCGCCCGCGGTGCTGAACGCGGCCAACGAAGTCGCCGTCGAACTGTTTTTGAACGATGAAATCGGATTCGATGCCATCCCCAGGATCATTTCCGCGGTACTGGACTGTCATTCGCCGGAGGATGCCGGCTCGCTCGACGCCGTCCTTAGAGCCGACGCTTGGGCGCGCCAGCAGGCCAGAACGGCTGCTCTACATTCGCAGTCCGGAGCACATTGAGAGTTTTTCCCCTTTGGAGCATCATTACCTATTGAAGGCAAGAGGAACCTAAAAGGATGCTGACGACCATTTTGGCTTTCATCGTAGTGCTGGGAATAACCATCACTGTTCATGAGTTTGGCCATTTTGCCATGGCCAAGCTCTTGAAAATCAGGGTCGTCATATTCTCCCTGGGGTTTGGCCCTCGAATCGCCGGCTTCACTCGAGGAGGAACAGAGTATCGCCTGAGTCCCTTGCCGCTGGGCGGCTATGTGAAGATGGCCGGGGAGACCTTTGATGAGGATCGCCAGGGCGCCCCGGATGAGTTTTTGTCGCACCCCAAGTGGCACCGGCTGCTCGTCGCCCTGGCCGGTCCCTTCATGAACATCCTGCTTGCCGTGGCAATCGTCGCCAGTTCCTACATGCAGGGCGTGCTGGTTCCCCGCTACCTGAACGGCCCGGCCGTTATCGGTCCCGTTGCGCCCGGTTCGATAGCAGAACGTGCCGGTTTGAAGTCGAAAGATCGCGTTGTGGCGGTTGACGGCAATCTTGTCGACACCTGGCAAAACATGGAGATTGCGCTGGGGACGGCGCCTCGAAACTCTCTGAATGTCACCGTCGACCGTGATGGCCGCCAGGAAGACCTGCATTTCAGTCCGCCGGCGAAGGATAACGTCGACCCCGACAGCCTGGGCTTCAAATACCTGCTGCCGCGTACGATCGTTCAGGAAGTAGACCCCAATTCACCCGCGCAAAAGGCGGGGCTGCGAGCCGGCGACGAAATCCTGTCAGTTCAGGGAGGCGGCAAGAGTGGAAGCAGCTACGACGAAATCCTCAACATCATTACGGAAAGCAAAGGGGTTCCCCTGCAGTTCGAGATCCGGCGCCCGGCTGTGCAGCCAACCCCCGAAACAAGCTGGGATGTAATGGTGGCGGAATTGCGGCAAGGAGCTTCGACCCGATTCCTTACCATCACACCGCAGGAAGACAAAACACCGCAGGAAGACAAAGGACGCGTGTTGATCGGCTTCTATCCAGAGATCCCATCCGACCACGAGAGGTATGGAATTGTCGGATCGATAGCCCAATCCATTCGCCGCAATTACGACATCGCCGTGCTCACCTTCCAGGTGATCGGCAGAATATTCACCGGCAGTGCTTCCGTACGAACCATTTCCGGTCCGATAGAGATCGCAAGTGTGGCCGGGAGCGCTGCACGCACGCACAGCGCCCGGCTTTTCTTCGGATTTATAGGACTCTTGAGCCTGAACCTCGGAATATTCAACTTGCTGCCCATCCCGATTCTCGACGGAGGCGTAATTACTCTGCTCCTGATCGAAGGATTGATCGGACGGGACTTGAGCCTGGGGATCAAGGAAAAGATCATTCAGGCGGGATTCGTTTTCCTGATCCTTCTGATGGGGTTCGTAGTGATCAACGACCTCTCGAAGATCGTAAACTTCAATGGCCTGTTCCGCTAAAAGCTCCCCATCGCGGCCTGCTCGGTGTCGAAAACCTGAAACACTGTCAGCAGTTTGGTGATCGCCAGGAGTTCCTGGATCTTCTTGGTCAGGTTCAGCAGCTTCAACTTTCCACCCTGATTGGTCACCGTGGTGTACGTGCTGACGAGTTCGCCAATGCCGGAGCTGTCGATGTAATTGACATCGGCTAGGTTAAGGATGATTTTCTTGCCGCCGTTTTTCAGAACCTCGCGGACCGTGTTTCGGACAGTCATCGTTCCTTCGCCGAGGGTAATCTTGCCGCTGCAATCCAAGATCTTGATATCCCCGACGGTTCGAGTTTCAATCTTCATATCTCTGTCTCCTTGACTTCTCAATTAGAAGGAATCTTTTTCACCATGTGTATTTCCATCCCACCCCGCGCGTGAGGTATAAATTCTACCTCATCCATAAACGACCGAATATAGAAGATTCCGCGCCCGCTGGGTTTCAGCAGGTTTTCCGGATCGAGAGGATTGGGCAACCGGTCGATCTGGAAGCCCTGGCCTTCATCCCGCACCCAGATTTCGATGTGGTCGGGCGCCACGTCGAAACCTATGTCTACTTTCTTGTTCGGGTCGAGCTTGTTCCCATGCTGGATCGCGTTGGTTACCGATTCACGGACCGACATGCCGACCCAATGACCCGAATCCTCATCAAAGCCCATGAACTCTGTGATGCAGTCCGTTAGAGTCTGCACCAGATCCAGGTATTCCAGCGCGCTGCCGATCCTTATTTCGATCCTGTCTTTCTTGACGATCATGCAAAATCTGGAAAACGGCAAAACAGCCAATGAGATGCGTTCGTACCTATCTGGAGCGCCGGCGTCATCTTATCCATGCTTCTTGGAGTGTGTCAAGGCGCTATTTGCTATCCCCCACCTTCCCGGCAAAGTCGCAGGACTAGCGGCGAAAATGGAGAGAATCACCAATGCCGCTTCATTAAGGAGTTGCTAGGCGCTTGTTAAAGCCATGCATCGGGAAGAAATCAGGGTGATTTTCTGTCGCCCCGCTGGGGCTGTTCGTATGTCATCGGTTGACCGGGGGCTGCGCTGCACTTGCCCCCGGCTACTCTCTGCTGACCCTCTGGGTCAGGTACTGAATCGGAACTTGGCATCTTGCGAGGGAAGCAGCGCGCCGGAGGCGCAGAAGACAATAGCCCCGGGCAAGCGAAGCGCCGCCCGGGGTTTATGGTGAGAAGGACGACAGCCCTGGAAGGGCGCCAGATGGACCTTGCCTCCTCTAAGCGTCATTCCTGACCGTCTCTAATTTCGTGGGACGGCCAGCGCGCCGGCAAAAGGATCGGAAATGAATGAATGCAGATTTCACCGCGCAAAGAGCTCCCTATGTATAAAATTTGTGGTTGTGTATGAAATGAGGGTCCGCGGCTTCCGGTGCACGAGGTGACGGTGATAGCAAGAAGCGTCGCGCAGTAATCCAAGGATCGCCGGCAAACCAAATTCCGATCTGGAGGAACTGTCATGAAATCGAAACTCCAAGAATTGCAGGGCGTCTGGAACGTGGTTGCGGTGGAGATAGAAGGCCGGTCCATGCCTGCCGGCGGCGCGCAGATTGTGGTAAAGGACGATTATTTCACCAGCATGGGGATTGGCGCCACCTACGAAGGCAAGTTTGTCCTCGATGTCTCCAGCAGTCCATTCGCCATTGACATGAATTTCACGGCGGGGCCGGAAAAGGGCAACACCAATCGAGGCATCTTCGAGCTCGCGGGCGACACCTGGCGGCTTTGTCTGAACATGACCGGCGGGCAGCGTCCGAGCGACTTTACCACGGGACCGAACAGTGGCCTGGCGCTCGAAACCCTCCAGCGCACGAAGGCACGCGCCCGGATCAAAACCACGAAGACACTGCAACCGGCCGAACCCCTCGCGTCAGATTTCCCTTCGGAACCGGTTCCCGAATTGGAAGGGGAGTGGGCTATGGTGTCGTGCGCTTACGACGGCGAGCAGCTTGAACCATCTTTCGTCAGTTCGTGCAGACGCATCGCCAAGGGCAATGAGACTGCGACAATCATGGGCAAGCAACTGCTCATGAAGGCCCGTTTCAGCGTCGACCGCTCAAGACAGCCAAATACGATTGACTACCTGTTGACTGCCGGGCCGGGCGCCGGTCAGAAGCAGTTCGGCATCTTCGAGTTGAAGGGCGGGAAGCTTACCGTGTCATTCTCGCACCCCGGCATGCCGCGTCCGGCCGACTTCAGCTTCACACGAGGGGACGGGCACGCCGTTACGGCGTGGCGGCGGATCAAGAATTAGCGGCCCTCATCTCGGCCCGGGTTTCCTTCAGGATTGGAAAATCTTTGACATAGGAACAAACTCGTCGCAACGTATTTCACATAGGTTGTTTGATTTGACGGGTGCTGCATGGAGACGGAAAATGAAAGATCCGAACGACGCTGAAGAACTGGAACGAATCGAGACGCGTGAATGGCTCGACTCCCTGGACTACGTTCTGGAGTCCGGCGGACCCGAGCGCGTCGGGCGGCTCATGAAAAAGCTTCGCGTGCGCGCTGAGAAATCCGGCGTCAAGATCCCCTACGTGGCAAACACGCCCTATATCAATACCATTTCGGTGGACTGGGAGCCGCCCTTTCCTGGAAGCAGGGAGATCGAGCGGCGCATCAAAAGCCTGGTGCGCTGGAATGCGCTCGCGATGGTCGTGCGCGCTAATCGTCTCGCACCCGGCATCGGAGGCCACATCTCCACCTACGCCTCGACCGCGACGCTTTATGAAGTCGGGTTCAATCACTTTTTCCGCGGCAAGAATCATCCCGACAGTGACTTCATTTACTTCCAGGGCCACGCATCACCCGGGATCTATGCCCGCGCATTTCTTGAAGGACGCTTGAGCGTTGAGCAGATGGAGAACTTTCGCCGCGAGCTGAATCAAGGGGGCGGCCTGTCCTCGTATCCGCACCCCTGGCTGATGCCCGACTTTTGGGAGTTCCCCACTGTTTCCATGGGGCTCGGCCCGATCACGGCCATTTATCGCGCGCGCTTCCACCGCTATCTTGAGGATCGGGGCCTGCGCAAACCTTCCGATTCAAAAGTCTGGGTTTTCATCGGCGACGGCGAAACGGATGAGCCGGAGGCTTTGGGGGCCATAACGCTGGCGGCGCGTGAAAAACTGGACAATCTCATCTTCGTGATCAACTGCAATCTGCAGCGTCTCGACGGCCCCGTGCGCGGCAACGGAAATATCATCCAGGAACTGGAAGCGATCTTTCACGGTGCGGGTTGGAACGTCATCAAGGTCATCTGGGGAAGCGATTGGGACCCTCTGCTGGCCAAGGACCGCGACGGCCTTCTCGTGCAGCGCATGGAAGAGACCGTGGATGGCGAGTGGCAGAAATACTGCGTGGAAACGGGTGCTTACAATCGCAGCCGGTTCTTCGGCAAAGATCCTCGCCTACTGGAAATGGTCAAGCATCTCTCCGATGAACAGATCCGGAAGTTGCGCCTTGGTGGTCATGACCCGAGCAAGGTCTATGCTGCTTACAAAGCCGCCGTGGGACACAAGGGATCACCGACCGTAATCCTGGCGCGCACCATCAAAGGATATGGACTCGGGGAGGCAGGGGAAGGCCGGAACATAACCCATCAGCAGAAAAAAATGAATGACGAGGAATTGCGGGAATTCCGCTCCCGATTCGGCATTCCTATCTCCGACGAGAAGATCGCCGACGCGCCGTTTCACAAACTTCCTGAGAACAGTCCCGAGATGCAGTATCTGCAGGAAAGGCGGCAGAAACTGGGCGGTTTCGTCCCGCTCCGGAATGCCAAATGCACACCCTTGATCACCCCGAGCGAAGACTTGTTCGCCGAGTTTTACGAAGGCACCGGCGAAAGGGAAATTGCCACCACCATGGCTCTCGTACGCTTGCTCTCCAAGCTGATGAAGGACGACAAGCTGGGCAAGCTGATCGTCCCCATTGTCCCGGATGAAGCGCGAACGTTCGGCATGGAATCGCTTTTCCGCCAGGTCGGCATCTATTCGCATGTCGGTCAGCTCTACGAGCCCGTCGACAAGGAAACGCTCCTCTATTACAAGGAAGCCCAGAACGGCCAAATCCTGGAGGAAGGGATCTCGGAGGCTGGGGCGATTTCTTCCTTCATCGCTGCGGGCACCTCCTATGCGACTCAGTGCGTAAATACGATTCCCTTCTTCCTCTTCTATTCCATGTTCGGGTTCCAGCGCATCGGCGACCTGATCTGGGCAGCAGGTGACAGCCGCTGCCGCGGCTTTCTCATCGGGGGCACATCGGGTCGAACTACACTCGCCGGGGAAGGCCTTCAGCACCAGGACGGAAACAGCCAGTTGCTCGCCTACCCGCTGCCGAATCTGCTCAGCTACGATCCGGCCTTTGCGTACGAGATCGCCGTCATAGTGCGCGAGGGGATCCGTCGCATGTATGAGGAGCAGGAAAGCGTCTTCTATTACTTGACGGTGATGAATGAATTCTATCCGATGCCTCCCATGCCGCCGGGAGTCCAGGAAGGTATTCTCAAGGGCATGTACAGATTCAGGGCTTCGGAAAACAAGCGGGCCAAACTCCGCGCCCAACTCTTCGGCAGCGGCGCCATTCTGCGCGAAGCGCTGCGTGCCCAGAAAATGTTGGAGGAACAGTACGGCGTGGCCGCCGACGTCTGGAGCGTGACCAGCTATAAAGAACTGTATAAGGAAGGGCACGAGGTCGAGCGCTGGAACATGTTGCATCCGATGGAGAGGCCAAGGATCCCCTATGTGGCCGCATGTCTGGCCGATGCACCCGGCATATTTGTCGCAGCGTCGGACTACGTCAAGGCGCTGCCTGACTCCGTCGCACGCTGGTTTCCTCGTCCCCTGGTCAGCCTTGGCACCGACGGATTCGGGCGCAGCGACACCAGGGAAGCCCTCCGCGGCTTTTTTGAAGTGGATGCACGAACCATCACCTTCGCCACTCTTTCGGCGCTGGCGCGGGAAAAACAGGTCGGCCCCGAGATTCTAAAGAAGGCAATGGTAGATTTGGGGATAGACCCAGACAAACCGAATCCGATGACATCCTGAGCCGCCGCAAAACACATGATTCGCATCCAAAGCCTGTGTACAATGTGTGCCGTTCGCTGCCGCTCTCGAAGAGGAACCCATGACCATGCAATTCATGCTGCCGGAGCTTGGCGAGCACGTCGAATCTGCTGAGCTGATCAAGATCCTGGTCTCCATCGGGACCAGAGTCGAGATCGATCAGCCCGTGCTCGAACTGGAGACCGATAAGGCCGACTTCGAGCTTCCCTCCGCCGTCGGCGGCGTCGTCAAGGAAATCCACGTGCGCGAAGGTGAACGGGTCAAGGTCGGCCAACTCCTGTTCACACTGGATGAGTCGGCTGCGGCAGCCGTCTCGACGGCCCTCGAAAATCCGGCTCCTGCCGCGCGGCAAGAAAACGCCGCCGCCCATGCCGCACCCGAACAAAGGCAACCCGAGAGAGAGACCAGGCTGCCGGCTTTGCCGGCATCTCCCATCGTTCGGCCCACGCCGGAATCGGAGTCGGATACCCCGCGCGACGCGGTCGCCGAAGCTTCCCCGCATAGGCTCGTACCCGCCACTCCTACCGTCCGCAGACTGGCGCGCGAGCTGGGAATTGATCTCGCCCTGGTAGGCGGTTCAGGTCCGGCGGGACGCATCCTCGCGGAAGACGTAAAAGCGTTCGCTAAGAGAATGATTGACGGCAGCACAGGGGATCATCCTGGCGTGGGCCCCCGACTTTTGCCGCTCCCGGATTTTTCCAGATGGGGGGACATCGAGCGTAAAGATATAACCGGAATTCGGCGCAAGATCGCCGCAAGCATGAGCTATTCCTGGAGCACAATCCCTCATGTGACCAATTTCGAAAGCGTGGACATTACGGATCTCGAGCAGTTGCGCAAGCGATTTTCCAGCACCGTCGAGGCTGCCGGCGGCAAATTGACGATCACCTCGATCGCAGTAAAGGTGATCTCTTCCGCGCTCAAGGTTTTCCCCAGTTTTGCGGCAAGCCTGGACATCGCGCGTGAACAAATCATCCTGAAAAAGTATTACCACATCGGTGTCGCCGTTGACACTGACCGGGGCTTGATCGTGCCCGTGATCCGTGATGCCGACAAGAAGAACATCCTTCAGCTCTCGGTGGAAATTGCGCAGCTTGCGGAAAAGGCACGAAGCAAAAAGATCACTTTGAAAGAACTGGAAGGGGCCGTGTTTACGATTACCAACCTGGGAGGCATCGGCGGCACGCAGTTTTCACCCATCATTCATGCTCCCGAAGTCGCGATTCTGGGAATATCGCGCGCCCGCCATGAGGCGATCTTTGTCGCCGGCAAATTTGAACCGCGGCTCTTGCTCCCCATATCTCTTTCCTACGACCACAGACTGATCGACGGCGCGGACGCCTCCCGCTTCCTGCGCTGGGTTGTGCAAGCAATGGAGCAGCCCTTCCTGCTTCCTCTGGAAGGATGAGACGAATGACCATTTTCGAATGACGGGCGCGGACTCCTTTTCCCGCGACGCGCGTCATGTGTCACCCGTCACGGAGATCGAGGCATGGTTGAGAACGAGAAAACTGTCCAACTCGCGGTGGTGGGGGCTGGGCCCGGAGGTTATGCCGCCGCATTCATGGCCGCGGATCTGGGCCTGCAAGTCGCATTAATTGGCGAGGAGGAAAACCCAGGCGGGGTCTGCCTCTATCGGGGATGCATTCCCTCCAAGGCGCTGCTCCACGTCGCGCAAGTGATTGCTGAATCCCGCAGGGCGGCTCATTGGGGGATCGAGTTTTCCGAACCTCGGATCGATATCGACAAGCTCCGCTCCTGGAAGGAGGATGTCGTTCGAAAGCTAACCGGAGGTCTTGGACTGCTCGCCAAGCAACGCGCCGTCCGATACATCCATGGGAGAGCGAGTTTTTCGGATAGACGCGTCCTCAGGATCAGGAAGCACGACGGGGGAGAAGAAGATCTGCATTTTGAAAAAGCGATTCTGGCAACGGGATCGCGCCCATCGAGGCTGCCGGGGATTGTACTCGAAAGTCCGCGAGTTCTCGACTCGACCTCGGCGCTGGAACTCAAGGGCGTCCCCGAGACGATGCTCGTAGTGGGTGGCGGATACATAGGCCTGGAACTCGGCACGGTTTACGCCAGTCTGGGCACCAAAGTTGCCTTGATAGAGATGACGGATGGATTGCTTCCTGGCGTGGATCGCGATCTGGTTTCGATCCTCGCGAAGCGGCTCGAACACTTGTTTGACTCGATCATGCTCAACACCAAAGTCACAGGCCTGAAGGAAGAAGCCGGGGGAATACGCGCGCGCCTCCTGGGCGCCGAGGGGCGTGACCTTGAGCAGTTGTACGAAGCCGTGCTGGTTTCCGTCGGGCGCAAGCCCAATTCCGAAATCGACGGGCTGGAAAAAACAGGCGTGGAAATGGACGCACGCGGCTTTATCAAGATCAACGCGCAGCGCCGCACAGCGGATCCCGACATCTATGCGATCGGCGATGTAGCCGGAGAGCCGATGC
>Ga0187885_10004440_pt1 | contig 11512 bp, 9 predicted proteins | sample June2016WEW_20_1_3_FD_132970 | JGI IMG/M metagenome (GOLD analysis project Ga0187885, IMG submission 132970) | Peatland microbial communities from SPRUCE experiment site at the Marcell Experimental Forest, Minnesota, USA - June2016WEW_20_100 | ecosystem: Environmental > Terrestrial > Soil >... | reverse complement strand
TGCACTACAACTTCCCGCCCTTCAGTGTCGGCGAAGTGAAGCCCCTGCGCGGCCCGGGCAGGAGGGAAATCGGACACGGCGCGCTGGCAGAGAGAAGCATTGCGCCGGTCATGCCGGACGGAGATGGCTTCCCATATACGGTCCGAGTGGTTTCGGACATTCTGGAGAGCAACGGCTCCTCCTCGATGGCCACGGTTTGCGGCGGCATACTGGCGCTCATGGATGCCGGCGTGCCGATCAGCTCACCGGTGGCGGGCGTCGCCATGGGACTTGTTAAAGAAGGCGAGAAATACGCTATCCTCACCGACATCGCCGGGGCCGAGGACCATCACGGAGACATGGACTTCAAGGTTGCCGGGACCGCAAAGGGAATCACCGGCCTGCAAATGGATATCAAGGTCGGGGGCATAACCCATCAGATCATGGCCGAAGCACTGGCTCAGGCCAAGCAGGGACGGCTCTTCATCCTGGATCGCATGGTGGAAGCTCTCGGCGCGCCGCGCTCCGAGATTTCCACTTACGCTCCGCGCATCATTGTGATCCAGATCCCCAAGGACAAAATCGGCGGCGTGATCGGCCCCGGCGGCAAGGTCATCCGCGGCATCATCGAGCAAACGGGGGTGAAGATCGACATCGATGACGACGGCAAAGTCAACATTGCCTCGACCGACTCGGAAGCGGCGCAGAAGGCTATCCGGATTATCGAGGACCTGGTGATGGAAGCTGAGGTGGGCAAGACCTACCTGGGCACCGTGACGCGACTGGTCGATTTCGGCGCCTTTGTCGAGATTTTCCCTGGTACCGAAGGACTCCTGCACATTTCCGAGGTCGCCGACTACCGTGTGGAGGACATCAACAACGAACTCAAGCTCGGAGAGCAGATTCTGGTGAAAGTTCTCAGCATCGAGCCTCCAAACAAAATCCGTCTAAGCCGCAAGGCGGTTCTTCGTGAGGCGGCCGGTCTTCCACCCGCCGAATCGAGCCCGAGGCCTCCGCGACGCCCGGACAGGCCGCATGGCGGCGGCCACGACCGCGGCGGTCGGGATCGTGAGCGGCGGCCGCCCAGCGGCGGCGGGGGCCGGCGTTTCAATCACTAAGGACTTGTGCGGTGCAGCGAAAAGCGATCCTCAAACTGCTTGAAGAGGTGCAAAAGGGCGTTGTGTCGCCGGAAGCGGGGCTCAAACGCTTGGACAAGCTCCCCTATGAAGACCTGGGCTTCGCCCGGGTCGATCATCACCGCACGCTGCGGCAGGGGTTTCCTGAAGTCATTTTCGGACTGAAAAAGAAACCCCTGCATGTTGCGGCCATTGTGCGCAGCCTCCTGTCACAACGAAGCAACATTCTTGTTACTCGCTGTTCGCGCAGTGTTTATGCCGCAATTCGGGGCGTGACCCGGAAGGCGAAATACCATGACGCCGCCCAGGCCGTCAGCGTCACACAGGACACCGCTATGTACGGTGACGGAGTGATTCATGTCGTATGCGCCGGCACATCGGATATCCCAATCGCGGAAGAAGCGGCAGTGACGGCACGGGTGATGGGTAATGAAGTCGAGACCACATTTGACGCAGGGGTGGCTGGCATCCACCGCCTCTTGAGTGCCCGTGATGCGTTGACGCGCGCCCGAGTCATCATTGTCGTCGCCGGCATGGAAGGAGCGCTGCCGAGTGTCGTGGGCGGCATGGTGAGCGTTCCGGTGATCGCGGTTCCGACCAGCGTAGGTTACGGCAGTTCATTTGGCGGACTGACGGCATTGCTCGCGATGTTGAACAGCTGTGCGTCGAACGTGACGGTAGTAAACATCGACAACGGCTTCGGCGCGGGTTTTGTCGCCAGCCTGATCAATCGCAAACGTTAGCTCTCACAGAAGTCTCTTTTCGCACTCGCCTTATTACCACCTTACCTTTCTGAAATTCGGATTGCATGATCCGAAAGCACTTGTTCCTTGTTGCGGCTAAACAGTTCTGAGTCCTGTGGGGTGGCTGCGCACAGACTCCTGGGACTGGCATTTCCGACGCACTCTGTTATCATTTCATGACCATAAACCTCAAGCGGTGTTGGTATGCCTCTGTACTCCGACGGCGTGCTTGACGAGGTGCGCAACTCCGTCAGCATAGTGTCGTTGATTTCCGAATATGTAGCGTTGAAAAAGCGCGGGCGCAACCACGTGGCGCGCTGTCCGTTTCACACCGAAAAGACACCGTCATTCACCGTCAGCGAGGAAAAGCAGGTATTCCACTGCTACGGCTGCGGCGCCGGCGGGGATGTCTTCAAATTTGTGATGCAACTCGAACAGATCCCGTTTCCCGAGGCTGTGCGTTTTATCGCCGAGCGATACGGCATCGCCTTGCCCAAGCCGGAGGTGCGAGAACAGCAGGATCCAGGGACGGATAGCGAGACGCTGCGCAAGGCCATGGAAGAAGCCGCCTTTTTCTTTCACACAGCTCTTCTCGATCCTTCGGAAGGGCAGGCGCCGCTTGAGTATTTGCGTGGCCGAGGTGTGAGCCGGGAAACGATGGACCGCTTCAGACTTGGCTACTCGCCCGCCGGCGGCCGGGTTTTGCTGGCGCATCTGCAGAAGAAGGGGTTTTCGGTGCCCGCTCTGGAAGGATGCGGCCTGATCAAACGATCCGAGGACGGCAGCCATCACTACGATGCTTTCCGGGGCCGGATCATGTTCCCGATCACCGACGCCCGGGGCCGGGTCGTCGCCTTTGGCGGCCGGGCCATGGGAGATCAGCAGCCGAAGTATTTGAATTCCCCAGAGACGAGGCTCTATAATAAAAGCCGGAATCTCTTCGGGCTAAGCTACGCGCGGGGTGGAATCCAAAAACTCGATTATGCCATCCTGGTCGAAGGGTACATGGATTTCATGATCCCTTTTCAGCATGGTATAGAGAATATTGTAGCTTCGCTGGGTACCAGCCTGACTCCTGACCAGGTAAAACTGCTGGGGAGATACACGCGTGAAGTGATAGTAAGTTACGACCCTGACTCCGCAGGGCTCGCGGCCACACAGAGATCCCTTGACCTGTTCCTCGAGGAGGATTTTCGGGTTCGGGTATTCCGGCTGCCGGAGGGGCAGGATCCGGATGCTTTCGTAAGAAACTCGGGTGCAGAGGAGTATCTAAACCGGTTGCGACAGTCCGCTCCGTATCTAGACTTTGTTCTGGACACTGCGTTGAAAAGTCAGTCGCATCCCGGCGATCCCAAGAGTAAAATCCAGGTCCTGAACGCGGTTCTGCCCTACTTGGCCAAGGTCCCCAATGCCGTTGAGCGCTCGGAATATGTATTCCGCTTCGCGCGCAAGCTGCAAATCGAGGATCAACAGCTACTTGCGGAGGTAAAGAGGGCGGCTCAGCAGAAGAAAACGCGGCTTCGGGATGGGCCATTGGCGTCTGTGGAGATGATGAAGTTCGCGGAAAAGCGGCTCCTTCAGTTGTTGCTCAACCACTCAGCGCTCCAGCAGCAGTTTTTACCGCTGTGCTCGGCCGCGGATTTCTCCGGCCTGGTCACGGAGAAGATCTTTGTTGCGCTCCTGGATGAGACGAAACGAGGTTCCATCGCCACGTTTGGCAGCCTGAACCATAGATTTGCCGGCGAAACGGAACAGATGTTGCTTGCCCAGTTGCAGATGGAGGAGATGCCTGAGAATCTTTCCCGCGAGACAGCTGAAAGTTTTCTCAGTGCGCTGCGTACTATTAGATTGGCGTCGAAAAAGCACGAGATTCTCTCGAAAATTGCCGATGCGGCCGACCGCAAAGATAATGAGATGCTGAACCGGCTGATTGAGGAGCGGGTTCAAATCGATCGAGAACTGGTCACCCTGTCCATGAAATAGCCGAAAGGAGACAGCAGGCTTGTCTATTGAAGAAAAATACGATGAGGTAAAAGAGCTGATTCTGATGGGCAAGGAACGCGGCTACCTGCTCTATGACGAGGTTAACGACCTGCTGCCGGAAGGGATCTGCTCCTCAGATGAGCTTGACAGCATTTTCTCTCTCTTTGGTTCTGCCGGAATCGAGGTAATCGATTCCGAACAGAAACTTCAAGACGGGGGGAAGAAGGACGACAAGCAGGAGGAGGACGCAGGGGAGGACAGCGAGTTTGATTTCGGCGCGATCACGTTGGACAAGACCAACGATCCCGTGCGCATGTATCTTCGCGAGATGGGGACGGTCCCACTCTTGAGCCGGGAAGGCGAAGTCGAGATTGCCAAGCGCATCGAACACGGGCAGAAAGTTGTGGTGAAGGCTCTGTCTCGTTCGCGGCTGATTGTTCGCGAAATCCTCAATATCGGCGATCAGCTCAAGAAAGACCAGATCTCGATTCGCGAGGTGGTTTTGTTCGCGGAGGACGAACTTACAGAGGATCGGCTGGACGAAAAGATGCAGTCCGTGCTGGGTGTTATCGAAGAGATCCGAAAGCATGAACGGGCCGCCAACAAGTTTCGCGTCAAGTTGGCCGGGTGCCGCAAAGGATCCAAGATCTATAAGAGGCACCTGTCGATGATGGCCAGGCACCGCATCGACGTCGCCCGAAAGGTGGGAACGCTCGAGCTTAGTCCCAGCCAGCATGATCGGCTTGTTGCAGTGATCAAGGCCACCGTCGACGAAATCGTCGCTCTGGAGCAGGAGATTCAAAAGTACCAGCGCAGCTTGGAAGCGCCGCGCCGTGTGGAAGAATCCAGGGCGATCAAGAAGCTGATCAAGCAGCATGAGGCGAAGGTCCAGGCGATTGAAGAGGAGGCCTTTGCCACGATCCCCGAGCTGAAGCGCTCGCTGGCTACCATCAAGTCGGGCGAACTCGAGGCCGACATCGCCAAGAAGGAGTTGGTGGAGGCGAACCTCAGATTGGTTGTCTCGATTGCCAAGAAGTGCACAAACCGCGGCCTGCAGTTCCTGGACCTGATTCAGGAAGGCAACATCGGACTGATGAAAGCGGTGGACAAATTCGAATATCGCCGCGGCTATAAATTCTCGACCTACGCGACGTGGTGGATCCGCCAGGCGATCACGCGCGCCATCGCGGATCAGGCGCGCACCATCCGCATCCCCGTGCACATGATCGAGACGATTAACAAGCTGATCCGGACCTCCCGCAGCCTGGTGCAGGAATACGGGCGGGAACCAACCAGCGAGGAAATCGCCAAGAAAATGGACTTCCCGGTGAGCAAAGTGCGAAAGATCCTCAAGATTGCGCAGGAGCCGATCAGCCTCGAAACGCCAATCGGGGAAGAAGAGGACAGCCACCTGGGTGATTTCATCGAAGATCGAGGTGTGGTTTCGCCGGCGGAGGCGGTGATCAACATCAATCTCAAGGAGCAGACCGAATCGGTCTTGAAGACGCTGACGCCCCGCGAGGAGCAGGTGATCAAGATGCGATTCGGATTGGGCGACGGCAGCGAGCACACGCTCGAGGAGGTCGGGCAGCGTTTTTCAGTCACGCGCGAACGTATCCGCCAGATCGAGGCAAAGGCGCTGCGCAAGCTCCGGCACCCGTCCCGCAGCCGCATGCTGAAGGCGTTTCTCGAAGGGACTGCGATGAGTGATTGACCCCGCCTGGCCGCGCAATCTTGAATGAGATGGAGACCCGCCGCTAAGGCGGGTCTTGCCATTTTACGATTCGAGATTCGAAATTCGAAATTGTCAATCTCGAATTTCGAATCTCGAATCCGACTCAGGTTTGAATAAATGGCTGCCACGGTTGTACAAGGAGGTGACAGGGAGCGGACAGACTTGGACGATGCGCAGCTGATGGTTTCGGTTCAACAGGGAGACCCGATCGCCCTGCGGCAGCTGGTGGAGCGCTATAAGCGAAAGGCCTACTATACCGCGCTCAAGCTGGTAGGGGACAGTGATGAGGCGTATGACCTTTCTCAGGAGGCCTTCATTCGCGTCTACAACGCCCGGCGACGCTATGACGGCAACCGGCCGTTCTATTCATGGTTTTATGCAATTCTGAGCAACCTCGCCAAAAACCATCTCAAGAAAAGATCGGTCCGCGCGAACTATGCCGCTTCCGTGAGGAGTGCGCAGGATGCGGAACTCGACACACACGACTCGCCGGAAGTTCTCGTCGAGGCAGACGAGACCAGGAAGGCGGTCTGGAGTGCGATCGAAAAGCTGTCGTATGAGCATCGGGAAATCATTACGCTGCGGCATTTCGAGGATATGTCTTATGAAGAGATTGCCGGGCTTCTCGGCATCCCGGTCGGGAGCGTGATGTCGCGCCTGTACTATGCCAGGAAGCGCCTCCGGGACTTGTTGGGAGAAGCGAATGAAAGATGAAGAAATCCGGACTCTGATGATGAGGGTGGTCGATGGCCTCGCATCGTCCGAGGAGCAGGAGGCATTGGCCGATGCGACTCGGGGGCATGAGGAATGGGAGACGGAACTCAGGGCGTTTATGAAAATCAAGGAAGTGACGGACGGCATGCGCTTTAAAGATCTTCCGGACAGTTACTGGCCCGGCTACTGGGAAAGCGTATATCGCCGCCTGGAGCGCGGTCTCGGCTGGATTCTGACGTCCGTGGGAGCGATGATTCTGCTGAGCTTCGGAGCGTACATGGGATTGTCGGGTTTGTACTCCGATCCGAATGTCAGCCTCATCGTTAAGATCGGGGTTACCGCCGCGGGGCTGGGAGGGATTATCATGCTCGTCTCCTTTCTGCGCGAACGGCTTTTTGCTCGCAAGCACGAACGATATGAGAAAGAGGTCCAGCGATGATCATGACGACCACGGAGGAAATCAGCGGCAAGCGCATCATCAAGACCCTCGGACTGGTCTGTGGAAACACGATCCGGGCGCGGCATTTCGGGCGCGCCTTCATGGCCAGACTCCGCGGCATGGTCGGTGGAGAGATACCGGAGTATACAAAGGTCATCGCCGAAGCGCGCGAGCAGTCGCTGGACCGCATGGTTGCGGAGGCGGAAAAACTGGGCGCCAACGCGATCGTGGCCGTCCGCTTCGGCACAACGGAAGTCATGGCCGCCGCCGCGGAAATCCTCGCTTACGGCACTGCGGTAATTATCGAATAGCCTGTTCTGAATCACGATAACTGTTTAGCTGCGGCGACAAGGATTTGTCGTCCTCGTAATAATGACGAAATCCCAACCTCTTACGAACCGCGAAATATGTAAAATTGCTTTCGTGCGTTTTGTGTGTCCCGTGGTACTTGCTGTGAATAGATCCCGCCGGCAGTTGTAATAGACGGTAACGCACGCGATTTTACGAGGGTTGTTCGGTAGAGCGACTCCGGCGTGGGTGGGGAGGCGATGCCATGGTGTCCTGTGCAGGAAATGACGCAGACAGTTGTAAAGTGCCGGATTCTGGAAGCCGCGCTGCGCTTTCGGACGAGCGGCTGGTCGAGTGGAGCATGAAGGGAGACGAAGAAGCCTTCCGCATGTTGTATGAGCGCTATCGCCGGCGCGTGTTCGCCACGGTGCGCCGGATCGTTCGGAATCGCGAGGAAGCGCAGGACGTGACACAGGAAGTGTTTGCAAAGTTGTATCGTTCGCTTTCACGATGGGATTCAGGCCGTGCCAAGTTCTCCACCTGGCTCTTCCGATTGGCCACCAATCATGCCATCGACACTTGGCGCAGCAGCCGGCACCGCGTCGAGCTCTCTCTGGAGGGCGAGGGAACGTATGGTGGACCGGGGCGGCCCTTTCAATATCACAACAAGATGATCTTTCACGCCGAGCGCGCCCTCGAGCGGAAGGAGCGGATTGCGGAGATACGGCGCTTCGTCAACGGACTGCCGCCGCTGCAGCGGAGGGTTTTCTTGCTGCGGCATTTTCAGGGATTCAAGCTGAATGAGATTGCCCAGTCGGAAGGGCACAAGCTGGCGACGGTCAAGACCTCCCTGTACCGCGCGACACAACATCTGAGGCGCAGGCTGCATGCCATGAACGGCTTCAGCGAGACCGATCTGATGCCGGCGACCTGAGAGCACGTCACGGTTCTTGGACGGACTTCCATCTCCTTTGCTCCGGTATGAATCGCGGCAAAGTCTCGAAACTGTCTTTACCGGGATCGGGCGCGCATGATAACCTGTCGGACGGTTGCCGCTTTCCGGAGAGCGCGCGATAAGTCCCTGGGGTATCCGCGAGGCAGTGTCCGTATAGCGCGCCGACCTCTCGAAGAGGCAAGCTGTATCCAGCCGCATCAGGGCCCATAGCTCAGTTGGTCAGAGCAGCTGACTCATAATCAGCGGGTCGCAGGTTCAAGTCCTGCTGGGCCCACCACTCAAATCAATAGGTTACAGCCATCCAAGATTATTCATAAATATCATAATTCCATTTTGGATCCAAAATGGATCCAACTATGGGAATTTGGCAGAAGAGATAAAACACTTGTTGGTAGGTAGGCAAAGCGCGAGTCATGCCCCGTCTTGGTGGGGGGCCCCGCCGGGATCCGCAATTCTGGCGACTTCGCGAAAACTAACGCGGAAGCATGGCGATCAGGTGGCTGGCCTGCCCGCGGGAGATCTGCGGCGGAATGTGAAGGCGCGCACGACTCAGCCTTTCGAGCTGCTTTTCTGTTGCCGGGAGCCTGCGCCAGGCCGCGCTGAGGTCCACAAGCGGCAGCGCATCCGGACGCAAAAGGCTGACCGCGTTCTCGGATTTGATGATTGCTTCTTCGAGTTGAGGTTCCGAAGCGACGATGCTGTCCTTCCCGCGCGCATTTCGTGAGCTGAGGGTGACTTCCCATCGCTCCAGCAACGTCCGGACGCAGGTCAGAAACTCTCCGTTCCCAAGGCCTAGACGATAGCAGTTCCTCCCGGCTGCAGCCCATGCGAAATCTGCAATTTCCTCCAATTCGTCAGGGATGCCCAGATCGAAGAGATTAATCCTCTTGCACCGAAGGCGGAGATCATCCAGATCTGTTGCCATTTCCGTCTGGACCCACGGGCGTTGAGTTTCGACCCAGCGGATCGCGCGCTGTACTTCAGTCGTCGTCTTGCCTTTCAGATTGAAATTCTGAGCCAGGCCGAAGAGGGACGGCAGCGTCACGAGGCTGTGTTCGCTCGAATTATCGACAACATCCACCACTGTCACATCCGCCTTGCCGGGGTGGGGTCTGGTGCCACGACCGATCATCTGAGCATAGAGCAACGCTGATTTCGTGGGCCGCGCAAGTATGATCCCGTCTACAGCGGGTTCATCGTACCCTTCTGTGAGAACCATGCAGTTGGTCAGCACCTGAATCTCGCCCGTGGAAAACGCAGCGAGCGTCTTGCTGCGGACTGCGCGCGGCATCTCACCGGTGACCGATGCCGCCGAGATCCCATAAAACTGAAATGCGGCCGCGAGGTCGTGAGCGTGGGCAACATCTACGCCGAAAACCAGAGTGCGCCGTGTGGGTACCAGCTCGCGAAAGGCTTTCACGACCAGCGCATTCCGGCTCTCGATATTGACCGCATCGGACAATTGCGATACCACGAAATCGCCCATCCTGGTTTTGACGCGAGAGAGATCGATGTCCGTTTCGACGCGGTAGCCGGCCACAGGGGCAAGATAACCGTCATTCATCATCTCGGGAACCGTGCGCGAAAATGAGATTTCATCGAAAACGGCGTCAAGCCCGATTCCGTCACTCCGCTTAGGAGTTGCGGTAAAGCCGACCAGGAGCTTTTTCGTATCGGGCTGCTTCAGCCCGAAATACTCGACGACACGGCGGTAGGTCTCGGCAATCGCATGGTGGGCTTCGTCAATGACGATAATTGAGAACTCATCCGGATCCAGCCCCGACAGGCGCTGCGATGCCTGCCGGCCTAAGGTTGGAACCGAGGCTACGACAACATCGGTTGTATCTGCCGCACGTCGCCCGGCCTGTTCGATGTCCACGTTCAATCCCGGATTGATCGCAAGTAGCTTATCGCGGGCCTGGATAAGCAATTCCTCGCGATGGGCAAGAACAAGCATGCGCCGTTTCATGCGGAAAAACGCCGGGAACTGGGCGAAGATGACGGTTTTGCCCGTTCCGGTCGGAAGACACACAAGCTGCCGTCTCACCCCGGCCTTGTAGCGACCAAGGATTGCGGCCAGGCACTCCCGCTGGTAATCGCGCAGCTTCATTTGCGTCGGCATGGGTTACTTTAACATGCCAACATTGTCCAGAAGGAGTCAGAACACAGGAGTCTGTGGGGACTTTCGTCAATGTACGATAAATCCGTTTGAACTAAGCCGCAGGCGCCGGTATCGACGTTTGCTGCGGTAATCCCGCTATTTTGCTAGCCTCGGGGTCGTAGAAAGGAGGTCTCTATGACCCCATTACGTCAGAGAATGCTGGAGGAGTTACTGCCCGTCGGCTACTTTCATATTGTTTTCAGCATCCCGCACCGCCTGGTCCCGTTGATCTGGCAAAACAAGAAACTTCTGCTCTCTCTTTTCTTCCAGGCGACCGCGGCTACTCTCATGGAAGTGGCCTCCCACCATAAGCGTCAAGGTATGGAGATCGGCTTTCTTTGCATTTTGCACACGTGGGGACAGACTCTACAGAGACATCCGCATATTCATTGCGTGGTGCCCGGTGGTGGTCTGTCCCCGGATCACACCCGCTGGATCTCGTCGCATCCCCGTTATTTCGTACCAGTCAAGGTTCTCAGCCGTACCTTTCGCGACAAGTTTGTGGAAGGACTGAGACAGGCCCATCTGGCAGGCGAATTGTCTTTTTACGGAAAGTGCGAGCCGTTAGCCGATGCGGAAACATTTGCTGCGTTTTTGAAACCACTATCGGAACAGGACTGGGTCGTCTACTCCAAGCCGCCCTTCGGTGGCCCTGAACACGTGCTTCAGTATCTGGCGCGCTACACCCATCGAGTAGCGATTTCCAACCATCGAATCGTCTCCGTCGATGAGTCCCATGTGACCTTCCAATGAAAAGACTATGCCCACAACAACGCGCAACGCACCAAGACACTCACCTGCGAGAAATTCTTGCGCCGCTTCCTGCAGCATGTGTTGCCGAAGGGTCTGCCGCGCATACGTTATTACGGCTGGCTCGCCAATCGCCGACGCGCAAAACTGCTGCCTATTTGCCGAGCCTTACTCCATCACCCGACACCAACTCCCAAACCCGATGAGCCGCAGGGCGCCAAGTGCCCTTGCTGCCACGGGACCATGTGCATCATCGAACGTCTGAGCGCTGCTCAAATCCGGCCTGCGCTACACAGGATAGAATATGTCCTTGATAGCTCTTGATCTTCGACCCGGTCCGGCTTCGTCTGTGCCGAATGTTCTGTGTCTGCCGGAGGCTTGCCCAGACCATGGAAAACCGCTTTTTCCCCCGGTGATTGAGCCCGTCTTAGAGCGATATTTCTCCTCGTTTTTTATGAGCCACCATCGACTTCAGCAAAATCCGAGCTCTCAGCGCCGGTTTCTTCCATCCCCCACGATGATAGAAAACGCATTATGAAAGGGCGCCTATGTGGCAACGTAGGCAGCTGTCGAAGTGACAGCTGATGGGGCTCTGCCCCAGACCCCGGGATTTTTTGAGGCATGGCTCC
>Ga0187885_10004422_pt1 | contig 11545 bp, 8 predicted proteins | sample June2016WEW_20_1_3_FD_132970 | JGI IMG/M metagenome (GOLD analysis project Ga0187885, IMG submission 132970) | Peatland microbial communities from SPRUCE experiment site at the Marcell Experimental Forest, Minnesota, USA - June2016WEW_20_100 | ecosystem: Environmental > Terrestrial > Soil >... | reverse complement strand
GCACGAATGCGTGAAGGGCCTTAACTGCGGTCGTGCTCTTGACTAGGATACCGCCCGTGGCCGTGACCAGTCACAGGTTATTCAATCCGACGCCGTCGGAGGCTGAGCTTGCCCCCGGCTACTCTCTTTCCGCCCCTCCGGGGCTCGGCCCACGGCTCTCTGGGGCGCGGCCAGCCCGTCTCGCCGTCGAGGTTCGCAACAGAAGACGGTTAGTGGTTGCTCGCTCCCCTATCAGCGAATTACTTGCCTACCACGAGAATCTGGAAAGTATCCGGCAACATCGGAGCGCGACCGCCACGTCCTCCCGCCGGCGGCGGCGTGGGGGGTGGACCATACTCGGCAGTAATCAGCAGAATCTGGTTCGTCTTGGTATCCAGCGTCAAGGTCTTAGCGCCCGTCTTGGTCTGTACGGTCTGCTCCACGACGAAATTGGTAGGGCTGTTTTCCTTGATGACCGTTAACGTGCCATCGCGTTGCGAGCTGAAGGCTTCCATGGTGGCGGGATTGAATAAGGCGCCGTCGACGCCGTTGCTGATCGGCAGGGCGGTTATGATCTTGCCGTCATCGGCGTTCATGATCACCATGGTTTGCGGGGTATCCCCACATCCGATGAACAGGATATGATTCTTTACGTCAAACCCCAGGCCCGCGGGCGCTTTGCCCTTGCCGGCCAGGTCGTAATGAGCGATTACCGTAAGAGTTTTGGCGTCTACGGCAGCGACCTGGTCCTTGTCTTCAAGGTCAACCCAGAGATGCCCCTTGCTGTCGGTGACGGCCTGCTCCGGCTGCCCGCCCAGATCAACGGTTCCTACAACAGTGCCGTCCTTCGCGTCGATCACCGTCGCATTCGGTGCGCTGTGACTGAAAACCCAGACGCGATCGTTGAACGGGTCAAACATGATACCGTCCGGACTGCCCTGGACGTCGATGGTCTTGATCGGCGCGAGGGTCTTGGTATCCCACATCACCACGGGCTTGCTGCTGCAGAAACCATGGCCTGACTTGGGGTCGACCGCGGCTCCACGCGCGCTGGCCTTGGAGATTTCGCCGACCGGCTCGAGCGTATCGAGATTGAAAACCGTCACTCGGGGGGTAGTTCCGGTGCGCGGAATGTACAGTTTGCGTCCAGCGGAATCCGCGTAGACATAGTCAAAGCCGCCATCGCCGCCGACCTTTACCGTTTTTAAGATCTTATAAGGCCCTGCTGTTGGGGCCTGTTGGGCCAATCCGATGGCTGCCACCATCGCGACTCCGACTACGAGCACAATACATAAACGTCGCATGAGGTTTCTCCTTAATGGATCACAATCGTTTCGATCTTTTATGCTAGTTCAGGATTTCACCGACTCGACCAGCATCTCGCCGCGAGCATGAAGCGGGGCCCTCACGGCTGGCTTGGATTATTCCAATTGCATCTCAATGCCCGTCGCTGCTCGTCGCGGCTTCGGAGGATCCGATGCTGAAAACTCGGTCTATCATTATAGGAACCCTGGAATCTTGCGCATTTTACACCTACGGAGGACGATAGTAGAAGAATTTGAAGAGGCTTAATATCTACAGATCGCCCTGATGGAAGTGAACGATCGCGATCGTGAGGGCGATCAGCAGGTAAATACCGGCGTAGCCGATCATCGTCCAGCTCAGGATGGAGACATCGGCAAACGGCGAGAATTGCAGGGGTCCGGCCAGAGGGGTCTCCATTTCGAACGCCGCACGCCGCCAGATCGCCTCGCTCGGCATGATCAGGCTGGAGACGATTCCGAGCTGCATTTGCTTGTTTTTGCAGCGCCAAAGGACTACATAATAGGCTCAAGACAACCCTTCATGTCCCTAGACGCGCCTTGGGACGCATGAAAACTGTGTGGTTCACAGAGTCTTGGAGTCTCAGTGGTTGAGCGAACCGGTAACCTCTAAGACCCAAGACTCCAGGACATGAAAATAATTCTCGAAGCAGCTTGCGAAAGGAGCTCGGTTCTATGAAGAAGACAGGAGTTTTTCTGGTGTTTTTTGTTGCATTCGCCGCCGGCATTGCGATCCCGCAAGGGACAGGCGCTGGAATGCAAACTCAGCAGCCGCAGTCACTCGTCGCCGAAGTGAAAGGGATGTACGATCCGATTATAGGCTATATCACCAAGGCAGCCGACCAGTTTCCGGAGGACAAGTACGGCTGGCAGCCGACACCGGACGTGCGCACCTTTGGCCGGCTCATCGCGCACATTATCGACGACAATGTCGGAGCGTGCTTTGCCCTGGCCGGAGTGGATCGGCCCATACCGCCGCTTGAAACAGGAACAGGACCGACAGCAGCCGGCAAGGACCTCAAAAAGGCGGATCTGACCAAGATGCTCGGGCAGGCTGTCGACCTTTGCGGCAAAGCCTTCGCCGCCGTCAATGACACCAATATGATGGAACGCAACGGGCGCCGGTCCAAGATCGGCACGCTCATTTATAACACGACCCACACAAACGAGCACTATGGCAACATAGTGACCTACATGCGTCTTCAGGGGATGGTGCCGCCGTCGTCGGCGGGAAGGGGAGGTCGTGGTCCTCTTCCGGCGAACGATGCTCCCAGGATCCGATAGCTAGTTTCTATCGCGAAACTCGATGTCCGGATGGTTCCATGTGGGAGCGGGCTTCAGCCCGCCCAGATGACGCAACGACTATCCGGCCGATTCCGCCACGTTAACTAGTTTTTTGTAAGATGTGCGCATAGGAACAACGATCCGTCATTTGGGTGACACGTCCGGGCTGAAGCACGGACCCACGTGGGATCCATCGTCAGCCAGGGGTCGTATCTTCAAAATTCAAGATTTCGGGCTAAATTCTGAGTCTTGAAGATACGACCCCCAAACCATAAAGGAGTGATTATGATGCGCCATTTTTTGCGGCTTGTGGTTCTAGCCGTTGCACTCTTTCCTGCTTCCTCGTTTGGCCAAGGCAAAGGCGGTGGCTCGGCCGCTTTAGTGGGAACACTGACCATCACGGCCAAGGAAGGCACTCAACTGCCCGACTCATTTTTTGTGGTCCTCTATAAAAATACGAGCAGGACTGATACGACCAAGACCGAAGCCGGCCGCCAGGCCGTAGCCAATCACGGGAGCTACCGATTCACGGGCATTTCTGCCGGCGACTACGAACTCGCCATAGAGGGAGACGACCGAACCCTTGCACGCCTGCCAATCACTATTAACTCCACGAGCGGCGGCGACGTTAAACAGGACCTGGAGCTGGCTTGGCGCGAAAGATCGAGCCCGACACCCAGCGGGACCATTTCGGCCTTGGATCTGTATACGCGCAGTCCGGAGAACAAGACTCTGATGGATCAGGCTCTAGCCGACAGCGCCAAAAAGAACTACGCCGAGGCTACAAAAATCCTTAATCAGATCGTCGCGGCCGATGCCAAGGATTTCGAGGCCTGGACCGATTTGGGTAATGCCCTGTTCGCGCAGGGCAAACAAGGGGAAGCCGAAAAGGCATTCCGCCGTGCGCTGGAAGAGCGGCCCGCCTATCCGCTGGCGCTTTTGAATCTCGGCAAGCTGAACTACGGCCAGAAGAATTATGATGCCGCGATCACTGCACTCAGCCAGCTGGTCGCTGCTCATCCGGAAATAGCCGCAGCTCATCGTTTCCTGGGCGAATCCTATCTCGGCATCAAGAAGGGCTCGAAGGCTGTCCCCGAGCTGGAGGAAGCCGCGCGTCTCGATCCGGAAAACCAGGCGGAGGCGCACCTCAGCCTGGCTGCGCTCTATAATGCGGCTAATCGAAAGGACTGGGCGGCCGCCGAGTACGAAAAGTTTCTGGCGATAAAGCCCAACTTCGCCGACAAGAAGACGCTCGAGAAATATATCCACGACAATAAGAAGTTCTGAGGATAGGACTTCCGGCATTTGCCGCGTGCTTTTTTGATTCCGGCTGCCCCGCGCGGCCGCAGCACCCGGCCTCCTGCAAAAATTTCATTTGATTTTTCCAAGCATCTGAGTAAGATGCCGCCTAGAAGTTTGAAACGCCTAACAACATAAGGCGGAGAGTCATTCACGCTGATTCTGTATCTTCGGGTAGCGTTCCACCTTCCTCCTGGCAGGGTGGTTATCCGAAAAGTGGGGACGGCATCGGCGGGTTTTATCTCCATGCCGGGATGCTATGGAACCCTTCGGGATTTTGTTAGCAGCCACTAAATAAGGGGAGAGCTTAACATGCGAAGTTTGGTTTTGTCTGCTTTGCTGCTCGTCTTGCTGACGCCTGTCCTATTCGGCCAGGCAACCAGTTCACTGGGAGGTGTCGTCACCGACCCATCAAACAGTGTCGTTCCGGGTGCAACGATCACCATCGTCAACACCCAGACCGGCGTCCAGCGTGAAACCACGTCCAACGGAGATGGAGTCTATTCTCTTCCGTCGGTGTTGCCGGGGACGTACAACTTGACAGCCAAAATGACGGGGTTTTCTGCCGTCGAAATCAAAAACATAACATTGGATGTGAACACGCCGGCAACGGTCAACGTCAAGTTTGAGAAGGTCGGCGCCGTTGCGGAAACAGTCACGGTCGAGGCTTCGGCTACGCAGGTAAACACGACCGACGCCTCGCTAGGAAATACGATCGGTGCCGCGGCCCTTAACATGCTTCCGTCTTACCAGCGTGACGTAGTCAACCTGCTCCTGCTCCAGCCCGGCGTCACCACGGGCGGAAACGTCAATGGCGGGAAATCGGATCAGGCCAACGTCACACTCGACGGTGTCGACGTCAATGACCAGGTCAATCGCAGCCTCACGAGCGTGCTGCGTGTCACTCTCGATTCCGTTCAGGAGTTCCGCACGACGACCACGAACGAGAATGCGGATGGTGGCCGCGGCTCCGGCGCCGATGTCGCCCTGGTGACCAAAAACGGCACCAACACACTTCACGGCTCGGCGTATGAATACAACCGCAACACCTATTTCGCTGCAGACAGCTTCTTCAACAACCGCGGCCTGAAGCCGCTCTACAACGGTGACGGCCCGGGCTACCATCAGTACTGCACGGCGCAGCAGCTCGCCGCCGAATGGGACAAATGCAAAGCACAGAACGCCGCTTTGCTGATCAACATTTTCGGCGGCTCGGTCGGCGGGCCGATTATCAAGAACAAGCTGTTTTTGTTCGCCAACTACGAGGGCAACCGCAATGCGAGCGCCAGCAATCAAAGCCGCACGGTCCCTACCGACAACATGCGCAACGGGATCATCACTTACCACAACGCGGCCCGTACACTAACGACAATCGGTCCCTCGGATATCAAAACGTACGTCGACCCTCTGGGCATCGGTCCCAGTGCGGCCGCTCTCTCGGATATAAACCTATACCCCCATGGCAACGTTGCCGGCACGGGTGACGGCCTGAACACGATCACTTATCAGTTCATTGAGCCGCGGCACCAAAAGACGGACACCTACATTGCGCGCCTGGATTACACGGTGGACAACGCCGGCAAGCACCCGATAATGGTGCGTGGAAACCTCCAGAATGACCACTCCGGCGGCATCCGGCAATTCGACCTCCCGGGCTATCTGGCGTCCGGCTCAACCCTTGCCAATAACAAGGGGCTGGCCGCAGGTTACACATGGGTGCTGCGTCCGAACATCGTCAACACTCTCCGGTACGGTTTCACCCGGCGGGGCGGGGAGACGACCGGTCTTCTGGGTTCCCCGTTCACATCTTTCCGTGGGTACAGTACCCTCTACTCAACCAGCACCGCCTCGACGCGCTTCGTTCCCGTGCACACCATTAGCGAGGACCTCTCCTGGACACATGGGGGACATGATTTGCGTTTCGGGGCCACCGTTCGCGTGATCTCGAATACCTTTAGCAATAACAATACGTGGAACAGCGCGGTGACAAACGCGGCCGGCCTCGCGGGGTCCGGCAGAACGTTGTATGCCAACCTCCCGGGAGGATTTTATTCCGGAGATTCCCAAAGTTACACGTGGGGAATGACTGCGGTGCTCGGCTTGATCAGCCAGCTCAACGGCAATTACAACTACAAGGCCCACCCTGACGGGAGCGCATCGGTTATCCCTCAGGGCGGTTATGTGACTCGAGATATGAAAAATCAAGAGTACGAAATGTACGCCCAGGACAGCTGGAAAATCCGGCACAACTTCACCGTCACGGCGGGCCTCCGGCTTTCGGTCATGCCGCCGGTGTATGAAGCCAACGGTCAACAGATCTCTCCGAGCGTTCCGCTGTCCGATTGGCTTGCCCAGCGTGCGCAAGCGGCGGCGCAGGGCCTTGGTCAGAACTCCCTCGCCCCTATTCAATTCGTGCTGGCATCCAGCCCTCAGGGCAGGCCGATGTATCCGGAGCGCAACAACTTTGCTCCGCGCCTGGGCCTCGCATACTCACCCGGCGGGACCGAGGGGCTGTCCAAGCTGCTGTTCGGCGGACCGGGCAAGAGCTCGATTCGCGCCGGATTCGGGATGTACTACGACATGGTAGGACAGCCCCTGGCGGGCACGTTCAATAGTACCGCCTTCGGCTTGTCTACGTCCATCACGAACCCGTTGAACACTTTGAGTCCCGCCACGGCTCCGCGCTATACGGGTTTCTATAGCATGCCGGGCGCCCCCTATCTCCCGGCGGCGCCCCCGGCCGGATTCCCTGTCACGTTTCCCAATGTTTTTCAGATTACCAACAGCATCGATGATCAGCTGAAGGCGCCTTACACGATGAACATGAACTTAAGCTGGGGCCGCGAATTCGGCAAGGGCTTCTTTGTTCAGACCGCTTATGTCGGGCGCCTCTCGCGGCGCTCCCTGATCCAGCGCGACCTGGCCATGCCCACCAACCTGACGGACCCAAAGTCGAGCATGACATACTTCCAGGCGATGGATCAGCTGGCGAATTACACCGATGTCACCAACCTTGCCAACCGCAGCACGTCATACAAAACTATCGCACCGATTTCGTTCTTCGAAAATATGTGGCCGGCTGCGGCAGGGGGCGGATATACAGCCACGCAGAATATCGCTAACTACTACGTCCTGAATAGCGCTAGTGGGGACTTCACCAACGTCCTCAACGGGATGGACGAGATCTGCGGCGGCACCACGACCGCATTCTCGAATGGCGTGGCCAGCACACTCCCCTGCTCCAGGCTTGGCGCGAACGCGATGTTCAACCCGCAGTTCAGCGCGCTGTCAGGCCCGAGCTCCATCGGTACCGGCGCCTACCACGCTGCTCAGTTGACCGTGCGCAAGCGCTTCAGCAACGACCTGCAGTTCGATATCAATTACACCTTCTCCAAGTCCATCGACCTCGGTTCTGCGGGTGAAGGCGGAACATGGAGCGGCTTCGTCGTTAACACCTGGAATAGCAGCTTGCAGAAGGGCGTCTCTGACTACGATAGTCTGCACATTTTGAACGTTTACGGTGTGTGGAGACTGCCTGTTGGCCGCGGCATGATGTTCGGCAGGCAGATGAACAAGTTCCTTGATGCCGCCATCGGCGGCTGGCAACTCACGGGCATTTGGCGCCAAAACTCCGCTACAGCGACCGCTGCCAGCAGCGGGTATGCGTTCGCCACGAACTGGCAGCTCGCCAGTGATGCCACGAGTACGGGCATTCCGCTGCCGGCAATCAACATCAATAAGAACGGGGTAATGCCCAACGGCACCTCGTACCCCGAAATGTTTGCCACGCAGGCGGACGCCATTACGTCTGAGGCCTCTTTTCGGCAGGCATTTGCGGGCGAGACAGGAGACCGCAATACCATCCGCATCAACGGCAATTTCGATATCGATACCGGACTCTTCAAGGAGTTCAAGATGCCCTACAAGGAAGGGCATACAGTCCAGATCCGCTGGGAGTCCTTCAACGTAACCAACTCCGCGATAATGTCCTGCGGCAACCAATTGGCACTGGACAGTACGGGAACCTGGGGACAGTGCACCGGTCAGAAGAATTCGCCGCGGCAGATGCAGTTCGCACTCCGCTACACCTTCTGACGCGCAAGTTAACCTGATGTGAAAAAGGGGCAAGCCCGCGGGCTTGCCCCTTTTTGTTGTGCGCCCTCTCGTGGCGGCTGTCATCCGACGCCGATCAAAGCCCGACGCCAATTCCGCACCAAAGACAGGTGCACACCAGTTACAGCAGTCATTGCCATCTCGCACGGTCCATCCCTGGCATGGTATAAAGAGCGAGATCTCCTGAGAGTGGAAAAGACTGGATGAACCGAAAGGGAAAAAGGACAAAACCACCGACCAACAGCCACAGCCGCGAAGAAAAGGCGGCTTATGGATCGGCTGGTCTGCGTACTGTCCAGCAGGGGGCAAGCCGTCCAGGTGGCGCAGAAGATGCCGCCTCTGCGTCAACTTTCGTTCGGAAGGACTGGCTCCTTGCAGCTGTCCTGGTCGTTGCAGTTTTTTTGGTCTACCAGCCTGTCTGGCATGCGGGATTCATCTGGGATGATGATGCATTCCTGACAGACAATCCGCTCATCAAAGCTCCCGATGGACTTTACGGGTTCTGGTTCACCACCACCCCCCCGGACTACTTTCCCCTGACCTCCAGCATGCTTTGGATGGAATGGCGCCTGTGGGGCTTGAACGCCTTCGGCTATCACCTCGTTAACATTCTCCTGCACGGGTTCAGCGCCGTTCTGCTCTGGTGTGTCCTTCGGCGACTGAATGTGCCCGGAGCGCGGATGGCGGGACTCATCTTCGCTGTTCACCCGGTCAACGTGGAAACGGTTGCCTGGATAACCGAGCGGAAAAACGTCTTGCCGATGGTGTTCTATCTTCTGACGTTCCTGACCTATTTCCGCTTTGAGAAGAATGGCCGGCGCCGCTGGTATGTTGTTGCGCTGGGGATGTTCCTGCTGGGGCTCTTGGCCAAGACCAGCGTTGTGATGTTGCCGATACTGCTCCTGGGATGCGCGTGGTGGCGGCGGGGGAAGGTGACGGTAAGGGACCTATGGCGCAGTGTGCCGTTTTTTGCTCTGTCATTGGTTCTTGGGCTAGTGACGGTCTGGTATCAAACCCATCGGGCTATCGGAACGGATGTCGTACGCACGGACGGTTTCGCTTCCCGGCTGGCGGTAGCCGGTTGCGCGGTTTGGTTCTACCTGTACAAGGCGCTCCTGCCCATCAACCTGAGTTTTGTCTATCCGCGCTGGTCGCTGGATCCGGCGTTGCCGGCATCCTGGCTGCCATTGGCGGCGCTGGCCGCGCTCTTTGCCCTTCTGATTGTCTGCCGGCATCGCGTTTGGGGCCGCCCGGCTTTGTTTGCGTTGGGTTGCTATGTTGTCGCACTCCTGCCCGTGCTGGGCTTCATCAACATCTATTTCATGCAGTACTCGCTTGTGGCCGACCACTGGCAGTACTTTGCCATCATCGGCGTTATTGCGATCGTGACTGCTGTGGGCTCGTGGATTGTAAAGTCTGCCGGCATTCCGCGCATCGGCTATGTGCTTGGTGCGGCGGTGGTGGCGACATTGGCGGTCCTGAGTTGGCAACAGAGCCGGGTGTACGCCGATGCCGAAACGCTTTATCGGACGACGATCACCAGGAACCCCGATTGCTGGATGGCCGACAACAATTTGGGAATGACTCTGGCCGGCCGCGGGCAAGTTGACGAAGCAATCGCCTGTTTTCGGATGTCATTGGCAATCAATCCCGAAAACGCGGAGGCCCACTACAACCTCGGAAGAGCTCTGGGTGACCGCGAGCAGTTCGACGACGCCATCGCACATTACCGGAAGGCTCTGGAAATCAAGCCCGACTACGCCGAAGCCCACAGTAACCTCGGTGCTGTGCTGGCCGGCCGCAGGCAGTTTAATGAGGCCATCACCCACTTTCAGAAGGCGTTGGCAATTAAGCCCGACTTCGAGTTGGCCCACTACAATTTCGGTCTTGTGCTGGCAAGTCTCGGACGGGTTGACGACGCCATCGCCCAATTTCAGAAGGCCTTGGAACTCGCAACGCAACAGAACAACCAGGCGCTGGCCGAATCCATTCGGGCCGGGATTCGGCTCTATGAAGCCGGCACGCCGTCTCACAAGTTGCCGCAGTCACCGCCTGACAAGATCCTTATTCGACGCTAACGTGCGATCGTAGCGCGCGGATTAAGACTGCGGCCTCCTGGGACCGCGCGCGTCCCGCGCGCAGCTTTGGGATGTGCGGGCGAGACGTCCAATGACGCATACTTTTTCTGAAATTCCATCTTTGCGTGCCAATTTCGGTTTTGGCTCCTGGACCTGGACCTGGACCTGGACTTTGACGTGGATGTGGACTTGGTTGCGGTACAGGTTTTTGAATTGCTGAGACTTAACGGTGGACGCCAAATCCCGTCTACGTCTAGGTCCACGTCCAGGTCCAGGTCCAAGTCGAGGGTCCTTTCACTTTGCTCGGCCTATCTCCCTGCAAAAAGTATGCGGCATTGGGAGAGACGCGCGCGGTCCCAGGGGCGATCGTCACCTTAATAGGCGAGACTCAGTAAGTCACGGCTCGGAAAAGAACCGATAACCACTGCCATCCTGCTTGGCCTGATACATCGCAATATCGGCACGCTTCAGCAGGACATGAGCCGTGTCGCCATCGCCGGGAAACAAACTGATGCCGATGCTGGCGCCGGTGGTAAACTCTCCGCCCTCGAGGAGGAATGGCGCAGAAACCTCCTTGATAATCTTCTGAGCCACCAAGGAGCAGTCGGGCATTCCCTCGATGTCAGTCAGCACCAGAGTGAATTCATCTCCTCCCAGACGCGCCAGGGTATCGCTCTTGCGGATGCAAGTGCCTATGCGATCGGCAACAGCGTGCAGAAGTAAGTCTCCCATGCTATGACCGAGGGTATCGTTCACTTGCTTGAAACGGTCCATATCGAGCACGAATACCGCAACTCCCCATTTTTCGGACGGGTCATGACGCCGCCGTTGACCTCGATTGAGTGCCTGCTCCAGGCGGTCTTCGAACAGAAATCGGTTGGGGAGCCCCGTCACCCTGTCATGAGTCGCCTGATATCGCAGTTGCTCGATCGCGCGCTTGCGCTCTATGGAGTAGCGGAGGGAGCGGGCGAACTGATGACTGTCCGAACGCCCCTTCACAAGGTAGTCCTGTGCGCCGCGCTGCATTGCCTACACTGCCAGGCTTTCATCCTCCAACCCCGTAAGCACGACGATCGGCAGTCCGGGAGCCCGCGCGCAGGCGTGGTCAATCGTATCCAGGCCCATGCTGTCGGGAAGCGTCAGGTCCAGCAGGATCAGCTGAATGTTGTTCTGCTCCAACTGTTGCAGGCCTTCCGACAGATCTTTCGCGTGGATCAATTCAAAAGGTGCGTCCGGGAGATCACTGATCATCTCCTGGATCAAGCGTACGTCGCCTTTATTGTCCTCTATAAGCAAAATCTGCATGACGCGAGATCCCTTCGGTGAGGCGACTCAAGATCAACGATCACTTACTAATCAGTTCATAAGTAACCGGACATATGATATACTTGCGGCATGACGCCAAATGATGCGCGCAAGCTGGATCACAAGACCCTTGAAGCCATTCGAATTCGAGCCGTCGAGCAGGTT
>Ga0187885_10004409_pt1 | contig 11589 bp, 10 predicted proteins | sample June2016WEW_20_1_3_FD_132970 | JGI IMG/M metagenome (GOLD analysis project Ga0187885, IMG submission 132970) | Peatland microbial communities from SPRUCE experiment site at the Marcell Experimental Forest, Minnesota, USA - June2016WEW_20_100 | ecosystem: Environmental > Terrestrial > Soil >... | reverse complement strand
TACACGGACCTGGACCGGTTCCTCGCGCACGACATGGACGTCGTCGAGGTGCTCGTCCCGTCGCCCCTCCACCGTGAGGTCACCTGCGCCGCCCTGGGCGCCGGTTTCCACGTGAACCTGCAGAAACCCATGGCGGCGAACCTCGCCGAGGCCGACGAGATGATCAGGGCCGCGACAGACGCCGGCCGGGTCCTGCGCGTGATGGAGAACTACATCTTCTACGAGCCGCTCCGCGTCCTGCGCCGGATCGTCGAATCGGGCGAGATCGGTGAACCCACGGGGTTCCACATGAAGATGGTCGCGACGGGCAAAGGCGGCTGGGACGTCCCGTTCGAGACCTGGCTATGGCAGTTCGAACAGGCCAAGGACGTCGGCGGGATCCTCGTGTACGACGACGGTTGGCACAAGTTCTCCGTCGCGCTCTGGCTCTTCGGCCCGGTCGCCGAGGTCATGGCCTGGATCGGCGAGACCGAGATCGGGCCGGGCTTTTCGATCGACGCGCCGACGACCGTGATGTGGAACCACGAGAGCGGCCTGCGGGGGGTCTGGGACGTCACCTTCGGGATCGACATGCTCACGCCCTCGAAGTACTACTCGAGCGACGAGCGGTTCGAGGTCCAGGGAACGAAGGGATTCGCGCGGGTCAATCGGTGCACCGCCCGAGTCCGCCAGGAGCCGTCCGTCGAGGTCTACGTCGATGGCGAGTCGCGGACCTACCACGCCCTCGACGACGACTGGGGGTCGTCGTTCCGCGATTCCAGCCGTCAGTACATCCGCTGGCTGCGCGGCGACCCCGCGGGTGAGCTCCTCTGGTCGGCGGTCGAGGCACGCGCGGTGATGCAGTTCCTCACTGCGGCACGGGAGTCCTCCCGGCGGAACACGCCGGTCCGGATCGAGGAGATCGGGCCGTGACGACCCGCCGCGCGTCGACGCCACCGTCGGAACCCGACTGATCGCCCGAAGCCGGTCCCGGTCGCTGAGGGCACCTTCGCTCCCGCGCCGGCGAACCCGGCCCCATAACCCGGTGTGCCCGCACACACGCGACGGTCAGCGCGGCACCGACCGGACGGCCTCGCGCGCCAGCCTCCCCGCGTGGAACCAGACGTCGACGCCCCCGATCTCAGTGGGCGCGCCGAGCGCGCGCTCGAACAGCGCGAGCGCGAGCGCGGGCCGGCTCCCGACCGGGTCGAAGACGACCGTGCCGATCCCGTAGCGACGAACGTACAGACGCAGGTCGGCGACCAGGCGTCCGTTGAGGGTCGGCGTGGTCTTGGGGTGCGGGCTGCTGTTGCCCAACTCAGCCCAGGCGAGGAACTCCTGGACGCGGACCGGAGGGAGCGCCGGCGGACGGGAGCGAACCGTCCCGTTCGGGCCCGGGATGAGCGCGTAGCCGCCGACGAGCTTCCAGCGGAAAAGGACCGCCTCCTGCCAGAGCATCGCCTGGTCGTCGGGCGTCACCGCGAACGGGTAGGTGAGCACGATGCTCCCGGCGGGGATCTGCTCCTCCGCCGGCGAGGCAAAGAACTGCGGCGTCGAGACGCGCACCGGGGTCGTCGGCGTCGGCCAGGCCGGCAGGAGCGAGACGAGCGCGAAGGCGCCCACGGCCGCGACGAGCAACTGGGCCGTCGTTCTCGAGGTGATGGCCCGGAGCCATCGCCTCGGCCGCGCGTGGACGGCGACCCCCTTGGCCCAAGCGTGCGACGCCCCCGCGCGTGCACCTTGGGCGATGCCGAGCGCCACGACCGCGGCCACGAAGAACTGCTCATAGAGCGAGAAGCGCGCCGGCAGGATGTTGCCGAGATACGGGAGGCGTCCGATCGCGTCAAAGGGGAGTGGTACCCCGGTCCGGTGGTTGGCGACCAGGAGCTCGGGCCCGAGCGAGAGCACGTAGGCGACGAACACGAGCGACCCGGCGAGAAGGATCCCGCAGTCACGGCGATAGCGGACGAGCAGCCAGACGACGAGGAGCACGAGGGCGACCCCGAGGTAACTGCCGTTCTCGCCGAACCCGTGTGCGAACTTGTCGCCGAGACTCACGAGCGCGCTCGGTCCGAGGAGTTGCGCCGACGTCGGGACGATCGGACCGAGCAGGTCGATCCGGTAGGGGTTGCCGATCAGCTGGACGGGTCCGCGAAAGCGCAGCGGACCGGCGAGGAAGTAGTAGATCGGATAGCCGAGCAGCACCCCGGCGACCAGGACCGCGGGGCCGAGCGCGCGCAGGGCGTGGCGCAACCGACGACGATCGACCGAGCGACGCCGGGCGACAAAAAGGATCACCGCGGCCACGACCGCCACGACGGCGGCGGCGGAGAGGATCTCGGAGGAGATGAGGTACTGCGCGGCCACGAGCAACCCGAGGGCGACGCCCCACCGCCGCGCGCTCGAGCGCTGTTCGACGAGAACCTCGTAGAGAGCCATCAAGATGAGCGGAGGAAGCGGTACGAAGGCCAGGTTCAGGTGCCTGAATCCTTCGCCGACGACGTACGGCGAGAATCCGTAGAGCAGCCCCCCGCAAGCAGAGCCCAGATTCGATCTCGTCCACCGACGTAACACGAAGAAAGCCGCCGTCGCGGAAGCGGGGAAGGCAAGCCAGATGAGGAAGCCGAAGCTCGCCACCGAACCGGCGACGAACGTGATCGGAGCGGCGAGGAGCCCGAGAAGCGGCATCTCGGTGTTGATCGCGAGATTCGCTCCGCTCGGCTGATCGATCCAGTTCGTGAAGAACGGGTTGTGGCCGTGCACGATCGCCCAGGGCACCCAACCGAGGAACCACGACTGTTGGACGGGATCTCCGCACGCGCACCGCGCTCCGACGAGACGACTCGGGTCACCCGGCCAGGCCGGCAGGTAGGCGATCAGGCTGATTGCGACGTAGCCGAGGATTACAACGATCGCGAACCGAGCCGGCGCGATGCGGTCGATGCGGGCGAGCACACGACGCAGGTCGAGAGACGAGCCGGTCGGCACCGAGGCTGAACCGCGAAGAGGCCCTGTTTCTGGCGGGTCAGCTGTGTGTTCCATCACCGGCATCCGGTCATGCCCGTCTCAGCGGATCTCGCGAGGCTCCAGCGGACAAAGCCTGACAGTTCCTCATACCCTCAGCTTCGTCGTTCCGCGCAGGCGTCGGGAGGTTTGCGCACCAGACGGGCCAACGAGTTCAGGCGACGGTCAACCCGCGAGGCGATCCGTGATGGGCTTTCCTGCTTCGGTCTCATGGTCCAAGCCGCGGAGCTGAGCCACAGGTGCCGCAAAGGGTCGGCCGGGCCGCCAGCCTCGCCAGAAGGAGCGGGATAGTCGAGACGCCTCGAGGTGGACGTGCCGAAGACCAGTCCGAGGATGGCTATCTGGCGCCCTCCTCGTCGCGACTCTGTGGATTGGCACAGGAAGGCCTACGGAGTTTCACAGGCGATCGAAGCACCCTGTGCGAAACAACGCGCAGAAAGGGCCCACCCGACATGAACGAGCCCGAACGGCCCGCCGCCGAGCCGGTTGCATCACCCGACCGGTCCCAGCAATCTGAGATCCGCCGACCAGACCACGGAGCTCCCGACCCCAGCCGAGAATCCGTCGGTGATCGGAGCGTCGTGGTGATCCAGCGTTACAGCCGGCATCGTCAAACCGGGGCAGATCATCGCCGTTGACCGGGGTGGCCCTTCAAAGCCGAGAAGGGCGCGAGGCGTCCAGCCTGTTGAGCGCGACGCATCCCGGGCTCGTGGTCGGGACAACCGTGATCGCACACCATGACATGCCTCAGTGGGCGACCTCTGTCCTCAGTAGATGACGATGAGATTCACAGGGCGATCACAGATCGCCGGTCCATCGTTGACTGGTCCCCCCAACGGCCACCGTCCGATTATCCCCAACCGTTGAACCGCTCGCGGTGGCTGTTGGAGGGACCGCCAGGGCCCCACCGCCCTCGCGGGGTCGAGCGGGTGTCCCGGAGGCGCTCGCTACTCGTTGACGACCATCAGCGCGAAGCCATCGTGGCCCTTCACCCCGACGGTCTGAATCTCGATCGCGCTGACCCGGGGTTCCGTTGCGATCCGCTCGTTGAGCCCGCGTATCCCTTCCTCATAGGGACCACCCGGCGCGACATCCACGACCTGGCCACCGCGAACGACGTTGTCGACGACGATCACACTGCCAGGATGAGACAGTTCGAGTGAGGACGAGAAGTAGCCAGCGGCGCCCGGGCTGTCGGCGTCGATGAAGGTGAAGTCGAAAGGACCCTCCGACCGAGCGAGGAGCCCGTCGAGGCTGATCTGGGCCGGGCCAACTCGAATATCGACGACCCCGGACAGACCGGCGCGCTCGATATTGGCGCGAGCAATTTCGGCGTGCTTGGGCTCGAGCTCGAGGGTGACGAGACGACCACCTCGTGGCAAGGCGCGCGCCAACCAGATCGTGCTGTAACCGGCAAGCGTGCCGACCTCGAGGATCGTGCGGGCGTCGCATGCCCTCGCGAGCAGCTGAAGGAACTTCCCCTGGTTCGGAGAGACCTGGATCCGGGGCAGTTCTGCCTGGGCGCTGGCTGCCAAGGTCGCGTCCAGCGCGTCGTCCGGCTCGATCAGGGTCTCAGAGATGTAGCGGTCGACAGCCGACCACCGTTCGAGGTCTTCCATCCCTCCTGGTCTAACGGCACTCGCCGGGCGCCGGTACCGGCGATCACCGGCATGGTCAACGTCGGTCACGGGCGCGCCCGAACTAACCGGTCTGCGGGTCAGACCTCGCGAGCTGAGGCGAGGATGTGCTCTCGATCGAGTTCACTGCCGTGCTGCTCCTTGGCGTGGCTTTGCACCTTGGCGACGAGTTCATCGTCGTCGTCCGCACGCATGACCTCTCCACAAGGAGGACACGTAACTTCCTTGGCCATGGTTCGACCCCCTTCACTCTGCCTCGGATTCAACCGGCGTTCGATCCTGTCAAGCGCCCGCAGCCGAGACAAGGGCTCCCAGATGACAAATTCGTGAATCCTGCTCAGGTGGTCCAGGACCTATCGCACCCCCACAAAGCGGGTCGTGCCGACGGCCGAAGCCCAGGCGTCTAGGGGAACGGCATCAAGGATCGACAGGCCTTCTGCGCTGCTTGGAACTTCGGCGAGTTGATGTCGATGCCGGGCGCTGGGCCAATCGAAAGGCCCGAGCTACTTGCCTTGGGGTCAGGAAAGGTAGGGAGGCCGTGCGAGCGCATGCACTTCGAGAACTTCAGGTCTTTGGCGAGCTGCTGCTGCACCTGCGTCTGCGAGGGGCCGCCGCCTGAATTGGGGAGCAACGACTTGCAGATCTTGTTGGCAGACCGGTACTGCGGGCCCGTCAGGTCAACGCCTTGGCCGATGCCGATCTCCTGCGTCCGGGCGTTGTTCACCACCTCTGGGGCGGGGAAGTTGGGGTGACCGTGGCTGCGCATGCAGCCGGCGTAGGCGAGGGCGTCCTGATAAAGCTGCTGGATGCTCGGCATCGCACCTGAGGCCCCTGCTGCCTGGGGGACGGTGGTCGTCGGGCACTCGCGCCGATGTGGGCCACCGACGCCGGTGAGCCTCCGCCACCGCACGCGGCCAGCAACAAGGCGACCAGGGCGGTGCCGACGACGCCGGTCCGTAGGGACCGGGCCTGCGTCCCACCGAGATGGTCGCTCTCCGCCGTGGTACCTGAGGGCGCGCCACAATCCCCAGATGGCCTGGATCGGGGTGGCCGCGGTCACGTCCCACGAGCACACGGTACGCCCAGCGCGATAACCGAGCCGCTACAAGGAACCTCTGTTTTGCTGCAAACGCGGAATTTCCACGCAACAGATTGCTGGCACGTCGTCGCAGTCATGAAACCCGGGGCGGTTCAAGGTTCACCATGGCCCGTCTCTGGTGCGCCAGTACCGTTCGCTGTGTGTAACAGCCGGAATTGTCGAGCGGTGAGTCGGAGGGATGGGCCATCACAATCTCCAGAGCGGGGCATTCGTTACGAAGTACCGCGACCCGAGAATAAGTCGGCTATCGCCTTGAAGGCTTCCTTCGGCTCCCACTCCATTTCGGGATAGGTCGACCCATGCCGATTCTCCGCAATCTTCACGATGCTTAGGGCGGACATGTCTAGGTCGTACTTCGGCTGATGGTCGTTCGGAGCCAGGTAGTCGACAAAGGTGCACACGAATGCGCCATCGACTCCAGCTGCATCCAATTCCTCCAGCGTTTCTACGATTTCCCTCGCCTGAAGAGACTCATCGCGGACTGGATGGCCCTTCAACCTGGTGCGAACAAAATGACCGACAATCGGGAGTTTGTGAAGAACCATCGAAGGGATACTCACGATTCCGAAGCCAAGCGTTCCAGAACTTTCGGCTCCTACATATGACCGCATTCCGAACTCGGTGACGACTACCGGCTTGCGATGCTCAAAAATGGGCCTCATCATCTCGACATACCGGTCTTTCACCCGGCTGTCCCGGTAGTGATCAATGCCGACAACGTCGAACATGCTCCAATCAACGGCCTCCCAAATGAGCGCTGCGTAGGTGACGTCGCCATGGAATACCTCGCGAACTTCTCTACACGCCTCGCGCAAAAACTCGTTAAGCACGTCGGACTTCAGTACATCCGAATTCATTCCTCTTATGGCACGCTTGCGAAACTTGCGGACCCTTCCAATTAGCGACCGGCCCGGAATGATCCCCCGCATGAACAGCGTCAGCTCGGAACCAACGCTAAAGACGACTCGCCCCGGCCAGCGGGAGCGAAGTGATTCGGCAGCTGTCGCCGCTTCGAGCACATAGGCGAGTGTCCTCTTAGGATTCTTGTTCCAAAGCTCAGGCGAGAGCCAGACCTCCAGACCTAGTTTCAGCGCATCCTCACCGGCTGCCAGCAGCCGAGCGATGTCCCGACCGCAGATCCGGACGGCGTTGCAGTGAAGATCGCCACCGATAATTTCAAGCTCGCGATGCACCACGTGCATGTCGAAGACAGGGCGCCAATTGCCGCCGAGTTCCCTACCAACGTCGTACGAGACGCCCTTCAATCTCACAGTCGTGCCCGTTTCATGAAGCAATTGTCTCAGGCATGTTCCGAATCCCAAAGTGGCGATCCGAGCGAACCTGCTTAGCGGGCAATTCGCGAACCGCTCTGACCAGCGAGAGCGTTGACGTTTCCACAACGGAGTGGAGGTGAGCGGACTCGAACCGCCGACTTCCACGTTGCGAACATGGATCGCCGTAACCCCGTGAACAGGACTTACGCGAATTCGCCTCTTCTCGCTTGCGGCAGCACGCGGCAGCACGCGGCAGTTCAGACGCTCCCGTTCGCGCCCTCGGGCGCCCGCAGCTGCGGCCCCTACACACGTGCTGGAACACGTTGGACCGCGCCACGTGAGACCTGCAACAACGGTGCACGGAACTCGGTCGCGGAAGGTTCGTGCGCCCGCTTGAGTTTGAGCCGGTGTCGTGTCAGGTAGCCGAAGGGTCAGGCCACCCCGATGGTGTGAAGGAGTTAGTCGGTATCGACGACCCTGGCGCATCGTGTGTGGCAAGAATCCCGACTCCTCGATGACCACCGGCGGGGGCCAGGAGAATCCTCTGATCGTCGGCGGGAACTGCGGGATCTCGACCTGGGCCGCCTTGATCCAGGCGAACTAGCCCCTTCTCGACGGGTCGTATCCGAACACGGGAATTGCTCATCGGCGACCATTTTGTTGGTTGTCGACGCTGTCTGGAGCCAGCTCGAATCTTCCCCGGTCACAGCATCGTCGCTGTTTCTTTCGGACCGGGGCTCACGCTCTATGCTGCACTGCTGCGCACCACCTAGCGTCGCTGCCCATAACAACCTCAGTCCAAGCCAAACGCGAACGCGTAGTCAACAAAGTGGCAGCAAGGGCTCTTGGCCCGACGCGTTCGGTCGTCGGCCTCGCGCGCGCCTCTCATCCCGGGCCAGTGGTCGCGGTGAGTGCAGCTGCCGTCGGCTATGCACTCGCGATCGGGTGCACCCGTCGGGAGGCGATTCGGGTCGGCCTCGCGGTGTCCTCGGGCCAGCTCGCGATTGGATGGCAAAACGATTGGACCGATGCGGTACGCGACCAGCTCGCAGGGCGACGGGACAAGCCGATCGCGAACGGCGAAGTCACCGAGAGTCTCGTCGGAACTGCCTCGGTGCTTGCAGGGATCTGTTGTGTACCGGCGTCGCTTGCTAACGGGCGAACGGGCGGCCTGACGCACCTCGCGGCCGTGCTCAGCGCCGCCTCCTACAATGCCGGCCTAAAGTCCACGCCGGCCTCTTTTGTCCCCTACGCTGTCTCCTTTTCACTGCTTCCGATCTTCGTTCAGCTGAGCCGAGAAGACGCTTCCTTCCCACCGCCGTGGGCGCCAGTAGCGGCCGGAACCCTCGGAGTTGCCGCGCACTTGTTGAACGTCCTGCCTGACAGTGAGCTTGACCGCTCTCTCGGGATCCTCGGTCTGCCTCAGCGTCTCGGCCGCGAGAAGAGTCTTGCGCTTGCTGGAGGACTCCTCGTGCTGTCTTCCGGGCTGTGCAGCTTCGCGCCTCGTCGTCCAGACATCATGGGCACGCTCAGCTTCGTGGCTTCGCTCGCCCTCGGCGGGGCTGCAGTGCACGCCGGACACACTCGCGACGACCGCAGGGCCTTTCGTTTCGTGCTGGTGCTCGCACTTTTCGACGTTGCGCAGCTCGTCGTATTCTCGGTTTGCTCTCGTCGCCGAGCGGCGGTTCTCAGAGATGCCGGAACGGGCCATGAAGGCCTACAACAACCGCTCGCCCACCGCAGCTGAGGTCATTGCGGAGCTGGCGGAACTCGCCAAGGAGATGAAGATCGAGCACGAGCGAGGGGGCACCCTCGGTCCTCGTGACGACGAGCTCGCGTTCTACGACGCCGTGCGCCAGAGCGACTCGGCTGTCATGGAGCTGGGCGACGACGTGCTGAAGCAGATCGCTCAGGAGCTGGTCACGGTCGTCCGTGAGAATGCGACGGTCGACTGGGACAAGAAGGAGCAAGTCCGTGCACCGCTTCGGTCGAGAATCCGGAGGCTCCTTTCCAGGTACCACTATCCGCCGGACAGGCAGGAGGCAGCCGTGGCACTCGTCATCGAGCAGGCCGAGGTGCTAGCGGCGGAAGTGGCCGCTTGAAGGGCCATCCAGATGGAGCTGGCGACCAGCGCAAGAACCGCCCATTCCGCCCCGACCCGAAAGCAGCCGGCCGGCCCCGCCGGGCCGTCGTCGCCTCCGGCCCTAGCCCCCCCTTCCTCGACGGGACCCGTCACTCCACCGGCCACGCAAGGCCTCACCCACCCACCGATCCGCGGGCGTGGCCATTCCGGCGCCGTTGCGGTTCCTGTCCACTTCGCGCTTGCCAGATGAGTGGAGGTGAGAGGACTCGAACCGCCGACCTCTACATTCCACGCACTGAGCACCAACGGCCGCCTGACCGCCGCAACAGGTCCTCATTTGCGCGCCCGTCGCGCGCCCAAACCGCTTTGCGAGGGCGCCACGGAGGCCGCGAATAGCCTCTGAGCTGGGAATTCCTTGGTGGAGGTGAGCGGACTCGAACCGCCGACTTCCACGTTGCGAAAATGGATCGCCGTAACCCCGTGAACAGCACTTACGCGAATTCACCTCTTCTCACTTGCGGCAGCACGCGGCACCACGCGGCAGCACGCGGCAGTTCAGACGCGCCCGTTCGCGCCCGTGACGCGCCCGAAACGAGGGTCAATCCATCCCCTCGCGACACTCAACTCAGCCGCCTGGTCTGCCGCACCGATCCGGTGTTATGGGGCTCGACGGGTATCCGAAAATTCGCTCCAGATCGAGCGCCAAGGACTTGCCCCAATGCCGATCGGGCATGGTTACTTCCGTCGCGCACCGGGGGAATATCGGGCGTATTCAGCGTGGTCTGGGTGCTAAGAGTGCTGCTTATGCACATCCCAGGCGTGATGGATGGGATCGTGGATCATGCAACGGGCGATGGTACCAACGCTGAAGGACGCCCCGTCACTTCGACGGCCGGGTCGAAGCCAGGACGGACCAGACACTCCGTCGAGCGCTGACGCCAGCGACTCCGCAGCAAAGGCGAGCTCAGCAGCGACCACCTCAGGAGCTTGTTGCTCGTAGGAATGAGCGATTGCGGCAGCATCCTGATCCCAATTCTCAAATAGCGGATCGTCTTCGGTCAGCATGCATTCGATCCGTGTTCTGTAGAGCCGATAGACGTCGCGCACGTGACATGCGTACTCCAGAGTCGACCACGTTGACTCGTTGGGACGACCCGGTCGAATGGTGCCATTGCGCCGGAATCGTTCCCATACCTGCGCGTTGTCTCGAATTAGACCGGCGACATCTTCAGCTTCGCACTTGCTTGCGTCAAAGCCGCACTCGGGACAGGCTTGCTCGAGGACCCACGTCCAGTCCTTCGTGTCGGGAACAACCACACGAGTCAGCATACGACTACTAACTCTGTCGAAGAGCACCAGTTCGAATGGACTACTTAACCCACCGACGGACCGCCCCGACGTTGGGCTGGAGACTTCGGCGCGATCTTTAAGCGGGCATCTGCTGTTGCTCCGCCCGGGCGCACAGGTCCGGCGTTCGGTGACAGGTCTGGGCAGCCATGAGGACATGATCGCAGTCGCGGATCGGAACTTCTCGAGGCACCATGCTGGGCATTTATCAAAGCCTTCCGGCAGCTCACGGGTCAGTGTCGGCGTGCAGGAGGACAATCTTGCGGACGGCGAGAGCAGCCATCAGTTCCTTGACTACCGAGACGACTTCTTGGCAGCTCTCACTGACGCCGAAGACTTCTTGGACTTGGCGCCTCTTACTGGCGCAGAAGCCTTCTTGGCCCCGGCGGCATTCGCTGACGCGGAGACTTTCCTGGCGGAGGGCACCTTTACCTTGCCGATGACAGTCATCGACCCGGAAGCAGGCACGATCGTCGACTCCTCGCCCGTCGACCACCTGACGTGAAGGAGCTGCCCGATGACGCGAGTCACGACGCCATCGCGTGAGGCCCCACCGACCTTCGTGGATTGGACACGAACGCGATCACCGACATCTGGCATGGGTCGCTTCCCCTGGTGAGGAACTTGGAGTGACACTCGCGTTCAAACCCTACTCTTCGACACCGTGACACGCGGGTGGTCTCGGGCCACGAGTCGCGGAATGCGGCCCGGTATCGCGCCCGATTCGGCGTTATGCGCGGCCAAGCTACGCGCCCGTTCGCGCCCGTGACGCGCTCGAAACGAGCGCCAATCCATCCAAGTCAAGACGCTCGACTGACTCGCGTTGAACAACCCGCACTGGGACGGGGAGCCGGCAGAGGCGAGGTGGCCGAGCGAGAGGGCCATGGTCGATGATCTCCCACCGCGTTGAGGAGAACCACTCAGCGACCTGATCGAGGTTCTGGCGCCCTTGATCTCGTACACGGTCGATGGTGCGAGACAGTCTCAATGGTGACTGGGGAACGGCGCGAACGGTGAGTAGTGGGTGGAGCAGTAGACTTGTAAGAACCTACAAGCTGCATGAAGCCGGGTTCGACCTTGGATTCCGCGCTTTGATGTGCAGGGAATGCAAGGGGTACCAACAATGCCTGTCGGCTCTGTGAAGTG
>Ga0187885_10004394_pt1 | contig 11619 bp, 15 predicted proteins | sample June2016WEW_20_1_3_FD_132970 | JGI IMG/M metagenome (GOLD analysis project Ga0187885, IMG submission 132970) | Peatland microbial communities from SPRUCE experiment site at the Marcell Experimental Forest, Minnesota, USA - June2016WEW_20_100 | ecosystem: Environmental > Terrestrial > Soil >... | reverse complement strand
TCGGCGCTTACGGGGGGCAGGAGCGCCATCGGTGCTGCCCAACAGCCGGGTAAATTCCTTTTGCAATGAGTCGATTTTGTCTTTGATGTCAGCCGCACGGCGCAACTGACTGGCAGATAGATTCATCATAGTTCCCGGAGTTAAGCCGGTATCGCCCATCAGGTCAAGCAGGCGTCACATCGGGCCATGCCGGAACTACACTGTCAAAAGCGAAGGCGGAACTGAGACGGAATGAATGCACTTGAATCAGCCATGGAGGCGTGTTCGCCCAATTGTTGGTTGTCGGAATGACTCCGCGCCGTACCAAATCTCCCGATTAAGCTTGACACTGCTACCATGCTTCGATACCAGTGGCTATGATCCCGATTAGCCTTCATATCCTTGTTCCAACCCTGCACGCCTTGCCTGCGGCGTTTGTTTTTTCAACGCAACTGCTGCTGACCGAGAATTCTTCGGTCGCGGTCGAACCCGGCTCATCCGACGCGAAGACAGTAAATTTCACGCTTCGTACCGCCAAGACAACCGCGATTCTCAAAGAATTTCCGGGTTACAGTCACTACGGTCTCAATGAGTGAATCCGTCATCAGCTTTGCCGGTCGTGAGCATGGCCAACCGGCGATGCCTCACTCCGTCTATGGGGGAACACCCCATTGACTGTTACACATCAAAACGCTGTGATGCCAGTTTCAGTGCGGCAGGTTTCGGTCTGGAGAACCAATGAAAGATAATGACAAACCGGTGGCGCTAATCCGCCTGCGGGATATGCTGTATTTTGGAGTGCGGCCAACCGTGCGCGAGTGCGGATGTTCGGCAGAAATCGTTCAAGCGCTATTCAAAGAACAGCTGATACAGTTGGGAGACAAAAAGTTTGGCGACGATCCCGACCGATTTGTCATTGAAGAAATCTTGCCCGCCGGGCATTCCTTCATCTCACAGCAGCACGCGCTCCGCAACCCACGCAACCTGTAGCGACTCAATCTGCCTATACGCTTCACAATATGGAACTGCCGGACGAAAAGGGAACTTACATCCTGATTGCCTTGGTTTTGCAAATGAAGCGCCTGAAGATAGGGCGCTTGGGAACCTACGACCTCCTTCCTGGCTTTTACGCTTATGTGGGGAGTGCGTTTGGTCCCGGTGGCGTCCGGGCGCGGATACATCATCACCTGGAATCAGTGGCCGAACCGCATTGGCACATAGATTACCTGCTTGGATATGCTGAGCCAGTCGAGGTGTGGTATGCCCTTTCGGATCGAAAACTGGAGCAGGACCTGGCGGAACTGCTGGCACAGGCGTCCGGGTTTCGTATGCCGATCCACCGCTTTGGCTCATCCGATTACCGGCGCAGCCGGACCAGCCACCTGTTTTATTCCAAACGCCGACCTTCATTCCGCTGGTTCCAACACCAGTTCAGTGAGAGGTTCGGTGCTGATATTGCCGTCGAGCAGTATCGAATTGGAGCGGAGCAGCCTGCGAACGATCCAGTCAGCCCATAAAATGAACTGGCTGACCATTGATAGTGCTTTTCTCAGGATCGATGCGAACCGAACAGATCAGCCTGCCCGGTGCTGTGGAGGCGGCAAGTGCCCGCCGCAAATCGCCCGCCGAAACCAAAACTGTAGGACCACCAACAAGGACGAATCGTGCCTGCTGGAATCGGTCGTCTATGACCCACGGCCTCAAAACAGATGTCCTCCACGTGCCCTTCTTGCGAACAGCAACTCTGCGGGTCCAGGTACCATCTTGAGTCTTAAAAGTGCTCATGGCGCACGATGCCTAAGAACTCAGCCACGCCGGGCCGGTGATGTCAAGCACGCGGCTGCGGCTCTCGATAACCGTGGCGGTTTTGGCTCCAAACCTCAGTCATTACCGGGGTGGGAGACGCGACCCATAAACAGAATGGAGCCGGTCGTCGAGTCACGGATCAGGAAAAGGAACGGGTGATCAGCCCGGAACTCCCGTGGTGGTTCCACCGTGTGGCGTGCAGCACCAAGTGTCGTTACGACGGCAGTCGCGGTGGCGGCTTCCGTTCCTTTCTCGTTCACGTCAATGTACGCCTTGTGCAGCACCGCACCGATGTACAACCAGTGAGAATGGCCATCCATACCTGAAAAGTCGGCTCTTTCAGGATCAAATGCGTCCTTCATGCCCAAAGCCGGGAGTGTTTTTTCCAGCGAGAAGCCGCTGGACATTTTGAATTTCGGCAGCGTCACGTTGACCTGCTGATTCCGCATCCCCGATGTCCAAACTGACAGGCTGGCCGGGGTCAGGCTGTCTTCCAATTGCCCTATTCCGTCGCGGCTGCGCGGCAGCAGGACGAGCATTTCAAGCTGCCGCCCAACGTACGGGAGGGCGATCAGTTGCAACTGGTCGTTTTCGCCGTAGCCGAACTGGCCGCGCTTGTGCATGAATGGCACAGTAACGCTGGTGTCTGGCTTGGTGTAGAACTTGTCGGGTTGCGTCGCAAATTCAGGAAACGGTGTCGTCCACGTGCCCTTGAAATAAATCGCGTTGACCAGCACCATGCGCGTCGATTCGTCGAGCACTCCCGGCCCGATGATCTCGGTGATCTTGTGCCGCGTTTTGTCGTCCACCCACTGGTTGATCGTCACCCGCGCCTGTTCGGCTTCCCGTTTGTAATTCAGCGGTGTGACGGTCGCACCGTAATCTTTCTTCAGCAGGCTCAGGAATTCCGCCCGGAACGGGTACTTCTCCTGTGGCCAGAGTGAATTGGCGATGTTGAGTTCGTTGCTCCCTTGCGCCGCCTTCAAAGCTGTGTCGAGCCGACCGAACAGGGCGTGCAGGTCGGTCTGGCTTTGCTCAAAGTGGAGCGTCTGCTCCATCTGCCGGGCGGTTTCCCCGCGTGCCCCGGCGCAGGTCATCGCCAGCGCCGACGAAATGCTGTACGGCGAAAGCGCCAGATTGCCCTCGGTTGACCGCAGCTTTCCATAAAGCTGGAGCGCAAATGCGGTGTTGCCTTCGACAAGTGTTTTCATTTCCGTTCCTTCGGCGGCACGCGCCTGCAAGGCAACTGCCGCGATCACCACAACACAAATTCGAGCGAAGTTATATTTCATGGTCATTTCCCACAATGTCTTCATGTTCATATCTCGTTAGACGGGAATTCTTGGACGATGCTCCCGCAAGCAATTCCATGACCCCAACCGCAAAGGCGGAACTGGAACGGCCATCCCGCGTTGCCAGCGATTTGTTAGGTGCTTGCTTCTTGCTCATCATCATCTCCCGCGTAAATATCCAAGCCAATCTTGATGCCTCGCTCTCCGAGAGTGGTAAGAGACTCTGGTGAAAGCGTCAATCCCTCATTGCTGCAGCCCATAAACAGCCCGCAAAACAAATCAACCTGAAATCTCTTGGTGATGCCCCGCCAGACAGCAAGGTCGCTGGTCATTTGGCTAAATATCTCCCGAATCTGGCCGTCCATGTCTTCAGGCTCACGATTTGATGCGCGAAGTCGCCACATCCCAGACTTGGCAATTCTAACCGTGCTCGTTTTGCGACCTACAATCTTTTCTCCCTTAAGCTGGGCAGTGGTGGGTGACACTCCAAGCGAAGTCGTGATTTCTTCCGGCACGAGTTCATCACCACAGATACGCAACGTCACGACTGATTTTTTTAAGTGCGCCATAGCGAAAGCACCTAACGTCCAGAACGCAGTCACGCCGGGGCTGTGATGTCAACCGCGAATGCGGAACTGAGACGGCCAACCGGTGTAAATCATAAACTCCACCAGTTTCGATGGCCGGTGGAGTTTCGCTGGTTAATTTACTTCGGGTTGCTCTAATGGATTAACGCTGATGCCGACGCAAGAGAGTTATCCCAAACAGGCCGAATGCCAGCAACCCCAAAGTCGAGGGTTCAGGCACGGGCTGGAAGGCCAGTCCAAGTGGATCATTCAACCCGGAGGCAAAGATACTTTTGCTTCCGCCGGGCGTGAATTCATAAATGTTGCCACTGTAGAGATCCGACTCAAAAAGGTCGCCCGCGCTGTTAAAGGACAGAAACTCAGGACCATCCAACCCGGAGGCAAAGGTGCTTTGCACTCCGCCCGGCGTGAATTCATAAATGTTGTCGCTGCCGAGATCCGCATCAAACAAATCGCCCGCGCTGTTAAAGGCCAGCCCATGAGGACCACTTAACCCGGAGGCAAAGGTGCTTTCCACTCCACCCGGCGTGAATTCATCGATGGTGCCGCCGGGGAAATTCGCTACAAACAGATCGCCAGCGCTGTTGAAGGCCAGTCCAACAGGACCATCCAACCCGGAGGCAAAGATGCTTTTGGCTCCGCCGGGCGTAAATTCATAAATGTTGCCGCTATAGAAATCCGACTCAAACAGGTCGCCCGCGCTGTTGAAGGCCAGTGCAGCAGGATCATCCAACCCGGAGGCAAAGGTGCTTTGCACTCCGCCCGGCGTGAATTCATAAATGTTGCGGCTAGTCTCATCTGCCTCAAACAGGTCGCCGACGCTGTTAAAGGCGAGTCCAACAGGACCATCTAACCCGGAGGCAAAGGTGCCTTGCACTCCACCCGGCGTAATTTCGGTGATGGTGCCGTAGTGAAACTCCGACACAAACAGATTCTGCGCCTGCACGCTGGAGGCCATCAGCAGGCCCACTCCCGCACAGACCGCTCCGCCGAATGCATAACAGGCGGCACGAATGGCGGATTTGAATTTCGTTTTCATAGGTTCAGGTTCTTTTGCCGCCTGATTATGCGTCTTGCAGCTTCCGATATTAACAAGCTAGGCGGCCAGCTTGCGGCGGCGGACGAGAAGTGCGGTGGCGCCGATGACTAGCAACCCTAAAGCCGAGGGTTCAGGCACGGGCTGGAACGCTAGTCCAATCGGATCATTCAACCCGGAGGCAAAAGTGCTTTGCACTCCGCCCGGCGTGAATTCATAAATGTGGCCGCTGTAATCTGCCTCAAACAGATCGCCCGCGCTGTTAAAGGTTAGTCCCCAAGGATAAAACGTTCCAGAGGCAAAGATGCTTTTGGCTCCGCCCGGCGTGAATTCATAAATGTGGCCGCTGTAATCCGCCACAAACAGATCGCCCGCACTGTTGAAGGCCAGTGCCGTAGGCATATCCAACCCGGAGGCAAAGGTGCCTTGCACTCCGCCCGGTGTGAACTCATAGATGTTGCCGCCATTTGGAGACGTGACAAACACATCGTCGGCGCTGTTAATGGCCAGTGCATAAGGACCATCCACTGGAGAGGGAGCAGCCAACCCGGAGGCAAAGGTGCTTCGCACTCCGCTTGACGTGTATTCATAGATGTTGCCGAGTTCGCTATCCGCCACAAACAGATTGCCTGCGCTGTTAAAGGCCAGTCCAACCGGATCACTCAACCCGGAGGCAAAGGTGCTTTGCACTCCGCCCGGCGTGATTTCGGTGATGTTGCCGCCGAGAGATCCCTCCGACACAAATAGATTGCCCGCGCTGTTAAAGGCCAGTTCAGCCGGTACATCCGCACCCAACCCGGAGACAAAGGTACTTTGCACTCCGCCCGGCGTGATTTCAGTGATGCTGCCGCTGATGAAATTCGCTACAAACAGATTTTGCGCCTGCGTGCTGGAGGCAATCAGCATGACCACTCCCGCACGGGCCACTCCGCCGAATGAATGACATGCGACACGATTGGAGAATTTGAATTTCGTTTTCATAGGGTTCCATAGGTCCAAATTTTTCCCGACTGATTGATTACATTAATGCGCCAATTTCGTTTTCTGTCCAGAATAAATTGTCCACATCACAACGGCATCGTCAGCATGGTGGAATTCGCTCGCCCCCGAAAACATTGTCAGCCGCAACGACCCGGTGGACGGAGTACAATTCACGAGACCCAATGATGACGAGACTGGTTCATTTCTGGTTCGGAACCGAGTAAATCACCCTCGCCCAACGGGAGAAAGCAGGCGTGGGCAGCCCAGGGGTTTACTGCTGTGAGTTTCTGGACCGACCCGTGGCTGCGTGAGGCGAAGCCTTTTACGCGGATCACGGGGCTGGAAGACCGGTTGAGGGCGTAAAGCTCCGTGGGAGCCACGCCCCTGGGGCGCCAGGTGCGTGGGCACAACGCTCTGACCGGCCCGATTGAGTCCGAATAGGTGTTTAGCCGGACTCCCATGTCCGAGCTGCCAAAAGAAATCAAGCCGGCCTGCCCGCCGTAGCCTTGGGCGAAGGCGGGAGTTCCTGTTCTGAGGACGCTGAAACGGAAAGAAAAATCTTTTCCGTCAGGGAATGCTTTTTCTTGTTGACCGTCCGGGCTTAATAGGTGTTAGACGGCGCGGTCATGATAATGCGCTCAAATCTTCCTGAATCCCATCCAAGACAACATCAGCAGTAAAAACACGGTCAGTCTCCGGATCAAAGTAAATGCCATCAGTAAGCTTCGTGAGGGCTGCGGCTGATGAAATGGCGGCAGCGGCCTCGACAAGGTCGCCGCCCCAGCGAAACGAAACACACCTATCACGACCGCCGATTTGCTCCGCGATGTGTGGGTAACTTTCGAGGTAGCTCGCTGCCGGGTCTAAATAAAGCTCGAAACCGCTCTCTTGCCCATTGTAAGCCGTCGGGCTGAATCCGGTATCTTTGCGAAGGTCGAGCGACTGGTAAAGAACAGCCGGGAAACCAGCCGCCTCAATCGCCTGCTGCCAGGCCTCGCGGCTTGGAACACGCGAGTCCTCCATGAATATGTGTATTTCCATTGACATAAAATTTGTGCGCGTAGTGCTGCCTAACGTCCAGAGCTCAGGCACGCGGGGCTGATGACATCCTCCGCGATAGCGGAACTGAGACGGCCATCCCGCGTTGCCTGCAGCGAATTGTTAGGCTTCGTTGTATCGTGAATAATCAATTTGGACTCCACTGATAATCGTAGCTAGCAGGTGGATCATAACCGAAGGCGAAACCATCATTCCAATAAAACTTTATATAATTCACATGGCCGTCAACAAAACTGGCGACATTTCTGGAATCGTTATACATCGTTCCATTCCAGTCGGTGCAGACGGCACCATGAACTGATGGGGCATGCCAGGAATAAGGGAAGAGCGCGGACATTTCCGCCACCAGTAGTGTTCTGGCAGGACGTCTTACGGAACTTAACTTGGCATTCCCGAGACCGGGCAAAGTTATGTGGACACTCTTACCTCTAAGCGCCACTGTTGAATTTTCGCCAGCATTAAATGCGTAGCTTGAATAATCAAACTTAGAGGAATCATGAATGCTCTTTTGAACAAAATGAAGTGCCTTGAAGTTAACATGCTCATCAACAAGCCAGCTGGGATTGGACACATCCGCTGGGCACGCGAATACCCGGTCCTGCACAGATGACGTGCCATCTATACCAACGTAAGTTTTCATAAGCGCTTTATAGCCTGAATAAGGCGATAGTATGTTGGAAACGGTCATCCCTGCTAGTCCGGGAGACGGTGAAGCATCGTGCGAATCGTCAGAATACATCCGCACTCCCAGATTGATTTGTCGCAGATTATTCACACAGACGGTTCGCTGAGCTTTGGCTTTGGCACCACTCAACACCGGCAGTAACAACGCGATGAGGATCACGATAACGACAATCACGACCAATACCTCAATCAGTGTGAATCCTTTTGCTGCTTTGTATCTCATTTCAATTTGGATGGGGCGGAGAATTGCGCATCTCGCAGCCTAACGTCCAGAGCTCAGGCACAGCCGCCGAGCGGGACGTTGAATGCAATGATGACAAACAAATTTCATAAATCAATCGCAACTGGCAGGGGCAGCGGCTGTTGCCTGCAGTGATTTGTTAGGCCTCGAACCGCCGATATGCCTTTCTGCGCTCATATCAATATCATCGTGATTGGTCCCGGCTATTCTCTGCGGCACCCTGATATGCACCCAACGTGGTGACATATAATAGACCATATACCCACTGCTGCCAAATAGCTGGCTCATCTTGATGTGCTGTCGAATCTGATGAATGGGAAGACGATGCCTGCTGCGTAGTGGCGCAACTACAGAACACGCTCGCTAAAAAAAGCGTCAAACAGTAGATGCAAATAGCTCGAATCGTTTTCATACAGACGAGGCCTAACGTCCAGAACTCAGCCACGCCGGATGAAGAATGTCAACCGCGAATGCGGAACTGGGACGGCCAACCGGCGTTGGATCCAGCCTACAACTGCAATTGATGAATTCGTCCCAGCCGGGCCCGGCGCGCTACAGCGTCTTCTTACCGGCGGCTTTGGCCTTCTTCCAGCGCGCCCTGGCTGCCGCAGCAATTTTCGCACGGCTCGCTGCACTCATTTTGCGTCTGGCCTTCTTGACCGGCTGCACTGATGACTTCCGCCCTGTTGCTTTCGCCCACCGAGCTTTTTGGGCAGCGACGATTCTGGCTTTACCGGCTGCGCTCATTTTGCGTTTTTTCTTCGTAGCAACAGTGGCAACGGGTTTGGTTGAAGAACCCAAAATCCGCCCAAGCTCATTTTCGAGCGATTGAATTTTATCCTTTAGGTCGGCGGCGCGACGCAATTGTTGCGGTAATAGACTTGTCAGTAATGAACTCATGGCGGCCAATTAAGATTTTTGGCAGGGAAAAGTCAATGCGTGATTTTCACGGCTGGACAAATCTTTCCGGGTGCAACAGTCAGCCGGTAATCTCATTACTTCTCCATCAAACTTTCCCACGAGCAATCCAGTGCCTTTTGCAAACGCAGCACCGTCGTCAACAGGATGTTCACATGGCCGGCTTCAATCTTCTGGATCGTGCGGATGTTCAAATCCACCAGTTCGGCCAGTTTTTCTTGGGTCAACCCCTTCGCCATCCGCTCGCGGCGAACGTTGCTGCCGAAGTGCTTCAGTTGCGCTGCCTGTTTTGAATTGAGAGGCATACGCCCCATTGAGGCGCAATTTCACCTTGACGACCACGGCACGATGGGGCGTATTTTAACACGTGAGCGCAAAATACTACTACACGGTCAAAGGCAAGCGGCAAGGGCCCGTAACACTTGATGAATTGAAATTGTTGGCTGTACGTGCGGAACTAAGGCGGTCTGACTCATTGTGGACTGAAGGCATGGCAGCATGGCAACCGGCGGGATTAACAACACCGATTTTTGAAGGTCTACCGCCCGATTTCGAACCTGTTGAGCGAACAATGGCCCCGCCGCCTCTGCCTACGGATGCGCAGACCAGTGGATCAAATCCACGGGCGAAGCCGTTATCTCCAGGCCTGATTGTTGCCATCATTATTTTAGTGGCCATCGTGATAATGGTTATTATCAATCTGACCATAAAATACACGCATGATCGGGATTTTCAGCGGGTCATTGAGGGGTTGCAAAACGCCGCACAATAGCTGCGCTGGACATTACTTGTGATAACCGGCGAATTTTCAGAATCAGGCTTTGAAGTTGTTGCTGACAACTCTCTCGAATTACTTGCGGGTACGCAAGCTGCCGGTGCTGGCATGATAAGCGCCAATGTCCACAGGCTGGGGACAAATCTTCACGCCGATCTTGGGCGGGTGCAGCAAACGATAATCAATCAAGCCCGTCAGGTGTCTGACGTGAATCGTCGAGGTTTTGAAAATCTTCAATCGGCGGTCAAATCTCAAACCGTCAGCCTCACCACCTCTGCAGAGCACGGCGTGGACCACATAGACCAGACCATTAACACCGATCTGGGTCAGGTTGAGGATCAAGTCGCCGACTTGAAGGCAATATCAGCAGCCTCTGTTGCAGTTACAGCGGCGGGATTTTCCTTAACAGTATTACAACTCCACAGATTGCGCGGTGATGTCAAAGCCATGCATGGGGAACTTGCCCAGCAGGGCCGAGAGTTGCTTGAGGTCCAAAGGCTGGCCAATACGCACCTGGAATCTTTGGTGGATTACGCTTCACGGACTCTGACCACGCAGGAAAAAATTCTGGAAACATTGGTCAATTCCAGAACGGCAGAAGCACAACAGCTCATTCGTCAGGGTTGGGATAATCTCAAGGGTAGTTTTGATGAGGACGCATTTATACGATTTGAAAAGTCACTGGAATACGATAACACCGTGTATTTCACCCATGCCGAACTGGCTCGTATTTACGAAAAACGCGGCGCGCTTGAGAAAGCCGAGGAGCATCATCGTCGTGCAATCGTGTTTGCTGCTGGCGTCAATGAGAATACAAAGGGCTATGCCAGTGTTCAATATGCGGCGTTTCTTGAACGGCAAAAGCGTCTGGCTGAGTGTGTCAAGCAAGCACGTAACGCAGTAGAGGCTGTGCATGAAGAAGGCAAATCCGCCGACTCAACTTCTGCGTCCCCCGCGAGTTCCGCCGACAATCAAAAAGAGACTTCTAATAAATACTCGGCAAGTTCGGTGGGGTGGCGGTTTTATCTGGCAGAGATGCTTGTTAAATCAAGCAATATCGAGTCAGGAATGGCTGAACTAAAAACCTGTATTCAAAAAGACGCTCGTTTCTTCGAGGCAGCGATGGCCTCTGTCTGTTTTAAAGCTGCACAACCGGTATTGAGTCAGTTTCTTATCAAGTTGGATGCCGAGCAAAGGGCAAAAGCCATTCATCCATTGAACAAGTGCGAAGCACCTCTTAGTGCCTTGGATATTTTAGATCCGCCGAAGGCTATATCGCTGCGCGCTAGGGCAGCAAAATTATTTGAAGATATTTTACCTTCATCTTTTGCAAATCTCAAGAAGCGCGAGCAGGATGCAAGTGCGTTGCTTGCCGAAATCGAAACAGCAATATCAGTAACAGTTTCTGAAAAAGCTTCGGTTGTGACGAAATCCTTGAACGCTGTGGACGCGCATTTAAAGCAACGCCCCGAATTGATGAATGTCTTAACAAGAATTTGGGCAGTAGTTGTTGGTATACTGGTTGCGCTTATTGTTACGTTTACCATTGGTGCCAGCAGCCAATTAGAGGGAGCATTATTTTTAATTTTTGCTCTTAGTTTTTGTTTGGGTTATGTGGCTATTTATTTTATACGATTCAAGGATTACAGAGACGAATTTCGTACCTGGAAAGGTAAATATGCTGAAGCATTCAAAGTGTTTGAGGAATTAAGAAGCAAATGTCTTCATGAGTTCACATCCGCTGATGCGCTGTACAAGACGCCACAAATGTCTGAAGCCATATCCAAATTAGCCTCACAAAAAATTGATTCTGTAGCAGAGATTGATTCAGCAGCCGAGCAAAGCTGCTTTGGAAAGCCACGCTAAACCCCTGTCCAAAGGCGCCAAGACCATCCCGTTTTACTGTTGTGAGTTTCTGGACCGTGCTGCGGCGTTCGATCGCAGTGCTGGAAGACCGGTAGCGGCTCGCTTGCTGCCGCCGGCCCGATTGAGTCCGAATAGGTGTTTAGCCGGAACTCCGTTCCGAGCTGCCAACTGAAATTAAGTCGAAGACACGGTTCTGAGGACGCGAAAACGGAAAGAATAATCTTTCCGTTAGGAAATGCTTTTTCCTGTTGACCGTCCGGGCTTAATAGGTGTTAGCCCGACTTTCTCAACCGGCTGGGGCAACGACTCGTAAAGCTCTGTGAACACGGGGTGGTGCTCAAAAGGTCTCCACTACATTGGCCGGGTTGTTCCCACGCCATGACGGGATCATTGGA
>Ga0187885_10004370_pt1 | contig 11669 bp, 7 predicted proteins | sample June2016WEW_20_1_3_FD_132970 | JGI IMG/M metagenome (GOLD analysis project Ga0187885, IMG submission 132970) | Peatland microbial communities from SPRUCE experiment site at the Marcell Experimental Forest, Minnesota, USA - June2016WEW_20_100 | ecosystem: Environmental > Terrestrial > Soil >... | reverse complement strand
GGTTCCTCCGGCGATGTTCGGGACGGTGGCGAACCCGGTGCGCATGATGATGCAGGAACACGATGGAGCCGGCGAAGCGCTGCGTTCGCTACGCGCTATTACCAGCAACTACGCGATTCCGGAAGACGTATGCATCAGCTATCGCACGCTGTATCAGGCGCTGCAAGACTTTGAATCTGACCTGCATCAGCACATCCATTTGGAAAACAACATTCTCTTCCCCCGCGCCGTCGCCATGGAAGCCAAGCGATAAGGAGCCGATTTTGCGCCGACGAGGTTGAGTGGGTGTGACGGAAGTCATAGGTCGCGCCCCATTCTTCTCATAAGCTGCAGGTAAGAGGATGCAACCGTGGCAGCAGTATCTCAGATCAGTTCGGGACCACCAGTATCGGCTCCGGATGAGGTTTGCAACGTTCCTGGAGTCGCGTCCCCTTTCCTGGTCGAGGCTGGATCAATTTCCAAACCAGGCCGTAAGAAGCTTGTTCGGCGTGACGATCACGAGTATTCGCAGCCGCTGCGATTGGGCGCTCAACTCTTCCTGGTGGCGCTGAACGCTTGGATCGGCGTGCAGTTCTATCTTTGGGTAGGTTGGGCAGAAAGCGGCGGTCGCGGGTTGGAAGTCTCACGTCCGGCTGGAGTCGAGGGCTGGCTGCCCATCGAAGGCCTGATGCAATTGAAGTATTTTGTGCTCACCCGGCAACTGCCACAGGTGCATGCTGCCGGGTTCTTCCTGTTCGTGTCGTTCCTGGCAATGTCGGTCGTGTTTCGCAAATCGTTCTGCAGTTGGCTATGTCCGGTGGGAACGGTTTCTGAATACCTGTGGAAGCTGGGCCGCGCCACCTTCCACCGTAATTTTCAGTTGCCGCGTTGGGCAGACATCGCACTGCGCTCGCTGAAATACCTCGTGCTGAGCTTCTTCGTCTATGCGGTAGCAAGCATGTCGGCAGGAGCCATTGCTGAGTTTCTCGGCAGCCCCTATGCGCTCGTCGTCGACGTACGAATGCTGAACTTCTTTCGTTACCTTGGCACCACGACAGCGTTGGTTATCCTGGGGATGGTCATCGCGTCCATCTTTATTCAGAACTTCTGGTGCCGCTATCTGTGTCCCTACGGAGCATTCCTGGGATTGGTTTCGCTGTTTAGCCCGGCACGAATCACGCGCAACCTGAGCACCTGCATCGACTGTGCCAAGTGCGCAAAAGCGTGCCCATCAGCGCTGCCCGTCGACAAGCTAATCCAGATTCGCTCGGCCGAGTGCACCGGGTGCCTGGAGTGTGTGGCCGTCTGTCCCGCGAGAGATGCTTTGACCTTGAGTGTGCCGGCAGGATTGCGGAAGCGTCGCGCTATTCCGGTCTGGAGCATGGCCGCAGGGATCGCGATCATCTTCTTCGGGTTGGTCGGCTATGCCAAGTACAGCAATCACTGGAACACAGAACTTCCGAAGCACGTCTACCTGGAACTGGCGCCCGCCGCCGAACAGCAGCAACACCCCGCTTCCCCGGGCCAGTAGACACCGTTTCGTACGAACCCCCAATCCATAAGCTGATTTGTAACGATATATCGTATTACGATATTATTGGGATGAGAAATTTATGAATGTCGCTAAGGAGCTGTCGCTTGCTGACTACCGTGCGCTGGCTGAGTTCCGCTATCAGATCCGCCGCTTCTTGCGGTTCAGCGAGGATGCCGCCCGCAGCGCAGGTATCGAACCACAACACCATCAGCTAATGCTTGCCATCAAAGGCAAGCCGGATGGGGAAGAGTCCCGCATTGCCTATCTCGCAGAACGCCTGCAGATCCGCCATCACAGCGCCGTCGAGCTGGTGGACCGGCTGGCGGAGCGGGGGTTGGTGACCCGCACTCGTGGAGACCAGGACCATCGCGAGGTGTATGTGCACCTTACTGCCCGCGGAGAACGCGTTCTGGGAGAGTTGACGGTGCACACCCGCGGCGAGTTCCGCGCCGCAGCACCCGCGCTGGCCGGGATAATTCGCAAACTGATGGTGCGCAGCAGCGCCAAGCCGGTTTTGCCCCGGCACGGGCCGCGGCTGAAGGGCAAATGGCGTAACCACGGTTAACTGCGAGAGTGTTTGCTGCCCCGCAAGCAGCTAGAGAGTTTTCTGAGGCAGAGCAGGAATTACATGGAGAGAGGAGTCAGGATTGAAGATTTGGAAAAGGATCGCTCACCTGCTGCAGCGCCCACCCCATGACGATGGAGGGGAACGTCTAGGCGACTTCACCACCACGTGGAGTGTCATACCCATTACGGCGCTGGCCACCGGCATAGGCATATTGAGCGCCTTCGTCGCCCTCGCCTTGCTGCGCTTGATCGGTCTGTTCACCAACCTTTTCTTCTTCCAGCGCTGGAGCACGAAGCTGGTCTCGCCTGCGGGCAATCGCCTGGGCTGGCTGGAGATCCTCGTCCCCATGATCGGCGGCCTGATCGTCGGCATCATGGCGCGCTACGGTTCCGAGCGTATTCGCGGCCACGGCATTCCAGAGGCGATTGAAGCCATTTTGCTGAAGGGCGGCCGCATTGAGCCCAGGGTCGCCATCCTTAAGCCCATTTCTTCAGCCATCTCGATCGGGTCGGGCGGGCCGTTTGGAGCCGAGGGCCCAATCATCATGACGGGCGGCGCCTTCGGTTCAATGGTTGCCCAGTTCTTTCATCTCACCAGCGCCGAGCGCAGGACGCTTCTGGTGGCGGGCGCAGCTGCAGGCATGTCGGCGACGTTTGCGTCGCCTCTGGCGGCCGTTCTGCTCGCCGTAGAGTTGCTGCTGTTCGAGTGGAAGCCACGCAGTCTGATTCCGGTGGCGATGGCCAGCGCGGCAGCCGCGGCTACTCGCCGCTACATCATCGGCATGGGTCCGCTGTTTCCCACTCCGCCCCACCCGGCATTCATCGGCCCCGCAGGTTTGTTGAGCTGCGTTCTGGTGGGATTGCTTGCCGGCGGGCTGTCGGCGCTGCTTACTTTGGCGGTCTATGCCGCCGAAGACGCCTTCCTCAAGCTGCCCATTCACTGGATGTGGTGGCCCATCATCGGCGGTTTTGTGGTCGGTGTGGGCGGACTGATCTTCCCGCAGGCTTTGGGCGTGGGCTACGACACGATTGGCGCCCTACTGCAAGGCAACGTTGTGCTGCTCACCATCACCGGTATTCTGCTGGTGAAGTCTGTTATTTGGGCCGTGTCCCTGGGTTCCGGTACCTCGGGCGGCGTGCTGGCTCCGTTGCTGATGATGGGAGGTGCGCTGGGTGGCCTGATGACTCCCTTCCTGCCGCACGAGGGCGCCGGTTTCTGGGCGCTGGTCAGCATGGGTGCGATCCTGGGAGGCACCATGCGGTCTCCCTTCACCGGGGTGGTATTTGTGGTCGAACTCACCCACGATGTCAACGTCATTTTGCCTTTGCTGGTGGCCTCGGTGGTGGCGCATGGCTTCACGGTGCTGACCCTGCGGCGCTCCATTCTGACGGAAAAAGTGGCGCGCCGCGGTTTCCATCTGAGCCGCGAATACGCGGTGGACCCGCTGGAAATCCTCTTTGTGCGCGAGGTCATGCGTTCCAACATCGTGGCCATTCCCGCGGATGTCTCGGTTGCCGATCTGGCCACCGCGCTGCATGGCGGGCAGAGCCGGCGGCGCCAGGCTTTGTATCCGGTAGTCGATGGCGAGCGCAACCTGATGGGCGTAGCCACCCGGCACGATCTTCAGCAACTGGTTCAGGAGGGCAATGACCGTCAGCTCATCGAACTGGTCAAGCAAGATCCCACGGTCGCTTATCCGGATGAATCGCTGCGGGTGGTGGTATATCGCATGGCGAAAACCGGCATCACTCGCTTTCCGGTGGTAGAACACGGCCAGCATAAGCTCGCGGGCATGTTGTCGCTCGACGACCTGCTACAAGCTAGAACCCGTGTTCTCGAAGCCGAACAGGTGCGTGAGCGTGTTCTGCCATTGCGTCTGAACTTCCCCTTCGGCAGGGGAAGACGAACCGTGGCGTAGCGCACTGAGTCAGAAGTTCATCGCATAAACCAGAGCCTTGTATCAGGGCACGGCACGGGTGAGTCGTCTGGACGAAGAGTCGGTGCGGGAGCCCGGATGGCTGGGTGGTCTACGCACAGCTTCAGGCGGCTGATTAGAGCTTTATGTCGGCGAATGAGCGTAGGTATGACTTAAGGCATCTACTTGCCCGAGTCGCTGTGCGTTTCAGAATTCTTCTGCATTTGACGGGATATGACGGGATATCACGGGATGAGAAGGGGTTATATCCCGCCGAAACCCCGCAAAATTTCGCCGATTTGTGCGGAATTAAATTGCAGTGCTGCGGTTGCCGCCGCTTGCAAGGGATTGATTCTTGTGAGTAGTCAAGGGCTTGTCGCACACTTCCGACGAACCTTCAGCTGAAACCAAGAGCATAATCCTGTAAATTACTACAAATCAATAGTTTAGCTGAGGAATGGACCGGTTAGGATCGGAGTGATCTCGCGAACCTCAAACGAACCTGCAGACGGACCGCCTTTATGTCTTTTGGGGCGTGTCTTGCCGATCGGACTGTCGTAGCAGAAGGTCCAAAAGCTAATCGCGAAATCCCGAATCACGGACCTTCGCAATGGTGGCCAGAACAGCTATGTGTCGGCCCGGCGGCTGTTCTGGGTGATACGCCAGTTGCAAGCCGTCGCCCAACCAGGAACAGTCACAGGCACGATTTGATACTCTCGCAGTTGCTGACTATCTGTAAGCGTTGCGGTATTAAACTCTTGCGGGGAATTAGTAAGCTTGGCTTAGAGAATCGGCGGTAAAGCGACAGACTGTCGATGAGTCTTGCGAAGGGGGGTCCGCGCCTCGCCGCTCCCCCTTCATTCCCTATTGAAGTAATAGGTCCAACTCGCGCTGATATAGGACTTCAAGGGAACGCCAACGACTTGCTCGGCCGGAACAACATTGGTCGGGTAGGAAAGCACTTCGGTGGTCTGGCCGGTGTATCCGTTGGCAATCAGGAAATTGGCGGCGATCGACATGCGGTTTTGCATAAAAGGACGCAGTACCGCGCCCCGAAATTCCGTAACCGGCGTACCTGTAAATCCATCGCCCAGCGGCTTGGCCCGCACGTATTCGTATTCTCCGCGAACCTGCAAACGCAGCGGCAACTTGGTCAGAGATCCCACCGTGTCCCAGATAAACCGCGGCGCTTCTGGAATGGGCTCCCCCGTCTGCGAATCGCGCGCGTCGGCCTGCGCGTAGGAAACATAGATAGCACCGATCGGAAAGTTTCTTTGCGCGGTGACCGAGATGACGTTATTCGTGGACGGCCCAACAATCTCCTGCAAACCGGTGTCGGGATCGATCTTGGCCAGCTCTTGCGAATTCGACGTTCGTCGCAGAGTCAGGTAAAACTGCGTCTGCTTGATCACCTTGGACAGCACCAGTTGCTCGGCCCGCGAAGGCGCAAGCAGGGTTGGTATCCCCGTGCCGTTTCCTATGCGTGGATCTTCGGTGTGGAAGCCATAGCCGTAACTGAAGGCTATGGTGGGTAAATACCAGATATCCCCCGGAAGAATGGTGAATGTTCCCTTAGGCAGCGTCAGCGTCGCCAGCTTGTCAAAGGAATTCTGGGGATTAATGAAGTCCTGATTGTCCATCCACACCTCTTCCTGGCGGACGCCCAGGTTGTAGTGGAAGTGTTTCCTGATGGGACCATCAACCGAAATAAAGGGCTCGATAAACGATAAGGTCAGGTTGTTGCTGGTCGTGAGCTGGAACTGATTTTCCGCATTGATTTGATACAAATCCAGGTCGTGCGGCGCGTCGCGACGCAGGCCAACGCCGGCGAGCACGGCGAGCCAGGGGCGGACGCTCTGAATATAGGTCGCTTCGCCGCCAAAGACGTTGCGCTTCTCGCTCTGCTGGATCAGACCATCGCCGAAGTTCGAACGTAGAGTGAGGGAGTAGTTGCGAAAGAATCCGGAGAAGGAAAATTGCCGCTGCTCATCCAGCTTCCAGTTGTCGCTGGCGATCAGCAGAGCGTTATGAGTGTAGTCGAGCTGGCGGCTGTCGATAGTGTCGCCAGGCACGGGAACAGTGATCGGGATCAGTCCTGGAACGTAAGAGGAACCGTAGTATCCGATACCGAACAGACTCAATTGATGGCGCCCGAAGTTGAACTGGCGCAGGCCATTTAGCTTGTACTGCTGGCGATGTTCCAGGCGCTCCAAAAAGCCGTTGCCGAACGACACTTCCATCGCAATCCATTCGTTGACGTGCGGCTTCGACGAGCTCCAACCCGCCATCATGTCCGCATCACGGTAGTCGCCGGTGAGCTGAAAGAAGCTGAGGACGCGCCGCCGGGGAACGTAATTAGCGGCCAGATCGACAGCATTATTACCCTCGCGAACGTTGAAGGCGCCGCCGTCTATCGTGACCGCTTCGATGATCGGAGGGATGAGGACATTGGGATCGGAATATCCATTGCCATGCGCGTTGGCGGGAAGGTTGTTGGGAAAGAGGAAGCTCCCGATCTGGAAGTACTGGGCGATGGGCTCGCCGTGATCTCCGGCCACGCCGGGCGCAAAGTACTGCGGAGCTTTGATTCCGCCCGAGGCGGTTTCAATCGGCAGCCCCGGGATAGAGATTGGGGCGCCTGGCCGGCCGGGATTGGCGTCCAGCACTTGATCGTGGATCACAACCGTTTGTGATGGATCGGGAGTCTCGAGCGCCGGAACGGAAGCGACGACCGTTACTTGTTGCTGCGCCGAAACCAGTTGCAGGAACTGCACGGTTATCTGCTGATGCTGGCCGGAAGCCATGGAGACGCTGGCCACCACGGTGACATAGGACGGCTCCTCGGCCGTCACCTGATAGACACCCGGATCTACCCCTGCCAACACGAAGTTGCCCTCCGGGTCAGTGACGGTTTCGCCGACCTTCGTTCCCGCGGCATTCAGCAGCTTGATAGTTGCTTTGGCAACGGCTGCGCCCTGGGGGTCGAGGATTCGTCCTTGAATGGTTCCGGTCTCGGCGACTGCCGACGCGCAGAAGAAGAGAACACAGAAGATTCGCAGGAGCAATTTATGACAGGAAACGTTGCACCGGCGCCGCGAGCCTATAACATAAGGTGTGAAGATCGCGTTTGTCGCGACCCTGCCACCGCGTCTTTCGGCTCGACCCGCATTGTGCTCATTCCAAATCATATTGTGTTCGTAGCGTCATGCGTAAGGCTCTGGTCCCTGCTAACCGACGTTGCGGCGGGCGGATTTGAGCGGTTCAGTACGCTAATGGCTGTTATTAGGTTGGGATTGAACACTCGCGAGGGCGGCGCGCGCCTGTTGCGAACCGGTCGAATTTAACTCGGCCGCCTCCCGAAAGTAATGTTCTGCCCGGGTGTTGTTGCCGAGGCGCAACTCAATCTCCCCGGCATGATAGAAGATGGGCGCCTCGCGTACTCCCACCTTCAACGAAATATCCATCTGTTCCTTGGCCTCGGCGTAACGCCCATTCTTGTAGAGGGCCCACGCATAAGCATCCAGAGTGTGTACGTCGCGGCGTCTGGCGACCTCCTGCTCTCCGATTTGCAGTGCCTTGGAAGGTTTATTCGCATGATCGGCATAATAGAAGATCAATTCGCGGTTCGCATTGTTAGGGTCAGAAGACTCGCTCGTGGCTTGACGCTCGAACTCCGCAAATTTACTCTTCGCCTCGTTCTGCATGGCAGCCGCTTCCATCGCTTCGGCCAGCGAGTAAAGGGTCGTGGTTTGCGGAAGCGCTTTGTATGATTGATGGAGGAGCTGCACCGAATCGGACGGCTTTCCCTGCAAGAGGCGGACTTCTGCCAGCACCAGAAGTGCGCGCGAATCCTCGGGCCGAAGCGAGAGAGCCTGCTCTGACATCGATTCCGCAGAAGTCAGGTTGCCCATTTCCAGACTAACGTGCGCCATCTGAGTCAGCACGTGTACCCGCGCATCCGCATCGGTCGCGGGCGTGGCATCCAGGACTATCTTAAGCAGCTGAATTGCTCCTTCCTGTTCGCCAAAGACCTCGCGTAGGTCCGCCGCATGGAGGAATGCAGGTGTATTGCCCGGACGTAGATTTAGCATCCATTGGGCGGCGTTCTCCGCTTCCGGATAGTTGCCGAGCGCTGCGCTAGCGTCCACTAGCAAGCCGTAAACCATCACATCATCCGGAATGCGCTTATTAAGGATCATGGCCAGTTCGCGAGCGCGTGCAAACTCGTGACGTACTAATAGCACGCAAACCTGTGCCTTGCTAGCTTCAAAGTTGTCGGGCGAAATTTGGAGAGCCCTACCCAGCGCCTCATCGGCCTCAGAGTAGAGGCTGACGTCAGAAGTTTCTTGGCCAAGGTGACATAGGGCAAATCCGAGGGCGGTGTAGGAATTCGCGTCCTTCGGGTTCTTCGTAACCATCTCGCGCGCGCTGGAAACAGCCCGCATAGAGGAAGAGCCTGTTATCGCCACGGTTCCGGCATTCGGTCCGGCCACCAAGCCCTTTGCCGTGGGTGACGTCACTTGCGCGACGACCGGAGTCGTCATGAGAAGCAAAACGGTGATCCGACAGATGTTAGTCATACATTTCTCCCTGGCGTTTCGGAAGAAGAGCAAGGCCACTCAGGTTCGAGCAGCCTTGCTCCGGGTTATGTCTCAGTTGGTTGGGCAGATGCCATTTGACTGGCCTGTACAGCCGTACTGACCAGGACCGATGTGATGGCTGTCACGCCCGTCGTACGCCGGAAGCACGTACGGAAAGTGCTGACCTACGCCATTGGAAGGGAGATTGACGCCGTCGCCAATCCTGGTGTTATACATCGCGGGATCGGCAAGGTATCCAGCGACCACGCGAGCCGCGATGTCTACTACGTCGTCAACCGGGCGACGGCCATTTGGGTAGCCGCCAAAATCCCCGGCCAGCACCCCCAGACGCTGTTGTTTGAAGAAAAACGTCTGCGGAATGCCAGTGTTAATCCGTAAGAGGTCGGCTACTGGTCCTTCGTCACTAGGACCACAGCCAGGACAAATCGGAGGCAGATACTGCACCAATGGCAGCAGATCGTAGCGGGGCGGAGGAGGAACCGGGATCCCCAGCGAAGCGAAGATCTGAGCCAGTAGCGGATTCAAGACAAAGCTGGCAAACTGCTGGTCGTTCACCGGGACGTCCATGCTGAAGCGATCCTTCGATCCGGTTCCAATGATCAGTTCATTGATGAGCGGATTTCCGAGTCGCTGCACTTGCTCCCAGGGGCCGCTGTACGTAGGCGGGTCAGGCGACATCCTGACGGTCGTCTGTTGACGTGAGGTAGTAGCATAGGTCCCAACCACTGCTCTCGGATCGTTCGCATTGTGAATTTGACCGTCTACGGTCAGCATCGTTATGGGAACCTCAAGCACAATGGAATTGACGTTGTAACCTGCTACCGCGTTCGGCGCATAGTTGTGTAAGTTGTCATTGTCAATCGAAGGCGGCAACACGCCTCCACCGGTCGCCAGGCGGAAGTTCAAGGAGTCAAACGCCGCACCCAGATCGATGAAGAAGGGATCTGAAACCGTTCCCGCGAAGACGGTGATGTTGTTGCCAAGGTTGTTGATCCCTTGCTGGTAGAGAGTGTTGTAACTGGGCATCGTACGCGGGCCGACGTTACTCGGAACGGCATACAGGCCACTGCCGAGCAGGGTCGGGTTGCCATTCTTCACCATAGTTACAGTGTAGGTCTGGCTAAGACTTAAACCCGCCGCTCCCGGTCCCGACAGCGATGTGATCGGTGGGATACCTGCAATCCCGCCCACAAACCCGGTAAATACATCTGGCAAATTGATCTGGGTGGTGAAACGGAATTGGAAAATCACGTCGGGGATGCCGTCGTGATTGTTGTCTATCTTCATTTCATAGAGGATGTTGGGATCGAACGGAAAGTAGTTCGGTCCATTGGAAGGCTCGAGAAAAGGATCGACATTCAGGATCATCACCACGTTGCCGGGATGATCGTAGCTGACAAAGGCATACCAGTCAGTAATGTCGGCCTTGGTATCGAGGGCGGTTACAGGTGCTTCGCGATGGCTCGAGGCGACAACTGACTGTGGAACGAATACCGCCGCAGTCAGCATCACCGCGAGTGCCGCACGAAAACATAGCTTCTGCATTTGCGCCTCACAGGGTTTTAGTCCCCAGCCGAATCCCGTGCGATGTAACGGGCAAGTCCGATGCATTCGCCCTGAATGGTGCTTGGGTCTCGGCCGAGTCCATGTCGTGTACGGAAATAGCTCCGCCAACGGATTGCCTCAAGCCTTCGAAAGAAGTAAATATCCGCGCAGCCGCCATCAAAGTGGCGGCCCGCCACTACCCAAGATTCTTAGGATATTTCCGCCTTATTACACATCCGACTGGCCCGACCGAAACGTACCTGCCACAGTTGGCCTATTACTCGCGGACGGAGCTTTACAAGAATGAACATTTGGAAGCGCGTTCTCGCAGTTCTGCTTCTCGGCGAAACACTGGCTTTTTCGCAGACTCCGGTCACGAAAGCTGCAGTAAGCGCACAGGCAACTGCTCTGACTCGAGGTAGCCAGGCAGGACTAGGCGCCATCACAGTCACCGACGAGAGAATTGCCGTGCTGCAGAATCAGGTAAAAGAATCGCCCGGCGACTACTCTCGTTATGACCATTTAGGCGCGGCGTATTTCCAGAAAGCCAGAGAGACGGGAGACATTGCGTACTATGAGCTCGCCGAGAAAACCCTAAACCGTTCAGTTGCCCTTATGCCCAGGAATCCTCCTGCCGTCGATCCGCTGGTGGACCTGGCGCTGGTTTACATGGGCGAGCACCGATTCACAGATGCGCTAACCTCCGCGCAAGAAGCTATCGCGGCAGGAACGGGAAACCTGGTTGCGTTTGCTACCGAAGGCGATGCTTACACAGATATCGGCGAGTACGAGCAAGCAGCGGCTGCTTACGATACGCTACGAACTCTGGGCGGGGCAATTGCATCTCCTTTGACCCTTGCCTACATGGCGGACAGCCGACTCTCCTATCTTAAATTCCTAAGTGGTGACACCGCGGAATCCATCCGGCTTATGAACCAGGCAACAGTAGCTGCGCTTCAACTCAACATACCTAAAGAAAACCTTGCATGGCTTTACTATGAGTGGGGACAAAGATATTTCCAGGCGGGCGATCTGCAGCATGCAGACATGGCCTACAGTTCAGCACTGGCTGCCGACCCCAGCCACTATCGCTCGCTTGCCGGCCTGGCGCAGGTTCGTGCGGCGCAAGGGAAGTTCGACGACTCGATCGAACTCTATAAGTCGTCGGTTGCCATCGTTCCGTTGCCCCAATACATTGCCGATCTTGGCGACGTATATCTAAAGATGGGGCAAGACCGCGAAGCACAACAGCAATACGATCTGGTCGAGTACATCGGGCACCTGGGCAAGCTGAATCAGGTGCTCCACAACCGCGATTTGGCATTGTTCTACGCCGATCGCGGTATGAAGCTCACTAAGGCTGTGCAGCTTGGGCGCAATGAACTGGAAGTCAGGCACGACATCTATACCTGGGATACTTTGGCGTGGGTGCTCTTCAAAGATCATCAGTTTCCCGACGCTAAGCAAGCCATGGACAAAGCTCAACGTCTGCATACGAGCGATCCCATTCTGCTTTTCCATGCCGGC
>Ga0187885_10004364_pt1 | contig 11683 bp, 7 predicted proteins | sample June2016WEW_20_1_3_FD_132970 | JGI IMG/M metagenome (GOLD analysis project Ga0187885, IMG submission 132970) | Peatland microbial communities from SPRUCE experiment site at the Marcell Experimental Forest, Minnesota, USA - June2016WEW_20_100 | ecosystem: Environmental > Terrestrial > Soil >... | reverse complement strand
GCGTTCGTGGAGCGCCACGGCGGCCTCTTCGCATCATCCTACGATTCGCAAATCTACCGACTGCGCGAGCAGATGCTCGACCGCCTGGGCGCAGCCTCGTTTGCGGTGAACGTGAAGACCGCTGGTCGCGTCCTAAGCGGAAACGCTGACGCGCGCAGGCTGAAGAACAGCTTTCTGGACTACACACGAAACGCCAGGCAGAGGCTCGAGGAAGCGCTAGACAAGAAAGGCGACCTCGTTTTTGTCATGGGGCACAAGAACCCCGACACCGACGCAGTCGTCAGTTCGCTCTTCGAGGCGTGGAGGAACCACCTGCTGAACGGCGAGCACGTCACGTACGTTCCAATCGTTCAGTGCACCCGCATACCGGATGAGGTCGCAACGCTTCTCGGAGACCTCGCCGACATACTTCCACGAACCTCCGACCTCCTCTATGCTCTAGCCCGCAAGTCGGGGCTCGCGCGTTGGATCAGCGTTGACCAGAACCGTGAGCCTGAAGTTCAGAAGTACTTCGTCGCGATCATCGACCACCACGTGGTCTCCGAGACTGCTCGGAGCATGAACGTTCCGAAGACCCTGGAGATGACCGGATCCTCGTCCGCACTCGTGGCTCGAAAGATCCTGGGCATGGGGGTGGAGTTGGAGGCTTCTGAAGCGCGGGTTCTCTACGGGGCAGCCCTGATGGACACCGAGAATAGGGTGGCCCACAAGATGACTCCGCAGGACGCGAAGATAATGGACCGCCTGAAGTCGATTTCAGGCATCGGCGACGACACAAACTTCTACCAGTCACTGATGGCGCGCCTGCTCTCCACCACCGATGCGGAACTGCTGTTCAGGCGCGATTACAAGGAGGACTGGGGCTTCGGGTTCGCCGTCGCAAAGGTCAAGGACAGGTTCCGCACACCGGAGGGCACGGGCCTAGTCACCAGCCTGTGCGCGCTAGCCACCGAGAACACACGCTCGAGAAACCTCCCCCTGACCCTGCTAAAGGTCACTGACTACAGGCCGGACAACGTGAGGGTTAACAAGGAGCGCGTCTACTTCGCGTTCAGCGCGAACGCAACTCCGCAGTTCCGCGACGCCGTGCGCCGCTCTCTCGAGGCGGTGGTAAAGTTCGAGTTCCCGGGAAGCTACGTTGAAGCTAATGAGGACTTCGTGGAGTTTAGCGGTACCGGGATGCAGCTGTCACGCAAGAAGACAGCCCCCATCCTTCAGCCAGTCGTCGCAGCATTCAACAGGTACTTCCAGTCCCCATCAACCAAACTCTGGGTTAAGCGCGACTTCCTGAGAAACACTCAGACGGTTAAAACGGCAGTCCCCGGGCTCTCAACAGACAGCGAAGGGAGAGTAAACTACGTCACATTCTCCGAAGCTAAAAACCTTGCCAAGAAAATGAAGTTCAAGATGCTAAGCATCTCCGAATACTGGAAGGTTCTGGGTGACGCCAAGGCCGTGAACGACGCGCAGATGACGGAGTCGCTGCAGGGAAGCAACTTCGTAGAATTCTGGGACACCGCAATCCTAGGCCACGACCACATGGTTGACCACCCTCACCTCGTCGGAGGCAAAGTGCAGGGGGCCGGACTGGAGGTCACTGTTCCAGCCGGCAGCCCCGGGCTAGTCAGCCCCAAAGACGTTGACCCCACAACCGGCATACCCCTACGAGTGCACCCGCCAAACGACTACGTTGATCCGACGCTGTGGAGGTACTGGGAACCTGACTCCAGCACAGTCTTTCCATGCAGGTCGTACATATTCCTACTCAACCAGCCGAGCTGGGATGGGAAGTTTCACCTCGCGGACAGCCTTCCAAACCTCGGCGTACGCCCTGCAGTGGACACTGTGACGGAACCAAAAGTCGACACCAAATGGGATGCTGACTATTTGACAGTGAGCATACTGGAAGAAGATGAGCTCCACCAGTTTAAGTGGCCGAAGAAGATCGCGGACTACTTGGACATTGAATAACCTCTATGTCTTCTTCCTGTCGTCAATCTCGTAGCGTGACCCATGACAGCATACTTTAAATGGTGTAATGCCCTATTTTTACCTGATAACCTTTGCCGCCCGTGTTCACGATCGCTTATGTGGGCACCTACCCTCCACGTGCCTGCGGGATCGCCTCGTTCACTAACGATCTGGCTCGCTCTCTTCGAGGTCGCAAGCGTCGTGTCAAAGCATTGGTGGTGGCCGTCGATGACGAGAAGCGCGACTTCGGTTCTGAAGTAAAGTTCCTCATAAGCAAAAATGATCGCGCCAGCTACGTGGCCGCAGCGTTGCAAATCAACGCGGCCAAGGTGGACGCTGTCAGCCTTCAGCACGAGTACGGAATTTTTGGCGGAGAATCCGGGGAGTACATTCTGGACTTTTGCCTGAACCTCAAGAAGCCTCTAATCACCACATTCCACACTGTGCTGCAACAACCATCGCAAAAGGAGCGACACATCATCTACCTAATATCTCAACTTAGCCGAGCCGTCGTGACCACCATTGACTCCGCTAAGGAAATCCTGCGCGAACGCTTCCAAGTTGATCCGGACAAGATCGTGGTCATAAAACATGGAACAATCCCGGCTAGACGAGGCAGTGCCATGCCCGCCAAGCGCCAACTGAAACTTTCCGGCCGAACCGTTCTAACCACGTTCGGACTGATCAGCAGGTCAAAGGGGTTGGAGTACGTCATCCAAGCCCTTCCACCACTGGCGCGCACTCACCCGAACATACTGTACGTAATAGTCGGTGAAACCCACCCCGAGGTCCTGAAGCACGAGGGTGAAAGCTACCGCGCCGAGCTGGCCGAGCAGACCAGAAACATGAGACTCGAGAATCACGTCAGGTTCGTTAACAGATACTTGCGCCCTGAGGAAATTTCCACTTACCTGCACGCCACAGACATATACCTGGCTCCCTACACTAGCCAGGCCCAGGTGTCTAGCGGGACCATAACGTATGCGCTCGGACACGGCAAGGCCGTGATCGCAACACCAACAACGTTCACTAAGGAGATATTAACTGGTGGTCGAGGTCTCTTTTGCAACTTCGAGGACCCCTACTCGCTCGCCGCTAGCATCAACCAGCTGCTCGTCGACCATTCGCTCAAGCGCAGACTCGAAAGGAACGCGCTAAGGTACGGGCGAGAGGTGGCTTGGAAAAAGGTCGCAGGGCAGTACGAAGACGTGTTCATGGTCGCTACCAAGAAGTTGGACATTAGACGTCAACTTTCCCAGTCGATCAGGTTAGACCATTTGGCGGCCCTTGTCGATGACACCGCGGTTCTGCAGCATGCCAAGTTCTCGATTCCAAATCGCAGGGAAGGCTACACGGTCGATGACAGCGCAAGAGCGATAGTTGCCATAACTCGAACGTCCTCCTCCAAGTCCGCGTTGGCCATGCAGCGCAGACTCGTGGGCTTCATCCTGCAAATGCAATCGGAGGACGGGAAGTTGAGCAACCTCATGGATTATTCCAGGAAAATCATGGATGCGCCCACGGACGGAGACCACCTTGGCAGAGCCATCTGGGCGATGGGCGTGCTGCTCAACTCACACCAAGATAGAGGAGTGAAATCCTCAGCCCGACAGGTGTTCGACCGCGCTCTCCCCTGGGCTCGAACCGCTACCTCTCCGAGAGTGATCGCTTACACCTGCCTGGGGCTGGGTGCACGTCTAGGTGCCGAGCACTCCGACGAAAACCTCAAGTCAAACCTCCGCCTACTAGCCGATCGTTTAGTCACACTGCACAACAGAACTCACACTATTGAGTGGGATTGGTTTGAAGAAAAACTAACCTACGACAACGCCCGCCTCTGCCAAGCCCTACTCACAGCGTACTCCATCCTCGGTGATCCAGTCTATTTGAAAGTCGCTGAGGATGCTCTCCAGTTTTTGATAAGAACCGAAATTTCCCATGAAGTCTACTCTCCGGTCGGAAACCTGGAGTGGTACGTTAGGGGCGGCCGCAAGTCCGAGTACGACCAGCAACCCGTGGAGACGGGGTCATTCATCGAGGCAGTGGCGGATGCCTACCGACTCACTGCAGCCTCACCATACAGGACCGCTCTCTTTCAAGGACTCGGCTGGTTCTTCGGCCAGAACACCAAGTCGGTTTCGCTGGTTGATTCGTCGACCGGCGCCTGCTACGATGGGTTAACTCCCGACGGCCTCAACCTGAATCAAGGAGCAGAATCAACCATCGCCTTTCTCCTAGCCGCCTCAGCGGCCATCGGTGGTCTCTCTTTCGTGAAAGGATCTCAGGTCAGGTTGTCCTCGATCATGGCATCCAAGAAGTCGTCGAGGTTAACGGTGGCCACTCCGCACACGGTATCGGCCCCGCCGTAGTACACTATTAGGGTCCCATCCTGTACGATGCTTCCGCAGGGAAAGACGACGTTCGGTACGCACCCCTCCCTCTCGTATGTGGTTTCTGGCGTCAGGATCGGGTTTCTAGTCCTCGAAAGTATCCTGGACGGATTGTTCAAATCCAAAAGTGCTGCACCAACACCGTACACTCTCTGTGCACTGACTCCATGATAGATCAGCAACCAACCTCTCTCGGTTTTGATAGGTGGAGGCCCTGCTCCAACCTTCCAAACCTCCCACGGTTGTTCGCCTTCCATCAGAGTGCAGTCCTGAACGTGGGCAACGTGGTCCGACCAGAACAAGTCAGAGCGCGCGAGCGCGGGGAAAGAATCCAGGTAAGCTATCTGAATTCCAAATTTCAGCCGGTGCAACACGACAACCTTGCCCCCTATCTTCTCCGGAAAAATCACGCAATCCTTATCATCCATGTTCGGCCCTACCAGCCCAAGCTTCTTGAACTCGACGAAATCTCTGGTCGATGCCAATCCCACGCGCTGTCCCCTGCGGGAGTATGCAGTGTATGTTATGTAGAAGACCCCGTCAAGGTTTGTGATCCTCGGGTCCTCACAGCCGAACTCCTCATAATCCGCACCAGGGCACAGTACGGGTTTTGGTGAACGGAAGGTCGGCGCGAGCCCGTCACTAGTGGACACGTACCCCAGCCTCGACACGCCACTGGAGTCGACGGCGCGATACAGAACGTGGATGCGCCCTCGATCAATGATCGCCCCAGGGTTAAAGGTTCCGCGGTGCTCCCACTCAAAACCTGGCCTAGGCGCGACTATCGGGTTCCTCTCGTATCTGGTGAGCTGCAGCGCCATCCCCACTGCATATAGGACCCCACCGGATATTTAAGTCTGCATCCGCTTCCACGGAAACCGTAACCCCTCCAAAATACCTAAATGTCGGGTCATGAAATAATGTGGCAGAGTGACAGTCATGCAGCTGACGGAAAGATTCTACGATTCGATCGTGTATGCGCTGCAGCTGCACTCCAAACAGTACCGAAAGGTTGTCGGTGGAGTACCGTACGCGTCCCACCTGTTAGGCGTCGCGTCCATAGTGATGGATTACGGTGGAGATGAAGAGGAAGCCATTGGAGCTCTCCTGCACGACTCCGTGGAGGACCAAAACGTCACCGTATCCGATATTGAGAAACGTTTTGGGCGCAGAGTTGCCATGATTGTTGAAGGGTGCACTGACACTGACCAGAAACCAAAACCCCCATGGCTTGAACGAAAAAGCAGGTACATAGCACACCTGCGCGCAGGCGTTCCCCCAGAGGTTCGTCTGGTATCAATGGCGGACAAATTGCACAACGCCCGCTCAACCCTGGCTAACCTTCGTTCGATGGGGGACGCTATATGGGAGAATTTCAAGGGCGGAAAGGAGGGGACGTTATGGTACCTTCGGTCCCTCGTGAACACCTATCGAGCCAGCGGCTCCGATCCGCTGCTTGACGAGCTCGACCGCACCGTCACCGAAATAGAAAACCTATCCGGCGCAAAACCTGAACTACAGCGAGAACATTTGCATTGAAATTGTGGTCGCCGTCACATCACGCCTGGAAACTACACTTTTCATGAAGATGCCCGCAAATTAGCTGTACATTTTTGGAATGTTCCAAAACTTTAAATGCCCCCCTCGTAGAAGATGGTAACAAGTGAGACAATGGGAAACAGTCGGTTGACAGACCGTAAGATCGAGCAAATGGTGAAACGGCAGCCAGGTCTATCGTTGTATCAGCTTAAACTTCGAACAGGGTGGAGCATAGGCAAAGTTGACGGCGCCGTAAGCCGGTTGGTTAATGCTCAGAGGCTGTTCGTGGTAGTTGGCGAGGGAAGTGGGCGTACCAGAAGTCGCGTTTTTCCACCTGAATATCTTCCAACACCAAGAATTAGTGTTCCGAAAGACCTGCTGCAGATGAGCCGCATGTGCTGGAACACTTTCGCCTACGTGTACGCCCTCGACAACCTCACAATCGGCATAACCGGACGACCCATGCCTGATTGGAAGCGGGCTGCGCTGTTTAGCCATAGAGTTCCCATAACTCGCACGAAGAAGCACATTCACATAACGGTGCCAACCAAGCTGACTAATTTCTACATGCTGAAGACCCATTTCCTATCAAAATCCGTCAGCTCCAATGGAATCCTAATCGTGGTCGGATCATCAATTCAGCAACACCGCCGCTATCCCAACCACCAATAGCGCTGCACCAGAAAAAACAGCCTCAAGCCAATCACAGTCAAAGCCCCCATGAAGAGTTGAGCTTTTACAGTCAGGGCACTTCTGACGAGTTGGCGTCATCATCGCATTTGACGATGATGCCCGACCACATGGCCATGCGCCGAAGCAGCCCAGTTCTACCAAGTGCTTCCATCAGCACGATGGCCCAGAAAAGCATGCCGATGGCAACCACGATCCAGAACACCTGCAATTCTGCACCAGTGAGTTCTACAAACAACCCCGCCGAAGTCAGGGCGTATACGACAAGCATCGGACCCAGTACGAGCAGATCAATCGCAAGCCCCATGAGAATGACTCTTTTTTCATCCCCCATTTCCGTTAACAACGACCTCACGGCAGCCATTCGCAGCTTCCTCCCACCGGAAGTATTGCACGCGTCCGTTTTTTAAGCCTTGCGGTTCGGATTTGACTTACAGCGTTTCTTGGCCGGGTGCGAGGATTTTAACATCGTCAAGTCCGAACTCGACCGGATAGTTTTTACTAGTATACCCAACCTTCAGATGCGGGTTTTCAACCTTCACCCGTTTCAGCACCCCCTTGATCTTTCTAGCCTGTTTCTCAGCATTTTCAAAGTATAGCTTGCGAACTCTTTCTCCCTTCTGGTCTGTGAATATCATTGTTTTCGGCCCCTTCTTTCCAATCAGACTGTAGATTGTTGCCGTGTCCAGTCCAGTGCCGGATAGTTCTATGGACGCGATCATTGGAGTGTGTGAGAGCCCTCCGGCCTTGTGGATGGCGAGCTCGTGCATTACGCAGGTGTTGAGCTCACGCAGTATCTGAGCACGCAGACTGTCCTCGTTCACTGTTATGGCGGATGCCTTTGCTGCTTCCCCCGCCTTGTCAAGTAAACTTTTGAAGTCTTTCAAAGTGGAGGAGGGTATTTGTTTGCCTTGTACATGACCGGCCTCTTTCGTGTTTGGTACAGATTTCATGTCTGCTACTGGCACAGCGGAGGTCAACTTGTCCTTGGACAAGTCTGCTTTTAGCTGTGCGCTACTGAGTTGTTTCAAGGCGTTCTCGAACGCTTTAAGTTTGGGCCCAAACGAGAGGTCTTTATACGTTTCCTTTGCCACCTTATCGGCGAAGACGAACCATTGTCTGCCCTGGCAGAAGCCCAGGACAAACGGTTCGTTGTTGTCCTTCAGAAAGCGGCGTGCTGTCTCTTCCTTTCCGCTGCCGAAGCTAAACCACCAGTTTCTCGTCACACATTTGGTCTTGTGCAAACCTGCTTTTTTAACCAATACCTCTTCGCCTGCCAAGACTCATACCTCTATGTAGTCACATTACTGACCCCGTATTTTAACTAGGCGGTGGATTACAATGTTTTAAATCCTCCATTTTATACGGCCATCAGAGAATGTTAGAGGCGAAACGGTTTGATGAAAATCAGCATATTTCTTTTCTTATCCACCGCTGTCACCGTCTACGAACTTGCGGCCGGCGACACTCTAACACGCATACTCTGCCTCATCTTTATCCCATTTCTAATTCTGGGTTGGTTGAAGGCAGCCCACCCAAAATCACACGAGCACCACCGTGGCAGAGTAGAATACCCCTACTAGCGTCAGCATCTTGCTGCGACCTAGGTCCTCTTAAGAGACAGTTTGAGTCGAGCCCTCTGTGACCATGGAACCTGCACGTTTTAATAGCTCTTTTCAAGATTATTCAAGCAATGGTGATGCCTCTGCAAGAAACGGGTCGCTGTATTATTTGCGGACAGACGTTACAGTATGTCTTCGGACGACCCCGTAAGCTCTGTGGAAGAAAGTCCTGTTTTCTGGAGTGGAAGAGGCGCCGGTACACGACACTGCTAGCAGTGGCCAGAACTAGGCGTCTTGTTACTGCAGACTTTGAGTACGCTGAACCAGTCTGCGATTGCGGAAGTTACCGCTTTGCGTGGACATTGGATGGCGTCTTTTGCACAGAGTGTGGTCTTCAGGATCCACTGTTCTCCATCGAACCATGGGTTCCAGCAGAGTTTGCTCCAAAACCAACGTGCACATGCGATCTGTGCAAGCAAACACCACTATACCAACTCTGGCAGTCCGCGTGAGGCTTCAGTGGTCACATTTAATACTCAGAAATGAGAACTAGAACCTAGAGAAAACTTGGTTCCAAACACCATGACAATACTGTGGCTGTCCATTCCACTCGTACTGTGGACTTTGTTTTGGAAAATTCCGGCTCTTTGGTTCTCAGCGCGTAATGGAGAAAAAGCATGGTTCGTCGCCCTATTTTTCATCAACCTCGTTGGCATCCTTGAAATCGTCTACTTACGTTCTCGAAAATGCTGGCCATTCAATACTGATACCGCTCAGCCCAGTTCGACCGCAAATCAAACTCTTTTTCAGTAGTTTCAGCACCGTTTTGACACCGTTCAGACTTTTTGCCCACTAAAGTGTGTAATTATAGTTGCGTTATGCTGCTTTTTGCGGTGGCGGAGTTTTTTGTCGATATATTGTGTGTTAGACGGTCTATGCTGTTGGTGCGAACTTTCGCACAATGTGCGCAGAAGTCTCTGTTGCAGCTAAGACAATTGCTGATGAGGCTAGCGCTAGTCCAGCAACCATGACTATTGGAGCTATGGTGAATGCTTCTCCAACGAGCAGAGCTACAAGGCCTACTGTCAGTATTCCCATCAGTAGTTTGGTCAACTGTTGTTGCGTCCTCTTGTTTCTGAAGTGCTTCGATTTCAATCCCAGAAGTGTTAGGGGCGGGCTCAGGTACACGAGACCGATCATTGTGCTTGCGAATATTGTGGCCAGTGTTGTGGCGGCCTCAGGTGAGGCTGGGTTGGCGGCCTGGAAGACTGCCGAGGTGAGGCTGAAGATTCCGATGAGTGGGTACAGGGCGTATTTCATGGCGGTGCGTGCTGGCTGGTTGGTGCTCTCGTACTGGGCAACGGGCGGCGCCCATGAGTAGTACCATGCGTTGAACAGGGTCATCAATTGGGATCCGTCGTAGGTGCGCATGAGCATCTGGTCGCGGAAGTTGCGCAGTACTTGGACTTCAGGTGCAAGCTCGGTGCCGTAGGTTGCGGTGGCGATGACGCACTGGGGTGCGGTTACACTGACCAGGAGGTTGGTGCTGTGTGAGAGGGTGCCGCTTGTCGCCATGATTTGAAGGTAGTAGGAGCCCGCGGGGATTGAGGAAGAGGTTGCCACCGTGAGGATGGTGTTGACCGACGTGTTTGGTTGAGGGGTGATGGGGCTGGCGAGGTTGAAGGTCACTCCGGTGGGGGAACTTCCAAGCCAGGAGGCAACCAGAGTTATGGGAGAATTGAACCCGTTAGTGGAGAGCACGGTCACGGTCGCTGACCCTGCGCTTGGTTGAGCGAGACTTATTGCGGCGGGTGAAACGGATACTGAGAAGTCGGGGGCCGCTGAAACCTGGACCTGAATTGAGGCCTGGTGTGAGAGCGAGCCGCTGCTGGCTTGGATTGTGATTGTGTACGATCCCTGGGTCATCGTTGACGCCGTTGAGATCGTTACTGTGGATGTGGCTGTGCCTCCGGCTGACGGCGTGATGGGGTTCGATGATAGGCTGGCGGCGAGGCCCTGTGGGGTGCTGGGGCTGCTGAGTGTGACCGGCGATGCGAAGCTGCCGATGGACGCTACTGTCGCGGTGGCTGTGGCTGAGGCCCCCTGTATGACGCTTAGGCTTGTCGGGTCGATGGTTAGGGTGAATTCCGGTGGGGGTCCTACCGTTACGGTTATGGTGGTGGTGTGGTAGAAGTTGCTGCTGGTTCCGGCAATTGTTATCGGGTATGATCCTGCTGGTGCTGATGATTGGACGCTGACTGATGCTCCAACATTGACTGCCGAGTATGATTGCAGATTCACAGGGTTACCGTTGAAGCTCACGGCTATGCCGGCTGGAGCGTTTAGTGCCCCGAGAGAGACTGACGACAGGTAGCCGTATCCCTGGTAGACGTTTACAGGCGCGAGGGTCAAGGTGAATGCCCCCGAGTCTCCCTGGTTGACGTTCATGGTGGAGGGTGAGACTGAGATCGAAAAGTCCGACTGGGCTGAGGACGACGACACGCTTAGCTGGAAGGTGGCGGTGTGGTAGAAGCCCCCGCTGGTTCCAGTCACGGTCAGGGTGTAGGTTCCAGTGGAGATGTAGGATTGTATCCAAATGTTCAGGTTTGACGATGCGAAGGGAGTGACCGGGTTGGAGGCGAAGCTTGTTGAAACCCCAGACGGCGCTCCGAAAACGGCCAACGTTACCTGCGAGGGTGAACCCGACACGAGCGATACCGAGACTGCGACCGAAACAGTGTTTCCCTGAGACACGCTCACGTACGATGGGGAAACGCTTAGAGAAAAGTCCCCGGTTCCCGAGGATACGTTCCCAGAACCTTCGGACATCATGAAGTCCATTCCTGATGACAGAACGCTCGGGTTGGAGTAAGCGTTACCGCCCACGATGCCAGAGTTGCACCCGTACCACAGAATGCCGGAGGAAGATACCTGATCCTGAATGTCAAGGGCGTACTGGTTACCGGGTGTGACATATATGGTGGACGAAAACGTGGCACCAATCCACCCTGGACTGAAGTTGGCTGGAATTGTGAAGCTCACCGACCCTAATACAGCTCCCCCGTTTCCACCATTCAGAATCCGCGCAATCATGGGCGTGTCAAAGCTGTTGAAGGATTGAGCGTAAACCGAAAAGGAGCTGACGGAGTTTTGGTTGGGCGTGAACACCTGCCCGATCGGCTCGTGAGTCCCAACAGTAACCGTGCTAGAACTGAAGCTGGTGCAGGAGCGGTCAACAGTTCCAGACGAGGCCGATCCGGAGCTTTCCGACATCATGAAGTCCATCCCCGAAGGAAGAACTGTTGGGTTTGAGTACCCGTTGCCGCCAACAACGCCCGAACTGCACGCATACCACAAGATGTTCGAGGATGACAGTTGGTCCTGAACGTCAAGAGCGTACTGGTTACCCGGCGTCACCGGAATGCTGAATGGGAATGTGGCTCCGATCCACCCAGAATTGAAGTTGCCTGGGATTGTGAAGCTAACTGACCCCAACACCGACCCCCCGCTTCCACCATTCAGAATGCGCGC
>Ga0187885_10004357_pt1 | contig 11694 bp, 17 predicted proteins | sample June2016WEW_20_1_3_FD_132970 | JGI IMG/M metagenome (GOLD analysis project Ga0187885, IMG submission 132970) | Peatland microbial communities from SPRUCE experiment site at the Marcell Experimental Forest, Minnesota, USA - June2016WEW_20_100 | ecosystem: Environmental > Terrestrial > Soil >... | reverse complement strand
CCCTTGGTTGAAGATGAAGAACGTGAAGTCCGTCTCAGAACTCGTGGAATTGGAAGTGAAGCCTCCCGACATGATCGGCTTCATGTACAACAGCCTCCGCAAGGATCTGGTTGAGATGATGGACAAACCGATGGAAATCCGTCAGTTCCAGGGTTTGCTCGTTGGCAACACTCCCACGCAAGCAATGCTCGAGGAATCACGTCTCGTGTTCCATGCTTTCGCTACAGGCAACAATATGCTACGCGAAGTCATGGACCTCAAAATAGCGCTTCTCAAGAAGGCGGAAGCTGAATTCGCAACCGCCAAGGAAAACGGACAGCAGGAGAGCATCAAGGTTGCCCGCAAGGCAATCGCGAAGGCTCGCGCTGAGGTCAAGATTACCGAAGAGAAGCACAAAGAGCAGTCGTCCAACCTCATCAGCATCGTCGCTGCGTGGGGCAAGGGCAAGACTGAGAACCGGAAGGCCTGGGCCCAGGCTGTTCACACCATCGTTTGCGGTGGGCGTGGCACGGGATCCATTCTCTTTCATGTGTTTCCGCAGGAAGCGATCGATGCAATTGCGGAACGCACCAACGGCATACGGGCATCGGTCGCACAGAACAACGTCGCCGGCGTCGTATTTGTCAAAGACAACGTTTTCTACATGGACTCGTTCAACGGCGGGAAGGCTGAGCCTATCTTCCGTTATGACATGCAGAAGCGGAAACTGGCTCACGTCCAGGCCGCGGTTGCAGTCGTCTGCTAAAGAGTTTCGTCACTCTCTAACAGAGCCATATCAACCCACTGTAGAGTGGACAACCCGAAGGGGCTCTATTCGATGAGCCCCCTTCGGGGACTTATCTAGAGTTGGGGGAGATTCAATGCCATTCTTCAACTTCAAGAAAAGACAGCGATCACCAGCGCAGCGAACAGTGCCGTGGAACGTCGAAATCATCACCCACCGCACCGGCCGGGATTACACCTGGAACTGGCGCCTCAAGGGATCGAGAGGACTAAATGCAAAGCAGGGAGCCCGAATAGACGCTTTGGTCGGGCAATACTGCACATCGCAGGCAGAAACGACCAGCTTAGGTACTCGTACCCAGGTCATCTCCGTACTTCTGCCGAAGGCACGTTAGTTTGCAAAAGAGACACCCGCAATCCGGGTGTCTCTTTTTGTTGCGCCGTGCCCGGTAATTGGATAAGATATACCAGTGCCACTCATTTGTAATAGAGAGGGATCAGTTTCACGCGCATTAGCCTCGGATGTTGCGAGGATTTTTGAGTCATCTGTTGGCTAGGCGCATACCCGATCACTTCCGAGTGAAGGGCATAAGAAAGGACGGATATGCTGAAACGGGCTTTATGGATTGCACTTGCAGTTGTAGCAGCGGCAACTTATTCCTCGTGGGCTTGCGCTCAATCGGAAATCAAGACTCACATTATCGATGAGCAAGTCGTCGAGCGGCTCGCGACTTCCCTGAACCACACATCAATGATCGAGTTCCCGGAGCCAGTTACGGCCGCGGTCGTCGGGACCGAGGACGTGAGAATGGAGTTTCGGGATAACGTCGTCATCCTGGAACCCGAAAGAGCGGGAGTCCAGACGAACCTCCTGGTGTGGACCGCCAGTCAGCAGCTCGTATACGAGGTTCAGCCGGCCAGCGAGACGAGCGAATGGCCCTTCGTTATTCGTGAGTCCTTCGCACCATCACCGCTACCGCCTCCAGGTCCAACATTGGCCGAGGCCATGGCTCTCCGGGATTCCTCGCACGGTGCGTTTCTGCTTTCTATGCGAAATATTACGGTATGCCGCGACACAAAGAAGGGAAAAGGGGTGCATATGTGGGCGGAGCAGGTAGGCGAGGATCACTTCTCCTATTATGTTCGCATGACAGCCGTGAACAAGACAAAGCACCCCTACCGAATCACGACCCCGGACGTCAACCACATAATCCCCGCGTTCGGCGCCAAGATAGCTCTCAGCTCAGTCAATCAGCAATTAACCGACAAGCAGTTTTCTCGAATAAAGCTGTACGACTCTGAGGGCGTTGCAAGCCATGGTTCGACGTTGACGTCGCGCGACCTAGAGCCAAAAGAGTCCGTGAGTTGGGTCATGGCCGTCAGCAAAGTGGGTCACCCGGTAGCCATCTACCAGTTCAGCCTTCCGCCCGATGGCAAGAAACAGGTTCATGCGGCGGTGATCTTTTGACCGACATTGTGTACCAACCCGCCGACAGAGCGGCGATCCTCAAGTTGGTTGAGGAGAGCTACAGCAAAGGTTGCCCCACATTCGCTGACGAGATCAAGGCGAACTGCCAAGATCCTATTGAGCCGATCGACGACAAAGGAAAGTATCGTCTGCACCCGCTGATTTGGACAGCGATACTCGGCGTAGTCGGCGTAGTCGGCGTAGTTCTGTACTTCCACTTCCAGCCGTAGCCCCTTAGCGAGCCGTCGCCCGCGGCCGTTCTCTCAAGGCGACCACGGCTCGCTTTTGGAGAAAGTGTGTGTTCCATGCAGACCGAAAAGCCTGAACATGACCCAGAAGGTAGCGCAATCATGTTCGGATGGTTTCTCCTGGCAATTGTGGCTGTAGCCCTGTTTTGGTTGGCGTCGTCAAGGCTCCATTTGACTGTCTCCGAGTTGGTAGAGTTGGCTCTGTTGACGATAGTTGGGGTCTACGTGATCGCCGATGCGGCTCTATATTACATGCGCAGGACGACGAAGCGAGCGGGGATATTCCCTCCACCAAGACCTCGGATTTCCTTCGCAGCCGATGCGAATGGGGTTGCAATCGCGGCGGAAAACGAGAGTGTTTTGGTTGGCCACGAGTCGAATGGAGACCCGTTCTATTGGAGCAATGACGTTCGTGTCAGGCAGACGATCGCCAGTGGGATGACAGGCGCCGGCAAGACCACGCTAATCGAATCCATACTTCAGCAAGACATTAGGCGCGGCGTCCCGATCATCTTTATGGACGGCAAGGGAGAGAAAAAACTGCTCGACCGCATTCTGCCATACGTGGAAGCGGCCGGGCGGATGCACCAATTTAGACTGATTGATCCGCAGCAGCCGGAGAAATCTGTCGGCTTCAACCCACTCCATGCTCCGCACGGAAATCTGGATTCTCACGTCGGCTTTGTCTTCGAGTCATTCAAGGTCGACGGAGGAGACGACTTCTTTGACCAACATCAACGGGTGTATCTGGAGAATATCACCCGCATCCTTCACCACTCGGGCAAGCGGATCAACTTTTATGACCTACTCGTCACAGCCTACGACGAAAAGATCCTCGCCAGACAGATCAAGATCGCACTCGACAATGCTCGTGCGAATATAAATGTGACTCGACAACAGATGTTGACCCTAGAAATCAGCATCCAAAATTTACTGGCCACATTCCAAGACAAGGATCGCGTGTCGAAGATCCAAGGCCTCATCAATCACATGATGACGTATATGGGTGACTCACTAGCTACGATTACGGGACCCTACGAAAATCTTCTGACCATGGAAGATGTGCTCGATCAAAATCTCATTTTGTACGTCAGTCTGAATATCAACGTGAACCAAGACGCCGTGACGTCCCTCGGACGAATCATTCTTCAGAACCTACAACTCACACTTGGGCAGCGATACGCAGAGACTGGCCATGGGGACAACCATGAATTTATTTCTGTGCTGATGGACGAATTTGCGCCGTTCGCCTATGCGAACTTCTCACGCATTCTTCAAACCGCACGTGGCGGGAATGTCGCGTTCATGTTCGCGCTACAGAACTACGGGCAACTCGATCCTGTCGGGTTTGGCCTCAAGGACTCTCTCACATCGGGGCCCAATAATGCATTCATGATGACGATGAAGGACGAAAAAACCACAGAGCAATTTCGCAAGGAGGGCGGCGAGGTGAAGCGTGACCGCGTTTCCGTTCGCGTCGAGAAGGGCGGCATCCTGACTGGGAATAAGTTCGAGGAGCAGACCAGCGGAACGAAGTCCGACTTCTATGAATTGCAGATAAGGGACGAGCAACTTAAGCGCCTTCCTCGCGGCCAGATGCAGGTGGTGATGTCCGATCCAGATAAGGGAATGGTCCATAAACATATCCATGTACGGCGACCTGACATGCACTTCATCGCGAACAAAGAAATCAACAATCTCTATCCGTCTATGGCGGAGCTGATGCAGGATTCACAGGGTCTGAACCTTCGTTTTCCGACCCTCGACCTGGAAGCAAAACGAACAGATTATGCCGGCAAAAAGACTGTACGTAGCGGGAGGAAATCGTGAAGCATCGTACATTGGGGATCATCTTTATTGCAGCTACGCTTGCCGCTAACGCACAGCAACCCCAGAAGGCGCAGCCGGACGACCCTCAGTCTCAGGAGGGCGTAGCGCCCAACCAGGCGTTCATTCCCGGGGCGCAACAGGGCGGTGCCGGGTCATCCCAACAGCAGCCAGGGCCGTTCGAGCGAAGGCCAACTCCCCCGGTCAACTGGAACCACAACCACGAGGTTTATCCAAATACGGATCAGCTGCCAGACAATGGGGATCCGACGATTGGGCAGAAGAAGTGCGACGTTACGACACGTCCGAGCGCGGTTGAAAGCGCCACTCACGCTGTCAATCCCAGCGACACAAACTATGGAGGGATACTCTCCCGGTGGCACATGCAACTCGTCCACGACCTACTCCTGAGTGTCGAGTTCTGGGGCCTAATGTGCGCGTTGGTTGCGATCCTCCTCCTCCTCCTTTACGTCCTCTGGCTGATGCGTCAGCGCGACCAACGGCTTCGTGTCACGGTCGACATAGTGCTCCAACTCACCAACTCCCGCAACTTCGCGCGCTTCCACAACATGCGAGTCATCAAGATTCACAACGAGCTTGTAGAGCGGCTCAACGACCAGTACGAGCGCGAACTGCGTGAAAACGGCGACGCGCCGCGCGAGATAGACAGCGCGACTTTGCCCAAATTGTCGTTCCTAACGCTCAGCGGCCCGTCCGCGAATTCAACATCCGAACAGCAGACCGAAGCACCCGGCAGCGAGCAGTCCCAAGAGGTAAGCAGTATCCCCTCGGTCGCAGCTGCCAGCGAATTTGCCATCGAGTCGGGCTCGCAATTCAAGGCCGCCGGGTTCAAGAGGAAGAGTCCAGTTGCCGACAACGACAGCGCTTCAACTGCCCAATCTGACGTGGATATTGCGCTGGCGCGAGCCAATGCTGCAGCCGCGGGTGAGCAGCCAGTGGCAAGCACAGACACCAAAGGTGAAGAGAGTCTGGAGGTCAAAAATCGCCGGCTGGAGGCTCAAGTACAAGCACTACAGCAGCGCACAACTTCACTCCGGAACCAGCTCAACCAACAGAGGCAGACAAACGCTGTCGGTGAAAGTGATAATTCTGGGGAGCCTCAGTGATCGTTCAGTGCATCTCATTCGGCTCGCATTGGTACCTCAATAAGAGGGTTGATCCGCGCACTGGAGCCCTTCTGCGGTGTCGGTCGGCGTTCATGAATACGACCCACATTAAGGTCGGATCACCCGAGAAGTATAAGCATTCGATTGGCGGTTTTGTGCGGATCAACGCAGCTACGAAGCCATACTTTGACTCTCCCCAGGAGATACTCCAAGCGAAATATTACACCGAGGGGGTCACCCGCTACATGGAATCAAACAGGCTGATGCTCCGGTCTAGAGCGCCCGATGATGCCGAGGTAGACCGCTTCCTTGTGTGTGTTCGGAGCACGATCGAGGGGATGATTGACTTCAATTCGGACTGGCGACGCGACGGCCCGGCTCGCATACTGTCTTCGAGTTATTACGCTTTGCACCAAGAAACGTTGCTGTTGATGAAGAGGGAATCGGTTATCTGGACTGCTCTCGGAAGCTGGAGGATCATGTGCAAGGACAAGACGTCATTTCTCGGACTGATCGACGGCCGGTGACCCACAAAGGCACCTCTACACTCAACCCAGCGAAGGATCTCCCGCTCCTCAAACTCATCCGCGACGCGACTTTTATCAGCCGTCAACAGCTTGAACTTCTGATCGCCGGGCAGACAAAGGAGACGAATTACGTCAGCCGGAACCGGCGATTAGCACGCCTGGTAGAACTCGGCCAGATAAAAGTTTACCCACCATGTTACTCATATCGCGGCCAAGTTTTTGGGATTACCGAACGGGGAATGAAGATATTAGAACTGGCCGGACTCGGGCTGTTTAGATCACACGCCTACGTAAAAACGCAGCCTAACGTCGTACAAATGCCGCGCTACCTCATGCTGAATCGGATCGAAATTGCTGCGCGAGAATCGTTCGTTGTCCTTCAGTTTATTCGCGCCCGCGAGTTGAGATCTATGAATAAAGTGGTGAGATGTCCGACACGAAAAGTCTACGATTCGCTCGCTGTGATCGCTGGGGTCACGGACAGTAACACCCAAATCTATCTGGGGATCCAGTACGAAAGGAGTTTGAAGTCGAAGGTTCGGTATGCGCGAATGCGGCAGAACATCGAGGCGGACAATCAGATTCATGGCCTCTTGTACATAGTGGATACTGAAGCTGATGCAGTCATCTTATCGAGGGAAGTCTGTTCGGCAAAAGTCCCGGTAGGGGTTGTCGTAGCAGCACTATTTGAAAGTCGTGGGGCGGATGCCGCGCTCCGTTTCTCAAGTGCCCTATCGGTGGTACGCGCTATGGCAGGAATAGCTGCACGCCCAATGTGTGACCCTTTGCCTGAATTTGAGCCGACTAACGACCCGGTCTCAGGGTTCTGACAATGCCGATGCAGACCGCATCCTTTCTTCGAATTATTAGGTTTTAGACCACGAACCACTGCTGTAGTTGAAGAGGGAATCGGTTCTCTAGACCGCCCTCGGAAGTTGGAGAATTACATGCAACGACAAGACGACATTTCTCGAATTACTGGACGGCCGGTGATCCACAAAGGCACCTCTACACTCAACCCAGCGAAGGATCTCCCGCTCCTCAAACTCATCCGAAATGCGACTTTTATCAGTCGCCTTCAGCTGGAGTTGCTGATCGCCGGGCAGACAAAGGAGACGAATTACGACTGCCGGAACCGACGATTGACGCGTCTAGTGAAACACGATCAACTGCAAACTTACCCCCAGTGCTGGCCTTATCAGGGGCGGGTATTTGCAATTACACACGCTGGTCTCAACACATTACAGATCTCTGGTATGGGGATTCTTAGCGTAACTGCCGACACAGAGACGCTCGCAGACGTCCGGCAGATTTCACATTTTCTTGGATTGAATCAGATCGAAATTGCGGCTCGCCAAGTGTTCAATGTTCGACAATGGATCGGCGACCGGCAACTCAAATCGCTCAATATAGCAGCGAATCGACCGACCCAAAAGGACTACGATTCGATCGCTGAAGTTACAGCCCCGTACGATTCGAGTGCGGTTATCTATCTCGGAATTGAGTACGAAAGGACGATCAAGTCGAAAGACCGGTACGCACAAATCCGGAAAAAACTTGAAACCGAACGGCAGATCCAAGGGCTCATCTACTTCGTCGATAACGACGAAGATGCGGTTATTTTATCCCGAGAAGTTTATTCAACGTCGCTCCCAGTCGGGGTGGTAACCGTCTCGCAGTTCCGAGCTAATGGAACAGATGCCCCGATGCGCGTTGTACAAAACCGCTCCGTGGTCCAGGTGTCAGTCAAAGACTATCTGACATCTATACGGCCCGCCTGACACCTCACTGAAAGCCTGATTGCATTCGACTGTGACGTAAAACAGGGCTCCAGCGATTCTAAAGCTGGGGCCTTAGTTGCGCCCATGTAAACCAAACTGGTTGGTGGTGGGCTATAGACCGTCCTCCGGGCCTACTTGCATAACCACTGCATAACCGCCGCGTAACCGCCGCGTAACCACTGCGTAACCGCCGCATAGCATTGGCCGAGAGACTATTCCTAACTTGCGTAAAATACGAGACTTATGATTGACCATCTACCCGCTACAAACTCCTTTTTGTGGTCTTTTTCACGGTCTCATGGTTGTTCGCGCTACTTTACGCCGTGAAATGCGCCGCGATTCGCTCTTTTCGGGGTTGGCCTGTATGTGGTGCAGTGGCGCTTAAGGTCGCGCAATCTACTCCGCTAGCGTTCGCTTTTTCTGTTGCAGTTTGCGACGAGCGTAGGAAAACAATCGGGTGGAGAGGCAATACGTTGGCGGACTGAAACGTGTCGGCTGCGCGTGATGTTGTGCGTAGCGGGTTGCTCTTTTTGCACTGCGAGTCGCGTTGCTTACCTGCGACTTTTGCGACGAGCGTAGGAAAACAATCGGGTGGAGAGGCAAGACGTTGGCGGTGTGAAAGGTGTCGGCTGCGCGTGATGTTGCGGTCGTTGAAATTGCGTTCGGCGATGCGAGTTGTGTCGCTTTCGTGTTTCGGTTTGCGGCGGGGAGAGGAGAACAATCGGGTGGAGAGGCAAGACATTGGTGGTGTGAAATGTGTCGGCTGCGCGTGATGTTACTGCATGCGGGTGAGACTATCTCGGCTGCGCGGAGGAGGATTGGTACGCGAGGAGTTGCATCGCTGATGCGGCGGTGTTGGCGTGATGGCGGAAGATTTTGAACTGAACTGTCGTCTGATATCTCGGGCGGAACTTATCAAAAGGAGAATCGGTATGCGACCGGGAACTGTTTGTTTGGCGGCACGGCAGGATGCGCAGCGGAGTCTTGCTGCGGTGAAGGAAATGGCGAAGACGCGCGGCGAGGCCTATCTCAAATTTGCAAAGCAGTATCTCAGTCAGCGGCATTTTCGGAACGCAAAGGCAGCAGCAGCTGAGGGGAAACGCTTGTGCGAAGGGCCGTTCTATTTAGCGGTTCAGGAGCAATTAGACGGCGTGCTTCGTGACATTGAAGTGGCTGAAGCGGTGACGTCTCAACCCATTCCCCCCCAGGGAGTCTTCATTTTCCCGTCCAAACCCAGCGCACATGTCGAGGAATTAACGAATGAATCGCAACACCGAACAACTCACTATATCGAGCGGATGGGTCTACCTGGAATCGGCAACTCGGTACCTTGAGCACGGAGACTTTGCCTCGGCGCGAGTGCTTGTGGAGGAGGGGATTCTCCAGACCGAAGCGGCCCCGCGGTTTGACGTTTTGGGAAGGCTGCGAGATCTGCACACCATAATCGCGCTCAAGGAACGCACTGGGAGAGACGACACTCTGTCGATTCTTGGGCGGACGTACTACGTCGGCTCAAACGCAGAAGACGACCAGCCGGAGGTTGGCGCGCCACCGCTGCCACAGATACATTGAGATTTTTGACTCTCAAAAAGTAGCTGTTGAACAACCCACTATGCGGACACTGAATCCGTAAAACCCAATAAACCAACATTCCCATACCCCCCTACACCCCGAGAACCACTCCAACAACGATCTTGAAGCGCGCAACTCCTGTGACATACTTATCGCAGTGTTGTTCGCATTTCGATTCCTTTTTCGGGCGCCCCTTCCTTGGGCGCCCATTCTTTTTGCAGATTGGTCGGTCGCCATTCCGGGGCCGACCAGCATTCTCTCCACCACCGGCAAGATTCGAGGATGGCGTGGCGCCTTTTGGCAGCCTGCGCCCCATCGCGTTTGCCATAACCGCAACCTCAACCAAAGGAATCTGACCAAATGCAGAACACAAACACACACTTCTGGAAGAAGTACGATCGGCTGCAACTCAGTCTGTCGGTCCCCACGCCACATTACCCAGCCGCCTTCAATTTGGCACCCGCGGCGTCTCAAGCCTCAACTTCGGCTGCGAACTAGGAGCGAAATGTCCCAACATCTATACCTAGCCATTTCTGCCTTACGGGATGCTTTTGCCCTGGGAGTTCTCACCGGTTTTTACGGCAAGAAACTTCATGGCGCGATTGTGGAAGTTGCCTTTTTTAAGCCCAACCTCTACGCCCATCTGCCGGCTGTGTCGTTCGTAGACTAGCCGCAACCAAGATCAGGGACGCTCATCCGCAAGATTAGCGTCCCTGACTTTTCACCCTATGCGTCGAGCAAATGCTCCGCCTTTAGACATCTTGCGTTGAGCGAAAGCTCCGCAAACCGAAGCCGTGTCCACGGCAACCGAGTGCTTCATGTGGCGGCCCGCTTTCAAAGGGGTCGCTCTCCTTCCTCGCATTGTGGATGCTCCCAACCTTTCCCAATCTACCCATCGGCTCGTCAGCCGGCGGACTCACCTCAATGCAATTCAACCGTTTCACCGTACCAAGGAGAACTCTCATGCGACGTGGATCGACAGCAGCTTTCTGGAAGAAATACAACGGCCTTCAATTCGCAATGGCTGCATCATGCATGCCCAACACCGCTCGTGTGTGTGCGGCGGAACCGATGAAGATCAAGATCCCTCTCGCGTTCTGCGCGCTGCCTGGCCGAATCTTGGCCAGCCCAATTCACTTGAACTGATCTTTACCCCTCGACATTTGCGGGACGGTGGGAAGTCAAACCTACTCGGTGCAGATTTGGCAATCTGTCGCTGTCGGTCCCTCTGGAACGGCTTATGCAGGCTGACCAATTGACGCAGTCAGCCACCTAGAGCAATAGCAGTATTACTGTAATGCTCCAAAGCGAAGTCTGAACCATGCCTGAGCGTCTTGAGATGTAATGCATGGGAGCAGCTCGGTGATGGCCTGGTCGAGGGCCTCTTTGGAACGTGCCTTGCTTGAGCGCAGCAGTTGTTTGAGCTTGGACCAGGCTTTTTCGATGGGGTTCAGGTCCGGCGAATAGGGCGGTAGATAGAGCACTTTGGCTCCTCGTTTCTCGATCAGTTCGCAGACACTCTCGACTTTATGCGGACTGAGGTTGTCCATCACCACAACATGGCCTGGTTCCAGCTTCGGGCACAGCACATGTTCGACGTAAGCCAGGAAAATATCGGTGTCGGTGGGCTCTTCGATGGTCATGGCCGCGATCATTCCGCCCAGGCTCATGGCGCCCAGGATGGTCATGATTTTCCAGTGACCGCCGGGGGTGGCCTCGTGGATGCGCCGCCCTCCGCGGCAACGTCCCCGCAGCCGCGTCATGGAGGTCGTGACACCGCTTTCATCCAGATAAATCAATCGCTCCGGCGGGATGCCGCAGATCGCTTCGAGGAACTCTTTGCGCCGCTGGAGATTCGCTTCCGTGTCCCGCTCCTGGGCGTGGAGCGACTTTTTTTCAGCCGCAGCCCAAGCCGCACAACCCAAAGCCGCACCAGCGACCAGCTCATTTCCACGCCGCTATCGGCGACGATCCGCTCGCGCAGCTCAGCCACCGTCAGGTCGGGATTGGCCTCGACCAGCTCCACCATCCGATCGGCCATCGCCGGACTGACACGGCTCTTCGGCCCAGGCCGGTGGCGAACCCGCAGGCTGTTCCCGTTCTTCTTCCTTTGGCGGAAAATCTTCTCCACATAGCCCAGGCTCACTCCGAACACCCTCGACAGCGTCCGGAAACTCCCGTGTCCATTCGCATGCGCCTCGAAAATCTTTAGGCGCAGATCATCCGCATAGGCTCGTGCCATCTCGTGTGCGTCGCGGAGTATCGCCTCCACTACATTACACTATTCTTGCTATTGCTCTAGTGTAGTGTCCCAGAAATACGATTGCATAGTCGTGAGAGTTTTTGAAAGATGGAATCTGCTGTGGCCGTCCATGCGAAGGGGCGGCAGCGTTGGTTGTAGTTTTCAGTGAAGCGGTTGAT
>Ga0187885_10004348_pt1 | contig 11710 bp, 10 predicted proteins | sample June2016WEW_20_1_3_FD_132970 | JGI IMG/M metagenome (GOLD analysis project Ga0187885, IMG submission 132970) | Peatland microbial communities from SPRUCE experiment site at the Marcell Experimental Forest, Minnesota, USA - June2016WEW_20_100 | ecosystem: Environmental > Terrestrial > Soil >... | reverse complement strand
GACTCCACGAGCGCCTGCTGAAGATCCGCTATTCCGGCATCCTCCATGCCATGATCTTCAGCAGCTTCATTGTGCTGTTCACGGCGATCGTCGAGGCCTTCGGGTCAGGCCTTTTTCCCGGCTTCAGCTTGGCGCCGGTTGGCGGCAATACGTGGATTGCCTGGCTCCAGGACGTTTTCGCCGTCGTCATTCTCGTCGGTCTTGGCCTCGCCGCGTGGCAACGATACGTCATCCGGCCGCCGCGCTTCCGCGGCTCGAACATGCTCGACGCCACGCTCATCTATCTTCTCATCACCGCTGTCGTGCTCACCATGTTGCTCCAGGCAGCGTGCGCCATTGCCGCCGGCCATGACGCGGCGGCGCCGTGGCGGCCGGTGAGCCGCCAGATCGCGGTGCTGCTGACCGCACTCGGCCTCGGTGGCGAGAGCGCCGCGCGCGGCGAACATTTCTTCTATTGGGCCCATGTCTGCGCCGTTCTCGGCTTCCTGATTTACCTCCCCGGCTCGAAGCACCGCCACATGATCCTGGCGGCCATCAACGTCTATTTCCGCAGCCTCGAGCCCAAGGGGACACTGCCGCCCGCCGACATCGACCATCCGCCGATCGGTGTCGGCGCGATCGAGGAGTTCACCTGGAAGAACATGCTCGACCTCTATTCGTGCACCGAATGCGGCCGCTGCCAGGCGGCGTGCCCGGCTTACGCAGCGGGGCTGCCGCTGAGTCCGAAAATGTTGATCACCGATCTCCGCGACCATCTCATCGACAAGACGGCCGGCGCAACCCCGGAACCGCTTCTCGGCGGCGCCATCGCGGAGGAAACGCTGTGGGCCTGCACCACCTGCCGCGCCTGCATGGAGGTTTGCCCCGTTCATATCGAGCACATCCCCAAAATCGTCGATATGCGCCGTCAGCTCGTCGAGCAGGCGAGAGTGCAGCCGATGCTGCAGGAGGCGCTCTCGAGCCTGCAACGCAACGGCAATTCGATGGGCAAGTCACCGCGCCTGCGCGCACGTTGGACCAAAGATTTGAGCTTCAAGATCAAGGACGCCCGCGCGGAGCCGGTCGACATCCTGTGGTTTGTCGGCGACTTCGCCTCGTTCGACCCGCGGGTTCAGGCCAACACACGCCGGGTCGCCGAACTGCTGCATGGGGCCGGCGTGGATTTTGGCATCCTCTACGAGGCCGAGCAAAACAGCGGCAACGACGTGCGGCGCGCCGGCGAAGAGGGCCTCTTCGAAATGCTGGCCAGGCACAATATCGAACTCTTGTCCAGCTGCACGTTCAATCGCGTCATGACCACCGATCCGCACAGCCTCAACGCCTTGCGTCAAGAGTACCGCGCGATCGGCGCCACGTTTGAGGTGATACATTATACCCAGCTTCTGCTCGAGCTGATCGAGAGCGGCCGCCTCGCCCTCGCGCCGGGGTCGGGGCAGGTCGCGACCTATCACGACCCCTGCTACCTCGGCCGTTACAACGGCGGTTTCGATGCGCCACGGCGGATTATTGAGCGTACGGGTCACCGCCTGCACGAGATGGAACGTTGCCGTGAGAACTCGTTCTGTTGCGGCGCCGGCGGCGGCCGCATCTGGAGTGATGATACAGGCGTCACGGAGCGGCCGAGCGAGAACCGCATCAAAGAAGCGTTGGCGCTCGGTGACGCGAACTATTTCGTCGTCGCGTGTCCGAAGGACAAGGTCATGTACACCGCTGCCGTGCAGGCGCTCGGCGTCGAAGACCGCATCGAGGTGCGTGACATCGTCGATTTGATCGAGCTCGTACCGCGCGCGATTGCCTAACAGCAACCGAATTTGTCGGCGCGACGCCGGTGAAGATGCCGGCTGGGGCTGGAGCCTTCGTCCGCCTGCCGGCCCCCGAGCATGATCCGGAAAAGCGGAAGCCGGGTTGCTCTACTCGGATACGAGAACGCCAACGGCTTCGATCTTAAGCAATTGGCGCTCTAACTTTCAGGCATTGGATACGAAAAGCTGGTCAAGCCGTCTCAATCGCCTTGGCTACTGCGGCCGCGACGGCCTCGTCGTCAGGAACCATGCCGCCAGCCACGCCAACTGCGCCGACGACTTCTCCCTTCCGGGTGATCGGCTGGCCACCGCCGAAAACGACGAACGGCCGGTCACGGTGCGATGTCTCCATGCCGTAAAGCGGCGCTCCGGGCTGCACATATTGCATGACGTCGCCGGTCTTCATGTTGAGCGAGCGGGCGGTGAATGCCTTGCCTTGCGAGATTTCGATGCTGGCGAGCAAGGCGCCGTTCATGCGTTGGAAGGCCAGCAAGTTGCGTCCGGCATCGACGATCGCGATGCTCGACGGCGAGTTCAGCTCATTTGCCTTGGCCAAACCGGCGGCGATGCCCTTTTGTGCATCCTCTACAGTGATCCCGCTCATGTCGTAGTCTCCCCATTGTTGCAAAATGCCGTGCCCTCAAGCAGCCGCCAAACGCGAGCGCCCCTGCATCGAGATGGCAAGGAGTTGGTCGTGCGTGCAGTCGCGTTTCGGCGCGCGGTAGACGAGACGTCCGTCATGGACCACGTATATCGTCTCCGCCAATGCCAGGATCTCGTGGATCATCGACGAGATCACGATGACGGCCGCTCCTTGGCGCGCGAGGTGCAGGATAATGTCGTAAATCTCCTTGATCGCGCCAACATCGACGCCCGAGGTCGGCTCGACGAAGATGTAGACCTTGGCTTCGGCGGTCATCCATTTACCGATGACCGCTTTCTGTTGGTTGCCGCCTGAGAAAAACTTGATTGCCTTGTCCGCCTGCGGCGGGTTGACCGAGAACCGCGCCATCACGCCCTCGGCGTAGGCGAGCTTGCGTTTGCGGTCGATCAGCCCTGCTCGGCTCAAGACGTTTAGCACCGGCAGCGCGAGGTTGTCCGCGATCGAAAGGTTTGGGAACAACGCCTGTTTGCGGCGGTCTTCTGGGATGACCGCGATACCGGCGGCGCGCGCTGCGCTCGGGCTGGCGATATGGGCGACGCGCCCGTCGATACTGATGCGACCGCTATGACGGGCGACGCCGCCGAGGGCCTTCTGGATCTCCTCCTTGCCACCGCCGACCGGGCCGGTAATGCCGACGACCTCGCCGGCGCGCAGGCTGAAAGAGATCGGCTGAAGATGCTCGGTCGCAAGTGCCTCGACATCGAGAACGACACGGTCGGTAGCGTGGCCTTGATTGTAAGTCTCGAGCCGGGACGAGCTGCTGTGATCGACCATCAGCTCGGTAACCCGCTCCTCGGTGATCTCGTCGCGCGTTAGCATGGCGGAAACGCGACCGCCGCGCAGGATCGTGACCCGGTCGCAAACCGCCTTCACCTCACCCAGCCGGTGCGAAATGTAGATGATGGTGATTCCCTGCTCGCGGAAGCGCTGCACGATCCGGAACAGCAGCTCGACCTCAGTGGCCGAAAGACGCGCCGTCGGCTCGTCGAGAATGATGACCTTATAGCGGCGCTGGAACAGGGTCGCGAGTGTCACGAGCTGCATCTCGGCGGCGCTCAGGCTTGACGCCCGGCGATCGACGTCGACCGAGACGCCGATCTCGGCCAGAATTTCGCGCGCGCGCTCGTTGATCCGCCGCTGCGACACCGCGAAGCGGCCCGGCTCGTTGCCGAGCAGGACGTTGGCGCCAACCGAGAAGCCTGAGACCAGCTCGGCGTCCTGATATACCGCGCCGATGCCGAGGCGATGCGCATCCAGCGGACTGCTGATGCGCGTCGGCTTGCCCTCGAGCAGGATCGTACCCCCCGAGGCGCTGTAGACGCCGGTCAGGATCTTGATCAGCGTCGACTTGCCTGCGCCGTTCTCGCCGAGCAGCCCATGCACCTCGCCCCGCGTGAAGGTGAGCGAGACACCCTTGAGGACTTTTGTGCCGCTGAAGTCCTTCTCCAACTCGCGGAGCTCGACCAGCGCGTTTTTGGTCATGGAGCGCCCCGCCTAGATGAATTTTAGGTGGATCTCTTCGCGGTTGAGCGCCGCATTCGCGCCGACCGCGAGGATCAGGATGATGCCGGCGAAGAGCTGACGGGCGGCGAACGAAAAGCCGACCATGCTCATTCCAGAGTTCACCATGTAGATAAAGAATATGCCGAGCAGGGTCCCGAGTACGTGCGGCTTGCCGTAGCCCAGGATGGTCGCGCCCAGGAACACGGCGGCGAAGGCCTCGAGCAGATAGCCCTGCCCGCCGACCGGCTGTGCCGACGACGAGATTGAGGTGTTGATGACGCCGCCCACGCCCGCGAGCACGGCCGCTAGAACGAAGGCCACGATCACCCAGTGGTACACGTTAATGCCCGAGTAGAACGCCGCCATCGGATTATCGCCGACGGCGGAAATGTAATGGCCAACCTTGGTCTTAGTTGCGAGCACGTGGGCGACGCCAAAGACCAGGGCGAGGAGCAAGACAGGGAAACCAACGGGGCCGATCTTGCCCTGGCCAATGAAGGCAAAAGCCACCTCACTGTAGCTCACCGGCACTTGGTAGCCGCCGGTGAGGAACGTGTTCATGCCCTCGAGCACGAACATCATGGCGAGTGTCACGACGATGCCCGAGAGCCGGCCGTAAGTGACGAGTAGTCCATTCACTAGCCCGATTAGCGCCGCGGCCATCAGCGCTGCAACGATAGCCCCCCACGGTCCGAGCACGGGAACCCCGAAGGCTGTGACGATCGAGGTAAAGGTAACCGCAAGCCCAACCGAAAGGTCAAAACTGCCCGCCATGACGACGAAGGTCAGGCCCATCGCCACGAGCGCGCTGACGATCATTGAGAACAAGATGTTATTGAGGTTGGAGAGCGTGAGGAACCATGGCGACGCGAAGCCAAAGCCGATTGCGGTAAGTACGATGACAGAGATAGTGCCCCAGCGTCGCAGCAGACGCAGCCACAACGCTTCCGCGGCCGCCGCCCGGGCCACATTTGTCGTTCCGTTCGTGAACGCAGTTGTTTCGCTCATGCGCCTTGGGTTCCGCTCGCTCTCTGGCAATGCTACGCTCGCCGTCCGGTACTGCTAATTGTAGACGCCGCCGTCGATAGTGATGGCCTGCGCGGTCATGTAGGATGATTCATCCGACGCCAGATAGACGAACAGCGGCGCGATCTCGGAGGGGATGGCCTGTCGGCCGAGCGGCACGATCTGCTTGACCACATTCTCCTGTTGCGCCCGTCCGCCCATGAAATCGATCGCCGGCTGATTAAAGGGTGTATCGACCCACCCAGGACAGATCGTGTTGACGCGAATATTGTCCCTGGCAAGCTCCATGGCAAGCGCGGTGCCGAAGGCGATAACGGCGCCCTTTGAAGCCGAGTAGGCGGTCAAACCCGGCCCACCGCGCTTGCCGGCGAGCGAGGCTGTGTTGATGATCGAGCCTTTGCCGGATTTGCGTAAATGCGGAATCGCGTGCTTGGCGCCGAAGAAATGGGCGCGGCTGTTGACCGCGAAGATCGCGTCCCACCGCTTGGCGTCGAACTCGGTTACTGCGCCGGAATGCTGCAGACCGGCGTTTTGGCACAACACATCGAGTCCGCCGAGCCAGGCGACAGCGCTCTCGATGAGCTGATGCACGCTGGCCTCGTCGGTCACATCGACCTTGACGAAATGGGTGCTGGGGCCAAGTTCGGCGACCGCAGCCCGTCCGGCCGCTTCGTTGATGTCGCCGATCACGACCTTGGCGCCTTCGGCGACGAAGCGGCGGACCGCCTCCTTGCCGATATTATTGACGCCGCCGGTGATGATGATCCGCTTCTTGTCGAGTCGTCCCGCCATGATTCACTCCTGCCCCCGTATCAAGCCCTCGAACTCAGCGCTGGGCCGGAGAGGACAACCTCGCCGGCCCAGGCGCCGTACTGCTAGCCGCCGTATTGCTTCAAGAGCGCAATCGCCTGCTTGTCCATTTCCTGGAGCTCGGCAAGCGCCTTACCCGCCTCCTCCGCGGTGATCGCCGTGATCGGCACCCGGTAGACGTTGTTCGGCACAGTCTCGCCGCGGCCGAGCTTGATGGCGAGTTCGCCGGTCTTTTGGCCCAGAATGTGCCAAGGCACGTCGGTGCTGAACACGATCGGAAAAGTCTTCGCCGCCATTGCGCTCAAGAGCTGGTCCGAGAAGTAGTGGTTGAATATCTTGATCTCGGAGCGCTTGGTCTGCTGAAGAGCTTGGCCGGCCCCGATGGTGAAAGGCCACCACCATGAGACGATGGCATCGACCGAGCCTGGCTCGGGATGGGCCTGGAGCATGGCAAGCGCGTTCTGCCGACCGTCCGAGATCTCGTCCTGCGTCGACACGCCGCCGTGCATGAACGGCAACATCTTCATGCGCGGCTCGAACTTAGTCATCAGCTCCAGCATGTCGGATTCCATGTCGAACGGCGTATAGAAGCCCCGGGCTTCCGCCGTCTGCACCAGCGTGCCCTGACGTTGCAGCATGTTCTGGATGAAATAGCCCATTGCCGTTGCGGTGCCCCAGGTGTCCTCGACCACCGCGGGCGAATCCTTGACCGAAACCGCGAAGCCGACGGTCTTGATGCCGCGCTTATGCGCGTCCTCGACGATGTAAGCGGTCTCCGACTCGAGGGAGTAAATGCCCAGCACCAGAACATCGATGTTGCGGTCGAGCAGCGTGCGCTCGGCGCTCTGTTCGCTGGCTTTGGTCGGTTCGCCGCGCACGCAGACCGGCTCGCAGCCATTATCGAGCAGGGTCTTGACGACCTGCCAGCAGCCTCGCCGCCACGGCTGGTTGAACGGGCCGTAAGTGAGCGGGACGCCGACCCGCACCTTTTTGCCAGTCGCTTGCGCCACGCGGATCTCATCAGCACTGGCCGTGCCGATTAAGCCGCCACCGAGCGCACCAGCGCCCAGCGCCGTGGCCCCGGTCAAAATTGTGCGCCGGCTGAATTCGGCGTATTCGAGTGCCTCCCTGAGCAGGTGCTTGTGCGCCTTCTCGTCGGTGTAGTCGGCCATGCTTTCCTCCTGTGTGAGTCGTCCTCATGGACGACGTGTGTTAACCTTGCGCGCCCGGCTCGCTCTGCGGACGCACGCCCGCATGCCGCCGGAGAAAATCGCCAATAGTCACGTTGAAAGCCTCGGGCTGCTCGATATTCGGCAGATGAGCGGCGGCCTTGATGACCGCGAGCTCCGCGCCCGGGATGGACGCCGCCAATCGTTCAGCCATTGCCGGCGGTGTCGCCGTGTCTTTCTCGCCGACGACCACGAGGGTCGGCGCCTTGATGTGAGGCAGAAGGGCGGTCAGCTGCATGGATTGGATCGCGGCCGCGCAGCCGGCATAGCCCACCGGCGAAGTGCGGCGGATCATTCGCCCCACCCGCTCGGTGACCGCCGGCGCAGCGGCGCGGAATGATGCTGTGAGCCATCGCTCAAGCGTCGGCTCGACCAACGGCTCCATGCCGCGTGACAAGGCCGTGGTGATGCGTGTCGCCCAAACCTCCGGCGCCGCCTCGATCGGGGTATCGCACAGCACCAGCGAAGCAATCCGTTCGGGATAAGACGCGGCAAGCATCCATCCGATCGTGCCGCCGAGCGACATGCCGAGGAAATGCGCTTTCCGGATCGCCAACTGGTCAAGCAGATCGAGCGCATCGGAAGCGAGCAGATCGATGCTGTAGGGACCGAGACTCGCTGGCGTGTCGCCATGCCCCCGGTTGTCGTAGCGCAACGTGCGGTAATGCGTTGCCAGAAAGGGAATTTGCGCATCCCACATCGAGAAATCGGCAGCGAGGCCGTTGCTCAGCAGCAGGACAGGCGCATCGGCCGGTCCGTCGAGACGGTAAGCCGTCTCCGGAGCCGTGATCACCTTATTGGCAACCTCGCGCCGCGTCACACTCTGGTGCCCCCTCTAGAGCGCATGCTCGCTCCCTGCCTTGTCGCTAGGCTGTCCCCGAAGACGGGGCATTGTCTCTTGACATGCGGCGAGGCTACTGTCTCAAGGAGACGACGGGATTGTCAATGATTTTGTTGGCTATGTTGTCGCCGATCTTGTAAACGTTGTGGCGCGCGCCCGGCTAACTGTTTTGCCGGCGAGAGGAATATGCACGACTCGGAATTCACGGTAAGGTAGTTCGTGCAGGGACAGTGCCAGAAAGGCGGTTCACGCTTTGCGCAAGTCATATTCGGACAACGAGCTCGCCGAGCTCGTGGATCATATCAAGCAGGACATTATTTTTGGTCGGCTGCGGCCGCGCGAGCGCCTCATCGAGGATGATCTAAGCACTCGCTTCGGGGCGTCGCGCCACCTTATCCGGTCGGCCTTTTCCGATCTTGAGAAACTGGGCCTCGTCAGTCGCCGACCGAATAAGGGTGCCATAGTGCGGGATTTCTCTCCGCGCGAGGTCGAAGAGATGTACGAGATGCGCGCCCTGCTACAAGCCGAAGCCATTCGCCGTATCCCTTTGCCAGCCGACCGGGCCTTGATCGTTCGACTCGAAACGATCCATGATCAATATTGCGAGGCGGTGGACCGTCACGACCTGAAGCGGGTTTGCACACTCAACAACGAGTTCCACCACACCATGTTTTCGGCGTGCAACAACGGCTACCTCGCCGAAATGATCCAGCGCGTTTGGGTTGAGACCCTCGGCATTCGCTGCTACGCCATCGGCGATCCTGTATTGTTGGTGCGATCCCGGAGCGAGCATCGCAAGATGCTCGACGCCCTCAAGGCGGGTGAACGGAACAAGCTCGTGCAACTTTGCGTGGAGCATATCTGGCCGGCATTGCAAGCCTACAAGCGCGCGCACGGCGGCTGGCCCACGGATCTGGAAGGCGCAGCCTGACTCCTTCCCGAAGGGTTGCGTTGTGAGATGATCTTTCAGGTTTAAGACTGCGAGTTTGCCTTTCGCAGATGCGCCAGCAGGTTTTTTCCAATAGCTCGGCTGCTTGAAGCCTTCGCCAAATAGGTGTGGGCGCGGTGCCCCAAGGCGTGAACTCAGAAAAACGACCGCATCAGCCGCGCTGATTGCGGACAAGCTCCTTTGCCAGTTCCTCTCGGCAGACTTTTTCCAGAAGCGGCCCGCCACTTTCTCCCAAGGAATTTCTGGATGACGTGCTTTGAGTTCATCCGTGAGGTGGCGGCTCGCCTCAGAAATGATCTCGACGCCGCGCTCTACAAGCCACTGCCGTTGCCAGTCAGCCTCAAAAACATCGAGCGGTATATCCCCCATTACGGCATGAATGCGTTCAATGGCCTCGATGATGTCCGTCAGGCGGGGAATGAGAGAACGTGCTGCCACTAGAACACGCGTATGGCGGTTTCTTCAATCTGCTGCCGCAAGGTCTTGTGCAGGCTGTCACGCGTCATGATATCGGTCTTATGACCGAGAATGTTAGCGGCATACTCCTTCACATCCATCAGTTCAAAGAGGCCGAGCTTTCCCCTTTGGTAATCGAAAAACAAGTCAACGTCGGAAACGTCCTTCGCCTCGCCACGCACGGTTGAACCGAACATGTAAAGATGTTCGACACCGAGCCGTTTCAGATCCGCCTCGCATTGCTTCAATCGGCTAATGGCTTCATCACGTTTCATAGTAATTCTATAGCACAATTGAGTGGCTACACCAAATTCCAAAGATCGGGTTACAATGCCGGTGGCCACTTCCTCTATCAAAAAGCAATCCGGCCGATCGCCCGGCCCGGTCAATCTCGAGATCGCTGATTACCATGAGATCCTTCGATTCTGGTGGCTGACGCGAACAAGGCCCGCGAGACGCAAGCCGTCTTCCCGTCGACCGATTCCGCCCGATGCGGTGAGTTTACGAAACCGCAAATGAGTCTAAAAGAGGCCGTTTCGAAAGTGATTGTCGGGCGAGCAGCTCGTCGAGCAACGCCTTGGCCTCCTTCAGATCGAGCGTGTCGAAGCCTTCGGTGAACCAGCCGCAGACCGGAGCGAGAAGATCGCGGGCCTCATTCCACTTGCACTGACCGCGCCACGGCCGAGCCATGCTCATCGCCGCGCTCAGTTCCCAGGACTTTGCCTGCTGCTTGCGCGCGACCGCGGAGTGCGCGCTCAAGATAGGCTTTACGACTCAGCGTGGAGGGATTGGTGCATTCACCCGGCAATGCGATTGACCTCGGCTCGCACTCCTTGTCCTGGTCGTTTCGAGTGCCGTCGGCTTCTGCTGCGTTCGCATGAGCCTCGAAGGGCGAGTCGGGTCACCGGCCACTCGCTTTATCGCACTAGGCGGGTCGTTATCTGCCCGACCCAGAGATCACTTGACCGAACAGCTGCCACGTGGTGCCGTCGAACTTCATCAATTGCATCTGCTTGATGGGGGCGAAATCGGTGGCGCTGGTCGAGACGGTGATGCCGGGCAGGAGCATCGGCAGCTTCAAATCGTCGATGCTGGCCGCCTGCTTCATCACGTTCTCGCGGGTGAGATTGTCGCCGCATGCTTTGAGCACCGTAACCATAATCTGCGCCAATGTGTAACCATAAACGGTGAAGCCATCGGCGATATTGGCCGACGGATTGTATTTCTTCATCCACGCCAGCCATTCCTTGTACTCGGGCGTGTCCTGCCACTGCGGATCGGTGGGCTCTTTGAGGAAGCCCGCTGAGATGATGCCGACGGACTTCTCGGCTCCTGCAGGCTGCATCACCGCCTTCACCGAAACCGATATGGAGGCGAGGAAGTGGGTGGGCTTCCAGCCGATGTCATAAACCTTGCGGATCACCTGGGCAGCGAATTTGGCGCTGGCTGCCGTCAGCAGAACATCGGCGCCGCTTCCATGCAGCCCCACAACTTGGGAATCCACGGTCGGATCGGTGGGCTCATAGGTCTGGGTGGCCACGATCATCTTGTCCGCCTTGTCGCCGAGCCCTTCGCGCAGACCGATGAGGTAGTCCTTGCCTAAATCATCGTTCTCATAGAACACCGCGATCTTGGCGTTTGGCAGGTTCTTGAGAATGTAGCTCGCATAGATGCGCGCCTCGAGGCGGTAACTAGGCAGTGCGCCCATCGTCCAGGGAAAGTGTTTGGGATCGTTCCACTTGTCGGCGCCGGTGCCGACGAACAGTTGCGGCACCTTGTTCTCGTTCAGGTAGCCCTGGATCGCAGTGTTGGGTGGCGTGCCGATCGTATTAAACAGAAACAGCACGTGTTCTTGCTCGACTAGCTGTCGCACCTGTTCCACGGTCTTCGGCGGGCTGTAGCCGTCGTCGCGGCTAATGAAGTTGATCTTGCGCCCGTTGATGCCGCCCTGCTCATTGATCGTATTGAAATAGGCGCTCTCCGTCTTGCCGATCACGCCGTAGGCAGAGACCGGGCCGCTATAGGGCATCGTATTGCCGACCTTGATCTCGATGTCACTGGCGCCCGGTCCGTATTGGCCAGCGGCGAAAGCCAGTGCGCTGAGGAGAACGAGGCTGACCGCCAACAGGCCGGTCACGACACCCCGTTTCTCTGTCATGCTTTCCTCCCGTTTGCAGCGCGAGCGCAAGCGCTCTACTTTTGCTCCGTCCTCCCCCACTCCGCTGGGCGTCGCGGCGGAGGATGAAAGGTATCTTACCCTCAGGGCGCCAGCCCATCCAGCAGCGCCTTGGCTTCTTTCAGATCGAGCGTATCAAAACCTTCGGTGAACCAGCCATAGATCGGAGCGAGCAGATCTTGGGCGACATCGTGCTTGCCCTGAGCACGCCAATGGCGAGCGAGGTCGAGCGCGGCGCGTAGCTCAAAGAACTT
>Ga0187885_10004342_pt1 | contig 11736 bp, 9 predicted proteins | sample June2016WEW_20_1_3_FD_132970 | JGI IMG/M metagenome (GOLD analysis project Ga0187885, IMG submission 132970) | Peatland microbial communities from SPRUCE experiment site at the Marcell Experimental Forest, Minnesota, USA - June2016WEW_20_100 | ecosystem: Environmental > Terrestrial > Soil >... | reverse complement strand
GAATGCCGCCAAGTGAGGGTATGGGGAGATCGGGTCATCGAGCCATCGGGTGATTTAGTGATTTGCGAAGTCGGCAAATTGATTCATCTTTCCACCTGACAGTGTCGATAACCGATTAAGGGGTAGTGTGTCACGCGGGGGGACGTGGCATGGCCATCCTGGCCGTGACCCCAAGAGGTTTGAGCGCCGCGCTGCCCGTGCGCTGTCATCCTGAGAGTTTGTGACTTTTTTAAATTCGCGCATAAGTCGGGATTGAAAACAAAAGACTTTAGCACCCGAAAATGACCTACAAATCAAAAAAGTCACAAACTCTGAGCGGAGCGAAGGATCTTGCTCTGCCTTCCCGGCTTCGGACTCTGCTTGTTTCTCGTCACTTGTCACTGCTCTTTTGATCGGATCATCGGGCCATTGAGCGATTGAAAGGAGTGCCTCCCGTCTCCAACCCCCAAGCCACGAAGGGGAGTGCGCCTTCCGGCAAGCGTCCGGACTCTCTTGACGATTGCGAAAATCCCCGTCACTATATTGATGAAGCTCATGTGGGCCTGTAGCTCAGTTGGGAGAGCACATGGTTTGCAACCATGGGGTCGGGGGTTCGAACCCCCCCAGGTCCACCAATCCTTTCAAGGACTTACAGCTTGATTCTGGTTTTTCGTCTACATTAGTGTAGATGATTTTGTAGATGTGTGTCCTCAAAATCGAGCTGACTCGCAGAATCAGTGGCTTGCGAACGGGCGCCTTCTGGTTGAATCAGTCGTGTAGACTGTTTCGATGACACGGTTTCTCACGGCTTTCCTTGCTTGGTTCGGCGCATTCTTACGCTCTCGGCATAATCTTGGACTTGAGCTTGCGGCCTTGCGGCAGCAGGTGGGCGTTCTCAAACGCCAGAACCCTCGACCCAAGTTGGGCCGGTGCGATCGCCTATTCTGGATGACCCTCCGACGCCTATGGTCAAGATGGGCGCGGGCGCTGGTCATCGTGAAGCCGGAGACGGTCGTGAGCTGGCATCGCGCCGGATTCCGGTGGTACTGGCGCTTCCTTTCTCGCCATCGCCCCGGCCGACCGAAAATCACCTCTGAAATTCAGAAACTCATCCGGTCGATGGCCACCGAGAATCCAACTTGGGGAGCTCCCAGGATCCATGGCGAGCTCCTCAAGTTGGGGTTCGAAATCTCTGAATGCACGGTCTCCCGCTATCTTGGCCGAATGAACCGTCCTAGAGATTCTGGCAAGCGGTGGTTAACCTTTCTCAAGAACCATCGCGAAGTAATTGCCGCGATGGATTTCTTTACTGTGCCCACGGCGACCTTCCGGGTACTTTACTGCTTTTTCGTGATAAGCCACTGCCGGCGGAGAATCTTGCACTTCAATGCCACGGAGCATCCCACCAGTCAGTGGATCGTGCAGCAGCTGCGAGAAGCCTTCCCAGAGGATAGCGCACCCAAGTACTTGCTCCTTGATCGTGATGGCAGATTCAGTGGAGACGTAGCGAGGATGCTGGAATGCCTCGGCAGCAATCTGATTCGAACGGCCTACCGCAGTCCCTGGCAGAACGGCTTGGCGGAGCGTTGGGTTGGCAGCTGTCGCAGGGAGTTGCTGGACCACGTGATCGTGCTGAGCGAATCCCATCTGCGGCGGCTCGTTCGAGAGTACCTCCACTACTACCACGAAGATCGCGTCCATGACGCCCTGAACAAAGATACGCCCACCGGGCGTGTGCTCGAGCGGAGGCAGACCGATGCGGCCAGAGTCGTGGCTGTACCGCGTGTGGGGGGCCTGCATCATCGCTATCAGTGGCAGACGGCCGCATGAAGTGTACGAGCCCCGACCGTTCCCCCTCCGTTGCTGCTTCCTTCTTAGGGGTCAACGCCTGGCATGTCAAGACTCCACCAAAGCTGCCGAAAATCCGTCTGCGCGTGCGCTCTCGTCATGTGGACAAAGGAGGGCGCGAGCTGGCGGAGACCACCTCTTTTTCTCGGGTGGTCTATTTTTGAGGACACACAGCATCCAGGAATCTACATGGGTTCTTTCATCGATGAGAGATAAAAATTCCTCTTGACAGACGAGATGTTCTCGACTAGGCTTTCCTGTTTATTGGTAATACCAATGCTAAAAGTTGTCAATAGGATTGGTAAAGCCATATTATTAGAAAACGGGTGGTCGAGAGCTGGGTTAACCTCCTGCCGCACATGGAAGGAGTCCCGCTGGTTATGCGTAGAGCGCCGAAGCCGGAAATAACTCCCTCTTGGGAGCCGATTCGCAGACTCGATATCACATCCGCCATCGTTGAACGCATCAAGGGCCTTCTGGAATCGGGGCAATTGAAGGCAGGCGGCAAGTTGCCCTCCGAAAGAGAGCTCGCTGAAATGTTAGGAGTAGGCCGCCCTTCTCTAAGGCAGGCGTTGAAGTCCCTTTCGCTTATGGGGATTATCGAAAGCAGGGTCGCCGACGGAACCTACATCAGGCCTTCTGCGTCAACGGGGCTTGCGGAGTCGCTTCACATTGCTCTCCTGCTCCAAGCAACCCCCCTCGCCAAGGTGATCGAGGCAAGAACAGTTGTGGAAGTGGCGCTCGCTGGGATGGCTGCGATTAACGCATCAAGTGAGCATTTGACCCGATTGGATCATCTACTCGCGGCCCAAGAGGTGAACGTAAGGAGTGTGGATGTCTTCAATCAGCACGACACGCGTTTTCATATCACCATCGCCGAGGCGGCTGGCAATGAAATCCTGTTAGCAGTGTCCGGGGTGCTACAAAGACTTGCGAGCGCTGGAAGACAGCGAACTGCCTATCGCGGCGATTTGAACAGAACTTTCCGAGAGCACCGCGAGATTGCTGAACAGATCCGGCGCCGTAACGTCGAGGGCGCAAGAAAGGCCATGCGCATTCACCTTAATAGCGCCATGAGCAACGTGTTGGAGTCTGACGTTATCCTGCCTAAAGAGGTCGAACCTGATGGGTGAAGAACTCTTCCAAAGCTCAAACGAACGCTGCGAAACAAGAAAACCCAAGTTCAAGAAAGCGAGCGGAAGGTCGGGGTAGGAGTGGAGGATTACGATGGCGCATCTGAACCGGGAAGGGAAGGATGTCCCGAGGGGGATGCGCACGGATAGCCTCGGATCGCAGACCGATTTGTGAGGGGGGCTGGTTGAGGTGAAAGATGCGGCCGGGAATTTGGTGCTCGCCTTTGCCTATCCTCCCACCAGCGGGGCGGGCATCTAAGAGCCCAGCACCTCTGTGGCGATATTATCGGGATCGCGACTGACACTTCAGGTTGTTGTAACAATGGCCTTTCCAAAAGTTTGTAGAACAAGATGTTATTGCAGGGATCGCCAATTATGGCTTGCGCGTGTGACGTCGGATGGGTATCTCACTCTTGAAAAGGAGAAGACTTTGAGAAAACGATTGCATTTTCCAATGATGTTCGTCGTGGGAATTGCGTTGGCCGTAATTCTCCAGGCTCAGTTTTCAGGTCTACTCTACGCGCAGGGACTGGGATCAATTGACGGAGTGATTGTGGATAGTACTGCAGCAGCGGTCCCCAGTGCCAGCATAAGGTTGACCGACATCGGCACAGGGCAGGTCCGGGAGGCGGCCACTTCCGGAGAAGGTTACTTCGACTTTCCGGATTTGCCGCCGCATCAATATTCTCTAACAATTTCCGCCAAGGGATTTCAGCAATTCGTATACAAGTCTCTTGCTTTGGAAGTTGGCCAACGCCTGTCCCTGAAACCGATATTACAGGTTGGCAGTGTAAGGGAGGTGGTCGAGGTAACCGGCACGCCTCCTCCCGTGACAACTGTCTCAAGTTCCGTATCGCAGCAGGTTGACTCGGAGCGAATCGACCGATTGCCGTTGAACGGCCGAAATGCTTTGCAGCTAGTTGGGCTGACCCCCGGCGCGCTGTATGTGGGCACACTTGGGCAATTCGGGGCGACGCAGGTCTCATTCGTGGTAGGGGGAGGACGCCAAGTCGACATGAATTTCAATCTCGACGGCGGAATTAACGTGAACGGGTTTTATAACATGGCCAATGACTATCCCAATCCCGACGCCCTTCAGGAGTTCAGGGTTAGCCAACGGGAGTATGATGCCGACGCCGGCCGGGGTGACAATCAGGTTGCAGCCGTTACGAAGTCAGGCACCAATGAGCTTCATGGAAGTGCATTCGAGTTTCTCCGTAACACGAGTCTCGATTCTCGGCCCTTCTTTGCAAACGAGGTCTCCGTATATAAACGTAACCAGTATGGTGGTAGTCTCGGCGGGCCCATTGTGAAGAACAAGGCATTTTTCTTTGTTTCGTATCAGGGAACGAAAGTGCGTGGCACCCCGGGTGAGACCAGGTACCGGACGCTCACCATGGCGGAGCGTACGGGAGATTTCTCGGCCACGTCGACGACTGCCATTAAGGATCCCGATAATCCGGGAACTAATTTCACCGACAACACAATCCCTTCCGACCGCATTAAATCCTATGCAAAAACATTCATCAGCGATTTCCTGCCCGCGCCCAACTCGGGCCCTGACTATTTCGCCTTCGCCCCTAACTATACGACTGATCAAAACCAGCTTGTTACGAAGGTTGACTATGCCCTCAGTGGCAAAGACCAGCTATCCTTTCGATACTTTTACAATGACTCGCCTCAGAGGGGTAGCGGAGTTAGCCAATTCCTCGACTCCAGTTGGCTCGCGGATCTGCCGACTCGCAACCAGAGTTGGTTACTGCGTGAAGTCCATATCTTTAGCCCGGCGTTACTAAATGATTTTGTGGCGACTTACGTCAGGAACGCCTACGGGGTAAATACCCGTAAAAATTTCTCTCTAGCCGGGCTAGGCCTGCCGGTCGACGTAGCGAACGCGATAAACAACTTCGGCCTGACCCCTGACTCGCGCCTCGGAATCGCCGGCTACTTTACTGCCGCTCAAGGTGTTCCTACTCGTGATATCGCGCCGACGTGGCAAATCAAGGACGACCTTACTTGGATCAAAGGGAAGCACACAATTAAGGGTGGCATTAACCTTTACCACAACCGGGTAAACCAGCTGCAGAACTACTTTACCGGCGGAGCCATGTATTTTTTTGGGGGCGCCAGCGGCAATGCAGCAGCAGACTTTCTTCTAGGAAAATTTGACTACTATGGTCAGATTACACCGGTGATCACTCGTCTTCGCCAAGTCCTACCAAGCGCTTATATTCAAGATCGATACCACGTAACCAAAAAGGTAACCCTCAACCTCGGCCTTCGTTGGGACCCATCTGTGGCATGGGTGTCGGAAAATGATGCACTCAGCCTCTGGCGGCCGGGCATACAGTCGACGTTATATCCGAAAATGGCTGCAGGCATGTTGTATCCCGGAGACGACGGCCTGCCACGTAGCATCGTAGGTAACCGTATGAACAATTTTGCCCCCCGAATCGGCATAGCATGGGATGTTCGCGGAGATGGCAAGACGTCAGTTCGCGTCGGCGCCGGAACCTTCTACATGCCGACGACCCGGGGTGAGGACTTCAACCGGTTTCCAATGGTACAACCTTCTTCCCTGGATGTGGTATTGTCAGGCGGCGATGCGGAAAACATGTGGGATGTGTCGCCGTATAATGGGGTGAACCCCTTCCCCATACCGAGTGTGGCTAATCCAGCGGATTTGAAGAACGTTGACTTCATTAGCGGTTCTGGGTTCACGTCGTTTGGGCTGCCCTTCAAGACGCAGTACTCAAACGAGTGGAGCTTCTCCATCCAGCAAGCCCTCGGGGAGAACTCTGTGATTGAAGCGGACTACGTAGGCTCCTCTTCACAGCATCTTTTCACTTCCACTGAGATGAATCCTGCCATTTACGTCGCGGGCGAGTCTACTACATCCAACACACAGGCGCGACGAGAATACCCTAACATGGGATCGATTAACTGCGATAACGATGCGATTAATGCCAACTACAATTCCTTGCAGATTGATTATCGGAGGCGCTATTCCAAGGGAGTCTCGGTCCTCGCCTCTTATTCTTGGTCAAAAACGTTGGGCATACATGGAAATTTCGCGGAGGGGAGCAGCGGGCCAAGGGATCCTTTCAACTGGCGGCTTGACTATGGCAGAGCCGATACAGATGTTAGACACCTTTTCGCGATATCGTTCATGTGGGAGCTGCCTTTCGGAAAACGTGCACAGTCTCCCTTTGTCCGTAATATAATAGGCGGCTGGAACCTCAATGGCATCAATACGCTTCGAACCGGATTTCCATTTACAGTCTTATCCGGAGTTGATAACTCACTTACAGGGATATTGGCGGATACGGCCGACCAGGTAGGTAATCCCACCTTACCCGGAGGGCGGAGCCGCGCTGAGCAGGTAAATGAATGGTTCAACACGGCTGCGTTCGCGACCAATGTCATCGGAACGTTTGGGACAACAGGCATCAATACGCTCACGGGCCCTGGGTTCTGGAGTATTGACTTTGGTGTAGCCAAGACGTTCAAACTGGCAGAGTCGAAACAATTCGAATTCCGAAGTCAATTTTACAATCTGTTTAACCATCCGAGTCTCGGAAATCCGGATGCGACTCAAAACTCTCCGACTTTCGGAATGATCACTTCAACGATGTCGGATCCTCGTGTAATCGAGTTTGGCGTGAAATTCGTCTTCTAGTATTCGAAGAGGTGATCGGTCACCGACACGGCGGAAATTACGCCCGGGGCTTCTATGCCCCGGGCGTATCCGCGCCAGCAGTCTTGGTGAGCGCAGTGCAAAGCGTGGTCGCACGCATGCCCCGCGCGGTGGCACGGGGCCCTAACCTGGGTAACCCAGGGCGATGCACGCAGGCAAATACCCTAAGCCAAGCTAGTTCACAAGAGGTACTTTTTCCTTTACCAAGATCACAGACTCACGACTCTTTAGGTCATCGGGAGGTGGAGGTGGTTGTGTACCAATGCCCAAGTGCAAAGTGCTTCGGCGATGTGGCACTCAGTGGGCTCTTTTGCCAGGGAAGAACTTTGCGATCGCCAATAGAAGTGGACGCTAGTTCAGGTCATGGATGGAAGGCAAGGAGATGAACAGGCGGAAATTTTTCCACGACAGCTTGGTAGGATTTGCAGGGCTATCTGGTTTGGCGACCCCATTGCGGGGCTTGGGCGGATCCTCCGGGCCTCCAACCGCGGATGCCGCTGCTAGCCTAAAATCGCATTGGCCCATACAAGGTTCGCGCTTGTTCCACGATGTGCTTGAACAAGGAACGGGTTTCTCCTTCAGTTATAGGGGCGAAGAGGCAGTTTCTACAACTTCCCCGGAGTGGCAAATCTCCACGCAAACCATAGCAGGTTCCGTGGAGACTACGTTCCGTCACTCTTCAGGGCTGACGGCCGTCCGTCGAGTGCAGGCTTATCCTGAATACGACGCGCTTGAGTACACCGTGACGTTCGAGAATGAAGGTGCCTCCACTCTTCCTGTGCTAGGCCCAATTAACGCTCTGGATCTCAAGTTCGGAAAAGAAGCTCTGATCGGAGCCCATGTGCTTTCGAGTGGAGGAGGATTGGCAGATTCGACTTATCCTCCAGAGAGCTACGCCATTCGTAAACATTGGATTGGGCCCATGACTCCCCTCGATGGGCAAATCACCCTTACGACGGAGGGTGGCAGGTCTTCCAACAAAAACCTCCCCTTTTACTTTGTTCAAAATGACCCCGAAGGCGAGGGAATTTTTGTCGCTATAGGATGGTCAGGACAGTGGAGTTCGACCATCTCAGGTGATTTCAGTGAAAATGTGTTGCGCGTTGTAGGTGGGATTCCCGATCTTCACATACGACTAAGACCTGGGGAAGGAATCCGTGGCCCGAAGATCCTGATTGGGTGCTATGCAGGGGAGCTTTCTTCCGGCTCGAACCGTCTACGCCGACTCATACGCACTCACTTCACGCCTTCGCTTGAGGGTAAGAGCGTTGAGCCCATCATGATGTATGACACCTGGTGGCATATCGGCGCACATTTTGATGAGAACCTCTTGAGACGTCTGGCTGACGCGGCCGCCGAAATCGGCCAGGAATACTTCATGCTAGACGCAGGTTGGTACGTGGGATCGGATGGCCCACAAGGTTTCAGTGGGGGCGTTGGCAATTGGGAAGAGGTCGATCGTAAGAAATTCCCCGCGGGGCTAGCGTCGTTTGCTGATTATGTGCGCTCCAAAGGCTTGAAGTTCGGGTTGTGGTTTGAACCAGAAAGGGTGGCGAAGGGAACGCTACTAGCCAATCGACATCCCGAATGGGTGTTATGGCTGCCGCCGAATGCGACTCAGAATCCTGACTTCGCAAATCCCAATTACGGCTTGCTGGACTACAGCCGGCCGGAGGTTCAGGAATGGGTGCGCAACATGTTAGACAGCTACATTCGAGAACTCGACATTCGCTATATCCGTCACGACTTCAACATTGACCCCCTTTCCTATTGGGACGGGAAGGACACAGACGTTTGTCGCGGCGTTACCCAAATACGTCATATCGAGGGATTCTATCGAGTAATAGATTGGATCCGAGAGCATCATCCGGCGACGGTGCTCGAAGCATGTTCTAGTGGTGGTCGCAGAATCGATCTTGAAACCGTCAGCAGATTCCATACTTTCTGGATTAGCGATCAAACGACCGACCCTCACATTGTCCGCTTTCATCTCGAAGGGATGAACCATTTTCTGCCCGGCAACTGCGGGCTCGTTTGCTATTCGTTACCACTGCCCACCCAACCGCAGTTCCAGGCCACTGACTTTGGCTTTCAGAGCTTTTTCGGTGGAGGATTCGGAACTGGGGGCCGAGTGGACGACTGGCCCGCAAGCATGAAGCAACAGGCACGACGGCATGTCGGTGTGTACAAGAGAATTCGGAAGTTCCTCGTAAAGGACTACTATTTGCTAGCTCCGCAGCCCCGAGACCTCTATGCGTGGGAGGCTTGGCAGTTTCACGATCCGGATACTGACGAGGGATTTGTGCAAGTCTTCCGGGTTGAGTCCGCCGAAGAGTCAAAACGCTTCGCCCTGAAAGCATTCGATTCTGGCGCCAGGTACCAGTTTTCCGATCCGTATTCCGGAAAGGCATTTCAAATGACTGGTGCGAGCGTGATTTCTGAAGGATTGGAGTTTCGCACCCCCAAAATGTCCTCGCAGATCCTGATTTACAAGCGCCTAAAACGTTCTACGTGATTCGGACCTGCATCTTGCCAAAGGAAGGGAGCCGCGGGAAACCACAGTCGCGTTCCTTGAAGAACCAAGGGAGTTTCTAATGCTTCTGGGAAACACCTCACTTTTTGGGCTTCTCGAGGCACGCCTAAATGCGGAGCCGGAGTTAACGGCACGAGTAGCTGACCGCGCGACTCCCCAGGATATTTCGGCCCTTCACCAGGCGATTTTTCAGGCAACAAAAGACCGGGTCTGTCAGTTGGGGTCCAGGGTATTACACAAGCTGCTTAAGAGTATTGCAGAAACTTCAGAGCCGACCGACGTGAGCCGTACGCAGGCCTTATATTCTGCAATCCATCGACGGCAACCCGAAGAGGCGAGGGAGCTGATGGTCGATCACCTTCTCGACGCGCGCCGTGTAATGATAGAGTCCCGGCCGGACCAAGGCGGACAGCAAACCGCTAAGATCAGCCCAATCGCGAGCTCGATTAGGAGCGGGCGATTGCGATCACGGCACTAATATGGGGCGAACACCTATTCTGATCCCGGTGCTAGTCACCGTTTTCATTATTGGGACGCATGTCCGTAATGCCCCAGCGGAAGACATGACAGCCGCAGCACGCCTCGCTGCAGACGGGCTAAAAGCGTTTGAAATGGGACAGTATCAGAAAGCCGTCAAGGCCTTAAGTATGGCCGTAAAGATGGACCCGGATAATCCTTACTATTCAATGGCTCTCGGCCAGGCCTATTTAAGCGCCGGCAAACCGAAGTCCGCGATCCCCTTACTCAAGTGGTCACTTGCCGCTTTCCCAGGAGATTTTGACATTCGCTACACATTGGCGGAAGCGTACCTGAACGCAGATGATTTTCGATATGATCTCGAGGCACTCAAGGTCTTAGCAGGTAAGCCACCACCCGAACCTATGAGGGCACCTTGGTTGTTCCTGAAGGGCTTCAGTCTCTTCAGACTCGGCCAATATGAAAATGCCGAGCCGATTTTCGGAGAATTGCTTGCGTACAAGGATATGGAAGCTCCTGCATTCTTTTTCCTAGCTAACTGCAAATTCGGGAAAGATCGCTATGAGGAGGCCTTGCCCCTCTATGAGAAAGCCATTCGCCTTGGGAGTGTTCCGGATAACAAGGCGTTGAACGCCTACTTTTACGACTATGGGCTCGCGTTATACCGATTACGCAAATTTGGAAAGGCTGCTGAGGCGTTCCGCAACTCCATTCACCTGTATCCTGACGATCCGCTGCCGCGTTTCTTCTTAGGACGTTGCGAGACGGAGCTGGGAAATATCAAGGAGGCTGTAGCGGACTATGAGTCCCTAATCGACAAGTTCCCGAATTTCGGTCCTGCTTACTACCAACTAGCTCGGCTTTATGCAAAGCAAGGGGATAAAAAACGAGCGGAGGAGTTGTTTCGTAAGGATGCCACCATTAAGAAGAATGCATCAGAAGAGGCGGAGCAACGATTGGCAAGTAAGCTGAAACTTGGCCGATAGACCGACCGAATTCTTCGGGTCATAGAGGAATAACATGCAGAAGCGCTTAAGTGCACAGGCTCTGTACAGGTTTGTCCCGCCTTGCGGGAGAAGAATCCCAGCAGTTTTTATGACCTAGCAAATGCCGGGATCCTTCGTCGTCCCGATAAGATCGGGACTCCTCAGGATGACATCCTCGGGGATTTGTCAGCAAGCTTCCAGGAGGTGAAGGTGGAGTATCGCACTCTTCCCAAGACCGGACTCAAAGTTTCGCGCCTCTCCTTCGGGACGATGACTTTCGGCGCGCAAACCGACCCAGCCACCGCGCAACGCATGGTGGAATGCTGCCTCGACGCGGGCATCAACTTCTTTGACACGGCAAATGTCTACAACCGGGGCGCGGCGGAAACTATCCTGGGCAAGGCGCTCAGGGGCCGCCGCGACAAGGTCGTCCTGGCCTCGAAGGTGCGCGGCAAGATGGGCGACGCGCCCGACGACGAGGGCCTGTCGCCCGCGGCCATTGCCAAAGCCATCGACGCCAGCCTCAACCGTCTGGGAACGGATTACGTCGATCTTTATTACCTGCATCAGCCCGACTATGCCGTGCCCATCGAGGAAACGCTCGACACCATGCAGGAGCTGGTGCGGGCAGGCAAGGTGCGCTTCCCGGCCGTTTCGAACTACGCCGCGTGGCAGGGTGTGCGAAATTCTGGGGATTTGCGAAGAGCGTGGTTACCAGCCCTATTTTATTTCGCAGCCCATGTACAACTTGCTGGCGCGCGGCATCGAGGAGGAATACCTGCCGTTCTGCCAGCGCTTCGGCGTCGCCGTCGTTCCCTACAATCCGCTCGCGGGCGGGCTGCTGACCGGCAAGCACTCACGTGAGCGGGCGCCGCTTCCCGGAACGCGCTTCGACGGCGACAAAATGTATCAGGATCGCTACTGGCACGACGACGACTTCGCCGCCGTGGAAGAGTTGCGCGCCGTCGCGCGGGAGGCGGGCAAAACCCTGGTCGAACTCGCGCTCCAGTGGCTGCTTGCGCAACCCTTGGTCGATTCCATCATCCTGGGTGCTTCGCGGGTGGAACAGCTCGAGGAGAACCT
>Ga0187885_10004334_pt1 | contig 11760 bp, 10 predicted proteins | sample June2016WEW_20_1_3_FD_132970 | JGI IMG/M metagenome (GOLD analysis project Ga0187885, IMG submission 132970) | Peatland microbial communities from SPRUCE experiment site at the Marcell Experimental Forest, Minnesota, USA - June2016WEW_20_100 | ecosystem: Environmental > Terrestrial > Soil >... | reverse complement strand
TGAATGACGGCGGCTGGACAGAGCAGATGAAGAACATCGAGAACTATGTCACGCAAACGTCGTAGCAGCATGCCCGCCAAACGCCCGGTTCGTGCACCCGTATTTGCCGCGCTGGGGGACGAGACGCGGCTATCGCTGGTTACGAAGCTCTGTGATCGGCGGCCTTATTCGATCTCTCAGCTAACCCGGGGGTCCAAGCTGACCCGGCAGGCGATCACCAAGCATCTTCGAGTGTTGGAGAGTGTAGGGATCGTGCACAGCGTCCGTACGGGTCGCGAGAGCCTATTCGAATTCGATCCGCAGCCCATTGAAGGAATTAAGCAGTACCTCGATTTCGTCTCCGAGCAATGGGATCAGGCATTGTCCAGACTAAAGTCGTTCGTAGAAGACTGAGCGCCCGGAGTGTGATAAAACTCCTCGGGACAATACTTGAAGCTGGAATCTGGCGCGCCACGCAGCGAGTCGAGCATTCTTCGACCGGAGGGATTGCCTCCGAGTTGCCCGTCACTCGGGCCCAATCTCCGAGGCAGCAAGGGCGGGGCATGACTATCGTGCGGCTGCCATTCGCCTGCCACGACTGCTTCTTGTTAGACTCCTGCGATGCCATTTCGCCTCAGCAGGGTGAAGCTCGACAAATCTGCGGGCCCCATTCGCCGCGCACTGCAGTACGCCTTTTATGACTGGGCCAGCGAAATGCCTAGGTCCAAACGCATCATCACGTATGTCGGCATTGTTCTTCAGGGATATGCTTTCTACTTTACGCTGATGTGGGCTTTCATGTTGCCGAAGTGGTTGTATTCGTATTTTCTGGTACTACCGAGAGGGCCAGTCAGCTATGTGTTGGTGTTCCTGCTTTTTTACACAGGCCGCTGGATCCAGAATGGAATGCTAACTTCAGAATTTGTTCGCAAGACACAACTTGAAACCGACCAGGTAGCTGCACGGCAGATTCAGCAGACGCTCCAGCCTGGGAAACTGGATGAGTTGCCGGGCTACGAGTTGGAGGCGTTTTACAAGCCCTTAAGTGAGGTAGGTGGCGACTACTTCGACGTCATCGAGCTTCCTGCCAACCGAACGCTATTCGCGTTAGCGGATGTGTCTGGGAAGGGGATTTCAGCGGCTCTGCTCGCGGCAAATATACAGGCTCTGGTTAGGAGCATCGCAAGTGTGGAATCGACCCCGCTGGCATTGGCTAAACAGATTAACATTCACCTGAGCCGATACACCCCGAGTGATCGCTTCGCCACGGCCGTATTCATTGTGCTCAGCCGCGATTCGGGAGAATTGACGTACGTGAATGCCGGTCACAACGCCCCGATTGCCTTTTCTTCGGGATCAACTACATTTCTGGAAGCCACAGGCCCGCCCCTTGGACTGTTTCTCAATGCGGAGTACGAAACTCGTACAGCTGTTCTTAGTCCAGGTAGTACCCTCCTCATATTCACAGACGGCTTGACCGACTCAATTCAGGGGGAGCATCCCGAAAATCTTTTGCGTGATGCTTTCGCCGAGAGCGCGGAACGAACGATGGCAAATCTCAAATCACTTGTGAACCCGAAATTCAATCAGGACGATATCACCATATTGCTGGTGAAACGTATTGCAGGTTCTTCCACCGGCGTGTCTGCCTAGGAATTGTGCGTACAAAGACGGCGATCTTTGGAGTGCGGCTAACTCCCGATTCGTCGGCAATCCGGAAGTCACCCCAGCCGGTTATGCCATCTGGCCCTGTGTGCTCATCCTGAGTTGGTGTATGCCATCGTGAATCTGATGTGGGTTGGCGCCCCCGTAGCCAAGAATCAAACCGCCCCTTGTCGATGGTCTCAGATAGCATGTGGACAAGGGCGTTGCCGAAATACCCCTCTGGGCCGCCTCCGTATTTGCAGCAGAAATCGACAAAAGCAGTCCGTTTTTTCAGAACCAGGAACCCTTCGCATAGTCGAACGTGAAGTTCCAGAGCCCGGTCCCGGCCTGGTGCGAATTCGAGTCGGCACGACAAGAATGCCAGGAAGACTGCTCACTCGGTATGAACTGGCTGGCTTTTTGCTGCCGATGGATTGATGGATCGTTAATAGTACGCTGCGTGATTGCTCCGGAGGTACATGAACATCGATGCGCCGCGGAGATGTTCATCCTTGCTGCGCTTTGGTGGATTCCGCAGACTCGCTGACGGCGCGAAGGCCGGTCATCGAATCAACGCAGATGCGGAAGAAGAGCGGAGTGATCAAATCGTCGCCTAATCTTAGCTGACGCTCTCCCAATGCGTTTTGCCACCACCGGTAACGTTTCCCTAATAGCTTCTCCGCGTGTTTCCGCTCGTCGGTAAATTGTGGCTCGGGCAATTCCTGGTAGCGGCCACTGGCAATCACGCTCATCCACTGCGACTCGTTCGCGATTTCCTCAACTTCCACACAGACTTTGGGATTCCTTCGCATCCATTCGGTCTTTCGTCCGAAGGTCGAGAGTACGTAAATATAGCCGGGCTCGTACGCGAAGTATACCGGCACAACGTACGGCTGGTTATCGAGCGCGCAGCCGAGTCTTCCGAGCGAAGCGCTTGCCATGAATGCGCCACAATCTTTCTCAGTCATTTCATTGATTACCATGATTTCACCTCCCACGATCTTGGACAAACTACATGAACTCGCGGCACAACACCTTCAATTCGACCATCGAAACGTTTCCGTGGTGTGCTACTTTTGCCACAAAATCTGGGTGGCTTCAAGGGGTACCGATGCTCGGGACTCCCAAGGAATGACGCGCGCCGTGTAGTCAGTTACCGGACGGTTCGCTGGCACTTTAGACGAGTACGAGAGATAACCACCGGAGTCAGGAAGCTGGTCCCGCAGCTCCATCTTTTGCCGGAAGATCCTGCCATCAGTCTGCGTCTCTGCATAGAGTTCAACCTCCACGGCATTTGGATCGAGTCCCCCCAAGAAGACTTGAACTTCAAAACCGTATTGGTTTCGTTCGCTGTGTGTGGCTACAGAGCCAAACCGCACGCTTTCCCAACCCTGCGCAATCGATTTTGACCAGTTGGACAATTCGATTCCCAGCTTGCTCTCATTTGCGGCTCGCTCGGAGTAATCCCCTGCCGCAGGCAGGTAATACTTCTCTACATACTCTCGCACGGCGCGATTTGACGAGAACCTCGGCGTCAAGCGCACCATGCTGGCGCGCATTTTCGTGACCCAGGTTATGGGGATTCCGCGGTCGTTGCGATTGTAAAAAGCTGGAATTATTTCTTTTTCCAGGAGATCGTATAACTCACCGGCTTCGTGTGCGTCCCAGTTGGGGTCGTCTCCATGTTCCAGTCCATCGCCAATAGCCCAGCCCACGTCGGGGGAATAAGCCTCCGCCCACCAACCATCAAGTTCAGACAAGTTCAGTCCGCCGTTCACCAGAACTTTCATGCCACTGGTGCCGCAGGCCTCCCATGGCCGCCGCGGCGTGTTGAGCCAGAGGTCCACGCCTTCCACCAAGTGTGAAGTAAGCAGCACATCGTCATCACTTAGGAAAGCCACGCTTGAACGAACATCAGCGCGGGTGATGAAGTCATTCCATTCCTTGATCATGGCCTGGCCGGCCTGATCCTGGGGATGCGCTTTGCCCGCGAGAATCAGTTGCACCGGACGTTCTTGATTCGTGAGGATGCGGACCAGACGTTCGGGATCATGAAGGAGCAGGTTGGGACGCTTATAAGTTGCGAACCGGCGCGCGAAACCAATCATCAACGATTGCGGATTGAAAACGGCTTCGGCTTGGGCAACTTCCTGTCGCGGCGCTCCTTGTTGGACACGTTGTCGCGAAAAGCGCTTGCGTGCGTACTGGATAAGAGATTGGCGCGTTTTCGTACGCAGTTCCCAGAGCTGTTCGTCGCTTACATTGTTAAGGCGCTCGACATTCTCCAGCGTTCCGCGCCAGCGATCTTGGCCGCACTTCTCAGTCCAGAGTTCGTCCGCGTCTGCAGAATCCCAGGTCGGTACGTGGACGCCGTTCGTTACCGCGCCAATCGGCACTTCGAGCTCTGGCCATCGCGGAAAGAGACCCTGGAAAATCTTCCTGCTCACTCTGCCATGGAGTTGGCTTACTCCATTGACACGACCGCTCCCCCGCAAAGCGAGATATGCCATGTTGAAAGGCTCGGAACGGTCGAAAGGGCTTTTTCGTCCCAGGGCCATCAACTCTTCGAAGTCGATCCTCAACTCGTCCTCGGCGTATTTTCTGAAGTATTGTTCCATTAATTCCGGCGCAAAACGATCGAAGCCGGCTTCGACCGGCGTGTGGGTCGTGAACAGATTTCCGGCTCTGGTCACCGTCAGTGCAACATCAAAAGGCTGGTGATACTTTTGTATGTAGCTGAAAGCCCGTTCCAGCACGAGAAATGCGGCGTGCCCCTCGTTCAGATGGCAAACTTCGGGGTGAAGACCAAGTGCGGATAGAAGTCTCCACCCGGCCATGCCCAATACTATTTCCTGCTGCAGGCGTAGCTGGGGTCCTCCACCATACAATTCGCTGGTGATAGCACGATGGGTCGGCAGGTTGGCGGCGTCATTCGTATCGAGCAGATATAGTTTCGCTCTCCCCACCTGCGCCTGCCAGGTGCGGACCCAGAGAGTGGCCTCTGGAAGGCGGAGAGGGATGCGCAACCACTCGCCGTCGGCATCCCGGAGCGGTTCGATCGGCAGTTGCCCAGGGTCGTTGTATGGAAAAAGTGCTTGCTGAAGGCCGCGTCGATCGATCTCCTGGCGGAAATAACCTTGCTGATAAAGAAGCCCGATCCCAATAACCGGGACGCCCAAATTACTTGCTGTCTTAAGTTGGTCCCCGGCCACATTGCCGAGTCCACCGGAATAGATCGGAAGCGCTTCGCTCAACATGAATTCCATGCTGAAGTAAGCGATTTGCGTGAGAGTGGCGCCAGGATGGGTTGTCTGAAACCACCCGGGTGCACTCTCTAACTCACGCTTCCTGCGAACCATCTGTTCGACCATTGCGCAAAAGGCAGGATCAGCGGAAGCGTCCCGAATCCTCTGCCGGGAAATGGTCTGAAGCACTACCCACGGATTCTGCGTCAGGTCCCAGAGTTGCGGGTCGAGTCGTCCCCAGAGTTCATCGGTCGAGTGGTTCCACGACCAAAGCAGGTCCAGAGCTAGTTCCGTCAGGGCGGGGAGCAAAGACTCGGCGGTGAGGTTCTTGCTGGTTTGACTGTCCATATGATTTCATCGACTCCATCAGGCGGCAGTCTGGTGCGCCGCTGCCAATGCTTCGCGGACGATTCCCTGTGCCTCATTTTCGATCTGCAGCAGATGGTCTTTTCCGCGAAAACTCTCAGCATAGATTTTGTAGATCTCTTCGGTTCCCGAAGGACGGGCAGCGAACCAGCCGCTTTCTGCAATCACCTTCACGCCCCCGATGGGTTTGCCATCGCCGGGCGCGGTTGTGAGTATCTTTTGGATCGGTTCGCCGGCGAGTTCCGAAACCTGGACATGCTCCGGAGAAAGTCGCTCCAGCACGGCCTTTTCTGCCGAAGTGGCGGGGGCTTCCAGACGCTCATAAAGAGGGTCGCCGAGTTCGAGTGTAAGTTCTCGATAAATCTCGCCCGGATCGCGTTGCAACTTCGCTGTGATCTCGGCCGAGAGCAGCGCCGGCGCGATTCCATCTTTGTCGGTAGTCCAAACCGTACCGTCGCGTCTAAGGAACGAAGCTCCGGCACTCTCTTCCCCGACGAAACCCAAAGAGCCATCCAGCAAGCCGCTGACGTACCACTTGAACCCGACTGGGACTTCGTAGAGTTTCTTTCCCAGCTTCCTGGCCACGCGGTCGATCATGCTGCTGCTCACTACTGTCTTTCCGACGCCGATATCGCTGCGCCACAGCGGACGGTTCGAAACGAGGTAATGAATACAGACAGCAAGGTAGTGATTGGGAGGCAGGAGGCCTGTGCTTTTTGCGACGATACCATGACGGTCGTGATCCGTGTCGCAGGCGAACGCGATATCGAACTTGTCCTTAAGCGCAATGAGCTTCTGCATCGCGTACGGCGACGACGGGTCCATGCGGATCCTACCGTCCCAATCGAGCGTCATGAACCGAAAGGTCGGATCCACTGTGTCATTTACAACTGTGAGGTTGATGCGATAGCGCTCTTGAATACGCGGCCAGTAATGGACTCCCGCGCCGCCCAGCGGATCCACGCCCATCTTTATATCTGAACTTCGGATCAGGTCCATATCGATAATGTGCTCAAGATCGTTGACATAAGCATCGATGTAACTATGCTCATGGGTAGTGGCGGCCCTGATTGCCCGTTCGAACGAAATGCGCTTCACGCCGCGCAACCGGTTCGCAAGATATTCGTTCGCTTTCGCCTCAATCCAGCCTGTTGCGTCCGTGTCCGCGGGTCCACCCGCAGGTGGGTTGTATTTGAAGCCGCCGTCCTCTGGCGGATTGTGGGAGGGCGTAATCACAATTCCATCAGCCAGTCCGGACTTTCGTCCACGGTTGTACGACAGAATGGCATGCGAAACAGCAGGAGTCGGAGTGTATTCCTCGCCTGCGGCGATCATCACTTCGACGCCGTTGGCTGCTAGAACTTCAAGAGCGCTCGCGGAGGCAGGTTCAGAGAGCGCATGGGTGTCCTTCCCAAGGAACAACGGTCCCCTAATTCGGTGGCGTTTCCGGTAGGCACAAATCGCTTGGGTGATTGCGAGAATGTGCCACTCGTTAAATGCCCGGTTGAAGGCCGAGCCTCGGTGTCCTGATGTGCCGAACACGACGCGTTGCTCGGGAACTGTGGGGTCTGGCTGCTCGACGTAATAAGAGGTTACGAGTTTCGGTACGTCGACCAACTTCGAAGCCGCCGGGATTGTTCCTGCCAGGGGATTTACTTCCATAGCCTATCTCCATCCGAAATCAAGCGCTTCCAAATTGCAAATCCGAATGTACCTGATTAATCGCCCCCATTCAGCGCTGGCCGCCATTAATCCAGGTCCTCCCAGGCGGTGGATCCATTTCCAAACCGATTCGGCCATTATAAACAGCGAGAGGATTCTCATGCGCGAGCCAGAAACCATCCGTCGTCCACCCGCTCGATACTGCGGACCTCGGTCTCCTCCCGGCAGCGAGCCCCACTACGTCTCAGCAGGTACTCGTCGAATTCGCAGCGGCGGATACCGTAACTGACAACTTGACTGTATCAGTACCGATCTGGCGAGGGATCGTTCGGTTCCCACAGGGTCGCAGACTCTCGTCGAAATGTGGAGTTGCTTTTTAAATTGGGTGCAGACATGAGCCCATCATAGCTCGGAAATGGACTGGTCCGGGCCAAAACAGGTGGTCGGCAACTGTACGAAGATTTTATGGAGCCCTCGTATCTGCCTCACGCAGCAAGGTGGATTTCAACACTCAAGGCGGTTATTTTGAAGATGAGTTTACGTGCCTCCTGTCCCGAGACTCGGCATGGAGTTCTGCAGCGAGCTGAGACTTTATGCTGCGCGTCGCATTCTCGAGTTCAGCTTTAGCCCGCGCTACGTGTCCCAGCATTGCGTGCAGCCGCTTCGGTCCCAATACCAGGTGTGCGAGCATAAGCATGAACAGGATTTCAGTGCCGAAACCCACGATTCACTCCTTAGTTAGGTCTTGGTCATTGGCAATAGTGGTTGTTGAGCTAAACGGCTTCTCTTCGTCAGCTTTCATGGCTGACTTGAAGCCTCGGATACTTTCCCCGATTCCTTTGCCCAGTTCCGGAAGTTTCTTAGGTCCGAACACGAGCAGGGCAATTCCGAAAATAATCAGCAGATGCATCGGTTGAAACAATCCTTCAAACATGAGAGCTCCTTCGATTCAGATGAAAAGAAATGTGGTTGGCAAATCGTAAAAAAATGCGGACGCCGTTCCATGAAACCGTACAGCGTCCGCCAGGAGAGAATCAGCAACAAAGCGGACAGTTAGAGCTCAGGTTACGAGCGGACTGCAGCATCGGCTGCGACCGCCATAGCGTTCAGCAGGTTGAAGAACTGCTGGCTTTGGCCGATGAAGAGGCCGCTGGCCGTGAGGGCATTCACGGCAGCCACGGCGCCTGCAAATTTATCCGTGAGCGGACGAATCATCGAGACCTGAGGAAGATCGCCCCTGAATACAACCGGGACGGGGAAGATCAGACTGGGCTGAGTCTTCTTCTTGAGTGGTTTGAAAAAATTAGGGAATGACAGGCCGGTTATGGCGTCCGTGAACGGCGCCACGGGAGCTTGCACTCCGTTACCTGAAAAATCAACCCATTCCAAAAAGTGAGCGATCTCGTCTCCACCAATCCCCAGGGTGATCTGAAGCACTTCGGGATCCGTCACTTTTTGACTCAAGGCTGCGTAAAGACTCGAGCCGCCTTGCTCGATTTGTCCGAAGTGAAAACCCGCAACATTGGCGATCGCCTGAACATGATCGTTACCGGGAAAGTTGGGGTTGGGAGCGCCATTGAAATCGTTGTTGTTTCGGGGAATGGCATAAACATTTTGGAGAGTGAGCGCCTGAGGAAAGGTGGCGCCGAGGTCAGGATTGGTCTGGCTGCGGTAACGAACGTACCAGCTGGTGTCGACGTTGAGCTGCATGAGGTTCGTGAGCCGCAACTTACCCGATGATCCCGCAGCTGTGCTTCCCGGCAGAGTCGCGAACTGGCTGAAGTCGACCGGCTCGGCTCCTCTGGATTGAAGATAGGCATTGAGGAAAGTAGCGTGGCTGATTTCGTCGAGCGTGTTGCTGGCGATATATTGCGGGCCATCGGGATCGAGATTCGACAAGGCGATCTGATAGTTGTTCAACGGTTGGTTCGGGTCTACCTCAATGGGTGGATTGTTGCCGATACCACCCAGTTCCGCATACTGTGTCCACAGGTCGGCCTCGATCAGTTCTGCCGCCGCCAGAAATTGGAGGATGGCGACATCGCCGGCCCCGAGAGAACCGCCTCCTTGTGCACGGGCCAAAGTTGCATTCGTTAACAAACCGGCGCCCACTACGGCTGCGCCCCCTGCCAGAAGACTGCCTTTCATAAAAGAACGGCGATCAACTGAACGCCTGGTGGGTAGGACAAGTTCCTTGTCTTTCATAGTTAGTTCAATCTTTTTGCTTGTGATTTGGTTCATGCGGTACGGGTACTGTGGCTTAGACGCAGCGGCTGAACGACGAGATGCGCAAAGAATGTCATTTAATCGTCACAAGGATGTCATTTAATTGGCATCTCTTTTAATAAATGCGTGTAACAACGTCACATCATGTTTGGAGCGGTGAGTAAGGTGGTAACTGGCGCGAGTTATCCACGATGTTTATCGTTTACAATTTTGTTCAAGTAACATGCGAAACGCCGCAGCTCGACCAATATTCCTCGGCAGGGTAGCTGGCTGGTGCAGCTTACATGCTCTTGAAAACAAAATTGATCTCCTTCGTTTGGTTTGCACCAATCGTGATCGTCTGGGTTGATGTGCCTAGTGTCTCGTGCCAGACCTTGATGGTGTATGTCCCAGGTGGCAGATTGGGCAGATCAAAGCTGCCATCTTGCTTTGTCAAAGCAAAATAGGGGTTCTTGAGAACAGCAATATACGCCCGCATCCAGGGATGGATGTTGCACTTAACCGGGATCGCGATTTCTTCCCGCGCAAACGCTCCTTCCACCGTGGCACCCGGAACCTCAGCTTTGTTCCACTCCCGGTTGTTGGCCGGCGTAGGATGAATGTTGTGTGCAGTCGGATCGTTGTTCACAACTTCGAAGGCCTGGTTTGCCTGCACCACCAGGACATGCGGCTGATACAGGCAGCCCTTTTGAGAAATGACAAGCGGTTCCTTGGGTGGATCGAAGGTTCGATCGCCCACCCCATCAGCGACAAAGACGAGTGCGTTTTGTAACCCGCCTCCGAAACCGGTGACGACCTCCGCGGTAAGAACGGGTCCAGGATGCTGCCTGGCGCAGCTTGGGTCAGCGGCCATGCTGATTGGCTTGGCCTTCGGCGGGGTACCCTCGAATTTGACCACGCCTTTTACGACCGCTGCACCGGCGCTGGCCACAGCCGGTGCCGGAGCTCCCGCCTTCACCACTTGCCGGCTGGAAATACAAATCGTTAACATCAGAGCGATTACAAGAAGAAAGTTCTTCAGTTTCATAGTGCACCTCGCAAAGAGCAATGCCTCAAAAGTCTTTTCGTGAGTGAAGGCGCGCGCAGAGGCTTACTCTGCACGGCGTTCGTGCGCGGTCGGCGCCGCTCGGCTGGCAAGAAACTCGCCGTATCCCCGTTGATAGCCGGTCGTGAAAGACGTCCGATCCTCCAAGGTTGCCCACCGGCCAATCGCAACGTGGGGCTCAGCACCGCGCTCGGCTGCAAGTCTCCCCAGATACAATCCATCCCGAAATGCTCCGTCGTTGATCTGAGCAACGTTCTCGTGCAGACTGGGAAAGCGATTATGGAGATCGGTGCGCAACATGGATGCGGTTCCAATGCCAAGCGCGACCACGGATGCCAACAAAGAGAATCTTTTCATTATTTTTTCCTCTCGATCTTTCTCTCTCTGAGCTAAGTCAGATTGCGAAGTCTTCAACGTCGCATGGGATGAGCCTATGGCCGGCGAAACATTAAGTTGTCATCGGCGGGTCAAATCGTCGTCATCTTCTTGTCAGAGCCACGTAATACCAGTTATGAAGGACCCTGGCAAAAGCGCACGGAGTGCACTCTTGCCGGGGCTGTTGTTTTAGTTGATGTTGATGGCTACAACGCTGGACTGGGTTATTGAGCCGGATGTGCCCGTGACGGTCAAGTTGACCTGGGATGCGGGCGCTTGGCCTTTTGAACTGCTACCGCATCCGACCGCAAACAATGAGATGAGGAGCAGCAACCCCAGCACGGTCGTCGACACAATGCTCTTGCGCGTAAGTGTCTTCCGTTTGCGCATTGCGAAAACGGCTCCCAATAGTCCAGGGACTAGAGCCATCCCGAAGACGCCGTAGCCGCCGCCACCCGGCGGGGTCGAGGCGGCAGAGATGGTCAAGGTCGAAGAGGACGTGCTCGAACCGGGAGAGATCGTTGTGGGATTGAAAGCGCAGCTCAAACCAGCGGGCGCGGAACAGGAAAGCGCAATCTGGCCGTTGAATCCTCCAACCGCGCTAGCGCTGATCATCAGGTTAGCCGAACCGCCCGACGCGACGGTTACACTTTGGGCGGAGAGACTCAGAGAAAAACCTGGGTTGCCGACCGCCGCTGCCGGGACAACGCTGGCGAATACAGCGGTGGTGTTGCCTCCGGGCGGAAAGTTGGGTTGGTTGCTGCCTCCGGCCGTGAGATAAAGAGTGCCAAGAGTGCCTGGATCATTGGCACCACCGCCTCCACCGAACACCATATCCCACATGCCGGGATTCACCAGCGCGGCGCCCGAAGAGTTGGTGAGCTGGCCCATGAAATTACCCTGCGTGTCGAATGCGCTAATGGTGCCATCACCAAAATTGGATACGAGGACATCGTTGGCAAAGGTTCCGAAGCTGGCCGGAGCTTGCACCACGCCCCAAGGCGCGTTGAGTTTGTTCTGGGCGCCAGCGGCGACGAAGGTGCTCACGAAGGTGCCGGTCGTGGTGAAGATATCCACCTGCCCCGCGCCGACGCCGGGCACCGCATCGTGCTTGGGAGCGTCCTGCATGGAATAGGCGATGTAGACCTGGCTATTGATCACGTGGATGCCATGGGGAGAGAAACCCGCGGGAAGGTTGGGATCGGTGAAGGAACCGCC
>Ga0187885_10004332_pt1 | contig 11766 bp, 7 predicted proteins | sample June2016WEW_20_1_3_FD_132970 | JGI IMG/M metagenome (GOLD analysis project Ga0187885, IMG submission 132970) | Peatland microbial communities from SPRUCE experiment site at the Marcell Experimental Forest, Minnesota, USA - June2016WEW_20_100 | ecosystem: Environmental > Terrestrial > Soil >... | reverse complement strand
CCTGCCGGCCCGGTTGACAAGGTCGTGGAGACGGTACTGAACAACCTGGTCGTCACCAATCACCTCGATAACTTGCCTCCTCTCCATTGCCGTGTGATGCTGACGTCTCCCCTGGAGTCCTTTACCCTACGTTACACCATCGTGCTCAGCCGCGGTCTCCTCGACGTCTTGCCCGACGAGCCGAGCCTGGCCATGGTGCTGGCTCATGAACTAGGCCACGCGGTGCTCGGCCACAAGCTCGACACGAAGTATGCCTTCAACGATCGTCTGCTCGTCGCCGATGAACAACTGCTGGCTAGGCTGGATTTGGCCCGCGACAAGCAGGAGGAAGCGGCGGCCGACGCTAAAGCCCTGGAGTTCCTGCGGAATTCACCCTACAAAGATAAGCTGGGTAGCGCCGGTCTCTTCCTGCGGGCGGCTGCCGCGGCAGCACCAAGCATGCCTCACCTGTTCGGCCCCCACCTGGGCAACCGGCTGGCAGCACGCCATGGCGCGATCCGCATGGCGGCGCTAATGGGTGGCGCCCCTGAACTCCAAAAGACGAGAATTGACCAGATCGCGGCCCTGCCTCTCAGTTCCAGGGTGCAAGTAAACGCCTGGGATGGGAGCATCACCTTCCCGAATCGGAAGGCCGTAGCGCTCGTGGACCCCAGCGAGAAAATGCCCTTCCGGGTCACTCCTCTGTTTCCCCATTTGGCCCGCTATGAAGAGATAAACAGCCCCAAGGTGGCCGCTCGCCAAGCCCCGTAATCTCGGAAAATGCCCACGGTCACGTGGGCTGACCGCAGCTCCATTCCGGAACCGCTCCTTCTGCTACAGCACAACGGAAAGCAGGCCCTGCGCTACATTTTTGACTACTCCCCCCGGTCGCGAGTGACGACGGTATCGCTTTCTATCTAACGACACTCTCTACGAGGCGCGTTGAAAGACTGCACGCGTTCAAGTAACATGCGTTGGGGACATTCTCCCGGAGACTATACTTATGGACCACACTAAGCACCTTATTTCCTTAGCCGCAGCCGCACCCCTGGTTTTCGGAGTTCTTCTCGCCATGGGGGGCGCCACCGGACCTGTCGCCTGGAGCGGCATTAGCGCCGAAAGGATGCTCGAGAACATCAAGATCCTTTCCTCGGACGAATTTGAAGGACGCGCGCCAGCCTCGAAAGGTGAGGAGCTTGCCACCCAATTCATCGAAAAGCAATTCAAGCAATTGGGGCTGAAGCCTGGAAACCCCGATGGCGCCTACTTTCAAAATGTGCCCATGGTGGGCATCACGGCTGACCCGGCCGCCGAATTGGTGTTTGCCGATCCCGCTGGCGGAAAGCAGATGGCGCTCAAATACGCCGACGACTTCGTGGCCTGGACCAAGCGCGAGGAGCCGCAGGTCAGCATGGATGCCGACATGGTTTTCGTGGGTTACGGCGTTGTGGCACCGGAGTACAAGTGGGATGATTACAAGGGCGTGGACGTAAAGGGCAGAATCCTGGTGGTGCTCATCAACGACCCGCCCGTCCCGGATCCGAATGATCCTTCCAAGCTGGATGAGAAGACGTTCAAGGGCAAGGCGATGACGTACTACGGCCGCTGGACCTACAAATTTGAAATCGCGGCGGAAAAAGGCGCTGCGGGATGCCTGATCGTTCACCAGACCAGACCCGCGGGATATCCGTGGGGTGTGGTCAAGAATAGCAATACCGGCGAGCAGTTCAGCCTGGTGACGGCCGATAAGGGGATGTCGCGCAGTGCGGTGGAAGGCTGGATGACTAACGACAAGGCGAAGGAATTGTTCGCCATGGCCGGCAAGGATTTCGAAGCGCTGGAGAAGGCGGCCGTCAGCCGCGACTTCCGGCCTGTGGACCTGGGAGTGAAAGCTTCGCTCACGCTCAAGAACAGTATCCGCACCATCGAGTCGAAGAACGTCGTTGCCAAGCTGGAGGGCGCCGACCCCAAGCTCCGCAACGAATATGTGATCTACACTGCGCATTGGGATCATCTGGGAATCGGTCCGGAGGTCAATGGCGACAAGATCTATCACGGGGCCGTCGACAATGCCTCGGGGGTTGCAGGCTTATTGGAAATCGCACGCGCGTACACCGAGATCCAGCCGCCTCCGCGACGTTCGATTCTGTTTCTGTCGGTGACGGCCGAGGAAAAGGGTCTGCTGGGTTCGCAGTATTACGCCGAGCATCCCCTCTACCCGCTGGTCAAGACCTTGGCTGAGATCAACATGGATGGGCTGAACATGCTCGGACCGACCAAGGATATCGAAGTCATCGGCGTCGGCCAGTCCACGCTGGAAGATGTCATCAAGGCCGTGGCGGCGGAGCAGGGAAGAGCGGTGAGGCCGGATGCCGAGCCGGAGAAAGGCTACTACTATCGCTCGGACCACTTCAATTTTGCCAAACAAGGAGTGCCGGCGCTGGATCCGAGCGAGGGCGTGGATTATGCTGGCAAGCCGGAGGGGTGGGGGCTGGAGATGCGGGAGAAGTTCACCGCAGAGGATTACCACAAACCCTCCGACAAGGTGAAGCCTTACTGGGACCTGCGTGGCGCTGTCGAGGATCTGCAACTTCTCGGAGAGGTTGGCTACCGCGTCGCAAATGCGAAAGCCTACCCAACCTGGAAGGCTGGGTCGGAATTCAAAGCGACGAGGGAAGCGATGCTGAAGGCGGCCAAAGGAGGGACGAACTGAATAGGTCCCTTACCGGGAGAACATGGCCTGAATATTCGCCCGGACCCCCGCTTCAACGACCTTGAGTTCCTTCGCGCCGATCTGTTTCCATTTCAGGGCGTGGAGCACGGCACGGCGGTCGCGGCGGAAGCAAACACAAGACCCGATAATAGATAGTGCCCGCACTTGAGTGGCAGACGAGACTGCGGATTCTCCGGTAAGCCGGGCGATGGCTTCGGCCAAAGTATCTCTCAGCGGGGCAAGACCCCGGTCAATGACGGAAAACTCTCGAGCCGGTCCAGATGCCGCCTGACCGACAAACTTTCCGTAGCAGTCGGGCAGGAGGTTGCCCAGGATAAGCCGGACAAACTCGCATAACAAAGTGCAGAGTATCTCGACCAATTCGCGGTGCGTGATTCCGGGGCGAGCCATTGAGGTCCGTGCCTGCTGGACCAGGGGTTTCTGATAGGCAGCCCAGCGGGCTCCCACGTGCAGCGCCGCAGCATGGTAAAGCCCCTGCTTGTTCCCAAAATAGTACGCAATCGAGACAGGGTTCGTCTTAGCCGCCTCCGCGATATCCCGGGTGCGGGCGCCATCGAAGCCGTGCGCCGCGAAGACCCGAATAGCCACCTCGAGGAGGCGTTGCCGCGTGGCCTCGCCGCGGTCACTCGTAGGTCCGGATCTCGGGGATATGAGTCGGTTCGGTCTCAAAGCGATCCCCCCGCACGCGGTCGATTGTAAAACAGGTGTTGAATTATATCAATCAAATGATTTATAAATACAGGCTCGGTTGAAACAGCCATCGGGTGGCAGTGAGACCTCTGGACAGCAGAGGGTGGATGTATAGGGGTACGGCAGAGGCGGTCTTAGTGTCTGGCGTTCCAGGTGTGGTCAAGAAAGGGTGCGGAATTAGATGAGCCTAGACTTTGTTCTTTGGTGCCAGCCAGAAGAATCCAGTTCTCGTGTGTTACCACCGGCCTTTTGTCCGACAAGATCCAAGGCCTTCGCTAGGCTGTCCGCCGGGGTACGCGCTGGCCTGATCCTGGCCGCGCTCGCGGCCGTGCTGTTGACGGGCCCAAGTTGTAGCGGTCCGACGCCGCAATCCGCCGCCTCAGGTCCAGCCATGTCGGTGGGGGTGGTGAAGGCCATCCAAAGGGACGTGCCCGTCCACGCCGAATGGGTTGCGACCCTGGAAGGCTACGTCAACGCGCAGATTCAGCCCCAGGTGAACGGGTATCTCATCAGTCAGAACTACAACGAAGGCTCCTACGTCCACAAGGGTGATGTGCTGTTTCAAATCGACCCGCGGCCGTTCCAGGCGGCGCTCGACCAGGCTAAAGGGCAACTGGCCCAGGCACGGGCGCAACTCTATTTGGCCGACGTCAATGTGAAGCGCGACACGCCTCTGGTCAAGGAGCGGGCCATCGCGCAGAGCCAGCTTGACACCGAAACGGCTGCGCAGATGCAGGCTCGCGCCGCTATTCAAGCTGCTGAGGCCGCGGTCGAGCAGGCGCAACTCAACCTCGGATTCACCAGCGTCCACTCCCTGGTGGATGGGATCGCGGGAATCGCCACCACCCAGATGGGCAACCTGGTTTCGCCCACGACGGTCCTGACGACGGTTTCCCAGGTCGACCCCATCAAAGTTTATTTCCCCATCAGCGAGCAGGAGTACCTCCAATTCACTTCCAGGCTGCTCAAGAAGACCTCGGCCAGCGATTTACTGCGTGCCTCGGATTCCAAGGCGCTGGATCTCGTCCTCTCGGATGGCTCGACTTATCCGCACAAGGGGCATGTCATCTTCATTGACCGGCAGGTAGATCCCCAGACCGGAACGATCCGGGTAGTCGGAGCGTTTCCCAATCCTGGGAATATCCTCCGCCCTGGGCAGTTCGGGCGCGTCCGCGCGCTGGTGGGCGTACGCCAGGGAGCGGTTCTCGTTCCGCAACGCTGCGTGACGGAACTTCAGGGAACTTACGAAGTGGCCGTCGTGGCCGCCCAGAACAGGATTTCCATCCGAAAGGTGAAGGTGGGGGATCGCGTGGGTCCGTTGTGGGTCATCGACGAGGGTTTGGCTCCAGGCGAAGAAGTCGTCTCCGCCGGCACCTCGAAGGTACGCGACGGTATGCCGGTGACGCCCGCGGTCGAGACCTCGCAGCCGGAAGGAAACTGATGATTTCCAAGTTTTTCATCAACCGCCCCATCGTCGCGATGGTGATTTCCATCCTCATGGTGATCGTCGGCGCGGTGGCCATGGCCACCCTTCCGATTGGCCAGTTCCCGGAGATTGTTCCGCCCGAAATCCAGGTGCGCGCCGGGTATCCGGGGGCAGACGCGCGAACCATGCAGGAGTCTGTCGCCACTCCCATTGAGAGCCTCATGAGCGGGGTGGACTACATGAACTACATGTACTCCACCAACGACAACTACGGCAACACGAATTTGACGGTCAATTTTGACGTCACCACCAACCCCAACATCGATCAGATTTTGACCCAACTTCGCGTTTCGCAGGCCACTCCGCAGTTGCCGGCCATGGTGAATACCATCGGCGTCATCGTGCAGAAGTCCCGGGCGGCCGCGTTGATGGTCATCTCGTTCTATTCACCCCACGAGACCTACGACCGGAACTTTCTGACCAACTACGTATACATCAACTACGTTGATGAACTTTCGCGCGTCCCGGGCGTGGGGCGCGTGCAAGTGTTTGGCGGCCAATACGCGATGCGCGTCTGGGTAAAACCCGATCAATTGGCCAAGCTGGGCGTCACGGTTCCGCAGATTATCTCCGTACTGGAAGCGCAGAACAATGTGAACCCGGTGGGGCAAGTCGGCGGAGAGCCGGCGCCCAGGGGTCAGGAGTTCACTTACACCGCCCGTGCTCAAGGGCGTTTGGTGACGCCGGAGGAGTTCGACCAGATCGTGGTGCGCTCCAATCCCGACGGATCAACCCTGCGGCTCAAGGATGTGGCTCGCACCGAGCTGGGAGCCCAGAGCTACAGTTTCGATGCGCGATTCAAAGGCGTGCCCGCCGCGGCCATCGGTATCTACCAACTGCCCGGTTCGAACGCGATTGCCGCCGCGGACGGAGTTCGCGCCAAGTTGGTGGAATTGGGCCGGCGGCTTCCAAAGGACGTGGAGTACGATATTTCCGTAGACACCACGAAAGCCGTCACCGCAGGGATTCATGAAATCCTGCTCACGCTGTTCGAGGCCCTCCTGCTGGTTATTCTCGTCGTTTACGTCTTTCTCCAGGGCTGGCGCCCCACGCTGATTCCCATGTTGGCGGTGCCAGTCTCCCTGATTGGGACGTTCGTTGTCTTTCCCCTGCTGGGGTTTTCGATCAACACGCTTTCCCTGTTTGGGTTGGTCCTGGCGATTGGCTTGGTGGTGGACGACGCCATTGTGGTGGTCGAAGCGGTCGAGCACCATATTGAGGAGGGAATGACGCCGCGTGATGCCACAGTCCTGGCAATGGAGCAGGTCTCGGGGCCGGTGATCGCCATTGCACTGATCCTCGCTTCGGTCTTTATTCCGACGGCGTTCATTCCAGGAATCACCGGCAGGCTCTACCAGCAGTTTGCGGTCACCATCGCCATTTCGGTGATTTTCTCGGCTTTCAACGCGCTTACGTTAAGCCCCGCGCTCTGCGCCCTGATCCTGAAGCCACGCCGGCGGTTCCGCGGGCCGATTGGCTGGTTCTTCGGCTGGTTTAACCGGGCGTTCTACCGTTCCAGGAGTGGGTACATCAATTTCTCCCGCCTGCTCATCCACAAGTCCGGTTTCAGCCTGATGTTCCTGGCGCTGGTCGCCGTCCTCGGCGTGGGCCTAGGAAGGAGGTTGCCCACTTCCTTCCTTCCCGAAGAAGACCAGGGCTACATGATGATCACGCTGACGTTGCCAAGAGGCGCGTCGTTGCAACGCACGTCGGCGGCCGCGCGGAAGGTCGAAGCGATTGCCCTGAAGGTGCCGGGAGTGGAAGCCGTTACGGCCATCATGGGGTTCAGCATCCTGAGCGGAACCCAAAGTTCCTATGACGGGCTCTTTTTCGTTCGGTTCAAGGACTGGGACCAGCGCCGGTCGCCGGAACAGCAGGCGCAGGCGATACAGGCGCGCCTGAATCGGGAACTCTCCCAGGTGAGCGAAGGCGTTTGCTTTGCTTTCTCGCCGCCCGCCATCCCGGGCATCGGCGCTGCGGGGGGCGTGAACTTTGTGCTGGAGGACCGGTCCGGGACGGGAGGCGATTTCTTTCCCGACAACCTTGACCGGTTTGTGGCGGCGGCTCAGCGGCGGCCGGAACTGGCGCGCGTCATAGCCACCTACGCCGCGCACGTTCCGCAAGTCTACGTAGACGTGGACCGTGAAAAGGTGATGCGTCAGCACGTTGACCTTGCCGAAGTGTACCAAACCCTGGAGGCGTTCATGGGCGGCTATCTGGTGAACTACTTTAACCGCTTCGGACGCGAGTGGCAGGTCTATTTGGAAGCGGAAGGCGACTACCGCGCCAATGCGAGTGACATCGGCCAGTTTTATGTGACCAATCCCCGTGGAGACAGGGTGCCCCTGAGCACCTTGGCCAACCTCCGCAGCATCACCGGTCCTGAGTTCCTGATGCGCTACAACGAATACACGGCGGCGCAAGTCAATGCCACTGCGACTCCGGGGATCAGCTCCGGACAGGCCATGAAAACTATGGAGGAGGTGTTCGCTCAAACCATGCCGCGGGAGATGGGCTTCGACTACATGGGCATGTCGTTTCAGGAGCAGAAGGCCGCTCAAGGGGTGCCGGCAGTGGCGGTCTTCGGGCTTTCGCTTCTGTTTGTCTTCCTGATCCTTGCCGCCTTGTACGAAAGCTGGTCGCTGCCTTTCAGCGTCCTGCTGGGGACGCCCATCGCTGTTGCCGGAGCGTTTCTGGCACTCATGTCGCGCCACTTTGAGAACAATGTTTACGCCCAGATCGGCCTGGTGATGTTAATTGGTCTGGCCGCCAAGAACGCCATCCTCATCGTGGAGTTCGCCAAGAACGAGCATGAACGCGGCAAGACCGTTGTGCAGGCCGCGCTGGACGGGGCACAGCTCCGCCTCCGCCCCATCCTGATGACGTCTTTCGCCTTCATCTTGGGTTGCATCCCGCTCTGGACCGCGAAAGGGTCTGGGGCGGTTGGGCGCCGCATTTTGGGGACTGTCGTGATCGGTGGCATGTCGGCCGCCTCCTTGATTGCGATCTTCCTGATTCCGGTTACTTTCGCCGTGGTCGAGGGCCTTTCTTACCGGCTGCGCCGCCACCCCGAGCTACAACCCGAGGCTGGTGATCCAAAGGGGGGAGAGCTCGCCTGATGCGCTTGCTAAGGGGCATCTCTATCTCACTTCCGATTTTTCTGTTGACTGCCTGCACGGTGGGGCCGAAATACCAGCGTCCCAAAATTGACGTCCCGGGGGGATATCGGGGAGTGCCGGCGACCGCCCCGGGGGCGGCTTCCTCCGAATCGCTGGGGGATGCCAAATGGTGGACGGTTTTCCAGGATGAACAGCTTCAGGCGCTCATTCGCACCGCGCTCAAACAAAACTACGACTTGCGCATCGCCGCGGAGCGCGTGCTGGCGGCGCAGGCGCAGCTCCGAATCGCGCGTTCCGATCAGTACCCGTCGGCCGGGGTGGGGGTCGTCGGCACGACCGAACGCCAGGCCGCCAGCCCGTTGGCTCCCGCGTATCGCTGGGATTATATGCAGGTAGGGGGAGCCGCGTCGTGGGACATTGACTTCTGGGGGAAGTACCGAAGGGCTACGGAGGCTGCTCGCACCAATCTGGCCCAGACCGAGTGGGGTAAGCGCGCTGTGGTGAGCACCCTCGTTGCCAATGTTGCCGGCGCCTACTTCCGACTCAGGGCGCTCGACCTCGATCTCGAAATCACTCAGCACACCCTCGCCTCCCGGCAGGAATCCTTGCGGCTGACGAAGCTCCTCGCGGATCAAGGGGCTGCTTCGATGGTGGACGTAAGGCAGGCGGAGCAGCTTGTCTACGTGGCCTCGGCCACCCTCCCGGATCTCGAACGGCAGATCGAACAGGAGGAAAACTACATCAGGCTCCTGCTTGCTGAAAACCCCGGGCCCGTCACTCGGGGGCACAGCCTGACTGAACAGGCGCGGCCGCCCGCTGTTCCCGCGGGGCTGCCCTCCCAATTGCTCGAACGTCGTTCCGACATTCAGGAGGCCGAGCAGCAATTGATCGCGGCCAATGCCCGGATCGGTGTGGCACGGGCCGCCTACTTCCCGTCTATTTCCCTGACGGGAACCGCTGGATTCGTGAGTTCTGCTTTGACCGACTTGTTCACGAAGCCTGCGGGCGGTTGGAATGTCGCCGGTTCCGTCGTCCAGCCGCTCTTCACCGCTGGCAAGTTGCAGGCCAATGTCCGCCTGGCGGAAGCACAGCAGCGACAGGCGTTACTGGCGTACCAGCAGACGATCCAGAATGCGTTCAGGGATGTCTCCGACGCTTTGGTGGCCTACCAAAAGACCCGCGAGGCGCGTGAGCAACAGGAGTTGCTGGCCGCCGCCGCGCAGGACTCCGCCCGGCTGGCGCATGTGCGCTACGATGGTGGCTCGTCTGCTTACCTCGAAGTCCTGACCAACGAGACCAATTACCTAGCCGCCGAGCTGAATCTTTCCCAGGCGAGGCTGAATGAGATGCTCTGCCTGGTGCAGATTTACAGCGCGCTCGGCGGCGGCTGGCAGCGATAGTCGCCCTGCCACGCCATTGCAGGCATGAAGGCGTTGAGCCATTGCGCCATCGGGTGATTGAGGCAGCGAGGAGTTCCCCTTTCCGTCGATCAGTCACTCAATTGTCAAATGGCCTAGTGCTTACAACTGGGGATCAGACAAGCTCCAGACGAACCTGACAGCCCACGGCTCCCGCCGCTCTGTGCCGGGTGTTGAGCGTTACGGAGCCATTTTGAGGATCGAGCAATTGATCCAGAGCAGCACGGCTGATGCGCATTCGCCGCGCCACCTCGGCTTTGGATAGCTTTTCTTGCTTCATCGCATGTTCGATCTGGTAGGCAGGAACCCGCTTGATGGCTGCGGCGCTAACTTTCTCGCGGAGGCCTTCCTCCTGCAGTCAGTCGTCAGGGGATGAGCCCTTGTTCTCCCGTTTCATCTCCCTTCGGATTATAATCACCCTGCTCTGCTGGTGGGCATCGCGTTCTTGCCCCGTCTGTAAGATTTTCTGTTGAAAGTGGGGGAGAATGAGAAGGGGGTATCCCTGAGAAGGTTTACCCGTACAGCGGGAGAGAGGCGATACCTCCGTGTTTGACCTAGAGTCAAGGCTAACACTGAAGGAAGTTGTGGAGCGAGGGTTTGAGGAGATACGGTAGAGCTTTTGGGAGCCACTGCAGAAGGTCATCGAGGGGTCGCTAGAGGCGGCGCTGGATCCGAGCGAGGGAGTGGATTATGCTGGCAAGCCGGAGGGGTGGGGGCTGGAGATGCGGGAGAAGTTCACCGCAGAGGATTACCACAAACCCTCCGACAAGGTGAAGCCTTACTGGGACCTGCGCGGCGCTGTCGAGGATCTGCAACTTCTCGGAGAGGTTGGCTACCGCGTCGCAAATGCGAAAATCTATCCGACTTGGAAACCGGGTTCGGAGTTTAGAGCGAAAAGGGTGGAAATGTTGAAGTAAGTCAATACACCAAGGCATTAAGCCTTAAGGAAGCATTATGGCATGATAAATACTCTCAAAAAGAGAATTGCGCACGGGCCCTCTCCACAGAGGGCATTGACATAGATGGATACCCACATGATTGCAGACAAATCGAAGGAGGTGGCTATGTCCTCTGAACCTGAAGGTAGCAAGCGGACGCCCTTTGTACGTTTGCTGCATCGTGCGATGATCTTTCTTGCTGCAGTGGTTATCGCACGGCTTGTTTTGGAAGTCGCTGGCCTGTCCCCCGACATTGCCCGTTACATTTCCGGCACCGCAGGGATGCTTTTCGTCGCGATCTACGTGGCTGCCGTGGCCCCGCTGCGAGGTGGCATGCAGAAGTTTCCCCAACTCCTGCTTCCCGCCTTGCTCCTTTCGGCATGGACCAGGGCCTGGATCATCGTGGCGACGGTCATCTCCGCGGTGTTTCACCTGGAGCGGAGCCACTATGCTGCGAAGGAAGACTACGGCAACTGGGTTCAACTGGGCCGGCACCTGGTTGGGCACGTGATCGCGCTCGGCGTGTTCTTCATCGTGATTTTGTTTGTAATGGCGGTGGTCCATTTGCTCTGGCGCTGGCCGGTCACGGTCGCTCCCGGCGCCATGCTGGGCGCGTTCGTCCTTATGCGTTACTGGACGGAAACGATGGGAGTGGAGGTTTGGCGCGCCGCCGCCTGGAGTTCAACCGTACTGATTCTTCTGAGTGCTTTCTACCTGGGCGGCATGTGCGCGCGACTGGGTTTGACGGAAGTACGGAAGCTCCTGGTGCCCTCTCTGGTGCTGGGATGGACGTGGCGCTTGTGGGTCTACCTCGCCACGCTGTTTGCTGCCTTCGTGCCATTCCACAGCACGCACTTTTTCGACCCTTCCGGAGGTCACGTTGCCGGGCGACTTCTGCGTGCACTGGGGGCGAACGTGCTGGAGGGTTTCATTGCAGGTCTGATCGTCTGGGGAATTGCGGTCTGGATTGCACGCGCCACACAGCAACAGGCCACAACGTAGGGCCGCGCCGGGTCCTCCGCATGTGGGTCGGCTTCGAGGCCATGTCCGGTGCCGAGGACCAGGGTGGAGGTGTGCGCACCTCCAGACTTGGCTGCACCTCTCTTATGCAGGAATCACATGCGTGAGGTTTGTCCGGCGGTTTGGAGCGGTTGCCGCTCATCCCGGCTCCGGCTGTCGCGGTAGCCAAAACGTGGATACAACAAGCTCATCAACCACGGCCTTGCGCCTTTGCTAGCCCCTCTTTGCTAGACACGTCCTTCCTGCGTTCAATATAATGGCTTGTTTATCCTCACGACGGAGGACGCATGCAGAAGAGCCTGGACCTGAAGCACACGATCAACCTGCCCAAGACCTCATTTTCAATGAAAGCGAACCTGCCCCAGAACGAGCCCAAGTGGCT
>Ga0187885_10004322_pt1 | contig 11782 bp, 10 predicted proteins | sample June2016WEW_20_1_3_FD_132970 | JGI IMG/M metagenome (GOLD analysis project Ga0187885, IMG submission 132970) | Peatland microbial communities from SPRUCE experiment site at the Marcell Experimental Forest, Minnesota, USA - June2016WEW_20_100 | ecosystem: Environmental > Terrestrial > Soil >... | reverse complement strand
TTCAACGCATCGTCAAACACCGCATCGCCGGTCCTGTTGGTGAAGTCGGCCAACACTATGGTGTCTTTATCCGTCAGCGCAGTGAACTTTCGCGACCGCCAGTAAAGACCGCCGGCCAGCACGGCGACCACGGCGATCACTGCGACTGCGGCCGCTGCTGTAACTCTCGAAGGCGGAGCCGCCACGGTTTGCGGAGCGGCTGGGAGCGACACTTCCGATGTCCCGCTCGGCCCCGGCTTGGCGGCGGGGATGACCGATGGCAGATCGATTATCCCCGACTTGGATTCGACCACCGCTGGTGCCACGGAGATCATCTTTGAGACAACTGGAGCCAGAAAACGGTAGCCACGGCGTGGAATTGTCTCCACGTAGACCGGCCGGTCTGCGCTGTCGTTCAGCACACTTCTGATCTGGTTGATGCACTGGTTCATCCCGTGCTCAAAGTCCACGAACGTGTCATCGCCCCAGATCTGCTTTTGGATTTCCTCGCGGGTTACGACCTGGCCGGCATGGCTGGCGAGCATGGCCAGAAGTCGAAACGGTTGGGGCGCCAGTTTGATGAGGGTTCCATCCTTGCGCAGCTCTTCCGTATCGAGATTTAGCCCGAAGGCTCCGAAGCGAAGAAGCTTCTGCGTGGCGTCCAACCAACGTCTCCTTGAAAGTTGAGCCGGATTATATAACGGTATCGCCTCCAGGAGCATGATTTATTTTAATGACATCTCTTGCTAACCCCTTGGCACTCAGATGCTTAGCCGTTGATGTGAAACTGACCTGGAACTTACCTCCAAATGATCCGCCAAGTATTGATCGCCAGCTCAATCGGGCGCATTGTGCTCACGAAAGCGGGAATTGAGCCGAGCTCGACGACCTGCTTTTCAGGGGGACGCTTCCGGAGACAGGGGAAACATCCTGCCTCCGGGGGCGCAAAGGAATGGAAGGCAGAAGGAGTCGCCATGAAAACACTAACCGCAATGCGAACCAGCCAGATCGGAAGGTTCGCCCGCTTCCTCGAGGAGCACCCCGGGTTTGCGCCCGAGCTCATAGGTGACAACGCGTATGTCTATGGCTTCCGCGTGGGCAAGACGCTTCTCTCGGTAGACGAAATGGAAGGGCTGATTGACACGCCGCTTGAGACGCACCTGGCACTGCCGCAAACCCGGCCGCCAGCGATGAACAAAAGGAGGCCATGATGATGGACAAACCACATTTAGTGCGCTTGGACTGCAGGCTCCTGGCCCACGACTTCGTACTCGAGGCTCCAAGGCGGCGCAGCTTGCACCGTGCCAACGGGGTTGGGCGTCTTCTGCCGCTTCTGTCGGCAGTGTTCTTTGCCGTCGCCGCGACCTGGGTACTGAGGTACGGCGGCTTCGAGCGGGTCGCAGACATGTTCAGGCTGGCGAGGCCATGAGATTGGCTCGCTTCACTGCGGTGAGGGTGCGGATGGATAGCGTTCGATTTAGGCCAAGTGCCAAATGCTAAGTGCCAACTGCTGTGGTGAGGAGCAGCTAACGCGGTGAAGTTGCTCCCGACCTTCAACCAATATCGCCGCCGCAACCCCATGACCGCAAGGAGGTCACCATGAAAACACAGGCTCTCGCACCGCACGCAGCTATTGAAACTTCAACCCCAAACCAACCGCCGAAAGGACAAACTCAAATGAATCGAATCAGCTTCCTCATCCGGAAACTCGCCAACACCGCTCCAAAAGCGGCTTTGCTGGCTATCATCGCGGTAGGCTCGTTTGTCTTGTCCCCAATGGCCTTTGCAGGCTGCTCGTTCTCCCCACAGGCGGTTACGCGATACGCGGCCCCCGGACAAACAGTGACGTCTGATTTCACGATCAGCGGGATATCCGAAACTTGGTTTTCGGAGGGTTGGGTCACCGCATGGTTCCAGGCAAGCGGAAATTTCACGAATCCACCTCCGTACGTCGCTTATAATGGTAACCCCCCTGATACCATATACTCGTGGAGCGGTTCGCAGAAATTCCACCTTCCCGCATCGTCCGCTGGCTACTTCCACGTCTCCGTACCTCCTAATGCCACTGCGGGACAGAGTGAGGTCTTGCAGACGGAAGTCAAAGATTGGTTTGGTACCTGCGCTGCGACGTTAACTGTCGTCGTGGCGCCGGCATGCAGCTCCCCCAGCAACATTAACGCTCCTGGTGCGGCATCAACCAACAATTGGAACGAGTTCTATGCAGTCGGGCAAGACGGCCAAGTGAAACGCTATAGCAGCGACGCTTGGACGGCAATTGGGACGCCCACGCCCAGTTACGCCTGGGCATGTCCCCCCGCGGCTCCTCAACCAGACGGCTCGTTCTTCATGGTCGAGTACTTTCCCAGTAATGATGTTGGCAGTCACCTCGTCCAATACGACGCTACAACTCAGAGTTGGATAGACTACGGCGGCCCTCCGGGAGCGAGCATCGTCACAACGCCCAGCGAAGTGATGTATGGAAACCGCGTTTACTTAATCGCCCAGAATCTCAACGGCGACAATAATCTCTGGGAGATGAAGTTTGGTGAAGGCCAAGGCACGTGGACCAAGTTCACCAATAACACCGGATATGGCGGCGCGAGCCCGAGCACTCCTTCCGTCTTATACGATGGAAGTTTGTTCTTCATCGACAGCGGGGGAGAGCTGATTAACATGTGGTGGAACGGTAGCCAGTGGATCTTCCTGAATAACGGCTATTGCCAAAATGCGGGCTGGGGCACTGCACCCGTTACCGCCCTCTACGTTGGCGCGCCTATGGATTCCTCAAAGGTATTTGTAACATGCAGCGATGGGACGTTGCGGCAACGGTGGTACGACGGCGCGAACGGAAAGTGGTACTGGATCAACCAAGGGAAGCCAACATGGTACCTAAATCACAACCCTGTGACGGCATACGCCGATACACGTCCGATAGCACTTGGAAGCGGGCATGTGTTCCTAAATGCTAGCACCAGCTCCTCAGGGACGAATTTTTCACAAACCCTAGTTCAATTATGGTATAGCGGCTCGCAGTCGGGATGGATCTGGGTCCCCTCGGGATACCCACCTACTACAGGCCTAGCCTATGGGGATGTCGCGGGCGATCCAGGCTATCCGCCAAACGTGTACGCTCGGGGGCAAGACGGTCATATTTGGGACGCGCAATATGACGCAAATACGTCCAAGTTTGTGTGGTTGGACCTAGGCACACCGTAGAGAATCTGGGCTTTGGAACACAAATCACGAAAGAAGTGTAGTCTTCGGAGTTTCTCAAGAGACTCCGAAGCTACGCCTCAAAGAACACTCGCCGGGTGCCCCACTCAAGCGAAGCTTGCGTGGGGCTTTTCTGTTTTCGACCCCAAGCCTCCTTTGCTTTTGGCACGTTCCCCGTGTCGACGACGCTGCGCTTAGACCTGTTCGCTACTCCCATCAGGTTCCGGTTGCGCCTCCTTTTGCCAACCGATCGCGGCATTCAGCTCGATGATGTCGCCCGCTAACCGCCCACTTTTTCAGCCACTTAGCTGCTGACCTAGAACTGACCTCCAAATGACCTCCCAAGTATTGATCGCCCGTGCGATTGGGCGCATTGTGCGTTCACGAGAGCGGAAAAAAGGCACAACAGGCCGGCCACTTTCGTAAGGGGGGATCCCGAGAGCGGGGCAACCATCCCGCTCCCGGGAAACGATGGCAGGCAAAGCGGTCTTACGGGGTGGAAATCGACAGCCGTAGCCAAGGTCGTAACGAAAGAGGAGGTCACTATGCAGGCGCAAACCACTTACACCAGAGCAAAGACGCTAGGGCCATTCCTGACCCTGATTCTGTTGTCGTCGCCGGATCGGGGTAGAGCATCGGGCGAAGCCCTTCGGTCAGTGCCGGCCGAGGGTTCGACTTCGGACTACCTCCCCTTCGATACGCAAGAGGAAGCATTCCACGAGACCAAGGCTGCTCCGCGGCCGCCGTCAAAACTGGGACCGATCCTGACGTTGATTTTGACTGTGGCCCGGCGCCGGTCGGAGGGCCTGCTGGAACTCGCAGTGAAGGTTTAGGAAGTGGAGAGCGTTCGATTTAGGCCAAGCGCCAAATGCCAAGTGCCAAGTGCTGTAGTAGGGAGCGACTGCGCGGTGAAGTTGCTCCCACCTTCAACCAACCTCGCCGCCACAACCCATGACCACAAGGAGGTCACCATGAAAACGCAGATCAGCAAGCAGCACACCAGCGCAGTCGCAATTCAACCTCAAACCATGTTCCAGAAAGAGGACCGCATGAAAAGGCAGAGCTCCACCACACTCAAGCTGGCATTGGTCGTGATGGTTATAACAATGGCGCTCTCGGCGCGGGCGCAGACGGTTTACATGATGGCGCAAGACAATTCTTGTCAAACCAACCCGGCATGTGACACAAACACGCTGATGTCGTTCACATTCCCCGCCGTTGGTGGCCAATTCACCGCGGGGCCAATAGGAACGCCTGAATACAACTCCGAGATCCGCGGACTGGCGTTTGACAACTACAACAATATTTTGTGGGGGATCACGGCGCAGGGTATTTTCGGAAGCGTGAACGTGAATAATGGCGTATTCACAGGGCTGCTCACGCTACCGTATTGGCCCCAAGGCTCCGACCAGAACGAATGGAGCGGCCTGGCTGCCGATGGACAGAACAATTTCTACGCCGTAAACGCGTATGGGAATAACGAGCTGATCCTCATCAACGTCTCCAACCCTTTATTTCCGACGCAGACGCTGGTGGGCCACACCACTTACACGTACAACGGGCAGCAGTATGGACAACAGATCCTGGGCGTGGCTTATTCCGCCAGCGGTGTTCTTTATGGAAGCGACCGCGGTATCGATAACATCGTGATCCTTAGCACCACAGACGGAAGTGTCAGTTTCCCGTATAACCACACCGGCGCCATCAACAACTTCCAGGAAATCGGTTTTGATCCATCGGGCACCCTTTACGTTGTCTACGACCATCAATCCAACAGCGATAACGCCGGCTTCGCGAAGTTTGATTTCACCACCGGCAACGCGACCGAAGTTGGCGGGCTTCCATTTCAGATCGATTTCAACGGTATCAATGGGAATAGCACCTACGGCGCGGGCGGCTTTGCCTTCGTTTCGTCGTGCCTCGCCCCACCCAGCAACATGATTGCATGGTATCCGTTGGATGTTCTCAGTAATGCCACCAATACCTCCCAGCCGGACCTGATCCATAACGACCCCGGCACAGCCAATCCTGCCACAGCCCATGGGACCCCTCTGAGCATTAACGGGGAAGTATCGGGCGCGCTGTCCTTCAATGGAACCACCCAATACCTGCAGGTCCCGGACCAGTCGTACCTGAATATCGGCGCGAATCAGGATTTGTCCATCGACGCCTGGGTGAAGATCAGCAGCGTGAACAGCGGCGTTGTCTCGCTGGTGGACAAGCGCGAGGGCAGCCCGATTCAGGGGTATCAATTCTTCCTGTACAACGACAAGCTGGGATTGCAGTTGGCCAACAACGACAACTACACTAACTGGGTGTCGCCGACCGCTGTACCGGCGGACGGTCAATGGCATCTGGTAGCCGTCACGGTGGATAGAAGCTCGTCTGCTTGTGGTACGGCGTGCGGAACCTTCTATCTGGGCGGGAGCGCCGTAAGTACGTTTGATCCCTCCGCCTACGACAACCTTACGTTGAATACCCCAGGCATCCCGCTGGTGATGGCAGCGCAGGGCGCAGGCAATGGCGGCGGAGAATTCCTCAAGGGTGGTCTGGATGAAGTGGAGATCTTCAACCGGGCACTGAGCGCGACGGAGATTCAGGCGCTGTATCACGCCGGCTCGGCGGGAAAGTGCAAGTAATGGCTACCGAGAAACTGCGGCAGCTGAGTACCCCATAATTAATTCGGCGTCGGTCAGCTACGATCTTCGCCCCATTGCGAACCCACCCTTCGGTCAAACCAAAGGGTGGGTTTTTTCACTCCCAAGTCCCTCGACTACTTGGCACGCGAGATTCAGGGCCTGGATCACCAATATCTGCGTCAACTCCAGCCCCTCAGACATCCAAAAGAAGCACATCCCTTGCCGTCGAAGCGCTGGGCGGTCAGGAGAAGAGCGGTAAGAGTCAGCCAAATCAGCAAGGAGCGAATTCATGAAGAAATCGAATGCAGCCATACAAGAAGAGGAGCGCATACAACTGGCTTCCTTAGCCACTCCCACGGACTTGAAACCGGCGGCGACAAGAGATATCTCGGGAGCTATGAACGCCATTCTGGCGGATGTTTTTGCACTTTATATGAAGACCAAGAACTTCCATTGGCACATGAGCGGGCCACACTTTCGGGACTACCATCTGCTGCTCGACGAGCAGGCCGACCAGCTTTTCGCTATGACCGATGCGATTGCCGAACGGGTACGCAAGGTAGGAGGAACCACCCTCCGATCGATCGGCCATATCGCCCGGTCGCAACGCGTATTGGACAACGATGCCGAGTACGTCGAGCCGGAGGACATGCTGGCCGAGTTGCGCGAGGACAATCAGACGCTGGCTGCACGTCTGCGCGAGGCCCACGGCGTTTGCGAAGATCATAACGACATCGCCACAGCGAGCCTAATCGAAGTCTGGGTTGACGAAACTGAGCGGCGCACCTGGTTCCTGTTCGAGGCCAGCCGGCGTGGGGATTCCAGCGGACATTGAAGGGCACGAGGCATTCAGCGGAATATCAGTCACTGGCCGCGGTACTCGTCGTCACTGGTGTCAAAATAGCAGGCCGAGGGCGGGCTGTCGTGCAGGATCGCGTAAACCTTCACTACAGCCCCGGGCCTCGGTTGCCGAACATATCCTGCAAATCCGTCATAACTGGTGCGGATTTCTGGATCCGATACCCAGGCTTTGAAGGGCTTGTATCCCACCGCGGCCAGGCCGGTGATTATTCCTTCGCTAGTCGCGACGATCTCACGCGGCGGCCGGTGGTGCTGGTTATCCCAAGCCCAGCCTGAGACAAACCATCCCGGCTCGGCGGAATCCTTGAGCGGAGCGATCTCCAGCCGGCCTCGGCAATCATTGGGCGACGCAACGCGGAAGACCTTGTCCAGTGGACTTCCCAGCCAAGAAGAATCCCACCCCGAGAATAGCGATAGTTGATGCTCTTTGAAGTAATTAACCCCTAACAGCAACTTGTCGCTGCGCTCTGCAATCCCGGTTAACAGTTCCGGGTCATAGACACCTGTTCGCAGGCCCATACTGGCGAGATTGAGCCCAAAACCGTGCGCTCGCGCCTCCCCAATCGGATGATCAGCTAGAATCGCACCCCTCACCAACACCGCCAGAAGGCATATTTGGGCCGCGAGGAAACGGTATTGTTTTTCACGAAGCGAGCAGACGTAACCCAACAGCAGCAATCCTAAGCTACACCAGAAAAGAAGTGCGAATGTCTGATACCGGTTTTGCAACGCTTCCCAGACCCCGAAGTTTATTCGTCCTGCTGCGGTAATGATGGCCGTTCCCACGCAGAAGGTGCCGGTAAGGACAACCAGGAGCGCGAACGCACCAGATGTCCGGACATAGAAGGGCGTCCGGAGAAGCACAACCAAGGCGACGGCCAATCCGATACCGCCGATTACCCCTGCGGCAACCATAGATTCGTCTACCCATGAACTCCCGAAGTACACTGCCACATACTTTATGAGACGAAGAGGCGCACCGAGTGAAGCAATGGGATCGGCGTGATAAGGCGGGCGAACGTAGCGATAAAAATAAAACGAAGTGCTGACCGCGCCCGTAATGGCATAACTCAGCACCGCAGAGAGACGCAATCTGAGCAAAAGGGCCGCTGCCACCAGCAACGGCCAGAGAAGAGTTCCATTAGCCAGCGAATAGGTTGCACACAAGGCCGCCAGAATAGACAGCCAGAGAAATTTAGATGAGCCTGGCTTTCCTGGATCGCGCTGTGAATCAGTCCAATAAAGCAGCAGTCCGACAAACGAGAGCGTGGCAAACAGCGGCGAAAGCACATAACAGACTTGAAATCCCATGGTGTAGTTCAGCCAGGGGGCGGGACAGAAGATACAGAACGCCACCAGGCCCACGCCGCTGCGCCACAACGCTCCCCGCCATCCACCCAGCACTCGCATGCTCCATCCCCACAACCCTAAATGCAGGAGTTGGATTACGACGATGCTGGCCAGCAGAAACACCTGACTGGCGTGAAACATCTTCAGATCTACCGCGAAAAACAGCTTCTGAATAACGAACCGGTGTTCGTTATGCTGGCGCCACAACCAACTGGCAGAGAGCGGATTCGCGCCTTTGGCAATGGCTGCCATGTATTCCCATGTGTCCCACCACGGAAGGCTGGAGTAACTTACCCAGATTGTGTACACAGCGACAGCAATAGTGCACATCCCGCCCACCAAAATGGCATACGACAAGCTGGCGCAGAGTCGCGGGCCTACATCCCCACGGCCTTTTGCCGCCGGGACGCCGCTGGCCGATACTGTTGCCGAAGGCAGGTTCATTCGCGCACCATTCTCGCTCGGTGAGTGATTCTTGCACGTCTGCCCCTGGTTGTCAGCTGACGTTGTCACCTGACGTTTTCCTGACGGGCGATGCAACCAGCGGGAGCCAGGTGTGCTGCTGTTGAGATCCCTGAAGACAGCAAATGTTGCGAGTCTTTGAAGGCGGAAGTTCATCTTTCGATGGAGGCGTGGAATGCGACTCTCTCTGAATCTCCGGTTCGCTTTGAGGACTTGTGCAGCCGCGCTGGTCTGCATGACGATCGGTTTCTTCGGAAGACCGGCGTCAGCACGGGCTGGAAATTCCTTGCCAGGAAACCAGCAGAATGCGCCGGCCGCCGGCATGTCTGATGGCATGATGGCACACATGTATATGACGTCGCTCAGACCACCCAAGTCTGGCGACCAGCAAAAAGCAGATGCAACCGTGGCGGCGGCTAAAACAGCCATGGCTCCCTACCAGGATTATCGCAAGGCCCTGGCTGACGGCTTTGAAATCTTTCTCCCGAATATTCCGCAGCCCCAATATCACTTTACGAAGGGCGTGAACGGGCTCGAGGCGCGGTTGCGATTCGACCCTCTGAAGCCGACCTCGCTGCTCTACAAGAAAACTGCGGACGGCGGATACAAACTGGTAGGAGTGATGTACACCGATCGGGTTGACGCCAGTGAGGAGGAGTTGAACGAGCGAATCCCGCTTAGCGTCGCGCGCTGGCATCAACACATCAATTTCTGCAAAGCGCCGCTAGGAAAGAAGCTCGAGTATTTTGGCCCGCAAGCGAAATTCGGCCTGCTGGGTTCTATCACTACCAAGGAAGCTTGTGAGGCCGAGGACGGGGAGTTTCATCCTCATGTGCTGGGCTGGATGGTCCATGTTTACCCGTATGAAACCGATCCGAAGAAAATCTGGTCCACGGATGATGATGACCACGGCCACGACAATATGGATCACTCCGCAATGCCAGGGATGAAGATGAACTAAGGCAGTTCTGATTAAGCCACAGCGAGGTACCGCAGGGGCTATTGATTGCTGCAAGTAATGCCCTAATACGGTGGAAGGGCACAGCTTTAAGCCGTGCCGTAAAGGGGCAACAGGAAACAGGCTTTAGCCCCGGTTCACCGCGGCTAAAGCCGTCATTTACGTTGCGCGATTTCGCCGGGCTGAAGCCCGTCGCTTCCACCGTCGGATAGGACATTACTTCCGCAGCTCTCAATAAAGCCGCGGAGATTTTAGGGCACTTAAGGACGGCCAGGCCGTCCCCTTCGAAGTGGCCGAAACGCACCACCGAGCGATGATGGCTGGACGCTTTTCCGGGAGGTAACGGTGATGGAATGGGAACGCTTGATCCGGTTTGTCCTGCTGGGCAACCAGGAGTTGGAGTCGTACGCGATCCTGGTGGTGCGGGTTGCGCTGGGTCTGTTCTTCGCCATCTCTGGGGCAAACAAGCTGTTTGTTCCCCGGCGGGCACAGGTCATGTACGAAACGCTGGTGGCAGCCAACGTCCCTCTTCCGCGACTGATGACCTACTTCGTATCTGGCGTCGAGTTCGTCGGCGGCTGCCTGCTGACCGTGGGGTTCCTGTCGAGCCTGGCCTGCCTGGCTTTGCTGGTCGATATGCTGGTCGCCATCCTGACGACAAAGCTCGCCACAATGTCCAAAGGCCTTTCACCTCTGAACTGGCTGGACGAATTTCTCTATCTTCCAGAAGTTCTGTACGCACTCTTCTTTGTCTGGCTGATCTGTTCCGGCCCAGGTAGATTCAGCATCGATTACGGGATGGCTGCCGGACCGCGTCCATGAGACTGCCTTGCGACGAAGCCGTAATCCGGTCGGGGCATGTCGAAGTTCCGTGTGCCGCAGAGGCAAAGAAGTGGATACTCGCCGCGACCATTATCGGCTCCAGCATGGCGTTCATCGACAGCACTGTCGTCAACGTCGCATTGCCTGCGCTGCAAGCCGGCTTTCATACAACCGTGGTGGATGTGCAATGGGTGGTCGAGTCTTACGGACTGCTCTCAGGCGCGCTGATTCTGGCGGGGGGCTCGCTCGGCGACTTGTTCGGGCGCCGCTTGATGTTCCTGCTGGGTGTGGCGACTTTCGCGGTGGCGTCCGCGGGCTGCGGCTTCGCCTCGAACATAGGTCAGTTGATCCTGGCAAGAAGCGTTCAGGGTGTCGGCGCCGCACTCCTCGTGCCCGGCAGCCTGGCGATTATCAGTACATCCTTCGACGAGAAAAGCCGCGGTCAGGCGATCGGCACGTGGTCCGGGTTCACGGCGATCACTACCGCGATCGGGCCCGTTCTGGGTGGCTGGCTGGTCCAGCATGCCTCCTGGCGCTGGGTATTCTTCATCAATCTTCCGCTGGCGGCGGCCGTGATAGCAATTTCGCTTTGGCATGTTCCCGAAAGTCGCAATGCCGCTGGAGGCCACGTCGATTGGCTGGGCGCGCTGGTCGCTACTCTCGGATTAGGAGGCTTGGTTGCCGGCTTCATCGAATCGGTGAGCCTCGGTTGGAGAAATCCTCTGGTCGTCGCCAGCCTGATCGTGGGCTGCGCCTGTCTGATTTTCCTGTTGTTTGTGGAAGCCAGGGTGACTTCACCGATGGTTCCACTGTCGCTCTTTTCATCCCCGAGCTTTAGTGGGGCCAATCTACTGACGCTGTTCCTCTACGCTGCGATTGGGATTTTCTTCTTCCTGTTTCCGTTGAATCTGATCCAAATCCAGGGATATTCCGCAACCGCTATGGGCGCTGCTCTGCTGCCTTTCATCCTCCTGATCTTCTTTCTTTCCCGCTGGTCCGGCGGCCTGGTGACGCGTTACGGCCCCCGGCCTCCGTTGATGATCGGTCCACTCGTGGCCGCGTTGGGTTTTGTTCTGTTTGCTGTGCCCTCGGTCGGCGGCAGCTACTGGAAGATGTTTTTTCCTGCGGTGATTGTTCTTGGCCTGGGTATGGCGATCACCGTGGCGCCCCTCACCACGGTCGTAATGAATTCAGTGGGGCCGGACCGTGTCGGAGCAGCTTCTGGAATCAATAACGCCGTTGCGCGCGTTGCTGGGGTACTTGCGATTGCAGTCCTCGGGATTGTGATGGTGAACGCCTTTGCTTCCCGCCTGAATCGCAGCCTCGCCCAGGTCTTGCTGCCGCCCGGTGTTCTCGAGGAGGTTCAGTCGAACGAAATCAAGCTGGCTGGCTTGCCCGTGCCCACTGTTCTCAGTCCCGCCGTCAAAGTTGCCGTCAAGGAATCGATTGCGGGAGCATTTGTATTTGGATTCCGAATGGTAATGCTGATTTGCGCGGG
>Ga0187885_10004320_pt1 | contig 11786 bp, 14 predicted proteins | sample June2016WEW_20_1_3_FD_132970 | JGI IMG/M metagenome (GOLD analysis project Ga0187885, IMG submission 132970) | Peatland microbial communities from SPRUCE experiment site at the Marcell Experimental Forest, Minnesota, USA - June2016WEW_20_100 | ecosystem: Environmental > Terrestrial > Soil >... | reverse complement strand
CGTGACTCTCCGGCCCACGCGACGCATGCCGAGTAGTGCCCGGCGAGTTCTAGGGCCTCGACGAGAACCGCGCAGCAGGAGACCGCCGCCCTGTGGGCGAACATCATGGAGTGGGAGACGTCGAGGTCCACGATGACGACGAGCGGCGAGAACCCGTCAGCGGTCCATTCGACCTTGCGGAACAACCGATCGTCGTGGGGGTTAGCCTCGGCCCGCATAATGCTGCGCGCGTCGAATCTCCCGGTTCGGACCCGCCTTTCGGAGCGGCGCGCGCGCCCGGCGTTCACCGAAAGCAGGATTTCCGCGAGGTCACGGACTAGTCGGTCTTCGTCCGGGGAGGTCGCCGCGGTGTAGACGGCGCTCGAGAGGGCACTACCCAACGGTGCAGCTCGACCGGCCGGGCCTCGCGACACGCGGCAACCTCAGCCTACCTATAGGTAAGTACTACTTAGTCATGCTCACCTATGATGAGCAGCGCTAAGCTCGGCGTCCGGTCAAAAGGATGAGGAAGCGTTTCCTCATCCTATTCGCGAATGGGGTGGCGACACGCATCGCCACCCCTATCGCGGTCCACGGGCGAGCGATCGCCGAGCACCCGGAGTGGTCGCGAGAAGGTCGAAGCTCAAAGCCCTAGGCAAAATCTTGTCGAGGGTTCCGGTGGCAAGGGCGAGGCCCGATACCAATCCCTCCGGAGTCGGAAGTCGTCAGGATCAGGAGTCGCACCCCGAACCTGGGGTCCCGCTGGAGGCTCACGAGGCTCGCCGCCCGCAGGTTCCGGACCGACCGCGAGAAGGAAGACCGGAACGAGTGCGTGATGTCGCGGTAACCCTCTCGCCAGTGGTTCAAACGCAGGGGCGCCCGTCCGAGGGCGAGCGCGACCTTCGTACAGAGCCCGTGATACTCGACCGCCGCCCGGCCCCCTAGGTCGGCCCGTCGGTTCCCGTGCTGCTCGATGTAGGCGAGCGTCGCGCGCTGAATCCGGGACAGTCGGTGACGGGGGGCCGTGCGCGCACGCCTCACTAAGGTTGACATGCGCGGGTCAACCTTAACGGTTCCGGTACGACGACGGGCGCGGGGAGTCGGAAGGCGGATGGTGGAAGTTGGCGAGGCCCGTTCCTCTGAAATCGGAGGAACGGGCCTCGCCCTTGTCCGTAATAGGTTCCCCCAATTCTTGGGTGACCTTCCTCTCTATCGGTGAGATACTCTTAGGTACTATTACGGTGGCACTTATCACATGATATATGTAATACGGCGAGCTACCAGTAGGTCGGACCTGCGGGTGGTGACACACTGTCACCGCCCGTGAATCGCCCCCACTTTTCAGGAAGCCGTCTCCGAGGTTGTGGCCGGGGGGACCCTCTTTCCCTTCCCGCGACGGCCCCACCTCAGCGGGATCCCCTGGGCCTCGGCGAGCGCCTTCCGTCTTGCGTAGGCCGCCCGCGTCTTGACCGAAATGTTGCGCCGGTAGTCCTCGTCGACCGCCGCCAGCACCGCGAGGATGATGTCCTTGACCAGCTTGGGCGTGGTCGAGTCATAGTTGAGGACGGACTGGTCCGTGAAGTGCCACCCCACCCCGGCCCGCTCCAGCCGGTTCAGCACGTAGAGCGCGCTGGCGACCCCTCCGCGCGTCATCCTTGAGAGGGACGTGAAGATCACCAGTTTGGGCCCACCACGGCCCTCCACGCGGCTCAGTAGCTCGTTGAAGGCCACTCGATCATCCTTCCCGCCCGAGGCGGTCTCCTCGAGGACGTCCTCCAGCACTATCTCAAGGCCGCTTGCGTGGGCCCGGATCGCCTGGACCTGGTTGGCGAGGATCTCCCGCTCGTCGGGTCGGGAGATTCGGGCGTACCCCAGGGCGCGGGTCGGCAGGGCGGTCATGGCGGGGGCCCTGCGAGGTGGGCCTCCTCAATCAGTCGCGCGATTCCCCACGCAACGCCCCACGTGGTCACCGTGTCGTGCCGGGGAACCAACCACTGTAGGAGATCAGCGGGCAGCTCGTGCCAATGGGTTTCGACCCAATGCGCCGCCTCGACCGCGTACGGCGGGTTGGTGTAGCCCCCCGATGAGCCTGTACAAGACTCACGGAAGACCCTGACGGCGAGCGCAAGGCCCGATGCCGCGAGGCGTCTCTCGTTGTCCAGCCGCAACTCTTCCTGGGTCGCCCCGGCGGCAATCCTCGGGGCCCACTCTTGGAGTGCTCGGCGCGAAACTAGGTCGGCCTCCAGCAACCTAACGAGCGCGCCGCGGTGAGCGCCGTACGACTTCTGCGTCGGCAAGAGGCCGCATCGACCGAGAACACGGAGCTGCTCAATCTTCCGGTCTTTTACGATGGCCTGCTCGACCCGCGCGTCAACCCACTTCTCGACCAAATGCAGGCCGGGGTCGATTCCTTCCCGATCGGCCTCCCACGGCTCAAGCATCAATGCGAGGGCAGGAGCGAGTTCCGGCGAAACATCCCGTACGAGTTCGATGTCGGCCACCTGGCGCAGGAAGCCGACGGGGTCGGTGGACGGCACGACGGCGAGTGCGGTGGTCTGCGCAGCCGCGAGGTGGGTCGAGACCGCCAGGGAAAGCTCCTCGGAGAGAGTCCGTCCGTTCCTGCGGGCGAGCTCCTCGAGTTCGGTGCGGACGCTCGGCTCTACGCGGACGTGGATCGGTTCCTTCATCGGTCACTTTTCGCCCGTCGCCGGTTCCTCCCCTTTCCGTACCTTTCCCCTCGCCGTATACGTATACGACGTACCCGAGACCCAAGACCCCAAGCTAAGCGCAGGGCGTCTTGGGCGTCGTTTTCGAGGGCAGGGGAAACGACGGCCAGAACCGGCCGTCGTCTACGTCGGGGGTCAGAGCGAGAGGCGGTCCCCGCCCTCCAACGGGTACGCGGTCCGCACCCAGATCCTCGCGGCCCGGGTGTGTGTGCAGCTCGACCCGTTGGGGGTCATAGACCGACCGCATGAGCAGGTCGCCCCCCCGTCGCCGTCGAGGTCCACGTCGAAACGGCCGCCGCGACGGCCGGTGACGATGAACCGTGAACGAGTGAGGCGACGAACGGATCCCGGCGTCGCGGCCAAGATGGCGGCCCGGGTAATCCGGTAGCGGGCTCGGGCGGGCTGGTACTTGGCGACCGATCGGGCGATGGCTCTAACCTCTCGAATGTCTAGGGGGGGCCGGCACCGTTCCCTATTTGTCTCGAGGAGTTCGTCTGCGAGATCGGGCTCCTCGAGGCCCCGTCGGCGCCGGCTTCCCGCGTATCGGCACAACACGTCGTTGCGTTGACCTTCGTAGATGATCGGGGGCAGGTGGAAGCTCATGGGGGTGACCCTCCCCTCTCCCCCTGCGCAGCCCCCGCACCCCTCCCCCGGGGGGGGGTACGGAAGGCGCGGACTCGTCCGTCTTCGAGGACGATCGCGTGCGGGAGCTCCTCGGGGTCGTGACCCGCCTGCCTGCCGCACCGAACCCCGTCGTCGATGAACGAGCACCTCTCGGCCTGGCGCAGCTCGTCGGCACGTTCGGCGAGCTTCCGCAACCACCTGGGCGTCGCGCGTCGCCCGGTCACGATGGCACCTCCCGGGGTGGTGTCGTCCCGCTCGCCGGGGGGACTTTCTTATCGACGCGACAGGCGGCCCGGAACGCGGAGTCCCGAGAGAATCCGTGAGATCGCTGGAGGTGGACGGAAAGTTTGCCACGCTTTCTTGACGAACAGTCGCACCCCTGTATCGGGCAGGGGTAGACCGGCCGAACCCGGGGAAAGGCGCGGCTCACGGGCACACCCCCCTGGTCGGGGTGACCGCGATCGCGCTCACGCTACCGAGCGGTGGATTCCAACCCTTCCGCGTCGCGACACGTCCGGGTGAACAGTCGAGGCCCTACTTCAACGTGGACTAACCTCACGCAACTTTCTTATGAGTAAGTTTTCGGCACCGGAGGGGGTTTGGTGTGTGTCGCAACGCCCCCCCTCCGGGGGACTAGTCCTTCGCGTCCGCGCTCCAGCGCCCGCATCCGGGGGATAGGCAATGGTAGGTAAAGACCTTGCTCTCCCCCCTGTGAAACCGGGGAGCAGGGAAGGGACGTGGGGGGGCCGCTGCCTTCGGCATGGGAAGGCACGGTGCCTTCCGCGCCCCTTCCGGAAGGCGCAGGGGCTAATGGCCGGGAGGCGCTTTCGGAAGGCGTGGCGAAGGCAGCCGGGCCATTGGCCGGGAAGCAGGAGCGAACACACGACGGAGGCACGAGTACCCCGGGGTCGGAGACACCGGGTGTACAGGTGCCTTCCGTGACCGAACACAAGCGGAGGGGCTTTCAGCCCGGTCCCGTGGGCCCGTCGGACATAGAGTCGGCGCGGTCGAAGCGCGACCGAATCTGGGAACTCGCGGATGCGAAGGTGAGCGAGTCGCAGATCACCACGATTACTAAGCTCAAGGTGGGAGCGATTCACCAAGTCTTGGGCGAGCCGCGCCCGGTGACCGCGACGAAGACCGTCGGGCCCCCGGTGCAGCCGGTGGGGCCTCCGGCGACCGTTCCCGCAAGTGGGGAACCCCGGTCGACCGGTTGGAGCCCCGGCGGGGGGTTCTCGGCGGCACCATCGTTGGACTCGGGGACAGGCATGCCCCCGGGCGAACCGCTCACCCCGGGGTTCGGGTTCGAGGGGAACTTTCAGGTTCCGTCCCTCTACACGAACCTCTTTAGCATCTGCCGAGAGGCCGGCCTAAGCGAGGCCTACAGTAAGGGGATCGTCAGGGGATTCGCAAGGCGCGACCCCAAGGACTTTGCGTACCTCGACAGCCTACTTGCCATCAGTGGCGCACCGGCAGCCGCGCGAAGACTCGTCGTCGAGAATTACAAGGGCGAGGCCAGCGACCCTAATTTCCCAGAGGACGCCGGGCCGTCGACTGCGAACGACCCTGTCACCGCCTACCGCAGACGCATGCGCGCAGAACGACTCGAGCGGATCCAGGACCTCGACCTGGCCCGACTTGAGCGCGAGTCGCGCGTCGATTACGGCGGCCAGGGTTCGCACGACTCACGCATCGAACAACTGGTGGCCCAGAACCGCGAGCTCACGGCGCGGCTCGAGAAGCTCGACCGGAAGACCGAACTCGAAAACGCGCTGTCGCCCCTCTACGACAAGTTGAAGGAGATCGAGGCGCGGACACCCGGGCGGAAGACCCAAGAAGACGTGAAGGCAGAGATTCAGTCTGCCGCCGGATCCGCCCTCGTCCGAACTCTCGACGACAAACTGAAACAGGTTGAGCCTGGCGCTCTGGCGAGAGCGATCAAAACGAACCCCAAGTTTGTAAGCAAGGGCCTAGACCTGCTGGACTCTTTGCTACCCACGATGCCCGGCGCTTCCAACATGGTCGAGCAGGTCCCGAGCGTCACCGATCTAACGGACGCGTCAACAATCCTCCAGGGGAACGCAGCGGCGCTGCTTGGGGGAAACGACCAGCGACCTACGACCGACGCCTCGAGGGCGCGGATGATGCCTTACACCGACGTGCGGGGGGGACAGAATGTCGATATCCGGTGAGCCCGCACCCCAGGGGGGCATGGCCGAGGTGGAGACGTTCGTACGAAATTACCTGGGGCAGGTGATCGCGCGGTCGGCTAGACACTCGGCGGAGATCCGTGCGGCGCTCGGGTCCTCGAGCGTGGTCGTGGGACGCCCGTTCGCGTTGGTGGTGTGGGACGATCGGAGCGGCAAGCGGCCGGGTCCCGGCGAACTGTTGATCTACACGTTCCAGTTCACGAGCGACGGGCAGCTCGTGCCGTGTGTCGTGGCCGATGACTTCGACCCGGACACGTTCGGCGCGATCGGGTTGACTCTGCTCCTCCAAATCGCGTTGGGAAAGATCGAACTCTTCGACGCCGTTCGAATCGGTCTCCGCGATGGGCGTCTGAATTGGCGAGGCGAGCCGGATGTACTGAGGGGATTCGGCATGTTGACGAGTTTGCATGGACTCGAGGGCGTGTTGCGGGTCGCGCCCGAGGCCTCGGTAGTTCCTCCGGGAGCGCTCGGCGAGAGGACACCATGAGCGACCCCGAGCCCGAGGACGAGGTTCCGCTCGGCCGTTTCCCGATAGTCCGGAAGCTCATGGCCGAGCGGATGGACATCCCCGCGAGAGTTGACTCTTTGGCCGCCACGATGGGCTCGCTTGAGAGGATTATGGTGAGCTTCGACGCGCGACTCCGAGCGCTTGAGTTCAGGGGAGGGAAGCGGAAGCGCCGTCCAAAGGGAACCAAGGCCCCGTCATCGGTGGAACCAGCACCGCCACCGCCCGAGAGTCCAACCGAGTCGTCCGCTTGAGGTCCGACCGTGGGAGCCAAGGACCTCGATTGGAAGGATCTGAACAGCCTTTGTCGCGACTTGAAGTCGCGGGTCCAGCAGCTCGAACAGCTAACCCGAGCCCGTCCAGGACAGGCCAATGGAGTTCTTCAGACGTTAGGGGAAGTTCAGCGGGGTCTCGTGGCGATGGAGCAAGAGCATCGGAGCCGGTCCCGCGCCCTCGCCACGCTCACCCGCCGATTGAATCTCGTCACCGAAGACGAAGCGTTCGCTCGTCGGTTGGCCGTCGTGACCGAGGGTCACGAGGGACGGCTCGTCGTTATCGAACGCGAGCAGGCGAGACTCCGCGGCATCGGCGACGCGATTGAGCAGGCCTCCGCACAGGACGTCGACCTGGTCGCATCGTGCCTGGGCTACCTCGCGCGCGCGGGCCGTGGACGTCCCGCGCCGGTCGTGGTCCGCGAAGTCCCACCCCCGGTCGGGGTCGCCTGACGCGAGCTTACCGATAAGGAGGACGCGGCTTCAAGTCATAGCGCGCTATCAGTACCTCGATGACCGGACTCGTGGATCTCTTGCAGAACAGGCCTCGACTCTTCAGCGCGGACACAATGGGGCCCAGGCTCGCGGCGGCGCGGCTCCGGTTTCAGGCGGTCGTCGCAGACGGCCGCGCCAAGTTCGACGCGGTTCGCTCGCGCGCCTTCTCGGTCGGCCGTCCCCAGGTCTCCCTGACCCCGGGCGCGTCTCTGATCGTCCACGAGGCGGCGCGACAGAAGTCCCCGACCTACGGCAGCACGATCAGCCCCGACGAGGTCCACGAGCGTTTCCTGGCGTCGGTCCAACACTTCGGCCCGGCGGCGAACTCACTCGGTCGCGAGGTCCCCGGCTCGAGAATGTTCGAGGCGAAGGCCACGAGCTCACCACGCGAGTCGGGGCCGCATTCGAAAGGGCGCATCCTCGACGCGTTCGGGGTCCCGGTTCCCGAGCCGACGTTCTCAAACCCCGAGGCGCGAGTTCCGGTCGAGAAGCCAGGGCGAGAGACGTACGCGCCAACTTCGGCGAAGCCGGTCCAGGGCGCGCACCTCAACGTCGACGTCCGTTGAGCGGGGGCAATGTGTCCCACGCTGGCGGTCACGGTCACTGCCGAGCCCACTTCGGGGACTCCTCCGCTGACCGTCGTCTTCTCGTCGTTCCCCACGGGCGGTCTTCCGCCCTATTCGTACTCATGGGACTTTGGAGACGGCAGTTCGAAGGCGACGACCCCGAACGCGGTACATTCGTACGTCCAGGGCGACTTCGCGGCGACGTGCGAGGTGACGGACACCCTCGGCCGGTCGGTCACGAGCCCGCCGATCCCGTTGACGGTGTCGCCGGTCGTGCCGCCGGCTCAATTCACTGTGCTTCAGAATCAGGTCTGCGTGGCGACAGCGCCCGGCTCGCTGAACCAGATCCGGGCACCGCCGAACCTCGAGTCGCTGTTGGCTGGACCGGCTCTCGAGGCCATTCCGGCTACCTACTACGATCGCTGCTTGTCGATTTTCGTGGGAGCTGATGGAGTGCCCGTGACACCGTTCGTTTCCTCGATTTCCAACCTCGACGGCAGCCTTACGATCGCTCCTACCTCCGGAGACTCGGTCGCGGCGTTGAACGTCGCGAACCCTAACACGTGGCTGGGTCTACAGACCTTCGGCACGAACATCTCGATCCTGGGCGCTCAGTTCGCCGGGGGGGGCCCGACGACAGGGCAGACGATTCTTTTCGACGGCTCTCACTGGGTCGCGGCGACGCTGTCCGCCGTCGGGACGACCTGGCCGACGATAACGGATCCTGCTGGGGCCTTCGTGAACACGAGCACGCCCGGCATCGGGGGGGTCGGGTTCGTCGGTGGCGGCGCGTACAACCCGGCGCCGGGGCAGGGCCTGTTCACGATCGGCACGGCGAACGGGGGCCTGACGGGGAACTACCTCTCGATCCAGAACTTGGCTGGGGCGGAGATCGCGCACATCGACCACAGCGGGAACTACGTGGTCGGCAGCACGACCTCGTACCGCGACGGCTCGATTGTCGTCGGCACGGGCACGCTGACCCTGCCGCCGAACGTCACGGACACGGTCGTCCTGCTGGGCGCCAACCAGACGCTGACCACCAAGACGCTCACGGCCCCGACCATCAACGGCGCGGCCATGAGCGGGACCGTCAGCGGCACGCCGACGTTTAACGGCAACGTCGTCTTTTCGGGGTCTCCGACCTTTAACGGGAATCCAATCTTCGGCGGTGAACCGACGTTCGAACTCGGCCTCACGCTCGCGGGCTTGGGCATCCGGACCTCGATGAACTCCCTGCCCTTCTTAGTATTGGATTCTAGTGCCGGCGACGCGGTTTCGCTGGCGGTGCAGGGCGGTTCCTACCCGATCGCGAGTGGTTACGTTCTCTCGTGCGCATCGATATCGAACTCGTCCTTCGGACCCTGGAAAGAGGATTTCCGCGCCTACTCGGGCGACGTTCTCTCTCAGCTCGACGCAGTGGGCTTCGGAGAGTTCCACACATGGCATCAGCCCGGTCGGGACCGGGTGACACTCAACGGATGGCGGGCGGCCGTCAAGTCCGAGAGCATGCCAGCCGGCACCGTCGACCCCGAGGGAAGGTCCCTCATCTTCCCCGACGCGTTCTCATGGCTGGTCGGCGCAACTAAGACCCTTCGCGACAGGGTGCGCGACCTCACTCTCGAGGTCGCGGCGCTGCGCTCGCCGAACTGAGGACGGCGGGGCGGGTGGGACTAATATGGTTCTGCCCTGGCTGGACGTGGAGATCCGCGGCGAGAAGGTGTCAGTCTTCGACGGGGGCCCCGGGCACTTCTATGCGCTCGACCGGTCTACCGGGAGGGTTGTGTCCCGGCCCACGCACGAGGCGGTCGTGGCGCGGCTCGAGCGGTCGGGCTCGGGCCGGTGCTAGTCGCCGGCGGACAAGTGAGCGACACCGCTCACTTTCGTCCCCTCGCTTAATGAGAAAAAGAGGGGGGACCGCCCCTTGCGGGGCGGGAAGGGGTTGGTCTACGGTCCTTCGGAGCGGCCTTTCTATTGCCCTTGAACAGCCACGGTAGCGGAGATCACGCCGCCGGGCATGGCGCCGAACTCGAAGGCGATCAGGAACGTCGAGACGTATCCGCCGGCCGGCAAGGTCGCCGGGTTCACGACCACGCTGACGGTCATCGATGTCGTAATCGTCGCCGCCAAACCGTTCACCCAGACAATCGTCGCCGCGAACACGTCAGTCCCCGCGCTCATTGTCGCGGCCGGCGCCCACAATGTGTCGAGCGCGAACGACCCTAGCCAGCAGCCAGTCCCGCTAGAGGCGATCGCGACGCATATGCCACCGGCGTAACTCGGACCGTTCTGACCGCCGAACAGGGTGGAACTCAACGCGACAGACGTGCCGTTCGCGTTCCCGCCCGTAATCTGGGCTTGCTCATTGAGGTTCACGTTGACGGAGGGCGCCGTCGGCCAGTTTCCGGTCGACTGCCCCGAAACCGTGTAGCCGTTGACGCCCCCGGTTTTAAGGGCCCCGCCGCCGAACACGTTCCCCGCCACAGCTCCGCCGATCGCGGCGAACGCGACCAGGGTGGCGACCGCCACCACGGCCTTCCGCGTCCACCCACGGCCGGCTCGCGCCGACCGTACGTACGCGCGGAGTTCTTTCCTCTCTTTGTCCTTGCTCCGTTCTCTCATGGCCGTTTTCTTTCTCCTCTGTCCACACGGACCCGGGGCTCGCCCGCGCTTTCCATTAGGACCGGGGGCCGAGCCCCGAGGGTCTGTGTGGACTTGAAGACCGGCGACTCCTCCAGGAGCGCGCTGACGACCGGCCGTTCGTCCGGCCGGAAGTGATTGACAAAGAGCATGCGGGCGACCGTCGGTCCGAAGACCTCTAGGTTGTCGAGGACCGAACAGATAAGACGGGTGGATGCCGGGGTGCGGATCCGGGGGTCCCGGCGGACCCGGTCGAAAAGCTCGAGCAGCGATTCATCCGGGCAGAGACGGGCCTCGACCGCGCGGTCGTACTGGTAGTCGAGGACGATCGGGAAGCGGTCGCGCATGCGGGCCGTCAGGGGGCGCGATCCGTCGCCGGTGTCGTTCAACGTACCAAGGAAGAGGAAATCCCGGTGCGCCTCAATCGTCTCGCCGCGGTGTTCCGGGATCGTGAGGAGCCGGCTATCGAGAAGGCCGTGGAACCGAGTAAGCATCTCGGGTCTCGCGGCATTGAGCTCGTTCGCGCAAAAAACGCCCCCGAATTTGACAAGCGTCGCGAGACGGCCATATCGCCATTGCCAGGTGCTGCCCTCTCGCGTGTACTTTCCGAGCAGATCCTCGCTCTCTGCCGCGTCGCTCAGGTCCACCGCGACGTACGCGAGGCCTTCTCGGTGACAGAAGGCACGCGATGCGAGAGACTTTCCCGCCCCCGGGGGGCCGACTAAAAGAACGTTGAGCTGCCGGCGGTGGGCTGCACTCAGTATATCGAGATCGGTCAGTCCTCCGAAGGAACGGGGGACGTAATCCACCTTCGACTTGATGCGAAGGCCCTCGAGGTCGAGCGACGAGGATTCGTCAGGGCCCGCGAGCGCGGCTAGGACCTCGGTGGCACCGGGTTCTGTGCCCGGGAACGGCGCTGCGTCTATCGCTGAAACGGGCGCTGCTAGCTCTCCGGCCAGTAGCGGGCCGCGCGATCTCCAATCCTTCCCCAAGGACCCCAGCGGGAGCTCGTCGCGGAACCCGTCGCCCGCCATCAACGCGTCGACGAGCCCGACGAGTTCGATCACCACTTTCTCGGAGAGGACGTGCTGCTTCCGGCCGAGCTGATGCGAATCGACGAACTCGACGAACTGGCTCGAATGGACCGGCAGAAGAGAGACCGCGTCGCCCTGAATGACGGCGGCGAACGCGGCCCCGTCGACCTTCTTGAAGCGGAGCCGCGCGGGGCCCTCGCGCAGCTCGCGGAGAACCTCGCGCGCGCGAGCCCGGTGGAAGATTCCGGGCTTGGGACGCGCGACGGACTTGGCGGTCATGGGACGAAGCCCCGCACAAAGGACGTGACCGCACGCGCAAGATCTCCGGGTGCGCGAATCGAGGCGACCATGTCCTCGCCAAGATGATGACCCGCGCGAAGGTGGAGGGCGAGCGAATGACCTCCGTTCTCCCTGAAATCCGCGAGCCACCGGCGGGCGGTGACCTCGTCCGGGACTTCCCCGTCCCCGATCGTCACAAGGACTTGGAGACCGCCCGGGGCTCTGCGGAATAGCGCCGCGTCCGTTTCAAGCGCCCCGTTGAGGTCGCTGAATCTGAACATGCCGGTGATCTCGGTACTCGGAAGCCCAGGCGTTCCCCAGTCCTTCAGAATCCGTGACTCTCCGGCCCACGCGACGCATGCCGAGTAGTGCCCGGCGAGTTCTAGGGCCTCGACGAGAACCGCGCAGCAGGAGACCGCCGCCCTGTGGGCGAACATCATGGAGTGGGAGACGTCG